>LKMJ01001262.1_pt1 | contig 22004 bp, 20 predicted proteins | sample 643391 | NCBI WGS metagenome assembly LKMJ01 (sample SAMN04112250, study PRJNA286221) | soda lake metagenome | biome: soda lake; feature: Kulunda Steppe; material: water; isolation source: sample PL-Br10 brine of Picturesque Lake | place: Russia: Kulunda steppe | collected 2010-07
ACTGATTGCGACGGACTGACCGCGAACGTCTCCTCCCTCGATGCGGATGTTGTCGCTGCCGTTGTCCTGGGCCTCCGAGTCTGTCACCGTAATATCTGACCCACCGACGATAGTGATGCCCCGACCCTCCGCGTCTACGCCCCCGAAACCCGCATCACGCTCGCTTCGCTCGGCTAGCACGTTCGCTATCTCTACGACACCGTCCGATGTACTCTCGGCTCGAATCCCTGTATCGCCGTTGTCACTCGCCTCAACCTCTCGAAGGGTCACCGACTCGATCCCCTCACTCTGCCCGAGGTGGATTCCGCGTTGGTCCCCGTCTTCCGAGATGATACTTTCGACGACGACCTCGTCTCCTCTCCCAGTTCCCTCGACGAGAATGTTACTGCCGTTGCCACTGGCCAACGCGGTACTGTCCGTGATTTCGACGGACTGGCCGCGGGCGTCACCTGCCTCGATACGTATATTTTGGCCGCCATTGTCCCGGGTCTCCGAGTCGGTCACCGTGATGTCCGACCCGCCCACGACAGTGATGCCTCGGCCCTCCGCGTCTACGCCCCCGAAACCCCCATCTCGCTCGCTTCGCTCGACCAGTACATCCTCAATGTGGACGGCCCCCTCCGGAGTGCTCTCGACTCGAATCCCTGTATCGCCATTGGCACTCGCCTCGACGTCTCGAACGCTCACCGACTCAATCTCCTCACTCTGACCGATGTAGATTCCGTGTTGGGAGCCGTCTTCCGAGATGATATTTTCGGCGACGACCTCGTCTCCTCTCCCAGTTCCCTCGATTAGAATGTTACTGCCGTCGCCACTGGCCAACACAGTACTGTTCGTAATTTCGATGGACTGTCCACGAGCATCTCCCCCTTCGATGCGGATGTTGTTGCTACCGTTGTCCCGGGCCTCCGAATCTTTTATCGTGATATCAGATCCGCCCACGACAGCGATTCCCCGCCCCTCCGCGTCTACGTTCCCGAAACTCGCATCCCGCTCGCTTCGCTCGACGAGCACGTCTTCGATATCGACGGACCCCTCTGGTGTGCTCACAGCCTGTATCCCTGTATTGCCACAGTCCTGAACGGTGGTCGAGCGAACCGTGACAGATTCACCGGCGGCGATTACCCCGAGCCCACCGAGATTGGACAGCTCGAGGTCGACGAGCGTAATTTCCGTTTCGAAGTCGGGTGTCCACACACCAGGGCCGTCGTATTCGAGTATCTCGATTCCACTAACGGTAACCTCAGGAGCCTCAATACGGATGGCCGGTTCATCATCGGTCTCCCTGCCGTCTAACGTCGCACCACTGGGAGCGTCGATTGTGAGGCTCCTGTCGACGGTGATTGACTCGAAGTACGTCCCCGGCTCGAGTTCGACAGTTCCGCCGGGAACGACAGTTCTGATTGCCTCCTGCAGAGAGTCTTCGGGGCCGACAGTCACAAACTCCTCCGTCCCGTCTGGTTGTCCCTCCCCACTCGAGTCACCATCATCCCCGCCCAAGCCAAACCATCCCAGCTGGTTGGCAAGCAGGAGTCCGCCGCCACCCAGTCCGGCCATCGCAACTATCTCTCTGCGAGTGAGTCTCTGCTGACTCGCCGGCGATTCGTCGGAATCGTCACCGCCGATGTCGATATCGTCGGGGTCAGGGTCCGGGTCCGGACTCTCCACATCGTCATCATCGTCAGTTACCCACGGGTCATCGTCATCGCCCTGTTTTTCATCATCGTCGTTATCGTTCTGGTTTTCATCATCGTCGTCGTTCTGCTCTTTGTCATCGTCGTCCGGCTGAGGCTCATCTTTGCCGTCACCACCTCCCTCTCCACCGCCCGGAGGTGAATCGTCCGGCCCTTCTTCCGTGGAGTGAACTGGTGTACCGCCGTCCCATACGTAGTTCAAGCTCTGCCCGGCCCCTGGATGCTCGGTTCGACTCGCGCCATCCAGCAGCGCGTCTTTCGCCTGGTTGATATCTGCAGACAGGTCAGTCGCGTCGGGATGGTCGCAGCTGTCTGGGTGATACGCTCTCGTCTGTTCACGGTAGGCTGACTTGATCTCCTCGTCGGAGGCAGAGCTACTGAGACCGAGTACGTCGTAGTAGCTCGTCTCGGAGCCGTCTGTCTCGTTGTGCTCGTTCATGTCTCAATCTAACGCTATGTCACGTCCGGGAGGTTGGAACGCATCTGTTCAACTTGCTGTTCGCTGTACTCGACACCGGACTCGATGGTAATACTATCAGCGTGCCCCCGCTGGACACTCTCGACCGTCACGTCCAGAATCCCGTTCTCGTCGATACGGAACGTGACGTCGATTTTGGCCTCACCCGCCGGCAGTCGAGGCAGTCCAGAGAAGACGAACTCGTCCAGCAGTTCGTTCTCGGACGCCGTCATTGACTCGCCCTGATACACCGAAATGGTGATTGCTGTCTGGTTATCTTCGACAGTTACGAACCGCTCCGTCCGCTTGACGGGAATCGACGTATTCCGGCGGATTATCTTCGCGAACTTGTCTCCGACAACTGCTTTCCCGAGAGAGCTGGACGTCACATCGACCAGCACGACGTCCTCGTACACGTCGGGGAGAGCGTAGTTGGTTTCCTCCCGTGTATCGAGTGCCTGTTTCTCCTGGGCTCGAAGCATATCAGAACCACCCTCGTCGACGACCGGGAGCGAGTCCTGGATGATGCCTGCCTGAATCGCAGCACCTTTCGCAACAGTCTCGTCCGGTGACTTGCTCCGCTGAACTCTGTCACCGAAGATCTTTCGAAGACGACGTTCGACCTGTGGCATTCGGGTCGACCCGCCGACGAGAAGTACCTCGTCTACGTCTCCGAGACTCGTTCCTGCCTCATCCAGTACGTTGTGACACGTCTCGACTGTCTCTTCCAGGAGGTCAGACGTCATCTCGTCGAACTGTTTTCTCGTGAGCGACTCCTCGAAGTCGTAATCTTCAAACAGAAACGGCAGCCGGATGGTGGTCGTCTGTTTGCTCGAGAGCTCGTGTTTGGCCTCACGAGCCACATCCCAGATACGGGACATCGCCTGACCACGCTCGTCGACCGAACGACCAGTCTCGCTCTCGACGATACGACGAATCTGCCCCGCTACCCGGGCATCCCAGTCGTCACCTCCGTGGTGGCTCAGCCCATCAGTTGCCACAACTTCGAAGATTCCGTCCGTGGCAGTGACGAGCGACGCATCGAACGTTCCACCCCCGAGGTCGTACACTAACGCGGTTGTGTCCTCCCCACCACGGATACCGTGAGAAAGCATCGCTGCAGTTGGCTCGTTGAGTATCCTATCGACCGTCAGCCCTGCTATCTCGCCCGCTCGCTTCGTCGCTTCTCGTTCCCGGTTCGAGAAGTACGCCGGAACTGTAATGACCGCGTTCGTGACGGGTGACCCGAGTTCACGCTCGGCAATCTGTGTTACCTTCTCTACAATCAGTGCAGAAACCTCCTCGGGGAGATACTCCGTCCCGTTTACCCGAGCGACAGGCTCTCGCTCGTCCATCCGCCGTTTCACCGATTCGATGACCTGGTCAGGGTGCTGAACTTTGACGTTGGCGGCCTCTCTGCCGACAGACACCGAGTCACCGTCCGGCACGAATCGGACAACCGACGGAATCGTTCGGTTCCCGTCGCCAGTGGGTAGCACGACTGGGTCTGTCCCGACGATGCGTGCAACAGCGCTGTTGGTCGTCCCCAGATCAATACCGACTGTATGTGTCATAGGTTAGTTTTTGCAACATGTATCTGTTGTTTTAATAAACTTTACAATCCAGACTGTAATTTTGGGTATGTGGTGGTGGCCGATTCAAATAGCTATGGGTTTCAGGCAATCGATTCGTTCGCATTTGGCAGTATATTTTCATTATTGAGTCTGTTTCTGAGGGAGTCGAGTTCAGGTGAGGCGTGGGTAACATGTTCGACCGAATTTGTTTTTGAGGTAGTTGACTGGGCTCGGTTGAAATATCGCGCTGTTGCCTACAGCTGAATCTCCGCTTCGAACGGCAGGATGCGGTACAGACTGTCACCACGGGACGCTGGAATCGAGCCCGTGGCCTGCTCACCAGGTTCGAGCACGAGCTCGATTCCGTCAGGGAGGTACACCCAATCGGAGGCCGTCGGGCGAGAGTTGTGGAACTGTCCGGCACCGCGGAACGTTCCCGGACCCTCACCGACGTTCTCGACAGTCACTTCGAGAGAAGGCGTGTCACTGTCGCGGTCGGAGACGGTTGCATCGACCAGCTCGAACGCCGGGAGCTGGGGAGCTTCCGTGATGCTATCGAACAGCACATCTTCAGTTCCTCCCCAGATAGACAGCGTCACCGAAGCCTCAGCAATCGCCTCCTCGCTGACTTCCTGGATGGCAACCAGCTCTACCGTTTCATCAGGCTCGATGGTGTTGTTTCCGAACGGGACGCCCTCTCCCTCGAGGACGAGCGTATCGAGCGAATCTCGCATATCGTCCCCGTCTATCGGCTCGGATGGCTCACCAAGCACCATCGCGTTCGGGAAGTGGTTGTCGGCGAACACCTGGCCAAAGCCGACAGACCGTTCCGAACTCGTGTTCCTGACGCTGAATCGGTGAGCAACGAGCACGTGTCCTTCAGCCGCACTCAAAAGGCCTGTTGCTTCTCTCGAGGAGAGTCCGACGCCGCCCTCCTCGGTCGCATACTGCAGTGTGCGCTCGAACGCTGGTTCGAGGGCCGTAACCTCGTAGTGTCCAACTTCTGTAGCGACAGCGTCACCGGGTCGAAGACGCTTTGGCTCGACAGCTATCTGATGCTCGAAGCCAGGATGCGCTCGTGCGTCGGTAGTGATACTCCACGTCCCACCAGCGTTGACACGCAGCTCAGCCTCGACGCGTTCCCACTCCCCCGACTCAATTGATGGCAACTCGACAGAGACAGCATCCGGTGCGTTGACAGTGTCGACGAACGGGTTGTCGCTTCCATCCAGGTACTCCAGGCCAACTTCGATGGACTGGGACGTGATGGCAGAGCCACCTGTGTTACCGACAGCGAGCTCGACCACGAACGTATCGAGAAACTCGACAATGTCCGGCCCATCCGAAATGGCAGCTGCGAGGACAACAGGTGTCGGCTGTGCAGACTCGTCGACAGTAAACTCGGGAATGTCATCCGTAGAAACCCCCGAATGCTCCGTTGACTCATCATTCTCAGACTCGTCTCCACCCGTTAGACAACCTGCGAACAGTCCGAATCCTGCGGCTGCCCCAGCCAGGTATGCCCGGCGGGTCGTGACCACTGAGTCCGCATCCTCGCTGTGCGTGCTCTCGTCGACGTTCTGGTTGCTCATTGTGCCTCACCTGCGTTGGTCCGTGCGTAGTCCGGGTCGTAACACTCGTCGCCGAGAAGAGAGAGCGCACTCCGCACCAGGTCGGCGAAGTACTCCCGGTAGGTCGCTAACTCGCCGGGACACAGTGCCGAGCGCTGAAACAGCCGCCACATCTGTGCCGTATCGTGACGGCTCCACCACGCGAGATTGTTGAGAAGAGCAAGCCGGGCATGTCGTGGCTTCTCGTAGGCGTTTCTCACCGCGGTGGAGTTCCACCCCTTCTCGAAGAGCAAACTGAACTTCCTGCCGTTCTCGGCGTTCTTTGCGTTTCGAAGCAGTTCGTCGTCGGCGAGGACCGACGTTCCTAACTCCGCTGCGTTCTCGGACATTGCAGTTGAACAGATGGGCGGTACCACTGTAAAACATTTCAATTTACTTATATGTATATCGGTACGGCAGTGGCGTCGGGCACAAGATAGTAGCTGTTTACGGCACCGTAAATCGGAGCTTGACGGGACGGCAATAAGCGTCCGAAACATGAAGAATCCGAGTCGTACTCCTCGTTGTGAGTCGTTTTACATCTCGTCCGGCAGTCGCTCACCCGTTTGCACACTCGAGCGCATACGCAACTCGCTCATCGACGCTCGCGTGTGCGTTCTCCAGTAGAACCGACCCAAACAGGACCTGGTACGGGGCAGAAATCAGCCACCTCCCACGCTCCTCGTGACCACCGACGACGCCGGGTCTGGCCGCCGAGAGTGAACGCAGACTATCGAGCCGGCGAAGCGCTCGCACCAATGGGTCTGCACCAACCTGGGAGACGGCATATTCGTCGGCTTCTCGCTCGATTTTGGGATAGTCGTAGACGGCAACGAGTGCGTTTCTCCCACCGACCAGCAGACCGAACACGGTCGCTACCGCGTTCCGCGACAGGTCACGGTTCCGGAGGTGATACATTTCGTGTGCGATCACTGCCTCCAGTTCGTCCTCATCGAGTTCGTCGATAACGCCACGACTGAGCAGTACCGCTTCTTGCCCAGTGAGAGTCCGGAAGGGATGGGCAACGATGCCAGCTGTTTGAATCACCCGTACCGGAACACTCGCGTCGACATCTGAGGCAACTTCTGTCTTCGCAGTCAGCTCACGATACAGAGAGAGCCGTCGAATCAGATTCCACATCCAGAGGGTGGTCAGTCCAAGCAGGGGTGTACTGAGAGCTACCAGCGAGACGCCCGCAGCAACAGAGGGAGCTGCCACCCCTGTCGTCGCGAATCCGGCAACAATCAAATCGAAGGGAACGTCAACGACTGAGGGAACTCCCCGGCCGAACAGGAGTCCACCGAGGAGCAAAGCTAAACCGACGTTCAGTCCCAGAAAATACCCCCACCAGAGGATTTTGAGCGACGTCGACGAAATCGGTTCGTTCGGCGCATACCGCACGGCGGAGAGAAACAGACGGCAGAGGTAGGCGTATGCGACTGACACGAGTAGCGTCGAAACAACGAGGAAACCGATAACGTACGGAATCCACCCAAGAGGGACCAGTTCTGTGACGAGGGCGAGCAGCCAGAAGTTACCCACGGTCAGGAGAATCGGGAGAGTAGAGAAGAAAACGAGACCCCAGGCGGGGAACTGTCTCCGGAGCGAATCCGCGCTGAGAGTCGTGGCGTACGCGAAAAACGGCAAAAGAAACAACGCCAGCACGAGCGAGAGAACGCGAAACGCTGACGTCTCAGCGAGTATGAACGTTCCGGCAGTAAATCCGAGGACCGGCAGCAGTACGGCCGGAGTGAGGCTGTACTCGTCGAGCGAGACGATTTCAGACATCCGGTTGTGAAAGTAACGTTGATATCGCCAGTTAGCCACGAGGGGGAATAACACGAGAACGAAGGCGATACTTACACCAACGAAAGTGGCAGAAGCTGAAACGAAGGCAAGCCCAAGTACGAGTACGAGAGAGGAGAGGGCCAGGAGCGTGTACGGGAGTACAGTCGAAACGATGACCTCCAGCTGACCAGTGGTGGGATTTGCAGTTGCCTCGACCCGGAAGAGCCAGAACGAACCCACATCCCACCGATACTCCTCACCAACGTGCTCCGGTTCTCCGAACGCCTCTTTCAGTTCTGTGTGAACGAAACCCCACGGCTTGAGTAGTGAGCCGGCAGTCCGGCTGATGCTCATGTCGGCGGAAGAAACGCAGGAATGTCCATAATTGACTGCTGGATACCCGCTTCGCCGTCGTCGCTAACGGAGCTCTGAACCTCCGGCGGAAGTAGCTGGAGGAACTGTGTGTTCGAGAGCAAGAAGACGGTCGGATTGTCTCTCTCGACCATCTGTTGATACGCCATATAGTTCACTTTCTCTCCCTCGAAATAGTACGTTTTGACTACCTCAGCGAGCGAATCCGGAATCCGGATGCGTCCGCCAGGCTCCTGAATCTCGTCAATACCGTGGATTTGATACCGTCCCACGTCCTGGTAGTTCGGTTCTCGCAACGGGTATCGTGAGAGAACGATGTAGTTCGCGTTCCGTTCGTAGTTGAGGTATAGACAGGGTCCGTCTAGCTCGTGGTCGTATCCAACTGCGGCTTTGACGTCATCTGGTATCGGAATCTTGCGCTGTTTTTGAACCTCTTCTTGCAAGAAAATCGTCCACTCGTACTCCATAATTGGTGGTTTAAATACGGTCGTACAGGGTTGTAAATCTACCCCACCGGGCAGGACCGGTTCACGAGGGGCGTTGACAGTCGAGCTAGCTCGTGGTCGGTCGTACGGGAGGTGCCCATCCACTCGAGCGGACGTAGCCGACGATAGCGTAGACGAGCGGCGTCTCCAGGACGGCAATGCCCAGTTTGATGACGTACTGTCCGATAATCAACTGCAGCACCACAAATCCGGGAAGTGCATCACCGACGCCGATGAGCTGTGGAGCGAAGAAAAAGGCAATTCCGACGAAAATGACAGTGTCGAAAAGCTGGCTCGTCACCGTCGATCCGATGTTCCGGACCCACAGGAGCCCGTCACCGGTTTGCTCGCGGATGCGGTCGAAGGCGAACACGTCCCAGTTCTGGCTAACGACGTACGCCGCGAGACTGCCCAGCACGATGTTCGTACTCAGGCCCAGCACCGATTCGAACATCGCAGGGTCGACACCCGCCTCCGAGCCGGGGGCGAAGATTGCTAGCCAGACGAGCCCCAGCATGACGAAGTTCATCACGAAGCCGATGTTGACCATGATTGTCGCCTCGCGGCGACCGTACAGCTCCGTGTAGCAGTCCGAGGCGACGAACGTGATAGCATACGCGAGCACCCCTGCAGGAACCAGGACAGTACTCTCGAGTACCGGCAGTGAGTCGGGCACCGGGACGACGAGCAGTTTGACTGCAACCAGCTGAGCCGTCACGAGCGCTGTGATGAACAGCGCCGCCAGTGCGAGCTTCGGCCCGTCGGAGTAGCTCTCACTCATCGTCGCGTCTCCCCTGGCGCTCGTCGATCTCATCGAGCATATCGAGCGTTTTGCGTATCGAGGCACGGACAGCCTCGCTTCGGTTGACGAACTTGCCGTCGTCGCCGACGTGGTCGTCGAGGTCGTCGAGAAGTTCCTGTGGAACTTCCACGCTTATCTTGGGCATGTCATGAGACTCTTCAGAGAATCTTATAAGAATATCGTTTGACGTGCGCGACCGGTTCCAAACAGTTTGGACTTCTCTTTTTGTGGTAGGACGGTAGCTTCGAATATGCCAGAAACACCCGAACGTCATTCTGTCTAGAGCGAGTGCGGACACAGTCATATCCGATATCGTGACCCGAAGAGTTCAGGGTCATTCAGGCTCCGGACTGGACAGAGAACTCTATTACTCCGTCTCGGAAAGTCGAGGAGCAGGTCTGTCGGCGGGAGAATTGGTCTTCAACAGGTAGCGAACTGCTCACTCAGCTGGGAGGTACTTTTCAGCGTCAGCCACGGCTGGAGCACCGACTGCGAGAACGCGAACCGACCCGGTCGCGTCTTCGGGGTTAAAGGCCCGGTGGGGCGACGTGGGTTCGGCAACGAACACCTCACCAGCCTCGACGACGAACTCCTTGCCGGGCGTTTCGACGTGGAGCGTCCCCTCGACGACGTAGAACGCTTCCTCTTGCTGTTCGTGGTAGTGATACGCCAGTGGCAGCTGTTCGCCAGGCTTTGCATCGTAGCGTCTGAGCCCCATCTTTTCGAGACCGGCCGCCTCGCTAATCGAGCGCGCATCGACTGGTCGGTCCGACATGGGGACGATATCGTCGGGGTCGATAACCTCGTAGGCCATAGAATTGGCTACGGCGGCCGGCTATTAAGATGTCCTGCCCTTCGTAACTCCCGCTACTCACGCAGTCCAGGTGTCGCTCCACTCCGACTGCGAGATTCTGATACGTTCCTGTTCGGCGTTGGCGTCGGCCGGTTCGACGATGATGGCGTTGATTTTTCCGACAGAACTGGTCTCCTTCTCGACAATTCGATACTCTCTGTTCTCTCCACGGACGTTCTTGACGGTGTCGCCTACCTCCATCGTACTGAGATCTTCCATGTCAGGATATTAGACACGAACGAATAAATGCGTATCTCTCAATCTCACTGGACGCGATTGGCCGCAGTCACGCAGGCTGCACCGACGACTGCAGCGAGTCCACTCACGACGAACACGAGGTCGTACGAGCCCAGGATATCGTAGCCCGCGCCTGCAAGTGGTGGCGCAAACAGCCCCGACACCGCGAACGAAAACGAGACGAGGCCGAAGAGCGCGTTGATGTTGACGCGACCGAACAGGTCGGCGGTCAAGGGAGCGAGCAACGCACCGTTGCCCCCATAGGCGAGTCCGTACACCCCTGCAAACGCAAAGATCGCAACTGCCGAAGTAGCGAGGGGGAGCAGGGCGGTCGAGAGACCCATGACGACTGAGCAGAGGACAAACGTCCGCACTCGGCCTGTCACATCACCAAGATACCCGATACTGATTCGCCCCAGTGCGGTCGTGAGACCGATAATGGACAGGGCTGTCGCTCCGACTGTTCGGGTGAACCCAAGTTCGACGACGTGAACGACGAGGTGAGCAAACGTGACGTACAGCGTCGTGTAGATGAGCACCCAGCCGATGGACAGGAGGAGAAACGAGGGTCTCCGTGCCGTCCGGTATATCGAGTCGAACTGGTCTCGCCAGCTACCGTACTCTCTGGTATTCCCGGCCTCCGTCAACTCGTTTGGGGGCGGAGTGATACCGGCACTGTTCGGGTCGTCACGAATCAGGAGGAACACTCCAGTGAGCAACAGAGCAGCCCCAATAGCCAGCACGACGAGGGTCTCACGCCAGCCGATGGCGTCGATGAGCCACGTGGCCACCGGCGCAACGACGAGCATTCCGAATCCTAACCCTGACGAGGCGACACCGGCGGCGAACCCCTGTCGACGGTCGAACCAGCGGGGAACTGTCGCGTACGAGACGATGTAGACGATGCTCATCCCGAGCCCTGTCAAGATACCGTAAGCGAGGATAAGTACGAACAACGACGTGGCAATACTGGTGAGAAACAGCCCCGAGCACAGCAGTATAATTCCGACGGCGAGCATCGTCCGAGAGCCGTATCTATCGATAACTGCGCCGATGACGCCAGCCCCGATGTAAAGCGCGACTGTCTGGATACTGAACGCGAGCGAGGTCACGCCGCGAGAGTGGCCGAACTCGTCGAGCATCTCCTCGAAGAACACGCCGAAAGAGTACGAGAGACCGAAGACGACGAAGCTCCCGACAAAACAGGCGGAGACGACGACCCAGCCGTAGTACGGTCGATTCATCGAGAGAATAATCGAAGAGCGGAAAGTTAATCGTCCGGTTCTAGAACGCTCCGTACGGCAGCAGGAACAGCACTGCGGCCAGGAACGGAGTCAACGCCAGGAGCATGACGATTGCGTAGCCGAACATCTCACGTGCCTTGATTCGCGTGATAGCCAGCAACGGAATCGCCCAGAACGGGTTTAGCAGGTTCGTGTGTGCGTCACCGACCGCGTACGCCATCGTGGCGTGACCGAGGTCGACACCGAGACCCTGGGCAGCATCCAGAATCGGCGGTCCGAGGATAATCCACTCACCGCCGCCCGAGGGTACAAACGCGTTGACGACCGCAGCAGTCAACCACGCAATAATCGGGAACGTCGCTTCGGTCGAGAGGTCAATCATTACATCAGCCATCTCGGCAGCGAGTCCTGACCCAGCCATAATCCCCTGAATACCCGCGAAGAAGGGGAACAGCAGGATGATGCCCGCAGCAGCGGTAGCAGCTTCACCGAACTTGTCCCGGTAAGCCGACGGATTCGTCCAGATCAGTAGACCAGCCATCAGGAAGCCGAAGTTGATGACGTTGAGGTTCCACGCATCGATACCGTCCGAATAGAGCAGGTAGAAAACATAAGCGAATCCGGTCAGCGCAATGAGGCCGCCCAGAACGAGGCTGTTGTCCACGCGTTCGGCTGGAACCATCTTCGAAGAGGGCTCTGTTGCTTCTGTGTCCTCGCCGCCGTCAGCCTCAGTGTCGAACAGTTCGCTTTCGGGAATGTACTCCGTAATACCCCGCGACCGTTCTCCCGACGGAGTAATTAGGTAGAGGACCAGCGCAGCAAACACGATAGACAGGATGGTCAGCGTGATACCGTATCCGTGTGCGACGGTCTCACCGAGCGGGAGACCTTCCTCTGGAACCATGTCGAACGCCGTCCCTTCACCGACCTGGTTGGGGTCGGTGAGCAACAGGGGTGCGGAGCCCGAGAGTCCCCAGTGCCAGGTCAAGCCGAGACCCATGTATCCGGAGACAGCCAGGAGCGGGTAGTGAACGTCGATACCCTTCTGATGAGCTACCTTGCCCATCTCACGGGCGAAAATTGCGCCCAGAATCAGGCTAAAGCCCCAGTGAATCCAGGCGATGGCCATCGAGAATACCGCGACGAGAACGACTGCCTGTGCCCCAGTGCTTGGAAGTTTTGCGAGTCTGACGAGCAGGTCGTTAGCTCGTGGATGGTACGCAAGCGCGAAACCGGTCATCAGGATAATCGTCATCTGCATCGCGAACGCGAGGAACGCCCAGAACCCGTCAAACCAGTGTTCGACGAGGTCGAACGGCCCTGCTGTTGCTCCGTCAGCCTGTTCGATTATATCCAGTTGACCGAGGACCAGCGCAGCGATGAAGACGAAGTACGTGAGAAGGATGGCGAACAGGAACGGACTCGGCATCCACCGTTCGACCACGTTTGCGATACGATACCCTAACCGCTCGACTGCTGAACCCTGATTGTCATTCGCTGACATGCAAAGCTGAAATCACAGCGACCCCTCATAAACATTAGGAAACAAACTAAACTGGATTTGTATGTTATTGAAATTGCAAGTATATTGAGTAAATATAGATGTCAATGGGAAAACTCTGTTACGTTCGAGAGCGTGTGAAATCCAGTTAAAGAGACGGGACAGGCTATTTCGTGGAACAGCGCATACAATGGGAAGCAAGTGTATTTGTTCGACCCTGTCATATATCAACGTATGCCAGACCAGACAGAGCAACACTCGTACGAGGTTGTCGTCGTGGGAGGTGGGCCAGCGGGGCAGATGGCTGCGATGTACACGACGCGTCTCGGTCACCGGACGGCGCTCGTCGGGCGTGGTGGCGGCCGAGCTGCGATGATGCAGAACGTCCACAACGTCGTCGGGATTCGGGAGGAAACGAGCGGAAACGAACTACTCGCTACCGGAAAGGAGCAGCTCGAGGAGTACGGCTGTGACACCTACCGGGACATGATTACGTCCTGTGAGCGTAGCACGGATGAGGACGAGACAGTTCGTCTCTGTGGAAACGACGCCGATTACGAGGCCGAATACGTCGTCCTTGCGACGGGGTTCAACGATGTTCGACCGGAACCGCCACTTCCACGGACTGGCCGTGGACTCCACTACTGTCTTCACTGTGATGCGTACATGTTCGTCGACCAGTCCGTGTACGTGATGGGCCACAGCGAGAGTGCGGCGTACGTAGCGCTCATCATGTTGAACTTCACCGACGAGGTCGACCTGCTCACGCGGGGGGACGACCCCGAGTGGAGCGAGGAGACCGACGAGTTGCTCTCGAACCACCCTATCGACGTGGTTCACGAAGACGTGGCCGGTGTCCGAAACGGCGAGGACGGCTGGCTCGATGCACTGGAGTTCGAAGACGGGACGGTCCGGGAGTACAAAGGCGGGTTCGCGATGTACGGTTCTGATTACAACAACGGACTGGCTCGAGAGCTCGGCTGTGAGGTCAACGAGGACGGGACTGTCGTTGTCGATGACCACGGCCGAACCTCGGTGGAGAACGTCTACGCTGTCGGCGACCTGACGCCTGGCCACAACCAGGTCCCGGTCGCATACGGTGAAGGGGCCAAGGCAGGCATCTCGATTCATTTCGGACTGCGCGAGTTCCCTCGCGACCTTGACCAGCTTCGAGCGGCTGGCCCTGTCCGATGCGAGGAACTGCCCGGCATTCCCGACGAGTTGCTCGAACAGGCTGTCGACTTTCACACCTACAACTGACCAACAGACTCGAAATTAATTGATTCTAAAGGCTCAAAGATTACTGGATCATAGAGGCTCGAAATTAAGGAACCACAAAAACTCGAAACGCTACCTTACCCGAGAGCGCGACTCTAATAAGATATTATTAATTCAGGAGGGTTAATTTGCTAGCCACTGTAGCTCTAGAGACATGGTCCGCATCTCGGTGCGGGATGTCAGCAAGTATTTCGATGCTGGAGACACCGTCGCGAACTACAAGTTGAACCTCGACGTCAAGGACGGGGAGTTTCTCGCGTTTCTCGGGCCGTCGGGGTGTGGGAAGACGACGGCACTCCGGATGATAGCCGGGCTAGAGACGCCCTCGGAGGGCGAGATTTACTTCGACGAAGAGCGCGTCGACACGAAAGCTCCGAGTGCCCGGAACGTCGCGATGGTCTTCCAGAACTACGCGCTGTATCCCCACATGACCGTCCGCGAGAACATCGCGTACCCGCTGAAGGTTCGCGGCATCAACCCGGACGAGCGAGACAGGCGAATCAAGGAGACGACCGAGTTACTCCACATCGAGAACCTGCTCGACAAGAGTCCAGCGGAGCTGAGCGGCGGCCAGCGCCAGCGAACTGCGCTTGCGCGCGCTATCGTCCGTGAACCGGCGGTGTTCTTGCTCGACGAGCCGCTGTCGAACCTTGACGCGAAACTCCGCCAGGAGATGCGTGCCGAACTCAAACGCATCCAGGACGAGATCGACATCACGACGATATACGTGACCCACAACCAGGAGGAGGCGATGAGCATGGGCGACCGGATTGCGGTAATGAACGAGGGGACAATTCGACAGGTTGCAACGCCGAACGAACTCTACACGAGACCGCGGACGACGTGGGTTGCGAACTTCATCGGCTCGCCCGCAATGAATCTGATAGAAGGTGAAGCGAGAGACGGAATCATCGAACTCGACGAACGCAACGCCGTCTCGCTCGACGTCGACGTCGAGGGCCCCGTCTCCCTGGGTGTTCGCCCGGAGAGCATCACCCTGACAACGGAGCGCATGCCAGCCGAGCTCGTCATCGAGGGGGAAGTCGATACCGTCGAGCCACTCGGAGAATACACGCTCGTGAACGTCGAGGTAGGGAACAGCCTCGTGAAGGCGAAAGTCTCCCAGACGAACGTCGAGCGCGGTGACACCGTTTTCCTGGCATTCGAGGAAGACGCCGCGTACGTCTACGACGAAGACGGCGTGCTGGTGGACGAAGAGAAACCGGAAGAAGAGGAACTACTCACCTGACCCCACAATGAGTGTCCGAGATATCTTCGAAAGTCTCCCGGACGTGCGAGGCGGGATTGGAGCGGAGCGAGAAGCCGATGTCGACTGGGCGAAGGTCAAGGCAATCCTGATTTTCATGGTGCCCGGCCTGACCCTCTTTGGCCTCTTCTCTGTTGGACCGATGGTGTACTCGGCAGTCGGGAGCTTCTTCGCGTGGGACACCTTCGACGTCCAGCAGTTCGTCGGTCTCGACAACTGGGTACGGACGTTCCAGGACCCCCGAATTCTCGACGTCGGCAACATGCTCGACTGGCGGTTCCCGATGGGTGCGCTGGTCCAGAACATCCTGTGGGTGTTCATCCACGTGCCCGCGAGCACGTTTCTCGGCCTCGGACTCGCGTTGCTGTTCGTCGACCTGAAGGGCCGGCGCATCCTCCGGTCGATGGTCTTTCTCGGCTTCACGACGCCGACTATCGTTATCGGTCTCGTGTTGCTGTTCGTCTACGACCCACAGGCCGGTATCGTCAACGAGCTGTTTCGCGTGCTCGGACAGGAGCAGTGGGTTCGTGACTGGCTCAGATCGCCACAGGTAGCCATCTACGCGCTCATCGTCGGTGGCATCTGGATTCAGACTGGATTCAGCATGCTCCTGTACGCGTCGGCGCTGTCGGCAATCGACCCAGCACTGCTCGAATCTGCCCGCGTGGACGGGGCCGGACCCTTCAGGCGGTTCAAGGACATCATCTGGCCGCTGGTCAAGCCTGTCACCGCTGTCGTTGTTATCATGGGAGTCATCTGGGTCCTGCGCATCTTCGCCATCGTCTACGCAGCGGGAGGTCCATCCGGTGGTCCAGGTGGCGCCTACACGGTGCTCGGCATCGAGGTGTATCGTGCGGCGTTCCAGACACCTATCGACTACGGGAAGGCAATGGTGACTGCCCTCGTACAGCTCATCATCGTCATCCCACTCGCGTGGTACATCGCGGATATGGAGTGAGCCCATGACAGACGAATCACCCCAGTCAGAATCCGATTCGACCGGCGAGCGCACGTACATCGACTCGCCACCTTCATCTGCACCGGAAGCCGGACTCCCCATCTCCCAGCGGGTCCGTGAGATGATTCCGACAGTCCCCCGGGCGCTGCGGTACGTCCTGGCAATCGCCGTCGCGATTCTGTGGGTCGTCCCGTTCCTGGGGCTGTTGATGGCATCCTTGCGGCCGCTCGGCGAGATTATCGGTGGGTGGTGGAACCTCGGGGGTGCGACGTTCACCCTCGAGAACTACTGGAGGGCTCTCGGGTGGTCAACGGCCCCGATGGCGGACGCACTGGTCAACACGGCGATTGTGACGGTGCCGTCAGTGCTGGTAGTGATGTTGCTTTCGGCGATGGCCGCCTACCCCTTCGCTCGCTTCTCGTTCCCGCTGAAGAAGACGCTGTTTTTCCTGTTCATCATCGTGATGGCGGCACCGCCGGAGCTGGTCGCGATGGGTAACTACAACACGCTCCAGGACATCGGCCTGTTTGACACCTACCTGGGACTGATTCTCATCCACATCGGGTGGGGGATGGGGTGGTGTGTCCTCTTCCTGCGGAACTTCATGCTGGGGATACCCGAGGAGCTAGAGGAAGCAGCCCGCGTCGACGGAGCGTCCCGCTTTCAGATATTCAAGACGATCATTCTGCCGCTCTCTGCGCCGGCGCTCGTCTCGGTCGCGGTCATCCAGTTCACCTGGGTCTGGAACGCCTTCTTCTTCCCTCTGGTGTTCATGCGCTCGCCGGAGCTGTACCTCGCACCCCAGGTACTCCCGCTCATGCGGGGCCGTGTCCACGTGGAGTGGGGACTGATTGCAGCCGGCTCGGTCCTGACGATGGCTGTCCCGGTGATCCTGTTCATCGTCCTGCAGCGCTACTACAAACAGGGGATGGTCGCCGCAGTTACGGACTGAGCAACTCTCAATCCCTGTTTGCCGAAAGGGCCGCTAGAGCGGAATGAAGCCGGCGTTCGACACGACCAGTGTGAGACCGATCACGACGAGTTCGGTTACGAAGAACGCCTTCGAGGAACGCCAGCCGAAGTAGAGGAGAAACGCGAGGGGTATCCCACCGATGACAGCGGGCCAGAACCCCTGGAGCAGGTGGTGTGCGAAAAATGCCACCGTGAACAGGTACAGCAGGTCCATCGCGACAGCGACCAGGTTCCGTCGTCGCAGCTCCTCGACGAGGACGACGGGGTCGGTCTCGAAATCCAGCAGGTGAGAGCGTCTGCTCCCGCCCAGTGAATCATCAGTCACGTCTCTCCCTCGCCGGCTCTCTGGTCGACCAGTCGTGAGCTACACACGGATTCTCGTTCAACTGTGTCACCCGTTCGACCCGACTGATTCACTCGTCATCCTCCTCGGGAGGCTCGTCGTCCTCCGCAACCGTTTCCTGGTGTGCGGTGTCGAGCCGTTCGATGATTCCGTCGATGTCCTCGTCAGGTTCGACCCAGAAGCCCAGCAGTTGCGACCAGAACTCCGACTGGAACGGGTCACCGAGCGAGTCGTCGAGGTCGGGGACGAGTGTAACCTCGTCGGCCATGTCGACGAGGTCGGACATGATTTCGGCCTCGAACGCCTCGTCAGGGACGCCGTCGTGGGACGGAACGAATCCGCCGCGCTCGGTCCAGACCTGCTGGCCGTCGGCCGAAACTATCTCCTCGAGCGCCGCCCTCGCGGCGTCGACTTCCTCGGAGTAGGTTGGTATGGTGAACCAGTTGATTGAGGCGACCATCGACTCCGTTCCCGGCAGCATGAACACGTTGAGGTCGTCCGGGTCCTCGATTGCCGGGAACGCGGGCGTCCACGACCCCATGAAGTACAGCGGAATCTCGTTCTCCCAGAAGAACTCGTACTGGACGCCGAACTCCCGAAGGTCGCTCCAGTAGCCGTCCTGGAGCGTCTCCTGGACCTCCTCGAACGCCGTGTACACGCGGTCGTCGGTCATCTCGGCCTCGCCCGCGATGAGGTCTTCCTGCAGCTGGGCACCGTCCTCCTGGCGGAGGATGTACGCCTCTATCACGTCGCTCAGCGGCCAGCCGACTTCGTTCCCGGAGGCGAGTGGCGCCTCGACACCCTCGATGCCGTCGATTTCCTCCAGCAGGTCGAGGAACTCGTCGTAGTCTCCGGGCTCCTCGAGGCCATGTTCGTCGAAGAAGGACTCCCGGTACCAGAAACCGGGTTTCAGGTCCATCCCGAACGGGGCTGCGTACACCTCGTCGTCGACTGTCACCGGATTCGGATCCGCCGCATACTCCTCTGGGTCCCAGATGTCGCCGACAGGTTCGAGGTGTCCTGCCTCTCCATCCGTTCGGACTCGCGCGGGCATCGGTATCACGACGATGTCCGCGGTTGCGACTTCGGCCTCGTAATCCATCAGCGTCTGCGTCAACAGCGGTTCCGTGTCCCGGGGCTGGTAGCTGATATCTATCCCTGTTTCGCCTTCGACGTACTCCATGACCGCCTCGAAGTCCTCCTGCTCGCCGCCGGTCCAGAGCGCCGTCAGCGAAATTTCGACGTCGTCGAACTCCTCGTCAGCATCGTCCGCATCGTCGTCGATTTCGTCATCGTCGTCTGGCTCTGCCGCGTCATCGGCGTCGTCATCTTCACCAACGGCCTGGTCGACATCGTTGTCAGCGTCGCCGCCGAGACAGCCTGCGAAGCCGAGTATCACACCGGCCGTCGCAGTCGTTTTCAGGTATTTGCGCCGATCTAGTCTATCAGTCGGGGGGCGATTGGTCATACTCTCCACACCCATAATATTATTGTATCTCCACCAACATAAACTACGGATAGTAAGCCACTTCTACCGGTTTTAAAATGTCTGAAAATGTATTCTTACTCGGAATACAGATCGCAGCGTGGTCGTGCTTACGCTGATTCTTCGATCCACGCGAGGAGGTCGTCAGCGCCAATGAACCCCTCGGCGCGGCGGTCGACCGGCTCGCCGTCGACGAACAGGACGAACAGCGGGACGCTCTGGACCTGGAAGCGCTCGACCAGCGGCGGGTCGTCGCGCGGATTGACAAGCGCGACGGTGGCGTCGGTCTGTCGGGCGACGATGCCGAGGACGGGCTCCATGCTCTGGCAGATGCCACAGCCGTTGGTGTAGAACTCGACGAGGGCTGTGTGGGTGGTGGTAACGAGGTCGTCGAGGTCGGCCTCGGTCTGGAGGTGGACGGGCCGGTCTGTCTCTGAGTCGGTCATGCTAGAGCGGAGGAGCTGTGGTAACTAAGTCGTTGGTTGCACCGAAAAGCGCTCAGTACACCTGTGAATCGACCTTTCGCTTCGTAGCGAAAGGCGGTTCGCCACGTGGCGTAAGGACGCCTTCTGTCGGTTTCATTTTGTGTGTTACACGATTGTCTCAGTTCGAGTGTTTGACTGAAAACTCGAAGCAGTTGCTGGAGATATCTCTACAGACGTAGTTGAGTGTCGGCCTTGTGGAAGATGTAGAGTTGTCAGTGAAAGTCCTCGCGCGCATGGGGCCGAATTGTGGTGAGGACACTATTTACCACTGCTATACCGATTCTTTTGGCTCTGGTGAATCACTAGACGGAACTGGAGCGAACCGTTAGAACTAGAAGAATGAAGCGGGAAACTCCGATTAATCTATGTCGAAAACGTTCCACTTCACGCAGAGAGTGGTGACGTTAGCAAAAAATGCTGTTGGTGGCCGAGACGAAGCTGCCGCCCCCCGAAGGGGGTGGCGGATTCGCCGACTACGCCATCGTGTCCCTGCATTGTTTACCTCCATCCATGTATGACCAATTCAGAGCATGAGTCTTGCATTTTGCTTATCTCACTGAGGAACTGATGCTTCCGCTCGCGGCGTGAAGTTTAGTTGTTGTTTCTTCGGTAACATTAATATAATGTAGATAGTACTCCTAGCACCATGACCCTTGCTAACGTCCAACGGTATGATCCTGACGGACTTTCTGACATGGGTGCCCACGCTGTGGTTGTTGGGGGGAGTGTAACCGGCTTATTGACGGCCCGCGTGCTTGCTGATGGGTTCAACGAAGTGACGATTCTTGAACGAGATTCACTCCCCAGCGACCCGACCCCTCGTCGTGAAGTACCCCAAGGTCGCCATACTCACGTCTTGGAAACGGCCGGACGTGAAACATTCGAGGACCTATTCCCGGGCTATTGCGAAGTACTCCTCTCGGAGGGTGGACTGATCATTGACTTGATGTCAGATCTCATCCATTACGACCGGGGAGACTATCTAGCCAAGGGACCACGGCGTATGCCAATGTACTGTGCCAGCCGACCGTTATTCGAACACGTTCTCCGCCAGCGAGTCATCGCCAATGAATCAATTAACCTTAGGTCTGAGATCCAATTTATCGACTACATCCTCGATGGGACTGACTCACGTGTTGAGGGCGTCACAATTCGAGAGCACGGCTCCGAAGAGTCGGAACTCAATGCTGAGTTAGTTGTTGATACCTCCGGCCGAACAAGTAAAACTCGTTCCTGGCTAGACGACCAGGGCTTCCCCGTTCCCAACATCGATGAAGTACACATTGACGTCGCCTACAGTACAGCCCTAGTAGAACGGCCTCAGACGGATCGGCGCGGGTTATTTGTCCCACCCGAACCCGGCCGGACCCGTGGCGGTTTGATGTTCCCTATCGAAAAGAATCGTTGGACCCTCACGCTGGTCGGCATCCATGGCGATCACCCACCTACAACAAAAGAGGGATTTATCGACTATGCCAACAGTCTACCCGCCGCCGAGTTTGGCGAAATTCTTGAATCCCAACCCTTGGTAACGGATGATATTACACCCTATCCGTTCCCGTCGAGTCGCCGTGTGCGTTACGAGAACCTAAATCGGTTTCCTGAGGACCTTGTTGTGCTTGGTGATGCGGTGTGTAGTTTTAATCCGCTTTATGGACAAGGGATGTCGACGGCCGCACTTCAGGCTCTCCAACTCCATAACACCCTCGCGGATCATGGCCGGGAGAGGATCGGAATGCGATTTTTCGAGGCAATCGAGGAAGTCATCGATGCCCCCTGGTCGGTCGCTGTCGGCGGAGATTTTGAATTTCGGGAAACCACTGGCCCCAAGCCCCGTGGGACTGATTTCATTAACTCATATCTCGATAGAATGATTCGGTCCGCTCATACGGACGGTGAGCTACGAGAAGCGTTGGTCCGCCCGTTCATGCAGGTAGAACCTCCCTCGTCGGTGATGCGACCGAAATACATTTGGCGAACATTCAAACCGACCTGATTCAGCAAAAGAACTCGTTTGTGAACAACTCAATGATTTCTTCCTTGAACTGAGTTGGCGTGATTTCTAAATTTGGCTCTGGTGAATCACTAGACGGCACTGGAGAGTGAATTAGTGATGAATGAACTACATGGCTTTCCAACGACGCACCGTTCTCTGTTCTCTTGGAGCGACCCTTGCTGCCGGTGTCGCTGGGTGTCTCTCACGCTGGGATGAAGGCGAGGGACAGCTGCACGCGACCAGCAACCTCGGGGAGCAAACCCTCGATATCACGATCACAGACTCAGAAGACGAGCAGTTGTTCACCGAGACGGTCACCATGACAGAGGACGAGTGGGTCGAACGAGACGGCGTCATCACTGGACGAGATGGCGACTCGCTTTCCGTGGCGGTAACGAAAGACGGCGAGATGGTCTCAAAGACGTGGTAACTGAGTTGTGTCAGTGACGATGACAGGATAGACCATCTACAGATAGTTGTTACTGGACGAGGAGATGTTCATATCAGCCAAGCATGCTACGTTTTCTAAGAGTATGAATTGAACCTGCGGAAGGTGTTTATTATACGTTTTGCCCATCACTCTCCTAGTTCTAACGATTTAA
>LKMJ01001264.1_pt1 | contig 21982 bp, 19 predicted proteins | sample 643391 | NCBI WGS metagenome assembly LKMJ01 (sample SAMN04112250, study PRJNA286221) | soda lake metagenome | biome: soda lake; feature: Kulunda Steppe; material: water; isolation source: sample PL-Br10 brine of Picturesque Lake | place: Russia: Kulunda steppe | collected 2010-07
CGGGCCGGCGCGGTGGAGAACCTCGACGGGATCATCGCCGCCGCCGACGGCGTGATGGTCGCACGCGGCGACCTCGGCGTCGAGTGTCCCCTTGAGGACGTTCCCGTGATCCAAAAGCGGATCATCCGCAAGTGCGTGAACGCGGGCGTCCCAGTCATCACGGCGACGGAGATGCTCGACTCGATGGTCCGTTCGCGCCGGCCGACCCGCGCCGAGGCCTCGGACGTCGCCAACGCGGTCCTCGACGGCACCGACGCGGTGATGCTCTCGGGTGAGACCGCCATCGGCGACCATCCAGTCACCGTCGTCGAGACGATGGACCGGGTCGTCCGGCGGATCGAAGCGAGCCCGGAGTACGCCGAGACGCGCGAACAGCGCGTGCCGGCCGCGGACGACGGGTCCCGAACGGAGGCGCTGGCCCGGTCGGCGCGCTATCTCGCGCGCGACATCGGCGCGTCGGCGATCATCGCGGTCTCCGAGTCCGGCTACACCGCCCGCAAGACCGCCATGTTCCGGCCGGGGGTACCGATCGTGACGACGACCCCGAACGACCGCATTCGTCGACAGCTCGCGCTCTCGTGGGGCGTTCAGCCCATCACGACCGAGTACGCCCCGGACATGGAGTCCGTCCTCGACAACGCCGTTGAAGCCGCCCTCAACGCCAACGCCGCGGCCTCCGGCGACACCATCGTCGTCCTCTCCGGCATGATGACGGAGCTTGAGGGGACGAACACGACGAACACCCTGAAGGTCCACGTTGCCGCCGAGACGGTCGCCACGGGCAAGGGGACGGTCTCCGGTCGGGCGGCGGGCCCGGTCCACCGCGTGTACGACGGCGATCTCTCGACGCTGCCCGACGGCGCCGTCGTCGCGCTCGCCGAGGGATTCGACGCCGAGTTCGAGGGCGACCTCGGCCGAATAGCCGGCATCGTCGACGCGCGGCCGGGAATGACGGGATACCCCGCGGTCGTGGCACGCGAGCTCGGCGTGCCGATGGTCTCTGGTGCCGACGTTCCGGACGACGTCGCCGACGGGACCATCGTCACCGTCGACGGCGAGCGCGGAATCGTCTACGACGGCGACGTTACGGGGACCGATCGTCCTCGCTGATTCCGGACGATCCGTCGGGTCCGATCATCGAGCGGACGCACCCGCCAGCCCTTTATTAGCGAGGTCCGTACTGCGGCCATGACACGTAAGGACGACTCCGGTAAGGGAGTCGATCCGGCGGACGGAGACGCTCCCAAACCGGACGGAGACGCTCCCGAGCCTGACGGCGACGCTTCCGACCCGGAGGACGCTGCCACCACCATCGCGGGCAACGCCACCGACGACGGTGACGGCCGGGAGTGGAAGTTCGCCGTCGACGACGTCGGTCCCGACGGGGTGACGGAGGACACCGCGACCCCGGATGACGAGCCGATCGAGCCGGGCGACGTCACGCTCGAACACGCCGTCTTCGTCGCGCTCGGCGTCGCGATCACGGTCGGAACGTTCGTGTTCGGCTTCTGAGTCGGCGGCGCGTCGCCGCGCTCCGCGCCGTACCGCACCACAACTTATTCACGTCGGAGCCGTACGAACGGATATGGACGTGCTCCTTCAGGTGGACCTGCTCGGACCGGAGACCCTCCCCTTGCTCCTCCTGACCGCGGGACTGTTGCTCTCCATGGCCGAGGCGCTGGCACCCGGGGCGAACTTCATCGTCGTCGGCATCGCGCTCATCGGAGCCGGACTCGCCGGACTGCTGTTGGCGACGCTCGGCGTCGCCGGGACGCTACTCACGGTTCTCATGGCCATGTTTACCCTGGTATTCGGGATTGCCGCCTTCTATGGCTACCACGAGTTCGACCTTTACGGCGGGAAGGGCCAACAACAGACCAGCGACCGGGACGCCCTGAAGGGAAAACTCGGCACGGTCACGGAGACCGTCACGACCAGCGGCGGACAGGTGAAACTGCAGGGGGGCGGCTTCAACCCCTACTACTCCGCGCGCTCCATCGAGGGCACCATCGAGGAGGGCGAGGAGGTGATGGTGGTCGATCCCGGCGGCGGCAACGTCGTCACCGTGGAGTCGATGTCGTACGTCGAGGACGACATCGACCGCGAACTCGCCGCCGACCGCGCGCGTAAGGAGGCCGACGAACGGGCGGAGGCGACGAACGACGGCGAACGGGCGGAGGCGACGAACGACGGCGAACCGGACGTAGAAACCGAGCGATCGGGCCCGGACTGAAGTCCCGCGATCGGCGCGGGGCGCGGTTCGGGCGTCGTGCGGGTGCGGCCGTGAGCGTGACGTCCTCCGGCCGAGTTCCGCTGAAATTCTTCGCGCTCGACGGTATCGGCGTGCTGAATGCGGAGCGCGCATCCCGCACGGATCCAGCGTACAGGTCGGGTTCGCCGAATCGATCGAGACGGCTCACTGGTTTCCGAACGCCGGTGGATCGAAAACGTATCTCGGCCACGTACGTGAACTGCCTCGGGGTCAAGCCCCGAGGCACTCGCCTTGTTTTCTCTGTAGACCCGTTTACGGGATCGTCGCGAGCGCGTTCTTCGCTCATGACTCGTCGACGCGTTTCGTCGACGCATCGGTTCTACCGACCGAACAGCCGGTCGAGGATCACCCGCTGGACGAATCCGGACTGCTGCTGATCCGCGGGTTGGACCATCACCGCCGTGCAGTCGACGCCGTCGACGAGCCGATCGCCGGGTCGACCGAACACCGCACCCCGCAGACCACGCCGCTCGGTCGTGGTGACGAGCAGGTCCGCCGACTGCGCGAACCGCGACAGCCCCTCGATCCGATCGTCCGTCTCGAGGATCCGCGAGTCCGCGGTCACCGTGAGGATCCGCCGGATCTCGTCGTGGTACTCCTGGACGATCGCGCGGCGCTCGTCCGAAACTCCCTCCGGAACGGTCTGTAACAGGGTGATCGTCGCGTCGGTCTCCTCGGCGATCGCGTCGGCGACGAGCAGCTTCACGGGATCGTACGTCCCGCTGTTGGTCGCGACCGCGATCTCGTCGGCCCCGTCGAAGCCGCGGTCCTCGACGAGCAACACGCCACACGGCGCGTTCCGCAGGACGTGCTCGTTGAGTCCCTCGCCGTACAGTTCGTGGAACTCCTCGACCCGCCGTTCGAGCACGATGAAGTCCTCCTCCTCGAAGGAGGCGTACTCGACGATCGCCGGACCGACCTCCTCCGTCTCGACCTCGTAGAACCGGACGTTCAACGGCTCCGTCCCGTCCGCCTCCTCGCCGGGTGCCCGCTGAACGCCCCCGTCGGATCGACGACCGGGATCGGTAACGCCGGGTAGCACGGTTGCCTGCAGCGCCCATTCGGGCGCCTCGACGCGTTTCGACGTGGTGTCGCCGGCGGTGAACGCCCGGTGTGGAACCTTTTTGAACGTTCCGACGGTCACCTCGCCCTGACGGAGGGCGGACATATCCATCCCGATACGGAGCATGTCGACGCTCGTCTCCTCGGCGGTGCCGTCGGTCAATGCGACCAGCGTGTCGTACCGCTGCCGTTCGCCGAACAGCTCCCTCGTCCGCTCGATCGCCGCTTCACTGACGTTCTGGCGGACGCCGGTCCGTGCCGCGCCCTCGCGGTCCGTCCGCGGCCGGACGTAGAGGTAGAAGTAGACGATCGAGACCCCGGTGATCAGCGCCGCGCCCGCGAACGGAACGAGCCCGACCTGCGTGAGCACGACGAATCCGCTCGCCATCCCGAAGATCTGCATCCACGGATACAGCGGGGAGGTGAACACGGGGTCGTAGTCGCCGACCGCGCCCTCGCGAAATCCGATAAGCGCGAGGTTCACGAGGATGAACACGAGGATCTGAAACGCGCTCCCGAACTTCGCCACCTGATCGATCGGGAGGAAGACGACCATCAGCACGATGATCCCGCCCGAAAGCGAGATGGAAAGGACCGGGGTGTTGAACCGCTCGCTGACCCGCTCGAAGGAGGGCGGCGCGAGGCCGTCACGCGCCATCGCGAACGGGAACCGCGAGGCGGACAGGAGGCCGGCGTTCGCGGTCGACGCGAGCGCCAACAGCGCCGCAGCGACGACGGCTCCCGTCCCGATCGGACCGAGCACCTGCTGGGCGGCGAGCCCCATGATCGGTCCTTCGCCGTCCGGCCGTAACCGCCCGGCCTCGATCGCGGCCGGGACGTCGACGATGCCGATCGCGACGTAGACGACCGCGACGTACAGGGCGGTGGTGAACACGAGCGACCCGATCATCGCCCGCGGGATCGTCTTGCCGGGGTCCTTCACCTCCTCGGCGACGGCCGCGATCTTGATCACGCCGGCATAGGAAATGAACACGAGCGCGGTTGCCGCGAGTAGTCCGCCGCTTCCGAAGTTCCACGCCCCCGCGGTCTGTTCGGGAACGATGTCGGGAACGCCACCGACGATGAAGTAGCCGAGCACGACTATCATCACGCCGACGATCACGAACTGGAGGCTGCCGGCGCTTTTCGTGCTCACGACGTTTATGGCCGTGAAAAACACCGCCAGGGCCACCGCGAACGGAATGATGTACTCGGCGATCCCCGGCGCGACGAACACGAGGTACGGAACGCCGCCGACGAGCGCCAGCGCGCCCTTAAACGAGAGCATGAACCAGTTGCCGACGCCGGCGATGGTGCCCAAAAGCGGGCCCATCCCCCGCTCGACGTAGACGTACGAGCCGCCGTCCTCCGGCATCGCCGTCGCCATCTCGGAGGCGCTGAACGCGGCGGGGAGGATCAGTATCCCCGCCAGAAGGAAGGCGAGCACGACCGCCGGCCCGTCGACGGTGACGTACGCCACGCCCGGCAGAATGAACACGCCCGATCCGACCATCGCACCGATCGCGATGGCCATCGTCGATAGCAGCCCGAGGTCTCGTTTCAATCCCGTTGGCACGTATAAAACACGTCGAACGTCGTTCGACGTGATCCGTTACGGTTTACTACTGATAACTGGCGTACCTGACCAGTCAGCAGCGAGAAACGGACGAGCGACCGCGCCGCCGACCGCGCCGTCGACCGCGGGCTCAATCGTGTGGATGGAATCGTTTGATCGCGCGTTCGACGGCGGATTCAGTGCCGAGGAAGGTGATACGGTCGCCGGCCTCGAGTACGGTGTCGCCGTGGGGGACGAACGTCTCGTCGTCGCGGCCGACGACGGCGATGATCGTGCCGTCGGGGATCTCCGCGCCCAGTTGGCGGACCGTCCTGCCGGCGAAGGTCTCCGCAGTGATAGTCACCTCCTGGGCGTCGTGTCCCTCTCCGAGCTCCGTCATCCAATGGGCGAGCGTCGGGCGCTCGATCTCGTTGTCGAGCGTCCACGCCATCGCCGAGGAGACGTCGATGGCCCGGACGTCCAGCGCGTCGAATGCGGCCACGTTCTCCGGGTCGTTCACTCGGGCGATGACCGTCTCGACGCCGAACTTGTTCCGTGCGAGCTGTGAGACGAGTAGGTTCGTGTCGTCGGTGGCCGTCGCCGCGACGACGATCTTCGCGTTTCCGGCACCGGCCCTTTCGAGCTCGTCGGTGTCGGTTCCGTCGCCGACTTCGGCACGGAAGCCGTCCCGTTGCAGCCCCTCGACGACCGAAGGGTCCCGATCGATGAGGGTCACGTTCTCGCCGCGGTTCTCCAGCCGTGTGGCAAGCGCCCGGCCGACCCGGCCGCCGCCGACGATGATCGTTTTCATGGGTTGGACGTCGAGGAACTCCGCGATCTGTCTGGCGAGCCCCGCCTGGAGGACGACGGTGGCGAAGATGACGAGAAAGACGGTGCCCGCGAGGGTCTGGGCCGCAGCGAACTCGCCGGCCGCCTCCAGCTGGATCGCGAACAACGTGGCCACGGACGCGGGGATGATGCCGCGCGGTCCGACGAGACTGACGAAGAGCCGCTCGTTGCGCGTGAACGCGTCGTCGCGTGCGGAGACGAACACGACCAGCGGGCGGATCACGAGCGTGACGGCGGCGACGACGGCGACCCCGCCGATGCCCAGCCCGAGCAGGGCATCGAACTCGATGAGCGCCGCCAGCGAGATGAACACGAACGAGAGCGCGACCAGCGTGAGGTCTCGGCCGAAGCCCTCCACCTCCTCGCGGTGTGGGAGGTCGACGTTGCCGAGCAACACGCCGGCGGCGGCGGCCGCCGCGACGCCCGTTTCCGGGGCGACGGCCTCCGCGAGCCCGTACGCAACGAACGCCCCGCCGAGCGTAACGAGCCGGACGGTCCGTTTCGCGTCCGCTCCGGGGGCGTTCAGGTTGATGAGGGTTACGTACACGGCCGAGGCGACGACCATGCCGACGCCGATCCCGGCGACGAGCCGCGTGAGGAACCCGACCGGGAGCGCCGTCGGATCGTTCGCGATCACGATCGTCTCGAAGACGACGATGGCGAGCACCGCGGCGGTCACGTCGTTGAGGATCCCCTCCGCCTCCAGCGTCGAGGCGACGTGCTCGCGCACGTCGATCACCTGCAGGATCGGCGTGATCACGGTCGGCCCCGTCGCGATCAGCAGCGCGCCGATCAGCAGCGCGATCCCCCAGTCGTCGGTGAGAAAGAGCCGGACGGCCGTCGCGGTGCCGACGAACATGAGGAGCGCGCCGACCGTGGCCATCCGTCCGATCGTCGTCGGCGCCTCGTTCAGCCGTTCACGGCGGAGGTGAAAGCCGCCCTCGAAGACGATGATCGCCACCGAGAGCCCGACCACCGTCGCCAGTCCGTCGCCGAACGTGTCGGCGGTGACGAAGCCGAGTCCCTCCGGTCCGATCAGCACTCCGACGAGGATGAGAAACAGCACGCTGGGGACGCGAACGCGCGAGGCGAAGACCTGCAGCGCGATCCCGATCGCGAGAATGGCGGTGATGACCGGTAGCGTCCCGCTCACTGTGCGTGACCGTTTTCGGTCCGTGAATAAAACGTTCGTCCTTGACGGGTCAGCCACGGCGCCGGACCAACACGAGGCGAACGAACGAATAAGCCGATGCGGCCCGTACGGTCGCGTATGTCGATTCTCGGGCGCTATCTTGACTGGTTCGGCGACCAGGACGCCGCGGTACAGATCGGGTCGACCGTCGTACTGTTCGCGCTGCTTTTCACGTCCGGGATCTATACGGCGGGGATCGCTCCCGGCGCCGTGCTCGTGCTCGTGCTCGTCGACCACTGGCTCCGCGGGCAAGCGTCGACGGACGACTGAATCACGGACGGGATCAGTTCGGTTCGTGAGACGGCGCGCGTTTGCTCCGTGACGGGCGTCCCGGAAGCGTACGGTGAAGTCCGCAGCGGCGCTCTCGGAGGGTCGAAGCACGCGGAAAGAAGGACCCCAACGACCGTCGGTCGGGGCGGTCGCGTTCAGTCGTCGGCGGGAGCCGCGCCGCCGGCCTCAGCGGCACCGAGACCCGGTGCCATGTCGGCGACGGTGCTCTCGTTGTTGACGACCCAGTTCAACAGCAGGAACGCGAAGATGTACTTCGCGACGATGTCGAGGCCGCTGTAGGCCCACGACGTGATGGCGACGTCGAGCACGGCGATCCCCTCGGCGCCGAGCGCCCAGAAGATCGGATACCCGAGCCACATCACGACGGTCAGGATCTTCAGCGTGTTGAAGATCTCCGACGTTCCCGCGACCTCGGCGTCCTTCGGCCACTCGACGAGCAGCACGTACAGGACGACGAGGAAGAACATGCAGCTGATGAAGTACCAGAACCAGCGCAGACCGTGCGACGAGATGGTCAGCGCGGCCGCGAGGCCGGTGACACACATTCCGATGTCGGCGGTGATCGCGGTGAAGATCTTGGTCATGTTCGACCCCGCGAGGAGGCCGAGCGCGAGCAGGATCATCGGCGTCGACAGCGCCCACGTGAGGTACCGGCCCCACATGGTGAGTACTTCCTCACCCGCCAAGGCGTGTCCTGCCGGCATCTCCAGGAAGCTGATGGTAAGCCCCGAAGCCAGCCCGGTGTAACTCGAGATGGACACGAGCGGCACCATCAGCGTCGCGACGAAGATCAGCTGCGAGCGCGGGTCCTCCACGTTCCGTCCCATGAAGACGAACAGAAGGATCGACAGGCCCGCAAGCGCGATGTTCACCCAGAACGAGAGGTTCAAGAGGGTGTTTTCTTGTACCTCTCGATACACTTCCGCCTGCGTCATTTCCAGCGGTACCACCCCCTGTGTCAACACCGCCATGTCGGCTGCTGCTGTTTCTATCATGCGACGGCTTACGCTATGGGCTATTTGAAGTAAATGTCACAACCTAACGAGTATGGGCTCGACGGTCGAGGCGGGCACTCATCGAGTCGCGTGGCGTCCGAGCGGACCCTCTCGAACGTCCCCACGGATCGCGTCGGTGACGTGCTCGCCGCTCAACAGACACATCGGGACGCCGATGCCCGGGTTCGCGCTTCCGCCCGCATAGTAGACCCGTTCGACCCCGGGTGCCCGCTGGCCCGGTCTGAGCGGCCCGGTCTGCGTCAGCGTGTGTGCCAGCCCGAGCGCGCTGCCGTGTGGCTTGTTGAACAGCGAGGCGAACTCGGAGACGCACGCCGTCTCCTCGACGACGATCCGGCCGCGTAGGTCGACGCCCGCGTAGGCGTCGATCGCGTCGAGGACGGTTCCACGGAACGCCTCCCGGCGATCCGGGGGGTCGTCGAGTCCGGGCGCGAGGGGAACGAGCACGACGACGGCCTCGTGGTCCGCCGGCGCGACCGCCGGATCGGTCAGGGAGGGGACGTTCACGTAGAAGGCGGGATCCTCCGGCCAGCGCGGGTCGTCGAAGATCGACTCGAAGTGTGGGTCCCAGTCGGTCGGCAGCGCAAGCGTGTGGTGAGCCAGCGGTTCGACGCCGCCCTCGACGCCGAAATAGCACAGGTACGCGGACGGGCCGTAGGTCCGATCGCCCCAGTAGTCCCCGACGCCCGGCATGAGGTCGTGTACGCGCGAGGCCGCCCCGTCGGGCAGAAGCTCGCGTTCGGCGTACTCCGGTTCCACCGCACAAACCACGCGATCGTGGACGTATCGGTCGCCGTTGAGCGCGACGCCGACGTCGTCCGAACGCGGCTCGACCGCCGTGACCGTCGCCTCGGTGTGGATCGTCGCGCCGCAGTCACGTGCCACCTCGGCGATCGCCTCGACGACCTCGTACATTCCGCCCTTCGGGTAGTAGACGCCGAGCCCGAAATCGACGTGACTCATCAGCTTATACAGCGCGGGGGTGTTGTATGGGGACCCGCCGAGGAAGACGAGCGTGTACTCGAGCAGCTGGCGAAGCTTCGGGTGCTCGACGTACGATCTGACGTGGTCGTCGAGCGTACCCAAAAGCGTCAGTCCTCGGCCGGACCTGACGACGTCAGCGTCGAGGTAGTCGCGGAGTCGGGAGCGACCGGGGACCACGAACCGGTCCATGCCGATCTCATACGCATCGGCCGCGTCGTCGAGATAGCGTCGAAACGCGTCGCCCGCCCCCGTCTCGTAGGACTCGAACAGCGCCGCGGCCGCGTCGGGGTCGGCCGGCACGTCGGCCCGATCCCCGTCGTCCCAGAACACGCGGTAGTTCGGATCGAGCCGCTCCAGTTCGTAGAAGTCGGTCGGCTCGTGGCCGAACCGGCCGAAGAACCGCTCGAACACCTCCGGCATCAGGTACCACGAGGGGCCGGCGTCGAACCGAAACCCGCCGGTCTCGATCCGGCCGGCGACTCCGCCGACCGACTCCCGGCGTTCGTAGAGCGTGACGTTCGCGCCCGCCGCCGCGAGGTGTGCAGCCGCGGAGAGCCCGCCGAAACCGCCGCCGACCACGCCCACGGACGTTCCCACCAGCTCCTTCGGCTTCTCGCGTCGCGTTCCACTTTTCATCGGCGTCGCTAGGGCCGCGACGTAGGAGAGTCGCCGCCGTCGAGCGACGGGGTTTGAAGTGGTGGTTCACCGGACGTGACCCGCACGGGACGTTCGGGCCGGCTCGAAGCGTCCGCTCGTCAATCCGTTTCGATCGATCCTCGATCGGCGTCGACGCATACTGGTTCGGCATCGGTCCTTTAGATCCGCGGGTCGAACGGTCGGCCATGTCACCGCCGGAGGCTGCATCGCGGGAGGAGGGGCGGCGCGAGGAAGGGACGGAGCCGGCGGGCATCCGGGTCGGACTCACCGTTTCCGATCCGCCCGCCTGTCCGGTCGCGGACTCGTTGCCGGCCGGGATGACCGCGACGGACCTCTCGCGTAGCGACGCCGCGGAGACGCCGGTCGAACAGTTCCGGACCGACGGCCGCCTCGGCGACGCCGCGGGACCGGTCTTCGCCGCCGCCGACGAGTACGTCCACCGCCGCCGACTGCCCGAGGGCGACTGTCCGTGCCGGACGATCGAGGCGCTCGGTCATCCCGTCCACGACGTTCGGGTCCGTGGGGATCCGCCTCGACTGTCCATCACGCTGCTTTTATCCTCCGTCGATCCGCTTCCCGCGGTGATCGACCGACTCGAATCGCTCGGCGCGTCCGTCTCGCTCGACCGGCTCACGCGCACGGGGGAGGGCGACCGGTCCGACCCGATCGTCGTGGACCGGGCGTCGCTCACGGACCGTCAACGCGAGGTGTTGCGGACGGCTCATCAAATGGGCTACTTCGCGTACCCTCGCGAGGCGAGCGCCGAGGAGGTCGCCGACGCGGTCGGCATTGCGCGCTCGACGTTCGCCGAGCACCTCGCGGCGGCCCACGAGCAGGTGATCGGCGACGTCGTCGACGGCTGATCCCGTCCGATCCGGTCCCCGACCGTCGAGTCTTTTAAAAGAGCCCGTCGACGTCATCCCGCTGCCGCCGTTTCCGATCGACGTGGTCGGCGATCCGTGCGGCGATCTGCGGGCGGGCACCCGGCTCACGGAGGTATGCGAACGCCAGATCGGCGAACCGGGTCCGTCCGGTTCCCCGCTCCTCGCGTGCGAACTCGGCGGCGGTCTCCATGGTCTCCTCGTCGCCGATCCCGGTCGCCTCGGCGACCGCCGGTATCGCCGCGAGCGTCGCCGCGAATCCGAGGTCGTCGAAGCCGATCGCCTCGCCGTCGACCCGGAGGGTCGGCGGAACGTCGTCGGCGGTCGCCGCGGGATCCGCCGCGACCGACCGACACCACTCGCGGATCGGTTCGAGCGCGACTCCCCGACGTTGCCGGCCGAGGCCGTCGAGGTAGCCGAGGGCACCCTCGGCCGTGCCGACGGCGCCGGAGTCGTTGCCAGTGCGGGCGTGATGGGTCGCCGCCGCGAACTGGATGAGTCCGTGAAGCAGTCGCTCGTCGGTACCCTCCTCAAGCGGAAGCCACGCCGCCTCCCACGGCTCGTGAGCGGCGAGGTACTGCCCTTCATTAAAAAGGGCGACGCCCGCACGGAGGGCCGGATCGACGCCCGGACCGGATCCAGCGTCGCAGTCGGGAGCGTTTCCGACGTCGCCGTCGCTCATGTCCGAGCGTTCACGCCGAAGCGTGAAAAGGGGGGCCGGTTCACGCCGAAGCGTCAAAAAGGGGGCCGATTCACGATAACGCATCGCTCCGTTCGGATCGGTCGCGTCACGCCAACAGATCGACCAGTTCGTTCACGTCCTCGACCACCGCGTCGGCGGGGACGCCCGCGAACGCCTCGCGGCCGGCCTCGCCCTGCAGCCCGCCGGTGAGCACGCCGATGCCGTAGTAGATCCTGTCGTCGTCGGCCGCGTCGGCGTTGCGGGCGGTCCGCACGTCATCGAGGGTGTCGCCCGCGAAGGCGACGCGGTCGGCCTCGAACCGCTCGGCGAGCACGGTCAGCGCTCGCGGGTGCGGCTTGCCCTCCTCCCAGTCGTCCATGGTGAACCGGTGCTCGTCGGGGACGTCGAGCCCGACGCGGTCGAGCGCGATCTCGGCCTCGGCGGCCGGTCGTCCGGTGAGGACGCCGACGTCGAACCGGTCGGTCAGGTCGGCCACCGTCTCGGCACGGACGAGCACGGGCTCGTCGTGGATGAACCCCTCCGCCTCGAAGGCCGGCTCGCCGTCCTCCAACTCCCGATACAGCTCCGTCCCGAGATAAAGCGTCTGGAAGACCTCGTGGAGGCGATCGGTGTCCCACTGATCGCGAACGCGAGCCTGTGAGACGCTGGGAAGGTCGGCGACGACCCGTTTTGCGGCCGCCAATCCCCCGCCGCCCTCGGCGATGGCGTCGGTGAACGCGTCGACCTCCATGCGCAGCCCCTCCCGACGGGCCAACACGTACAGCGCCGCGGCGTAGGTCAGATCCCAGTCGTTGTTGAACCCGCCGGCGTTCTTGAACGCCTGGATCGCGTCGCGGTCGACCGTCTTTCCACACACCCGATCGACCGATTCGACGATCGCCCGGCGATACGAGTCAGCGACGTCGACCAACACTCCGTCGATGTCGAGCACGACTGCGTCGACCTGCATATGAACCCTCGGGGACGGCAACGGGAAAGAACGTTCCGGGTTCCGGCGAAATGAATGTGAACTTGGATGACAAGAACGCCCCGTCGTACGCTCCGAGATGCCCCGCTCCGAGACGCCCCGCTCCGAGACGCCCCGCTCCGGGACAAACGGTCGGTCGGAGGCGTCATCGATCGGCCATCACCCGGTTTCGGTGGTCGGTCCGTTCGGTTCCCGCGCGACGAACAGCGTCGTTCCGGGAAGCGTTCGTCGCTTCACGGGGACGACGGGTTCCTCGAACCCCAGCGTCGTGAATCGACAGGTGGCGCCGAAGCGGTCGGCGAGCGCGACCGTCGGCCGCTGGAGTTCGGCGGGGAGGTTTCGGGCGTACACCGCGTCGAATCCGCTCGGAGTCGGTCGGCCGGCGACCTGCTCCTCGTCGGCGTCATCGCGTCCGGCGATGGGTGGGGCCGCGGCCAGTTCGGCCAGGGGGTCATCGGCCACGGCGAGCACGCCGACGTCGATCCGCCGGACGTCGACGTTGGACGGATCGGCGTCGGGCGTTTCGGGACGTGAGACGTCTATCGCCACGACGGTCCGGCCGCGTCGTTCGAGCGCGGCCGCGACGTCCGGGCGGTTGCCGATCCCGACCTCGAGGAGTCGGTCGAAGGCGTCGAGGTCGTCGACGAGCGAGCGACGTGACTGGATGACCACGGCGGGGGGTTTATGTCCGCCGCGGTCAAAAGCGGTTCCATGCTCGTGGACATCGTTCCCGTCGGGGAGGTCTCCCCGCGCGTCAAGCGGGAGGCCTCCAGTGCGCTGCGGTCGGTCTATGACTGTGACGTCACGGTCCACGACGACCAGCCGATCCCCGAAACGGCATACGACGAGGGCCGCGGCCAGTACCGCGCCGAAGAGCTCATCGAGACCGTCTCACGCGTCGGCAACGGCGAGAAGAACATCGGAATCACGCCGCGGGACCTCTACTACCGGCGGCGAAACTACGTCTTCGGCCTCGCGTATCTCAACGGCAACGGCTCCGTCATCTCCACGCACCGCCTCCAGACCTCCTCCGACGGCGGCATCTCGACGAAGCCGGCCGTCGACGTCTTCGCCGACCGCGTCCGCAAGGAGGTCGTCCACGAGATCGGCCACACGCTCGGGCTCGAACACTGTGATAACTCCAAGTGCGTGATGTCCTTCTCGCCGACCGTCCGCGAGGTCGACGTGAAAGAGGAGAACCTCTGTGGCTCCTGTTCGCGGCTCGTCCGCTGACGCGGTCGTTTCGATCCCCGGTACCTCGTTCCCCGTTTCACCTTCGTTCCTTCCCGCCCCGATCCGTTTTTCCCGCCCCGACCCCGTTTTCCTCGTTTCGATCGGTCGCGTTCGCCGGTAGACGTAAACCCCGTCCGGTCCATGTCACGACCATGGCCGCGAAGCCGGAGTACCGCGACCGGCCGGACGTCGAGGTCGCAGTGCTCGACGCGCTCGTCGACCGTGGCGGGGAGGGAATGACCGTCCTGGAGCTGCGTGCGGCCGTCGACGCCGACATCGACGCCATCGAGGAGGCGCTCTCGGCGCTGAAAGCCGACTCCCTCATCACCGTCGAGAGCGACGACCGCGTCCGGGTCTATCCGGACGATCGGGTCGTTCCGGACCCGGAGACTGACGGCGGCCCCCCGAAACGCGGGATAGTCGAATCGATCCGACGACGACTCGGTCTCTGATCGCCGGGAGGCGTCCGAGCCCCGGTTCCAGCGCCCTTTTGAGGCTCGCCCGACTCCCCGTAGGTATGAGTCTCGTCTCCGACGCCCACGCCGACCACGGTGCGACCTATCGTGACCGGGGCGGCCGACGCGTCGTCGATCACTACGGGAAGCCGGAACGGGTCGGGAAGGCGGTTCGGAACGTCGTCGGCGCCATCGAGATGGGATACGGGATCCTCGCCGTAACCGGCGACGACCGCGTCGAGTTCGTCGACAACGCCGTCTCCAACCGCGTCCCCGACGAGGACGGCCGTGGGTGTTATGCCCTCCTTCTCGACCCACAGGGCGGCATCGAGACGGACATGTACGTCTATAACGCCGGCGAGCGGCTGCTCGTCTTCTGCTCGCCCGAACGGGCCGAACCCGTACTCGAGGACTGGTCGAGCAAGGTGTTCATCCAGGACGTCGAGATCCGCGACGCCTCCGGGGAGTTCGGCGTCTTCGGCGTTCACGGCCCCAAGTCGACCGAGAAGGTCGCCTCCGTGCTCAACGGTGCCGGGGCACCCGAGGAACCGCTCACGTTCGTCCGCGGATCGATGGTCGACGCCGGCGTGACCGTGATCGCGAGCGACAACCCGCTCGGCGAGGAGGGATACGAGATCGTCTGTGCGGCCACGGACGCCCCCGACCTCTTCGATACGCTTCTCAACCGTGGGCTCAACGCCGCGCCCTTCGGATACCGGACGTGGGACGCGCTCACGGCCGAGGCCGGCACCCCGCTGTTCGAGTACGAGCTCGAGGGTGCGATCCCAAACGTCCTCGGGATCCGCCACGCGCTCGACTTCGAGAAGGGCTGTTACGTCGGCCAGGAGGTCGTCTCCCGCGTCGAGAACCGGGGCCGCCCGAGCCGCCGGCTGGTCGGACTGGCGCTCGACGGACTCGCCGACGCCGTCGCCGGGATCGACGGCGACGCGGATCCCGACGCGTACGACGCGCTCCTTCCCGACGCGGGCGCCGCAGTCTTCGACGGCGACGAGGCGGTCGGCGAGGTGACCCGGGCGGTCGTCGGTCCGGCGACGGGCGAACCGATCGCGCTCGCGTTAGTCAGCTTCGACGCCGCGAGCGACGAACTCACCGTTCGCGTCGACGGTGAGGAGGCCGCGGCGACGCGATCCGAGCTCCCGTTCGTCGAGGGGAGCGCCCGGTCGCTCCGCCTGCCGACGTATCCGGGCGAGTGAACGGACCCGGGCCACGCACGGTCACCGTGGCCCGTCCTCGCAGGTTCCGTCCAGACATCGGCGCCCGGTCGCCGTCTCGAACACGGGGAGCCCGCAGTCGCAGTCGTCGACGACCACCCCGTTGGGGATCGAGAGCGTCGTCTCACACGTCGGGTAGTGCTCACAGCCGAGGAAGACGCGGCCCGGCGCCGATTCAACGGTCAGGTCGCCCTCGCAGTCGGGACAGTCCCAGACGCGGTCGAACCGGTCCCGAACCGCCGCCTCGAGCGGATCGCAGGCGGGATCTAAACAGAGGTGAAACGGCTCCCCGCGCTCGACGCGGATCTTGGGGAGTCCGCAATCCCCACAGGTCGCGTCGGTGACGCTCGCGCCCGCGGGAAGTCCCCAGCGGGTCTCACAGTCGAGACAGACGACGTCGCCGCGCGACCGAACGATCGGGCCGCCGTCGTCGGGACAGGTACCGACGGGGATGCCCGCCTCGGTGACGGGCAGTCCACGGGCCGCGGTCGCCTCCTCGGCGACGATCCGTAGCTGCCGGGAGCCCTCCCGCGCGGTCACGGTGAACCCCTCGCCGTCGCCCTCGACGACGACGGAGTCGGGTCGGGTGAGCCACGCCACCGGCTGATAGCCGTCGGCGTCGTGGACGAGCGTGGTGTTGTCGGGCTTCACGAGGACGACGACGCGGCCGCGATGGGTACGGGTACGGTCGCCGCGTTCGGTCACGTGGCAGTCACCGGCGAGGACGCGGAGGCGTTCGGGCATGGAGCGGGATCGCCCCGGCTTTCGATTTAAAAGGTCACTCGACCCGGACGGTCCGGGTCGCCCGTACCGGCATGAGCGGGAGATCGGGGAAGGTGACCTCGACGACGAAGGATAGCTCGTCGGCCGTGGGGGTTCCGAAGACGCCGACGGGGACCGTCGTCCTCCCGTCGAGATACGTCGTCTCCGCGTTCATCTCGACGTCGTTGACGGTGACGCGGATCCCCGTGCGGGCGCCGCCGCCGACGTTGCGGACCGACACCTCGCGGAGGTCGTTCTCGCCGACGGCGATCGTATCGGGGAACGAGCCCCACTCCACCTCTATCCGCGGCAGATCACCGGCTGCGGCGACGATGCGCTCGGCGACGGAGTCGCTCATTCCGGCGCTCACGAGCGCCTCCGGTCCGGCGTCGACGACCGCGACCGGCGAGGTGAATCCGGCGCCGGCGAGCCGCTCCGCGCGTCCCGCGCCGACGCCGTCGATGGCGGTGAGCGCGACCGCCTCGCGGTCGACGCCGTGTTCGACGCGGGCCTCGACGCGGCGAGCCAGGTTGGCGGCACGAGGGCCCGAAAAGCGGTCGAGAAACTCACACAGCGCGGCGATCAGTCGCAGGGCGTTCTGCCGAATAACCCACGCGTCCGACCGGAGCTCCGAGGGCGTCGCGTCGGCCATGCCGGCCAGCAGGATGGCGAACACCTTTCGGTGGCCGTTCTCCAGATCCGTCTCGTGTCCGTCGAGGATCCGGTCGACGGCGTCGGCCTCCGCCGAGCGCGCGGAGACGGAGTCGAACTCGCCCGCGCCGGCAACGGCCTCGAGGATCGAGTCGACCGTGAGGCGGTCGCGGCTCGCGAGCGTCTCGAATCGGCGGGCGGTGTCGAGCCGGAGGTAGTACTTCGAGGCGAGTCGTCCGAGCGCCGTCGGCTCGATGGCCAGGTCCTCGTCGGCCGCGACGAACCCGTCGTCGACGAGCGACTGGAGCGTTCCCCGCACGCGATCGCGCAGCCCCTCGAAGCCGTACTCGTCGGGTTTCGACCCGGCCCGAACGTAGTAGAACGTCGTCTCGATCCACTCCATCACGTCCTCCAGCCCGCGGATCGTCCCCATCGCGACCTCCGCGTTGAGGTGTGACTCCAGCTCGCCGGCGAGCCGCGACTCGATCTCCTTGCCCTCCCGGAGCAGGCGACGATACCGGTCGGCGTCGCCGCGGTCACAGATCACCCACCCGTAGCCGACGTCGTCGTAGCCCGGTCGTCCGGCGCGACCGAGCATCTGGAGCACGTCGAGCGGGGAGACGTCCGTCTCGCCCTCGAGGGGGTCGTGGTACTTCGTGTCGCGGATGATCACACAGCGGGCGGGGAGGTTCACCCCCCACGCGAGCGTGGACGTCGAGAAGAGCAGCTTGATCCGCCCCCGCTTGAACCACTCCTCGACGCGATCGCGGTCGCCCTTGCCTAATCCCGCGTGATGGAAGCCGACGCCGTCGAGGACGGACTGCCTGAGGGTATCGTTCGAGAGCTCCTTCGCCTCGGTGTGGAAGTCGTAGTCGCCCCGCGTGTCGATCGGCACGTCGCGTTCCGTGATCTCGTCGCGCGCCTTCTTGGCGGCCTGGACGGTGTCCTGTCGGGAGGAGACGAAGACGAGCGCCTGCCCGTCCTCGCGGACGTGCGGCTCCGCCAGGTCGAGCGCGCGGTAGAGCCGACGGTACTTGTCGGCGAAGGCGTTCGCGCCGTGTGAGTACGTCTTCACGCCCGTCTCCAGATCGACGGGTCGATAGTCATCGCCGAACTCGTAGGTCGTTTCGGCGGGCGCGTCGAGCCACTTCGCGACGTCGCCGACGTTCGGCATCGTCGCCGAGAGCGCGACGATGCGGGGGTCCTGCAGGCGGCGTAGCCGCGAGACGGTCACCTCGAGGACGGCGCCGCGCTTCTCGCTATCGAGCAGGTGGACCTCGTCGATGACGACGCAGTCGACGTCGGTGATGAACGAGTAGCGCGTCGAGTCGTGTTTCCGGGTCGCGCTGTCGGTCTTTTCGGGCGTCATCACGAGCACGTCCGCGCGCTCGGCGCGCCGCGGGTTGAGGTCGCGCTCGCCGGAGACGACGTAGACGGAGTAGCCCAGGTCCCCGAACCGCTCCCACTCGCGTTCCTTCTCGTTCGTGAGCGCGCGAAGCGGAGCGATGAACAGGGCGGTGCCGCCCTCCGAGAGGGTCTTACAGATGGCCAGCTCGGCCAGCGCGGTCTTGCCCGAGGCCGTCGGTGCGGACGCGACGACGTTGTGGTCGGTCTCCCAGAGTCCGGGCAGCGCCTCGCGTTGCATCCGATTGAACTCCTCGAAGCCGAACGCGTCGGCGAACTCCGGAACCGCCTCCGCCACCTTCACGGCATACCACGTCCGGAACTGACTCGCATTACTCGGAGTCCGGTGCTTCGCGGGGAAAGGCGTTTCTCATGCGGCCAGTCGCTCCCCTCGATCTTCCTCATTCCCGTTCGTTCCCGACCGATCGTTTCAAAAGCGCTCCGGGCGACGGGCGCCCATGGAACTCGTCTACGTCGCCGTCGCGGGGGTCGTGTTGCTCGTCGTTCTCCTCGTCGTCGTCCGCCGGGTCCGCGGTTCGTCCGCCGACGCTCGCGCGTCGAAGCGTGCCCACGAGGCGGCACAAAAGCGCGACCCCCCCGTCGAGATCGGCGAGACTTACGAGTTCGGCGTCGTCGAACTGACGGACCACCACTCCGGCGAGGAGGTCGCCGTCGGCAAGGTCGAGGGGTTCGTCGTCTTCGCCGAGGGGATCCCGAACGACGTCGGCGCGGGCGACGTGATCCGCGCGAAGGTCCTCTCGTTCAACCAGGGGCGTACGTCCGCTGACGCGACGTTCGTCTCGCGCGGATAGGCCGTTCTCCGGCGGATGCGCCTCGCGTGCGGTTCGATCGGCTCCCGGTCGACGTGTCCGCCCCGCGCGTGACGCTCACTCGAGGTCGAGCAGTGCCGCCACCTCGTCGAGGTAGTCGTCGTAGATCCCGACGGCCGCCTCGATCGGCTCGGGCGAGGCCATGTCGACGCCGGCGAGCTCGACGACCGCCAGGGGATAGTCCGACCCGCCCGCCCGCAGCATCTCGCGGTAGTCGGCCGCGGCCTCCTCGCCTTCCGCGAGGACGCGATCGACGATGGCGGCCGCCGCCGAAATCCCGGTCGCGTACTGGTAGACGTAGAAATTGTAGTAGAAGTGGGGAATCCGCTCCCACTCGCGTTCGATTCCGCCGGTCAGCTCGACGGGCTCGTAGTAGGCGCCCTTGAGGTCGGCGTAGAGTTCGTCGAAGGCGTCGGGCGTGAGCGCCTCGTCGTTCTCGACGCGGCCGTGGATCTCCGCTTCGAAGGTGGCGAACATCGTCTGACGGAACAGCGTGGATCGGAAGCGCTCGAGGTACTCGTCAAGTACGTGCGTACGGAGCTCGTCGTCCTCGACGGTCCCCAGCAGATGATGGGTCAGTAGGGTCTCGTTCACTGTGGAGGCGATCTCGGCGACGAAGATGTCGTAGCTCGCGTCGTGCCACGGCTGGGCGTCGCCGGCCAGCTCGGAGTGCATCGAGTGGCCGAGCTCGTGAGCGAGCGTGTACATCGAGGCGATGTCGTCCTGATAGTTCATCATGATGAACGGCTGGGTGTCGTAGGTGCCCGAGGAAAACGCGCCGGAGCGCTTCCCGCGGTTCTCGTAGACGTCAACCCATCGCGAGTCGAGCCCCTCGGCCATCCGGTCCCGATAGGCCTCGCCGAGCGGTGCGACCGCCTCGACGATCCACTCGACGGCCTGGTCGTACTCGACGTCGGGGCCCTGATCGCCGGTCAGCGACATGTACAGATCGTGGCTCTCCAGCGTGTCGACGCCGAGCGCGCGCCGCTTCAGCTCCGCGTGGCGGTGGAGCACGTCGAGGTTGTCGTCGACGGTGTCGACGAGCGTGTCGTACACCTCGACGGGGACGTTCGGGCCGTGGAGGGCCGCCGCCCGTGCCGAGTCGTGATCGCGCAGCCGGGCGCTGATGACGTGTTCTCGAACCGCCTTCTCCAGTGACGTGCCGACCGTGTTCCGGACCGACTCCCACTCGTCGTAGAAGGTCTCGTGGACGCGCCGCCGGAAGTCGCGATCGGGATTCGTCTGGAGCTTCGTGAAGTTCGACTGGGTGATCTCCACCTCGTCGCCGTCGGGGTCCTCGACGACGCCGTAGGTCAGGTCCGCGTTGGTCAGCATCGAGTAGATCTCGCTCGGCGCGCTCGTTACCTCCGAGAGATCCGCGAGCACCTCCTCGACCTCGGCGGAGCGCGTGTGCGGCTTGTTTCGGAGGACGTCGTCGAAGTAGTGCTCGTAGTCGGCGAGCGCCGGCTCGGCCTCGATGAACGCCTCGACGTCCGCCTCGGTCAGCGTCTGTAGCTCCGGTTCGACGTAGGAGGTCGCACTCGACGCCTCCGACCGGAGCGACGAAGCCCGCGCCGACATCGCCTGATACTCCTGGTTTCGCGTGTCCTCCGCGCTCCGAAGCTGTGCGTACACGGCGACCTCGCCCAACTCGCGGAACACCTCCTCGCGGAGCGCCAGCAGTTCGAGCAGCGTTTCGGGATCCTCCGTGACGCGTCCCTCGTAGGCTCGAAGCTCGTCGATCCGGCCCGCGACCGCCTCGTATGCCTCCTCCCACGCCTCGTCGCTCTCGAAGACGCTCGTCAGTGACCATTTGTACTCGTCGTCGATCGCCGCTCGCCCGAGAACCGAACTCATAGGTGTCACTGGATCTCCTGACCACTAAGCGTTACGCGGCACGGGTCCACGTCGGCGGCGACCGCCTCAGCCCTGGTTCCAGGGTGCCGCCTCGAAGTCGACGACGCGTTCGCGGTGCTCGATGGCGTCGATCCGGTCGAGGTCCTCGGGGTCGAGTTCGAGGTCGCGCGCCGCCCAGTTGGCCGCCACGTGCTCGTGGGAGGCGGCCTTCGGGATCGGCGCGACGCGCTCCTTCGAGAGCAGCCACGCGAGGCTCACCGCCGCGGGCGTCGCGTCGTGTTTGGCGGCGATCTCCTGTAGCACGTCGACCTCGGCCACGCGGTTGCGCGCGATGGGCGAGTAGGCGACGAGCCAGTGGTCGTGTTCGACGGCGTACTCCCGCAGCGTCCCCTGTGGGCACAGCGGGTGACACTCGACCTGGTGAGCGAAGAGATCGGCGTCGAGCCGGTCCATCGCCGTCTCGAGCTGGTCGGGCCGGAAGTTCGAGAGCCCGATTCGCTCGACGACGCCCTCGTCGACGAGGTGATCGAGCGCGGGGAGCGTCTCGTCGGGGTCGTAGGTGTTGATCGGCCAGTGGACGTACAGCAGGTCGATCGCGTCGACGCCGAGCCGGTCCCGGCTCTCCTTCGCCGTCGCGACCGCGTCGTCGTACCCGAGGTTATCGGTGTCGAGCTTCGTCGCGATGAAGAGATCCTCGCGGTCGACGGGTGCGTCCGCGATCGCCTCGCCGACGTACGCCTCGTTGTCGTACATCTGTGCGGTGTCGACGTGGCGATAGCCGGTCTCGATCGCGTGTGTGACCCCGGAGACGCACTCCGCGGGGTCCGTGAGCTTGTACGTACCGTAGCCGAGTCGGTCGAAGGTGTCGGTCATCGTCGATCCGTTTGGCCGGCCGTCGCTTAAAAGGGACGACGATCCGGTCGACGTCCGCACGTGAGGCGGGGCGATGGTCGCGAGAGGGGCTTGGTTCCGTGCGGGGTCCCGTGAGACGTCCGCTCCGTCGAGCGTGCGGATGGGGCGGTTGGGCGCTCGTTTTGTTTATCAGAGTCGTCGAGGCGTTGCGTGGTTATTTATAAGCTGCTACGACGGTCTGGGGCATTCGGCGGAGCGACGACCGAGGATCGAACGCCCG
>LKMJ01001265.1_pt1 | contig 21977 bp, 32 predicted proteins | sample 643391 | NCBI WGS metagenome assembly LKMJ01 (sample SAMN04112250, study PRJNA286221) | soda lake metagenome | biome: soda lake; feature: Kulunda Steppe; material: water; isolation source: sample PL-Br10 brine of Picturesque Lake | place: Russia: Kulunda steppe | collected 2010-07
CCATCACTTGACACACCTCGGACTCCCGGCTGTCCAGCTCAGCGCTGCGCTTGGAGACCTCGGCAATCTGCTTTGCAGCAGTGGTGGCTTCCTTGCCGACACTCTTCTCACGCTTGACCAGCTCCTTTTCCTGCAGGAGTTTGGTGTAAAGAAGGCAAGCTAAGCTCTTAATTCAGCATTTAAGACCACTGCCTGACTGCACATTGGGAAGGGAGCAGGGGAGGATGTCGTGGTGGGAGCTCTGCTAGAGAAGACCTCCTGCAATGCTTCGACACAAAAGACCAAAACACAGGCCCGCGCCTTTTGCAAGACTAGCTGCAGGGGTAAGGGTTGAGCGCTGTATTGCACCAAAAGACCTGTGCATAGTACGCCTGTCCCTTCCTGCCGCATGCACACGTGCGCGCACTAGCAAACATACAAGCCACCCCTGCCGCACACACCTGGGTGGCCACCTCTGTGCGCCGTGCCTTGAGCTCCTGCTGCAGAGCCTCCAGCCTGGCACGCTCCTTGGCCACTGCCTCCTGCGCAGCACCCAGCTCCCTCACCTGTTTAGCGTGTGGCTCCTGCAAACATGGTGGTCGGCAAGCATCCTCGCATTAGGGCGCGTCCTATGGGGCTTGCATGATGCACGTTCTGGTTGCTGGCTGACTGAGATGCGCTGACAGGTGCCACACAGTCACACAGCCATATCGACGTCACACACCCGGGGAAGCAGCGCAAGGAGGTGAACGGCAGAGGCAGGTATTACGCAAACAGCGCCATAGGCCACAGCTGCAGCTGCCAGGTACAATCCCGTGGGAGCTGGCTTCGAGCAAAAGCAGCAGAAGGTATCCATATGGGAGAGCTGTGGGCTGTGTTATGTAGGAGGAGGTCAGCTCATGCAGGGTGCACGGCAGGCCCGCACAAAGACCTTTCCTGCCAGAGCAGCCAGGCCAGAACAAACTACTGGCCAGCGTCACTGCCTTCTGTTGGTCGCATTGCCAGGCTATTGTCATGATAAACCTCAGCCAAACTCTATCCGGGGATTGTGGGGTTGTTGATGCAAATGATGCAGGCAGCAGGTCACTCACATGGACAGCAGCAGCGGCCTTGAGCTGCGCGTCCACATCAGCAATCTTTTGGGCCAGCAACGCCTCTTGCTGCTTCACCTGCAGGCAGGCAGGGTGCGCGCAGAGGGTCTGGGGGTCAACGGGGCTGGACGCAATTACAGGGATGGCCACGGCAACAAGATTCAGGGGCAAGGGCTGCAATGTTAAAACAAAGACCGCTACCTGACACGGGGAAAATGCATGCAACATAGATTGTCACGTGTGCCAAAGCTGACACAAACCCGAATAGCCTCTGCGGCGGCGGGCACACAGCCCCCCCACCTCCCCCGCTTGTATGGCAGAACCTCATCCAAGGAAGAGTTCCAGCCTATGGGAACAGGTACAAGGACAGCAGCAGCCAAGCCTTGACCAACGCATGCCTATTTTCAAAGCTGCTTTGAGGCCACCTATGTTCAATACAAGGCTGCTTGCTGTCTGCTGGCATTGGTGAGTGCAGGAGCGCAATTCGCTTCCTGCTGCCTCGTGTTCGCAGCTCGCTTTCCAAAAAAGCAACGGATGCGCGTGCGGAGGGTCCACGGCCCACCTCCTCTTCCTGCTGGGCCACTTGCTCACTCCTCTTGGCCACATCCCCTGCCTGCTTGGAGAAAGCAGCGGCCTCCTTGTTAAGCTCCTTCTCTCGCTTCGCCACCTCCTTCTCCTGGAACATGGGCCGGGTATGGAAAGTGGCAGGTAAACAAGCATCAAGGTATGCAATGTCATTCAAACAGGGAAGGTGGCATGTGAAGGATAGACAACAGCCCGAAAATGGCAAGCCCATCGACAGAACACAAGAAGCAGAGTTTGGCTCGTGCATTGGGTGGTGGTGCGGTCAGTGCATAGTGGTGCCCTCAACCCTTGATAGACTAGGCCAAACGGGTCTTTAAGCGACAGCTACACGCGGGGCAGGCAGAGCCCCCTCGCGCACGAATTTATGGCAGCGTTCCCATGCCCAGAACCAGCACAGGGCCTAGCACTGTTGAACCAAAAGGCAGAAGTCTGAGCCCACTCCTGTGGCATGAGCACATTCCCATACGCAGCAGCTGCACGCCTCATCCACGCAGCAAGGCAGAGCGCACCTGGGCGGTCAACTCTGCACGCCTGGCCTTGGCCTCATTGTGCTGTGCCTTCAGCTGTGCACGCTCCTCAGCCACTGCCTCCTGCGCTGCCAACAGCTCCTTGACCTGCTTTGCGTGGTTGGCCTGCACAGGCAGTGGCGGTGGTCATAGATGGCATTCACCACATGCAAGTGCATTGGAAGCAGCTGCTGCATCAACGGGATGTAAGGCAAGTGGGTGATAAGTACATCTGCAGCAGGGATATTACATCTGCAGCTGGGATATCAAATCGGGCCTGGGAATCGGGCCTGGGAAGTCCAAAAATCTGCCAATATGCAGCTTGGTGAAGCAAGAACGCCAGAGGATCCAGTGGTCTGCAGAACCCCCGCCCGCCCCCCAGCGACATGGCACCGTGACAGGTAGACCAATGCGTCCGTGCCCTCCCTCCCGAGCTCCTCGACCCTCGCAAGCACGTCGGAGAGGGCAAGGCACTGGACCAGAGGTTAATAAAGCAAGGACCCCGCTGGTCCTACCTGAATGGCCGCTGAAGACTTCAGCTGTTCATCAGCTTCAGCCAGCTGCCGAGCCAATGCTGACTGCTGCCCACGCATCTGCAGACCAGGCAGGGCAGATGGCAGAGTTCACGGTGGCGGGTCAGCAATGTAAGGGTGCCAGAATGGAGCTTCCAATCCAAAAAAGACGGAATTCCAGAGGACCTCTGGACACACACAGTGCACGGAGAAGGCTGCCCACCTCAGATTCCTGCTTGTCCAGCTCCGCAGTCCGCTTAACGTTTTCATGAACCTGCCTGGCAGCGCTGGCCATCTCCTTGCTAGCCTTCTTTTCCAGCAAAGCTGCTTCTTTCTCCTGCGTACCCCAGCCAACACCAGCCAGGCACATGGCCTCAACAGCGAATGAAGCCAAGACTTCATCTTCGCGACGCATCAGGCAAATGCAGAGACAAAAGATGCACACAGACACCTGAACAGGCCGTCGAAGTGGTAAGGAATTGAACCTCCACGTGTGTCAGCAGCTACATCAGGTGACAAATGAGTCCTTTGGAATGACTGGTGCATCCAGGAGCACAGACCTGCGCAACCAGGTCAGCACGCCGGTCCTCAAGCTCCTGTTGCAGCGCCTCCAGCCGCGCCTGCTCCTTGGCTACTGCATCCTGCGCAGCCGCCAGCTCCTTCACCTGCTTGGCATGGGCCGCCTGCACTCAGGCACGCACCAGTACAGCAGGCTGCTGGGCCCGAGAGGATGCTTGCGATGCTGGAGAGGTGGACACAGACGTGTGCACCTGGACGTGAGCCCCACCCAAGCGATGAGTCAGATATTTGCAGGGCCAAGTGGGCCTTTAGAAGCTGGGCCTTGGTGGACATGGCAGGCGTTGTCAGGGAGAGCATGAATGAAGTTCCTCAATTGCGCGCTCAGAGCACAGAACATCTAAAATCAGGAGTGGCTAGAAAATGACGACAGGCAATTGCGCGGGCACAAAGACACACACACACACAAACAGCATATGTACCATCATGCATACAAATACCAATAGTTCACACGCGCTCTTGCAAACAGAGGGGACTCAAGAGACAGGGCAGCATGGCTGCATGCTTGCAATCCCACCTGCTGTGTTGTTGCCGCCTTGATCTGGGCTGCCGAGTCAGCGACCTGCTGCGCAAGCGCCGCCTGCCTTTCCTTCAGCTGCGACCAGAGAGCAGTTTCTCAACAATCAGAAGGTAGGCAAGTGGACCAAGCGGAAGGGCATTGGCATACACAGTTGCGCTCCCACCTCTGTTCACCAGTAAGCAAGCTGTGAGTACCTGTTGAAGCACATGCACATTCTCAGCACCTCCACGCCATGATAATGCACGCACCTCGTCCTCCTGCTTATCAAGCTCGGCGGTACGCTTGACGGTCTCGGTCACCAGTTTGGCGGCGCTGGCCATCTCCTTGCCAGACTTCTTCTCACGTGAGGCAACCTCCTTTTCCTGCAGTTCCACAGCACATGGCACACACCAATAGCACACACATCGGAGCATGCACCGGGGCGTCCCTCACCCCTTCCAACCTCTAGAGCACACACCATAAGTTCACCACAGGTTGCATGCACCCTTATATCCTTTGGAACGCATCTATGAAATGGTTGACCTTACACATGTAAATATAAGGCAAGGCAGAGAGCACGCATGCACATACACACATGCACACACACAGACTCACACGTATGCCAGGGCATTTGCCCATGCAAAAAACACATGAAGTGTGTACAGAGTTTTAGAGGGACAAGATTGCACACACACACACACACACACACACCACTACATGGTGCAGGCAAGGAACCTAAACAAGGCGTCAGTACAAATAACTTGCATTAGGGCAGTGTTCCAGCCTCGTCGTGAAGCACAGGGCAAGAGGGGCAAGACTGTGGGGGAGCCTCACACACATGCACACACCAGGGCCGTGACCTCTGCACGCTTTGCCTTTATCTCCTCCCGCTCTGCCGCCAGCTGCGCGCGCTCCGCTGCAAGTGCCTCCTGCCCAGCCTGCAGCTCCTTGGCCTGCTTTGCGTGGGCAGCCTGCGTGTGTGCACCGCCCACAGCAAAACCAGCATGGGCTGGGACAGTGGCCTCACGAGCCCTGTTTTGTGCTCCAGCTACTACCCACACAGGCAGCGGTCCACACACCTCAGCGCAGCTGCGTTCCGTACAGCCATCAAGCGCTGTGATGCAATGGCACTGCAGGCAGCCAACGTCTTCTTGCCTCCACGCCCTTTGGCCACCTTTCAAAAAAGGCCCACTTGTTGCCTAGGCAACAGACCTCAGGTCCCCTGCATTTCTGCAATGCATGACCAAAAAGGCCTTCCTGCTGCCCAAGCACTCACAGGTGTCAGACCATAGAGGCCCCTTCTGCATCCCTCTCGGGTGCGGCCCACCAGCCACCCTCTGGTGCACTCCCTATATATTCTCCTGTGTTTGCGGATTGCAGGCACCCACAGGCACCCACAGCACACCCCCTGCGTGCTGACCTGGATGGGGGCGGCGGACCTGAGCTGCTCCTCCGCATCAGCCATCTGCTGCATCAGGGCTGCCTGCTGCTCCTTGATCTGCGCACAGCACACGTGCGCACAAAAGGCAATTTCCACTTATCCTCCACTGAAATGGTGATGATGGCCGTGGTGGTGGTGGTGGTGGTGGTGGTGGTGGAGGTGGTGGTGACAATAAGGGCTATGGAGACCTGTGTGACGTATGGTGGTAATGGTGGTGACAAGAAAGGATTACGAAGACCTGGGTGATAACGAGCAGAGGGTGACACAAGGGTTAGGTGTGCCCCCTGGACCAAGTGCATGCTGGATCACCATTGAAACACAATTTAACACAAGGGTCAAACACATGACTTAAATAATGGTCAGGAGTGACCCCCTGGACCAGGTGTATGCTGGAACGCCAGATGTAATACACTTCCCAGGCCAGGGGCTAGGGCCTGTTTGCTGGCCGCCTACCAGATCTGTCGACATGGGATCCCCGCGCCTTCCCTGCAACAAAAGGCCAAATCGCACGGACGCCCACCCCTCACAAGCAGCATTGCCCTCCAAGGCGCAGGCACACACAGCCCTCACCCACAACCCCGTGTACGCGCCCGCCAAACATCACCTGCGCATCAAGCTGGTCCAGCTCCGCATGCCTCCTGGCCACATCGCTCTGCTGCTTGGCTGCCACATTCATCTCCTTGTTGGCCTCCCGCTCGCGCTTGGCCACCTCCTTCTCCTGCAGCACAAGCGCACGCATGGCGGTGATTCTTCGAAGGGGCCCACGGCTGGCGCCTCCAGCGCTGCCAGCAGGAAGTTGCAGGGTGGCAGCCATGCATCAGCAAACACCCACACCCACCTTCACCCACGCTACTTGCAAGCACACGCCTGCACGGGAACCCCTGCCCCACACACCTGGGCAGTCACCTCCGTGCGCCGCGTCTTGAGTTGCTCTTGCAAGGCATCCAGCTTGGCACGCTCCTTGGCCATCGCCTCCTGCGCGGTGCCCAGCTCCTTCTCCCGTTTTGCAAGTGCGCCCTGCAGGGACACGCAGGAGTGAGGTGCTGCTGGGTGCTGCTGGGAGCGAGGTGGTGCTGGCACCTGGACAGAGGGGGCCTAGCCCAAGAGCGCCCCTAGGGAGGCAAAGCACCTGGACAGAGGGGGAGCTGGTGCACCTGGTCAGCCTAGCCCCGGTCTCGTGAGCACCGTCACCGGGCTACAGGGCTGCAATCTCGCGGCAGCTGTTTTGTACTATGATGCCTGTTCAGGCACCCTGCCAGCACCAATTGTCCATGTGCCAGCAGCCATGTGCCAGGCCATGTGCCAGCACCAAATTCTGCGTGTAATTCGCCCGTTTCTGGGACGGAGTGATTAATGTGAAAGCGCGTTGTTAAAGCATAAGGCAATGCTGGTTGGACAGCGCAGTTCACGGGGACTCCTCCGGTGGTCGTGGCTTGGCAAACGGTGCACTCAGGCACAGTGTCCCCGGCCCCCAGGAGCCGCGCTGCGCCCCTTCCCGCGCCCCGCGAGTATGATTTGTAATGCCTGGTGTGTTTGCGGTGGCGTTCTTGTGACAAGGGCGGGCAATGCGTGGTGCTCCAAGATCTTCGACGCGCGTGCTTGCATCGTATTACTGACGCCGTTCAGACCGCCCACCGCCCCTTTCTGCAAAGCACTCCTCCCAGCACACAGCGCACCCCCCGCATTGCGTGCGACAGTCATCAATAACAACAATGGTGAGCAGGGGAGGGGGCCAGGCAGCGGCGCTGGTGGATGAGGGCGTGGTCAAAGGGCTGTGCGCACATACATGCATGCAAGCACACTTCCCCCCTCCCTCTCCCTCTGTCTCCCCCTCCGCCTCCCTCTCATTCACTTGGCTCTGACAAGAGTACAAAACAGCTGCTGCACTGGGCGCGCCAGGGCAAACAAAATCTGCGGGCAGTCTGTGAAGAGCGCGGCTGCCGGACAGCTGCAGCTGGGTGCGCACACAAACACTCTGGAGCACGAGGGCGCATGAGTGCTAGTGCACCCACTCACGCGGGCATAGGTAGGCAGGCAGGCAGGCACTCATGAGCCACCCGCCTTTGTGGCCAAGGGCAGGGACACAGCAGCGACACACAGGTCCGTGCATGCCCCCACCTCCAGGTCTGCAGCCGACTTGAGCTTGTCCTGGGCGTCTGCAACCTGCTGCATGAGAGTGGCCTGCTCCTCCTTCACCTGCGGCCCAGCGGGCGGCGCAGCACAGGCAAGGTGGGTGGGGCGGCGTGAATTCAGAGGGGCAGGCGGGGTAGGGGCAGGAGCTGGAAGCTGGTCGAGTCAGAAGCAGCAGCAGGGCAGCTCGTGCATGCAGCAGGGACGCAAGGCGGTTAGGCTATGATGTGACGGCAGGGGCATGGCTGCGACGAAGTTAGCTGAAGGGGCATGGCTGCAATGAAGTTAGCTGAAGGGGCATGGCTGCAATGATGTTAGCTGAAGGGGCATGGCTGCAATGAAGTTAGCTGAAGGGGCATGGCTGCAATGAAGTTAGCTGAAGGGGCATGGCTGCAACGAAGTTAGCTGAAGGGGCATGGCTGCAATGAAGTTAGCTGAAGGGGCATGGCTGCAACGAAGTTAGCTGAAGGGGCATGGCGGGGATGAGGGGGAACAGGAGGACGGAGAAAAACCGGCAGCAACCAGGCAGTGCAGCACACATCAGGTCATGAATGCACAGCGGGACAAAGGTCACAGTGACTGATGGTGCGTACACACATGACAATCACGGCCTGCCAGATGCTTGCGCACCAGATGTGCACGCACTGCACATGCGACGCGGCCGCACCTGGTCCGCCTGCTTTGACAGCTCGGTAGACTTGGCGTCAGCCTCCTTGAGCAGGGCAGAGGCTGATGCCGTTTGCTGCTTGAACTCCTTCTCCCTCCGCGCAAGCTCCTTGTCCTGCGTCACACGCGTGCAGCAGCCGGCAGTGCTACGCTCAGCTCACGCAGGGGGCGGCTGGTGGCGCAGCTGAATGCCTGGCCAAGGTCTTGTTCTGCACGCGCAGCAGCAGCCACAAGCATGCTCCCACTGACAGTTGCTCCGCTCTATGCTCAGCATACGCCTATGCAAGTGAGGAGCCATGCCCCATGCTGCCTCACGCAGGAAAGGGGGCGGGGGGGGCGACCCTTTGCAAGCTCTGCCGGTACAGGCAGCCCTGCCCGTAACAGGGGCGCAGGACACCTGCCAACTCGCACCTTGTCCGCCAGCTCCAGGCGCCGCGCCTTGAGTTGCTCCTGCAGGGCCTCCAGCTTGGCGCGCTCCTTGTCCAGCCCGCCCTGTTTCCCACTCAGCTCCACCTCCTGGCGCTTGAGGGCTTCCTGCAGCCAGGCACACACACGAGAGGGAGGGGGGCGGGAGGCGCCCACACTGACGGCAGCGCGTTAGCAAGAGGACAGAGGCGGCGCCACATCACACCATAAGGCTGCCTAGGGGCACACACACACACCCACGCGTGTGTGCATGCATGCGTGTAGCACCGCGCCACACTCAGTCACACTCTGACACCCGCCCACACTCTCGGGCGCACCCACGTCTGCACGCAGCCACGCAACAGCATTGGCTTCTCCACAAAACACTCGAGAGCAAACGCCATGGCCACTTCCCCAGCACGCCACCGCATCAACCCTCCTCCGCTGCGCACACTCCCTCACCTGCTCAGCAGCAAATGCCGCGTCGCGTGCGTCTGCAGCCTGCTGCCGCGCCGCGAGCTCCACCTGTTGCTGCGCGAGTGCAGCCTCCCTGCCACCTAGCTCAGCCAGGCTGGCCTCTGCCTTGGCCTCGCGGTCCATCAGCTTGCACTTGTCCTCACGGAAAACGCGCTGCTCTTCTGCGCAGAGCAATGTAAGCGTACACCACGTACGGCATGCGGGGTGAGGGCCAGCCATTCACGGGGGCGGGGGTGGTAGCCTGGCTCCTTGCCGGCCGTGGTCAGGCAGGCAGGACAGCGCGCGCTCATATGCGAGGCATGGACATGGGCAGGCAGAGCACTGCGCTTGCTTGAGGGCGTTGAGGGCCCATGGAGTGTTGCAGGGACAGGTTGGCAGCGGGCGGCTCGGCTGCTGCGGCAGCGGTGATGGGTGCCGGCCGCGCAGCACGAGGTGCATGCTGGCAAGGAGGGGCAGAGTCAGGTTCAGCCTTGGGGACAGGGATTGTGCAAGCATGGACACAACAAAGCCAGCTGCCGTGGCCTAGTAAAATTTACCCGCGACGAGCAAGCTGCTCATACTCAGGAGCGATGCGCAAGCCACAATTGGTAAAGACAATGCGGTGAGCGGGCTCGTGAGGGCATGTTTACATGTGTGCATGCATGTGTGTACATGTGTGTGTGTATGTGTGTGAGGGGGGGGGGAGAGAGGAGAAGGCCGCACCTGCAAGCTGCTTCTCTTGGGCCTCAAGCAGCAGGCGGTGGTTGGCCGCGTCCTCCTGCGCCCTGCGATGCCCCATGGAGCAGAGGCACAAGGTCAGAGCATGTAGGTGCCACCGCAGCAGCAAGCGCCTCACGCTCGGCTCCTGCTCCAGCCACGGGCGCGCCATGCAGTGCATGGGCTGGGCCTGCGCAGTGCTGCAGCGTGGGGATGCCAGGTGGAAGGACACGCGCACATCTCACAAGGGAGCATGTGGCCTGGATGAGCGGCCCGCAGTGCCAGGCAGCAACCAACCAGCAGTGCCAGACCGGCCAAGCAGCGCCCGAGACAGGCTTGCAGTGAGTATGAGCCTGCCACCAACTTGCTGCGGGCATGCTGCTCGCAAGCCTGGCACGAGGCATGCAATGCATGCCACTGCACTTGAGTCAGCTCTCTCTACGCGCCCGGAATATGCCCAAAGAAGGACAGCGCGTTGGCCTGACAGCATCAACACGCGGCTGCTGCCCCGCGCCCTTCTGCATCACTCACTTTGTGACATGTCTGCGTGCCGCCTCCAGCTCCTGCTCCAGCGATTGCACAACAGATGCGTGCTGCGCAGATTCTTGCATCAGCTTGCTCTGCTCAGCCTGCACATAATGGTGCAGGTCAAGGGCCGCGCGCAACCCATGATGGTGGTGAGGAGGGAGCAGGGGTGCACTGTTTACAAGAGCACTGCATGAGGAAGCAAGGCCTGTAACTTTCTGGGCGCAGACTAGCGGGCGGCACAGGAAGTAAGAGGGCCCAGGGCATGGACTTGAAGAAGCATGCGACTGCCCAGTACCAGGCAAGGCGCGGGCTGCAAAAATGCTCGTGGGGCAGAAGGAAACTTTCCTACCTGCATCTCCTGCATCTGTTCCTTGGCGGCTGCAGCTTCCGCCAGCGCTGCCTGCACTTGGGCAGCCTGGCGCTCCCTGCATGCGCAGGGACATAAGGCAGCAGCATGCTCCTGCTACGCTGCAGACAAAAGGCAGCAGCAAGCAGCTGCTACGCTGCAGACAAGGCAGCAGCATGCACCTGCTGCGCTGCGGACTCAAGGCACCAGCATGCACCTGCTACGCTGCGAACAGGCACCAGCATGCTCCTGCTGCATTTTGGACAAGAGCGAGCGAGCTCAGGATAGATTGAGCTGGACAAACACAACCGCTACAGGTGCCAGGGGCGGCAAGCTCAGCAGGGAGCACACACCGTTCGTATTGTTGGTCAAAGCACTGGACCTTCCAGCTCATGACCTCCTTCTCAAAGCTCTCGCGCATCTGCCTGAGCTCCGCCTCTTGCTGCGCATGAACTTGGTCTGCGCGCTCAGTCTCGTCCTCAATGGCCTGCAGCGACGGTCAGATGTTGAATAGCATGCTCGCCAGCCTGGTTCTCAAATGAAGGGTGTGCGCACCTGCACCCACGAACTGGTATGCTCGATGTCAGGCATTCACATGCAGCAGGAAGCATGCATCCAGTGGCATGACGGACCTGTAAAAACTTGACGTACTTCTCCACTTCATCCTTCCAAAAAGCCACCTGCCGGGAGCGTGTGTGCTTGCATGCATCAGTCTTGCAGCGTCTGCGGTGATGTGTCAAACCCATGCATTCACACAATTGGTGCATGCCATTAAGCTGTGGCCATTGTGAGCCTCTCTACAACCAAAGCCAGGCCGCTCAAGGGGAGTCAACCGTGCAAGCGCGCGCAGGAAGCTGCGTGCTGCTGACCATGCCGAAACGCACGAGCGCACACCACGCAGTCAAAGGTTGCTTGTGTTCAGATTGTGATTGTATTGACTAGGTAGCAGCCGCATAGGGGTCATGAAACCCCAATGGATTGGGCAGACGGAGGGATTGAGTCATGCCAGTGCCAAGGGAGGGGTGCAAGACAGCTTCACGCACAAAGACAACTACTTAACATGCACACCTGATCCTTGAGCTCACTGATTTCCTTCTGCATCAACTCATCAGTGCGACTGGGCAGCACTGGCGTGAAGACGCCCTGCGCTCTGAGCCTGCGGGAAGTGATGCAGGGCAGTCAGGATCAGCCAGGGAGCTGTAGAGTTACGAGGGAGCGGTTCACAAGCTCTAATACTAAGCTGGACAGGGAACCCCCACTCGACGCCTGTCTACCTGTCCGTCACCGACTTTTTGCCGGTGGAATACATCTTCCAGCAATGCTCGAAAGATGCTGCTAACCACCTTGGGACCTTGCACGTAACATTTCCGTGTATAAAATAAAGCTGGGTCTAGCCCAACAGGACACCAACCTGATCTAGCACATCTTGTTTCATTCATTCATTCATTCAACCTACCCCTTTATTTTTGTGCATGTACAATATACACATGGGCAGGCAGGTAATGTCCACTTGTTGCCCTGTACAAAGCCGCCAGCTCCTGCACCATCCGCACGGGATGCAAGCGCTCCCCACTCCAAGAACAAGGAGGCGTGCGTCAACGGTATCAAGTGTGTGTAGGTCATTGGTGCCAGATAAGGAGGCCCCGCAGCAAATTGACGAGCAGCTGCTGTCATATGAGAGGGGGGTCCCCTTTGCAACTGGCCCCGCGTTTTATCGTCCAGAGTCTGGGCTTTCGAGGTGCGTCGCTCCTCCAGGCGGCCCCCTCCCCCTGCACCAGGTGGACATGTGTGCAGGCATGCTGCTGGCGAAATGCAAGCACATCAACACCCCCCATTTCTTCTTGATCCAGGGACCTGTCGACGCTGGCAGCTGCCGTGCACAAGCAGAAACACGGGAGCTTGAAGGTGTTGGACCTCATGGTGCGGTTGCAAGTCACCCATGGGTGCGCCTGTGAGTGGGCTGTGCTACAGCCGCCACTGTGTGCCCTCTGCGGCACCCGCAGCAGCGCCGACTTGAGCTTACGCTGACGACCGTCTGGACGCAGCACTCCATGTGCATAAACTCGCACAGCTAGAACAGACTAGCCCATATTTCCCTTCACATCCGCAATTTGCCACGTTTCAGGCAGGCAGCGGCGTCAGGAGCGCGCGGTACAAGAAGCAGGCGGGTGCAAGCCACGTCTGGTGCAACGACCTCAACCCAAGAGTACTTGACACTCAAGTGCTCAACTTGCTCTATCCTAACCTTGGGGCAGGCGCAGGAGGTGAGGTGCTAGCTGGGTTGCTACCGCCATGGCTAGTTGATTGCAGCTTGCAAGCAGGCACCTCGGCGTGGTATTACCTTGATGTACTTGATCAGGCGCTCTTGATCGTGACGCCATGCTGCGGTTTCTAGCAATTCTTGTATCAATCACTAGCGCGTGTGCCATTGAGTATCTGCGCGACTCTATCACCAGATCATGCCCAAGTTCGGACACTCAGCAGCAATTTGCATTGCTCAGCTGGTGACCCCCTGAGCCCCCGCGTTGTCCACGAAGCAACTTCTTGGATCAATCACCGTAGAAGGCTTTTTAATCTGCCATGTTTTCGCTGTGCTGTGTGCTCGAGTGTCCTGGTTCTTCTCGCATACGACATCGGCTGCTGCCACATGCTTAGGCACAGGCACAAGCCCTGCTTTCTGAGGCACAGGGCTGTCTTTTTGCTCATCATGCATGAACAGGCTGTCTTATTACTCATCATACATGCAGCAAAGGCGAGTGGGCACACAGATGCCCAAGTTCTGCTTTCTGAGGCGCAAGTGGTGCGGCCCAGTGGGCTGAACAGGGACATTTGGGAATGGGACAGGGGTGACTGTGTGACACGGGTGTCGCAGATCGACGCCACGCGCATCCTCACCTCGTGCTTTTTGGAGGAAGACTTTTATGATGTCATCGACATTGATAGCTTTGGGAGGTGCGTGGTTGGGCCAGGGCATTGGATCGCCACAATCGGGGCGGGCCTCTGATGCCATGCCTGCGCTGCCTGCTCAGGCCCCTTTGATGCACCATGCCCCCACAGGATGCAGCTTCACCCTTTGATGCAGCTTCACCCTTTGATGCACCATGCCCCCAGGATTCCCCAGGATGCAGCTTCACCCTTTGATGCACCATGCCCCCAGGATGCAGCTTCACCAGTCCATGGAAATCCAGATGCTACGTTTCTGCCCAGCTCGCGTATCCCGTGCTTTTGATTGCTGCGCCGGGGAGTGGTTCTGATCCCTTGCTCCCCGTGCTGCATTGCTGTCATGCAGCAACAGCTGTTTCATTGGGAGTGCCCTGGACGCAGTCAAGCACAACGGCCTCTTGTACTTGACATCCACAGGTGTGACTGTCAGTTTGGTGTCTTACGCGCATGGCTGCACCCCTGTGAAGGATCCTTTCGCGTAGTGAAGCAGGATAGGAATTCTGTGTCGGATTAACTCCTGCAACGGTAGAAAAGCATGAAGACACAACATGAGCCTGGAGACCAAAGCAATGCACACCCTGCATCATGGGGGCTGACAGGTGCAGCAAACGTTGCTGTGCAGGCATGTGGGTATGAGTGTGCAAATGTATAGGAGGTACTGCCGCCTAACTTCCTCTTGCCAACCCTGGAATCAGCGCAATTCCCTTGCAGATGGCTTTGGAAGCGGCGGGCGCCGACCGGAGCGGAGCTTGGCTGCATATGGTGCGTTTGTGCGCGCCGGTCTGCCGTCTTCCAACGAGCAGGTGAGACTTGCGGCTGGGCTCACTCATGTGATTGCTTTTGCGGCAGATGCCCGTGTTGCTCCACCTTTGCAAGGGGACGTCTGTGTTTTGGGCATCATGCACGCCGCACATCCTATCAACCTCACTCGCACTGCCCTTGCAACCGCGTTACCAAACCTCCAGGGGCTGAGGATGCTCATCGGGGCGGCCGTGAGGGAGGGTGCTGTGCGCGGACTGCGCGTGATGCCGGTGTTCTCACTGTACTCGTTCCATGGTCCAGTGTTCCGCGCCATGCTGAGGGTGACAAGGAGCGCCAAGTGGCCCCATGAAGACTATGGCTTCATTGGTGCGGCCACGCGGCGCATGCGCTTGCAGGGCATTCACCGCGGCCATGTGTGCACGCTGCAGGCAGCTGCTAATCATGACAGATCTCAGGAGTTTCAGGAATGTGGTGGTGCAGGAAGCACAGCAGCTGCGTGGTGTGGTGGTCTCGCAATCTTCTGCAAGTTGATTGATGCTCGACGGGGCAGCCATATCCAAGGTGATGCCTTCCTAGAAGTTTAGGTCATGTTTGTACCAGGTCTTGCCTCTCATAGCTTGCACGCCAAGGCGCTGGCTCTGGCTGTCCGATCCTAATGTTGCAGGTTACTGCCATGTCCATGGGCAGACAAGCAAAGTGCCTTGGAAGGAGCTTTCCAGTGCTGCATGCTCGTGAGTGGACCAATGACGCGGAGGTTTGGCAGCCCACGCACGTCTCAAAGCTCTAGTGCTGGCATATTGCCCTCCTTCCAGAGGAGTCCTCTGCTTTGTAGTGCCCAATCTTGGGTCATTTCCTCTAATCTTTGCATTTTGTGCATCTAAATTATCTGCTTGGTTGGAGCTGAGGCCGCCTAATGCCAAAGCCTTATAAAGTTTCCTGTCAAAATTTTTATGATCCTTTGCCAATCTGTTTGCTAGACACTGACTTGCTTCCTTGTCACTTGCGCTCTCCGTTTGTGTTTATTCAGGCTGTAAATTTGTACAGTTTGGCTCTGGTGGCCCCGTTTTGCACGCACAGCTACATAACCCTTGCTGACCTGTCCTATTTTGCCAAGCAGGTGTTGTGGACTGAGCAGGAAAGGCAAACCTTTGTGCCTGAGTGGCCCAATATGGACAGGTGCAGGGTAAAAATGCTGGGAAATAGATGGCGGTACACTATGTGTTGGTCTGCCTGGAAACGACCACCTGGGTCAATTATGCAAGAAGCTGCTAGCATGCGTGCCTTTGCCTGTCTTGGAGGTGGTCTTGCAGCCATAGGCATGACCGTCCTTGATGGTGTTGGCAAGATGCTTTCCAGGGCATAACACCAACATGTTCTGCATCATTGCTGCCGAGCCATTGGGTGCACAAGGTTCATGTGTGCGTACATCCGGGTGCAGCTCATCTTGCTGCCATCGATCTCCTACACGCCATGTCATGCTCAATCCAGGCCCCTTGCATGACCGCGAGGAGCTCCAAAGCATTGCCAACGAGGCTGCTGCAAGGGGGTGAGGCACGGGCAGGCAGTGATTTACATTGTGCCTCCATGTCCAAGGCAAATGGACACCTATCATTAACCTGCCTCCACAGCTTACTCAGCCGGTCCATGGCAGTGCTTTTACATCCAGCGCTTACGCCCCCCCCCCCTCCCCCTTGATCTAGGTCTCCAGTGTGTGCATTAAAATTCCTGCATACTTATAGATGTGGTTAGGCTGTCACTAGTGGAGCTTGGTGAGCCTCCTCTCCAAAATATGCAAACATATTCTCACTTCTATCTCCCCGCATCTCTGGTGGAATGCAAACAACACTGTTATATCCCTGTCTGTTCCAAACAATATATCCTGACGATTCTTCAGCTCCACTTTGGCTGCATTTTGTCTGCCTTATTTGTATGCAAGCCTGGGGCACACTTCTATGCCCATGCCTCCCAGTCCCAATGCAAGTCAGTAAAAAGCATGCCCCAATCAAAATTAAGCCTATTCTGCATTGATGCAGGTGGCAGGGCTACAGCTTTGACAACCCGAGTGGCGCAGGCGCAAGCAAAGTGCGCGAGCTCCGGAGCAAGAAGAACGGGCCAAAGCCGCTGGAAGACGTGCTTGAGGTGAGCGTGGCAGCCACTGTGAGCGAAGCTCCTCGTGTGTTCCTCGTGTGGCCCAGGCATTTTGCATTGGTTGGCCATTTGTTTCTGGGTGTAGGTTTCTGTTGCAGGTCTTGTAGGCTTCAGCTACGCCTGGTCTGATTCAGCAGGTATCTTAACCCTGACCTATACTTGACTCATTGCAGGTAATGCTTGGAGAAGCTGATGAGCGGTTGAGACCAGGCTACATAAACATAGAACATCTTGGTGGGTGGTGTGCCCAGGCACATAGTACAAGCAATCTATTTGCATTGCGGCCATATCCTCAGCTAGGAGGACTGTGCTATCTGTTGCTCACGAGGGCGACAAGACATGACCACAGGGTCATGCAACAAAACAGTTCAGCCAAACCTCATCCCAAACTGGATCATTGCACACTGCTGCAGGGAAGCACCTGATGAGCTACCCTGCCAGAGATGTGCTAATTGCAGAGCTGCAATCGAGAGGATTTGCAGCCTCCAGGTGAGCTGCGTAGTCAGCCATGCAGCAAATCCATGAGAATTTCGGGTACAGACACCTTTTCCTGCTAGCACCATCTATTTCCACTGCTAGGGCGCTTGCATGCCATTTCCGCCGGAGCTTGACCCGCCAGTGGCTGCAGCAATTACTTGCGAGTGAGTGACCTCAATCTGCTTCCTCTTTTCCTCTTCTGTCCTTTAGGTGCTCAACCACAGCAGCGCGCATGTGCTGTGCTTCCATGTCCTGCGCCCCTTTGTCACACTGTGGAGGCAAGCGCGCGCGCGCACACACACATACACACACACACATTCACCTGCATGCACTTGCGCATGTATGCACACATGCAGGCACGATATATGTGTGCATTTGGGCATGATCTTTCCTGCAGGTCTCACTTGGAAACGAAGGCTTTCCGGACGTCAGCAACCTTGCAAGAGATAGTGACTGTGTGCGTTGGGATGGGTATCACACCCCGCAGTAGCTCAGATGTGTGTAAATCCCTCTCTCTCTGATGGCCCTGGATCTGTGTACAATACTAGTTGAAACACGTGCTCTATCAAGGTGAAGAGCCAATGAAAATGAAACACAACTGTATACTTCATTGAAGCGCGTGTGGCCCCTGGCACCCCTGGCCCTCATGTGCTTTAACTTGACAGCCGAAGTCAAAGGTTCAGAGTTAAAATCGTCCAAAAAGAAGTATTTTGCATAACTATAAAAGGTCTGCGAGGATGGAGCCAACGACGGGCCTCCCGCTCTCCCTCCTGTCCGCGATAAAGTCAGGCTTGGTGTACGAGTATGCTGGCGCTGGCCTTCCTGCCCAGGTTCCTCAGGTGAAATGGAGCTGAGGGTGTCCCACTATGGGCCTTTTGACCAGCTTGCTCAAAAGGCAAGTGCAGCAAGTGCGGGCATGCCCATGTTGACCCAAGGCACCGGTCCCTTTCCTACCCTCAGGTCGCGCAGGACAATCTTAAAGATGTAACTCTGAAGAACCTTGTGGATGCTGGCCTCATAAAGCCGGGGGTGGGGAACGTCACATTGTCCTACCATGGAGTCACCTATACTGCCAACCTCCTAGCCTCAGGGAGCATAGAGTTCCAAGGTGAGGTCGAATCCAGGTTGATAGGATTCTAGTTCATCATTGCATGCTAGAAATTTGACCAGCAGGAATGTGGATGTGTCAAAGGTGTGGGCGGCAGCCTTGGCTACTGGGGATGCACAGAGGAAGAAAGAGGGAGCAGTCACAGTTGGCCTGCTACAGTCCGAGCTATCAAGTATGCTTGGCCTACCATTGAAAGGGGGATTTTCATATTTGACTCTTGCATCACCACGTAGCATCGCCACGGTGCATCGCCAAGTCAGCCTCATTTAGTCAGGCAAACAGGACAGCAGCCCTCCTAGCAGAGCCCACCCACTGTGGTCTGAAAAGCTTGAAGCTGTAGAACGCAATCCTGGGGCTGGTAGTCAATCTGGTAGGGTGAAATGTCCATGCACCTGATGGTTTTTTAGTGGGCTGCATGCCTGCGACTAGCCCTGGCCCCCATAGCCGATGCAGTCCAGGATGCAGCCTCCTCCGCACAATCCCCCTACCATATACCTCCAAAACTGCTCCTACAGGTGAAGCCTTTGACTGCCCTGACGCTTTCTCCCTAAAGGCCAAGCAGCTGCAGCTACCAGACAGGGACAGCGACAATGGCTGGCGGAGCGTGGCTGTGGATGGCGTGATCCTGGAGGACGTGCGGTACTCCTACCTGAAGGGGAAACGAGAGGCAGCTAAGGTGCGCTGCCGCTATGTGGGGTACGCGTATAGCAGGCCAGCTAAGGGCCCATGTTGGGTCGAGGTGCTGCTTCCCTCAGCTGCCCCACACCTGTCCGTTCACCCCGGTCGAGATGCCTGACGCCTTTCTTTGGAGTGTAAGGGCCTCAAGGATATTCGTCAAAGCTTGTTCAGCTATCTGCTTAAAAAGGCGGGGCTGCTGCTTTTGTGCAGAGCCTGCGCAGCAGTGCTCATCTGCACTTAAGTGCCAAGCTGGAAACGTGGCTCAAAGCTACATGGCACGGAGCAAGCACTCCTGCCGCAAGCATGCTTTCTTTTGCTCAGCACGCAAGCCCTTCATACAAATGATGAGTTTTCCATGCGTCAGGCGCCGCGCCGGCAGGCTGCACAGGTGAGGGAGCTCTGGCACCGGCAGCGGGCGTGCTGGTGGCCCATGACAGGGTGGGGGAACTAGTGCTAGTGCCAAGCAGCAGGCATGCTGTCCCACGCCGTGGGCCACATTCTGACAAGCAGCCCCGCCCAGCTGCCGCCCCCGGCAGGCCACACTCCCACGTACCTCGCACGGCGGCTGTTTGCAGGCGCAAGAGCTGCAGCCCAGCTCGGCAGCAGCAGGTGGCTTTGAACTCCCAGTCCTGCCATCCAGCTTGGAGGTCCCCGCAGACTCGCTCGCGGCAGAGGCAGCGCCCGATGCAGCTGGGGAGGCAGATGCCGGCGATGCAGCGCAGCAAAACTGGTGTGTGGCGCGCGGGCAGGGATGGTGGATGTGCCCACAAGGTTTGGTGCGCTGTTGGGCGCTGCAAGGGCGGCGCGGCTGGGCAAGCGGATGCTGAGCTGTTCCTGCGCTGGGTTGTCTGCGCGTATGGGGCATACCACCACTGACGCATGCATACATGCATGCATGCCTGCGCATGCTCGCACCAGATGGCCGGCGAGCTCTGACTGGTTTGGAATCGCCCTTACCCTGTTTCACACTGCATGCGCTGACGCAGGGTGCAATGCTCGCGGTGCATGACCTGGCGCATTGTGCCCGATGAGTTCTGGCCGGACATTGATGCCGCTGGGGACGAGGACTGGTACTGCAATGTGAGTGTGCCCTGCTGCTGCTGCTGCTGCTGCATCGCTGGCATACGGCGCCAGCTCAGAACTCAGGTGCTCAACGACTCAGCAGCTCAGTGCAGTCAGGGCTCCTCGTGGGTGTCAGGGCTCCTCGTCAGTGTCTGCTGGCGGATGGGGGCGTGGTCAAGGGGAGGCAGTGTGTGTGCGCGTGTACATGCAAGCACACACCCACTTTTTGGTGTCCCGCAACAGGTGCAACATAGAAGCCATAGTACAAAACAGTTGCTGCAGGGTGAGAGTGTATCTCTGCCACCGAGGCATGGTGCCTCAATGTGTGCCCTGTCACTGCCGACGAGGACAGGGGTTGCTTCAGCACGAGCATGCCTGACAGGTACCTGGGGCCTGATGCGCGGCGCTGTTGCGCCGCATGCAGCCTTCGCGGTTCTGCACTGCAGTGTGAGAGTACACTGCCACCGCTGTGGGACAGCACTGCAGCAGGCCGGTGCCTTGTGTGTCTGTGTGGTGCTGAGGTGCCAGCCTGGTCAGGGACAAGCTGCCCTTTTGCCCCTTTCAGCCTTCAATGGGCCCGGAGGAGCTCTGCATGAGGGTGCAAGCTCAAGTGTTTGCCCCTGTGTGCATGAAGGTGGGGCAGGCATTCAAGGGGCGGGTGGAGAGGGCACTCGGTGATCAGCGAGTGAGGGCCTGGGAACAGCCCTGACCGGTGGTGTGGTGAGGTGGAGAATGGAAAGGGGACTCTGGAGGGCTGCTGTGGGGCATATGAGGCTCCTTTAAGGATTGCTAGGGAAAGGGGGTGTAGTTCCTTGACCCTGCATGTACATTTTGGTGGAACAAGCCCTTGAAGGTTGGGTGAACCTTTAGGTAAGCAGGCAGGCAGGCAAACCAACAGGCGCAACAAACTCACAGGCGCAAGGCAGGGGGCCTGTGTGCGAGACATGAGTGGCGTGCTGTGCGATGCTCTCTGGACCACCGTGCACACAGCTCAGGCACAGTGCTCTGAGGCGCAGCCGCAATCCAGCTCTCTTTTTGGCGCCAAGCACTGATCTCCTCTGGGCTTTGCCTTGCGCATGTGCAGGAGGCAACCTGGGATGTCACGCAGTACGAGCCCTACACGGTCTCTTGCAAGTGACCGCACCATCTGCAGAAGCTGCAATAAAGGACAAAACAGCTTGCCAAAGTCGGCTCAGAATAAACAGCACCCCTGTTGCGTGCTTGTGCTTGGCCTGGCTTGCCTGATTTGACCTTCACAGGGATACATTGCCGCCAGGCACACTTATTTGACTTCAAAGACATGCTGACGTTTGCGTGTCTTTTGCGTGTTTTGATGTGGACCACATGTACATTAGTGCACAAATGACCTACTTTGTTATTGCAAAACCTGCCTTGTTGGTTCCACACCCCAGACCCCAGGCTGGTCGTTCGCTTGCATGCAGCTTACTGAGTGCAAAGGCTCATGCATTTGAACATGGTGCAGAGGTGGCATTCAACCACGCTGTTTGGCTGCTGTTGAAACTTATTTTTGGTCAGAATTTAATTGAACGCCTGCCATCCTATGTCTCCCACTTTTGGCCTGTTTGCCCATTAGCCAGCTCCATGTGCTTCATACGGCCATACGCATACCAGGTGCTAATCTGTGCACGTCCTTCTTTTTATTTTTGACCGGGCTTCTGTCTGTTCATGTATAGTGGGCATGCCGGTAACCCTGCTACAAACTTGTTGGGATGACCCTTCGAAGAAAAGGAAAGAACAAATACATACAGTGCAAAGTTCCCACATCAATCAAGGAAAAGGTTGCCCCTTCACCAGGCCTGAGCAACTTCGTTAAATTATTGCGAAGTGACTGGCCAGTGCAAGTCACGATGGTGATCATTGGAAGCTGGCTGGAGGAATGAGATTGAATTAGTTGCCTGGAAGGTTTTTGAGGTTCTATATTCTATAATGGTTACGACAGGTACTATAGTATAAGCCTTCGGCCAGATGAGTTGACTGCTGGGCTTGCTGGTCACTGCCACCAGTTATACCTCGTGTTGTGTCTAGCGACTTTGTGTTATGTTACAATCAATAATTTATGTACCAGGGAGAAGGCCCCTCTAGTATTTTGGTCCACACAAACAGGGGCTACCTTGTTGGCGTAGTCTTTCTTTCTGTCTTTCCTTTGGTTGCAATGGGCATGGCAGTCCTATCCAACCAGTCCGCCCCAGTATGAGTGCATCCAACACCAGCTACTGGAGCTACTGCCCAAGCATGTCTGGCTGCTGGAGCCCCCTGCTACAGAGCTGCACCCCCTGGTGTGGGCGGCAGTTTGTCTGGCCGCCTTGACGGTCATGCTGTCGGTCAGCAAGCAACTGCGCCG
>LKMJ01001266.1_pt1 | contig 21971 bp, 19 predicted proteins | sample 643391 | NCBI WGS metagenome assembly LKMJ01 (sample SAMN04112250, study PRJNA286221) | soda lake metagenome | biome: soda lake; feature: Kulunda Steppe; material: water; isolation source: sample PL-Br10 brine of Picturesque Lake | place: Russia: Kulunda steppe | collected 2010-07
AGTACGGCGGCACGAGCGTTTTCTTCACCAACCTGATCCCGTATCTCAGCGGGTTCATCATGATCCCGGCCGGGATCGCAGCGTATTCCGCCGTTCGAGTCGCCATCTACGCCTTTCTCTCTCGAGTGATATACCACACCGCCGTCGTCGTCATCGTCGTCGGAGCCGTCCGGCTGCTCGTTTGAGCTCGACGATCGGTGACGAAGGCGAAGCCGGGACGGCAGCCAGTTTACAGCTCCGCGAGCGTCTCGCCGCCGACGAGCCGATCGAGCACGTCGGGAAGCGCTTCGATTTCGACGCGCGTCTGGTCGGTCGAGTCACGTTCGCGCACGGTCACGGTATCGTCCTCCGCCGTCTCATAATCGATCGTGACACAGTAGGGGGTGCCGACCTCGTCCTGTCTCCGATAGCGGCGGCCGATGTTCCCCGTGTCGTCGTAGGCGACCTCGAACCCCTCGGTTCTGAGCGTCTCGGCGATCTCGCGGGCGCGATCGTCGAGCCCGTCTTTGGCCATAAGCGGCACGACGGCGACGGTCGTCGGCGCGAGTTCGGCCGGAAGTTCGAGGAACGAACGCGTCTCGCCGTCGACGGTGTCCGCGTCGTGGGTGTGAATCAACACGCTGTAGACGAGCCGATCGACGCCGAAGGAGGGCTCGACCACGTGTGGTGTGATGTGTTCGCCCGCTTCGGTCTGTTCTTCGACGGTGAAGCCGGTCTTTTCGACGGGAACCGTATAGGAGGTATCGCCGACCTCGACGGTCACCTCTTCACCGTCGAATGCCGAGCGGTCGCGTCCGGCGAGCGATTCGAGCGCCTCGGCGATCTCGGCCGCGTCGCCGCCGAACTCCGGGCCAAGATAGCTCATATCGGGGTCGACGACAGCCCGCTCGATCGTTCTGGGCTCGTCGTACTGTCTGAAGATCGTGAACGACTCATCGGAGTATTCACCGTGTTTCGAGAGGTCGTAATCCGACCGGTAGGCGAAGCCGGTCACCTCGATCCAGTTGCCGCCGAGTTCGGTTTCCGCGTCCCAGCAGTCGGCGGCATAGTGTGCTCGCTCGCCCGATAGGTGCTGTCTGTAGCGGAACCGATCCATGTCGATGCCGATCCGATCGTAGAACGCCATCGAACGGCCGAGGTAGTAGGCGACCCACTCGCTTTCGATGACGCCGGCATCGACCGCTTCGCCGACTGTGTAATATTCGATATCGCCGTCGTCGGCCTGCTGGGCGCGTGCGGAGTACAGCGGGAGTTCGACGTCCTCGACCCACTCGATCGGCGGCTCGTCGTGTTCGGGATCGATGAAGTGCTCCAGTTCCGCCTGCGTGAACTCCCTGACTCGGACGAGCGCCCGCCGTGGAGAAATCTCGTTCCGGTACGCACGACCGACCTGGGCGACGCCGAAGGGTAACTGATTGCGAGCGTACTCTTTCAGCCGGGGGAACTCCACGAAGATCCCCTGTGCTGTCTCCGGGCGGAGGTATCCGGGTGACCCGGAGCCGGGGCCGATGTTCGTCGCGAACATGAGGTTGAACTCCTCGACCGGTTCGTCGGCGAGTTCTGCCCCACAGGAGGGACAGACGATCCCGTGTTCAGTGAGGAGTTCGGCGACGCGTTCGGTGCCGAGCGCCTCGGCGTCCTCGATGGCTTCGACTGCGTCCTCGACGAGGTGATCCGCACGATGTGTCGCCCCGCACTCGCCGCATTCGATGATCATATCGTCGAACCCATCGAGATGTCCCGACGCCTCGAAGACGGCCTCGGGCATGATCGTCGGCGCCTCCAGCTCCATGTTGTCGAGCTCGCGGACGAAGATGTCGCGCCAGACGTCCTCTATGTTCCGTTTGAGCGTGGCACCTTCCGGCCCGTAGGTATAAAAGCCAGCCGTCCCGCCGTAGGCGTCGTTCGATGGGAAAAAGAAGCCGCGGCGTTTGGCGAGTTCGGCGAGCTCGCCCGTCTCGCTCATACCAGCGCCTCCAGCAGGTCGATATCCCGGACGATGCCGACGAGCTCGTCGCCGGAGAGCAGCGGTATCTGTTCGATATCGTTCGAGATCATGAGCTGGGCCGCCTCGCGTGTGGTTCGTCGTTTCGGCACGGTCACGAGATCTTCGGTCATGAACTCCGAGACCGGTTCCGAGGGGATCTGTACGTTCAACGTCGGGATCGACCGGCTGCCGACCGCCTTGATCCCCTCCCACATCCACTCGTCGTCCTGGTTTGCGACGGCGTCGCCGGGATCGGATTCACCCTGAACGACCCGGGCGACCTCGATGATGTCGACTTCGGTTAGCATTCCCGCCTGTCGTCCCCCCTCGTCCAGTACGACCGCGTAGGGGACGTCCGCATACGAGAGCTGCCGCTCGGCGACCGGCAGCGGCGTTCCGTGGTATATCGTGTTGATCGTCCGGGTCGCCAACTCGCCCACCTCGGTCGATCCGTCTCGCTCGCCCTCGGCGAGCGCCCGGACGATGTCGGTGACCGTTACGATCCCCACGAGCGCGCCGTCCTCGACGACCGGGACCCGACGCTCGCCCGAGTCGACGATGAGCTCGGCGAGTTCGGTCAGCGTCGCCGACGGCTCGATCGTCGGCACCTCCCGAACGAGAAGTGCGAGCTGGTCCTCGTCGGGATGTTCGATGAGCGACTCGCGAGTGACGAGCCCGCGAAACTGTTCGCCGTCGTCGGTCGTTTTGATTACCGGTACCGACGAGAATCCCCACTCCTGTAGATACTCCAGAACGTCATCTCGCGTCCCGGGAACCTCGACGGTAATTACCTCCGACCGCGGCGTCATCGCGTCTGCGACGTTCATACCGGTTTTCTTTCGTCGCCTCCGTACTAAGTCCACCGACCTGTCTTTTCTGCCCGGTGCGGTCACCGCTTGACGGCCTCCATGACGGATCGAGCCGATCCCGGCGCGTTTAATTGGACCGGGCGCTCCCATCAGATAATGACGCGGACGCAAGCCGACCTCGCGGCGCTGTCACGGTTCGTCTTTCGCGCGCCGGATTGGTCCGCGAGTCTGTTTTTCACTCTGCTCCTCGCCGCGATCGTCGGCGTCGCCGCCTTCGATTCGCAGTTCTTCCTCGATGACGCCTATCGGGGGATGGTCTACATCGGGCTTCCGGCAGTCGTCGCCGCATTCCTGACGCCACCGATCGATCGACTTCTCGGCGGGAAGTTCACCTACAACCGATCCGCACTGCTCGCGTTCGTCTGTGAGGTGGTCGTCGTCGTCTTTCTCGTCGTCGCCGCCCTCGTCGTCGCCGCGACCGGCTTCGGCCAGTCGCTCGTTTCGAACGCCCTCGTCGTCGCGCTCGCATCGATCTTCGCGCTACGACTGTTCGTCATCACGGCCGTCTCCCGGCGATCGTTGCCGATCGCAACGGTTTCGGCGAGCATCCAGACCGTCGCCGCCGCGGTGCTGGGATTCGTCTACGGCGGCACCGTCGGCTATCTCTCGGACGGTCGGCCGCCGACCGGGGTCTCGAGCGTGTCGGCGGAGCTTCTCGTCGTCCAGCCGTCGGATTTCGTCCTGCTCTGTGTCCTGTGTGGCGTCTACGCCGCCGGCGTCTGGACGTTTCTGCGCGCGATCGATCGCCCGTGGCGACGGAGCCTCGGCGTCTCCGTCCTCGATTTCGTCCAGGGATTCGTCGGCCACACCGCGGCCGGATCGAGCGAACTCGAGGCGTTCTTCGAGGAGATCGGCGAGTCGGCGATCGTCCCGGTGTCCGTCCTCTCGATCCGACGGCTCGATGGGGCCGAGAAAGCTCGCTTCGTCGTTCCGTCGGTTCACCCCGGTCCGATGGGCGAGATCGGCGGCGGTAACCTCCCTCGGCGGATCGCGGCGGCGACCGACGGACTCGCGTTCGTCCCACACGGCGCCGCCGGACACGATTTCAACCTCGTCACGAAACGCGAGATCGACACGTTGTTGGCGGCAACGACGCGCGCGGCAGAGCGGATCGAGTACGGCCGACTCGCGACACCGGGGGCTCGCGAACGGGAGGGCGATTCGTCGGTTCTCGGACAGGCGATCGGCGAGGACACGCTTTTGGTCGCGACGCACGCGCCCGAACCGGCCGACGACGTCGATTTCTCCGTCGGCCTCTCGGTCGTCGCGGAGGCGCGCGCCGCCGGGCTCGGTGACGTCGCGTTCGTCGATGCACACAACTGCAACGACGGAATACGCGCCGGGAGATCCGGTCGTATCGATCCCGGATCGCGCCGCTCGTTCGACCTGATGGACGCTGCCGGCCGGCTCGCGGCACGGCTCGAACGCGCCGAACGCGGACCGCTTTCGGTCGGCGTGTCACATGCGAGCACCGACTGGACGCCCGAGGAGGGAATCGGCCCGCTCGGCGTCCGAATCGCGGTCTTCGACGTCGACGGGCAGCGAACCGTCTACGTGCTCGTCGACGGGAACAACATGGAACGGGGGCTCAGAGAATCGATCGTCGCCGCGATCGACGCCGAGGAGGTCGAGGTCATGACGACCGACACCCACGTCGTCAACACCGTCTCCGCGACGAATCAGGTCGGGAGCGCGATCGACCACGATCGGCTCGTCGAACTCGTCGCGAAACTGTTCGAGGAGGCCGAACGCGACCTCGAGCCCGTCGAGGCCGGGCTGGCGACCGAACGAGCCGAAGTGACAGTTTTCGGAACAGATCGGACGGAGGCGCTCGCGGCGACGGCGAACGCGATGGTTCAGATCGGCGGCGCGCTGCTTTTCATCGTCGTCGCCGCCGCGATCGCGGTGAGTCTGCTGATCTTTCTGCTCGCGGGTTAAGACCGTCCCTCGAATAGCTCGTCGACGGCGTCCTCGGCCGCCTCGATCGCCTCCTGTGCGACCGACTCGGGGTCGGGTTCGTCGGGCGCGTTGAGATAGATGTCGACCTCGAGCGTCCCGCCCTCGAACCGGACGGTCACGTCCATGTCCGTGACCTCGGACTGTTTGTACCGCGAGAGGATGACGCCCTCTGCGGCGTCGGAGGCGGCCTCGACGACCGCCTCGTCGGTCGGGGCTGTGCGCTCGTCGGCCGGTTCGGTCATCGCTCAGTCGCCGCCGGCGCCGGGGCCGCCGGGCCCCATCGGGCCGCCGCCGGCTCCGCCCTGCAGCATCTGCTGGAGCTCTTCCTGGAGGCTCTCGAACTGCGTCTGGACGCGCTCCTCCTGTTTTTTCAACGTCTCGACGCGGACCTCGAGGCTGTCGACTTTCTCATCGAGATCCTCGTAGGCCTCGTCGTAGTCGGTCTCGATGAGCAACTCGCCGACCTCGCGGTACATCTGGGCTTCGCCCTCCATCTCGTCGAGGGTTTCGAGTGCCGTCTTCGACTCCTGCAGCTGGGTTTCGGCCTGCTGTTTCTGCTGTGCGACCTGCTGTGCGGTCTCCTGGAGGTCCTGGAGCTCTTCGATTTTCTCCTGGGCCTCTGGTGGAAGGTTACCCTGCATACCATCACCCTCGGTTTCACGACGGAAAAACCCCCACTTTTCCGCTGGCGTATCCCCGATGGGGTCCGCGATAGTCGGGACTGTGATCCGTGGACGTCGTCGCTGTCGACGTCCGGCCTCTCGTGTGTCGTATCCGCGCCGACGTCGTCCGAGCCTTGCCGCCTTCTCCGGTATCCCTTTCCTCACATTTAATAGACTGGCATTGCTCGGAGAGTGCATGAGCAAGGCTAACGAATCCCCCGTTGTTGATCACTGGCACACCCCCGGAAGCGCACCCCCGACGATCGTCGGAGCGGATGGGCCTCGATTCACCGACGCCGAGGGGAACGAGTACCTCGATTTCGTCAGTCAACTCGCGTGTGTCAACGCCGGTCACGGCAACGAGAACATCATTCGCGCGATTCAAGAGCAGGTCGAGGTGACCCAGTACGTCGGACCGAAATTCGGCAGCGACGTCAGAACGCAACTGGCCGAGCGGATCACTGAGATCACGCCCGGCGATCTCGACGACGTCTACTTCGCGGTCTCGGGAAGCGAGGCGAACGAATCGGCCATCCAGTTCGCTCGACGGTATCAGGACGCCCCGAAAGTGCTCACCCGGTGGCGGTCGTATCACGGCTCCACCTACGGTGCCGGCGGCATCTCCGGGGATCCCCAGACGCGAACGTTCGAAGCCAACGCCGCCACCACCGGCAGCGTCAAGTTCCTCCCGCCGCTTTCGTATCGGTCGCCCTGGAACGCGGACAGCCCCGAAGAGCTCGGCCAGATGGCGGCCGATCACCTCGAGTTCGTCGTCCGAAACGAAGGCCCCGACTCGATCGCGGCCATCATGATGGAGCCGGTCGCCGGGTCCAGCGGTGCCTTCACCGGCCCGCCCGGCTACTTCGAGCGCGTCCGGGAGATCTGCGACGAGTACGACATCCTCATGATCGCCGACGAGGTCATCACGGGCTTCGGCCGCACCGGCGAGTGGTTCGGATCGATCACCGAGGACGTCGAGCCGGATATCCTCACCTTCGCGAAGGGCGTCACGAGCTCGTACGTCCCGCTGGCCGGTCTCGCGATGCAACCGGAGATCGCCGACTGGCTCCGTTCGGAGGGAATCGGTGTCGGCCAGACGTTCGCCGGCCACCCCGTCGCCTGCGCCGCGGGACTCGCAGCGATCGAGGAGTACGAAAACGGGCTGCTGGATAACGTCCGCACGCTCGCGCCGTATCTGGCGAACGGACTCCTCGAGGTCGGAGAGAAACACGAGGTCGTCGGCGACGTTCGCGGCCGCGGCTTCCTGTGGGCGCTGGAGATCACCGACCCAGAGACCGGCGAGCCGTTCTTCGATCCGCGCGTTGACTCGGGCGAGAATCCGGTCAAAGAGGTCCAAAAGAGAGCGATGAAGAAGGGCATCCTCTTTGGGACCGGCCGGCCGTCGTTCCAGCTCACCGCCTACCCCACCTTCGTCACGGACAGATCGGACATCGACGAGGCCATGGCGGTCCTCGATGAGTCGCTCACCGAAGTCTTCGGGTAGACGCCCCCGGCCTCGATCTCGCGTCACCGCAACGGGCGAACGCTACCGATTCCCATTTAACACCGGCGACTGATTGTGTCGGTATGAGCAGGTTCGCCGAGGTCGACGACCAGTACGACCCCGACGCGGTCGAAGACCGGGTCTTCGAGTACTGGGACGACGTCGACGCCTACGAACGGACGAAACAGCACCGCGCCGACGGCGAGAGTTTCTTCTTCGTCGACGGGCCACCCTACACCTCCGGCGCCGCCCACATGGGGACGACGTGGAACAAGACGCTGAAAGACGCCTACCTCCGGTATCTCCGGATGTGTGGCTACGACGTCACCGACCGTCCGGGCTACGACATGCACGGGCTGCCGATCGAGACGAAAGTCGAAGAGCGACTCGGCTTCGAGAACAAAAAGGACATCGAGGCCTTCGGCGAGCAGAAATTCATCGACGAGTGTAAAGCCTTCGCCGAAGAGCAACTCGAGGGACTTCAGGACGATTTCAAGTCCTTCGGCGTCTGGATGGACTGGGATGACCCCTACAAGACCGTCTCCCCCGAGTACATGGAGGCCGCCTGGTGGGGCTTCTCGAAGGCCCACGAGCGCGGACTCGTCGAACAGGGCCAGCGTTCGATCAGCCAGTGCCCCCGGTGTGAGACCGCTATCGCGAACAACGAGGTCGAATACGAGCACGTCGAGGACCCCTCGATCTACGTGAAGTTCCCGCTCTCCGAACGGGACGGCTCCCTCGTCATCTGGACGACGACGCCGTGGACCATCCCGGCGAACACGTTCGTCGCTGTCGACGGCGAGGCGACCTATCAGGCCGTCGCCGCCGAACGCGACGGCGAGACGGACGTCCTGTATCTCGAAGCCTCCTGTGTCGAAGACGTCATCGAACGGGGCGGCTACGACGACTACGAGGTGCTCGAGGAACTCGCCGGCGAGGAGATGGTCGGCTGGAAGTACGAGCACCCCCTCCGGGAGGAAGTCCCCGACGCCCCCGACTTCGAGGGCGCGCTCGAAGTGTACACCGCCGACTACGTGGAAGCCGACCGGACCGGGCTGGTTCACTCCGCGCCCGGCCACGGTGAGGTCGACTTCGAGCGCGGAGCGGAACTCGGCTTGGAGATCTTCTGTCCCGTCGGTCCCGACGCCGTCTACGAAGACGACGCGGGCGAGTACGCCGGCCAGTTCGTCAAGGATGCAGACGAGACGATCATGGACGACCTCGAGGCGAAGGGGTTGCTCCTCGAACGGGAGACCCATCACCACGACTACGGCCACTGCTGGCGGTGTGATACGCCCGTTATCCAGATGGTCACCGATCAGTGGTTCATCACCGTCACCGACATCAAAGACGAACTGCTCGCGAACATGGAGGAAAGCGAGTGGTATCCGCCGGAGGCCCGAGACAGTCGGTTTCGGGACTTCATCGAGGACTCACCGGACTGGAACGTCTCCAGACAGCGCTACTGGGGGATCCCGATCCCGATCTGGGTGCCCGAGGGATGGACGGGCGACGTCGACGACGCCATCGTCGTCTCCACGCGCGAGGAACTCGCCGAACGCGTCGATCAGGAGATCGATCCCGACTCGATCGATCTGCACAAAGGCACCGTCGACGAGCTGACGATCACCGAAGACGGGGTCACTTACGCCCGGGTCGCGGACGTTTTCGACGTCTGGCTCGACTCCTCGGTCGCCTCGTGGGGGACGATCGGGTACCCGGAAAACGAGGAGGCCTTCGAGGAGCTCTGGCCCGCGGACCTCATCATGGAGGCTCACGACCAGACTCGCGGGTGGTTCTGGTCCCAGCTCGGGATGGGGACCGCCGCCCTCGACGAAGTCCCGTATAAGACCGTCCTGATGCACGGGTGGGCACTCGCCGAGGACGGACGCAAGATGTCGAAATCGATCGGAAACATCGTCGCCCCACAGGAGGCGATCGATCGGCACGGGGCCGACCCGATGCGGCTGTTTTTGCTCACACAGAACCCTCAGGGCGACGACATGCGATTCTCGTGGGACGAAATGGAGAACCGCCAGCGCGATCTCAACATCCTCTGGAACGTCTTCCGGTTCCCGCTGCCGTACATGCGGCTCGACGACTTCGATCCCGGGGCGGTCTCGATCGAGGACGCGGAACTGGAGACCGTAGACGAGTGGCTCCTCTCGCGACTGCAGTCTGTGACCGCCGAGATGACGGAGCAGTGGGAGGTCTACCGGCAGGATCGCGCCCTGAACGCGCTGTTAGAGTTCGTCGTCGAGGACATCTCGCGTTTTTATATTCAGGTCGTTCGCGAGCGGATGTGGGAGGAGTCAGATTCCGAGAGCAAAGACGCGGCCTACGCGACGCTGTATCATACGCTCCTCGAGACGACGAAGCTGCTCGCGCCGTTTGCGCCCTTCGTCTCCGAGGAGATCTACGGAACGCTGACCGGCGAGTCGGGGTATCCGACGGTCCACATGTGCGAGTGGCCGACCGTCGACGAGGCGGTACACGATCCGACGCTCGAGACCGACGTCGAGATTCTCAAGGCGGTCGAGGAGGCGGGCTCGAACGCCCGCCAGCAGGCCGAACGGAAGCTCCGGTGGCCCGTCACGCGCGTCGTCGTCGCGGCGAACGACGAAGAGGCCGCAGCGGCCGTCGACCGACACCGCGATCTGCTCTGTGATCGGCTCAACGCCCGCGAGATCGAGCTGATCTCCCCTGGCGACGAATGGGGTGAACTCTCCTACAGCGCTCGGGCGGATATGTCGGTACTCGGGCCGACGTTCGGGGATACAGCCGGCGAGATCATGAACGCGATCAACGCCGTCTCGGTGACGGCTCCCGACCGCGCCGCGCTCGAGGCGGCCGTCGAAGCGGAACTCGGCCGCGAGATCGAACTGACCGAGGAGATGATCTCGTTCAACACCGAAACCCCCGAGGGAGTCGAGGGGACGGCCTTCGACGTCGACGGTGACGACCGCGGCGTCGTCTACGTCGATACGACGCTCACCGAAGATATCGAAAGCGAGGGGTACGCACGGGAGGTCATCCGCCGAATCCAGGAGATGCGAAAGGAGCTCGATCTCGATATCGAGGCCGAGATCCGCGTCGATCTCGACGTCCGCGACGATCGGGTCGCCGCGCTCGTCGACCGTCACCGCGATCTCATCGCCGAGGAGGTTCGAGCCGCGGAGTTCGGCGGCGTCGAGGACGGACACGATCACGTCTGGAACGTCGAATCGGTCGATATGTATATCGCGATCGAACCCGTCTCCGGGGAGTGATGAAGTCCCGGTCGGCGGTTCTGTTCGTACTCTTCGTCGGTTGTCTCGTCGGTGTAGCGATCGCCTTCAGCGCGCCGGTGGCCGGATCGGCCGCCGACCTCGAGATCGAACATACGCTCTCACAGTCGCCAAGCGATGATCGAATCGACGTCGAGACGCGGCTTTCGGTGCCCGATTCGACGATCGATCTCGAGGTCACACTCCCCGAAGGGGTAGACGTCTACGAGTCGGACGGCTTCGAACGAACCGGCGATCGGACATACGAGTGGACCGAAACGACCGCCGAACCGAGGCTCCGCTACGAGTATCGGGGGACCGTCCGGGAGTCTCGCGGCGACCGTGAGGGAGTCCGCTTCGTCGTCGCCGACGGGTGGGCGATCGTCCGGACGCCAAATATCGGGGTTTCTGGAACGACGACCGGTGAGGGCGTCGAGGTCGTCCGCAAACACGCCGTCGACGGCGAGGGCGCCGTGGGAACGCATATGGCGTATCTCGGACCCTACACCGAGCACACCGGAGCCGCGGCGGGCCAGGAGTTTCGACTCGTCGTCCCCGCCGCCGCCGACCTCAGCGAAGAGCCGGCGGATATCCTCGCGACGCTCGAATCGTCCGCCGAACGGCTCACGATCGGCGACCCCACGCCGGAGGTGTTCGTCGTCGCCGCGCCGACGGCCGAGCACACGTGGGCGGTCGCCGGTATCCAGATCGGTGACAGCGGCGACATGTGGGTCAGAGACACGGAACCGCTCGGAACGGATCGTGACACCTGGATTCACGAGTACGTTCACACCCGTCAGGCGTACGTCACTCTCGCGGACGGCAGCGACGGGACGACCGCCGAAACGCGATGGACGATCGAGGGGATGGCCGATTACTACGCCGCGCTCCTCCCGTATGAGTCGGGCGCTATCGACTACGAGACGTTCGCCGACCGGCTGGCGGAGGGTGCCGACGAAGCGTACGACGACGTCCGGCTCGCCGACCCGGAAACGTGGGACGGAACTGACGCCGACTACGACCGGGGGGCGCTGGTATTCGCCCACCTGGATCGGCAGTTGCGCACGGGGGCGGATACGACGCTCGATGCCGTCGTCGCCGACATAAACGCCGACGAGGAGCGACTCACCCAGCGGCGGTTCCTCGAGGCGATCGAAGCCGCCGGAGACGGAACGATCCGGGCCGACGCCGAACGATATACGGAGACGACGGCGACGCCGCCGATCCCGACCCGCAGCGAACACGTCGAAGCGTTCGGCGGCCCCGACGTCAGGTATTCGATCGACGGTCTCGCCGTTTCAGGGTCGTACCGTAACGGCACGCTCGGGGAACCGGCGCTCGTTCGCGGCGAGACGCTCACGGTGAACGCGTCGGCCGAAAACGTCGGCCCCGACGCGGGGGCCTTCGAAGCCGCGTTCCGGGTCGACGGCGAAACGCTCGCCACGGACGATGGCCGACTCGAGCCCGAGGAATCGTCGACACTCGCGTTTTCCCATCGGTTCGACGACGCCGGTGAGTTCGACGTCTCGGTCGGACGCGAGACGCTGACGGTGACCGTCGAGGAACCGGCCGAAATCTCGGTGCGCGATATCGACGTGGCGCCGGCCGAACCCACCGTCAGGGAGTCGGTCACGCTCACGGCGACCGTCGAATCGACCGCGAACCGTCCCGCCGACGGCGAGGTCGTCTTCGCGGTCGACGGCGAACCCCTCGATGCCCACACCGTCCGAGTCGACGCCGGATCGACGACCGTCGAGACGACGATCGACTTCGAGACGGAGGGTGAGTACACCGTTTCGGCCGGCAACGTGTCGGAGACGATTTCGGTTCGCGAGCCGACGGACCCGAGCGAGGCCGAATCCGAACCGACGGCGATCGAAGATCAGGCCGGATTCGGAGCCGCCGCCGCCCTCGTCGCGCTCGTGGCGACGGCGGTGCTCGCTCGGGACTGACGTGTTATCACCTATCGTTTCGTCCACTGTATCGGGGGGCGGATTTACTTCGAACCGCGCCGGTCGATTCGCCGTGATGGTACCGGAAACGACATCAATCGACGTGCGAGGAGATACCGCCTACTGGGAAAATACGACGTTCAACGTCTCGGTAGCGCAGGCCGAAGCGATCGCAGACGAAGTCCGGGATGCGATGGGTCGTTCGGCGACGAACGCCGTCCTCGTCGACAACGAGGAGGCCAGCGGAACCTGGCCCCAGGAGGTCAACGAGATCTGGGAGGAGCTGATGGCCGATATGTATGACGCAGATCTCACCTGTGCGACGATCAGTCCCGAATTCACGAACGCGATGCATATCAACCGACTCTCGAAGGGGAACGATACCTACGACAGGATCAGGGCCTTCAAACCGGACGAGCGGGACGAGGCGCTTTCGTTCGTCGAGTGATACTGCCGGCTGTCTCGATTTCCGACAACAGTGGCCAGCAAACCGTCGCTCAGCCCGGCGACGGTCGAATTCCTCGGCGTGATACTCACGGCAGTACAGCCGGAAGTATGAGACGATTCACAGACGATTCACAGCTCTTCGGCGATCGCGGGTGCGACGCTCACCGCCGACACCGCCCGTTCGACGGTGTCGGTGCCGTAGACCGCATCGACGCCGGCGGTCGCGAGTTTGCTCCGGGCGTTCGAAGCGAGGATCGGATGGACGCAGGTGACGAACACCCGATCCGGTGTCGAAAGCTGAGAGATCGCCGTACTCATCGTCGAGCCTGTCGCGATGATGTCATCTACCAGAACGACGTCCCGCCCTGTGGTGTCCGCGTCACTCGGCTGTATCTCGACGTCGGTATCGGAGTGTCTTACCTTCTCGAAGTAATCCGTCTCCCCGCTCCCGTAGGCCTCTCGGACCGTCTCAGCGAGTTCGATCGCGCCGGAATCCGGCGAGAGAAAAAGCGGCTCGGATAGCTCCGAAAGCGGCTCGGCGAGTCGGCCGGCCGCGTCGACGGCGGTACACGGCACCTCGAAGAAGTCACACACAATCTTTTCGTGTGGGTTGACGGTCACGACGCGGTCGGTTCCCGTCGAGATAGCTCGCGCCGTCGCGCGCGCGGAGACTGGTTGCCCCGCCTCGAAGGTTTTGTCCTGTCTGCCGTATCCCATATACGGGAGCACGGTGACGACCTCTTCGGCCCGCTCTCTGGCGGCGTCCTGTAACTGTAGCAACTCGACGTGCGCGCCGTCGGAGACCGTCGAAGCGACGACGATCGCCCGCTCGTCGGCGTCCGGAATTCGAACGAGCATCTCGCCGTCGGCGAAGCGGTCGTACTCGACGGCAGAGAGCGGCTCGTCGAGTTCGTCTGCAAGCGCCGCCGCGATCTCCTGTGAAGCGGACCCCGGAACGATCATGCGCGAGGTTCGGTCTCCCGCGGGTAAAGAAAACCGGTTTTCGTTTTCCGCGCTGTCAGCTATCGTTCGCGGACGACGACGAACTCCGCGAGGTCCCGGAGATACTCGACTGCGGTGTCTTCGCCCGGATCGGCCGCCGATAGCGCCGATAGCGCATCCTCGGACTCCGAACGCGCCCGCGAGTTCACCTCTTCCGGCGTCATCTCCGTGATCTGGACGAGCGAGGGCCGTTCCATCGCTTCGTCCTGACCCGTCGGCTTGCCGAGCGCCTCGGCGTCGGCGGTCGCATCGAGGACGTCGTCGCGGATCTGGAAGGCGATCCCGACTCGCTCGGCGTAGCCGCCGAAGGACTCGATCGTGTAGGCGTCGGCGTCGGCAGCGATCGCCCCGAGTTCGGCGGCGGCTCGAAACAGCGCGCCGGTCTTTCTGCGTGCGAGTTCGACGTACTCGGCTTCGGTCGTCGGCTGGGCGACGAGCTCGCTCGCTTCACCCTCGCCGAGTTCGACCATCGCCCCAGCGACGGCCCGCATCGCCCGGTCGTCGTCGCCGAAAAGCGAGAACGCCTCGCCGAGCAACCCGTCGCTGGTCGCGATTGCGGGGCCGTGACCGAACGCCGCCCAGGTGCTTTCGACGCCGCGTCGGAGCTCGGACTCGTCGATGATGTCGTCGACGACGAGCGATGCGTTGTGAACGAGTTCGATTCCGACGGCGAAATCGACCGCCGCCGAGGAGGCGGCCGAGCCTCGGCCGTCCTCACCGAGCAACTCGCCCCCGGCGGCTTCGAAGGTCAAAAGCGTCACGATCGGCCGAACGCGTTTACCGCCCGAAAGCGAGACGTGCTCTAACCGCTCCGTCATCGCGTCCGGTTCGGTGTCCGCGAGGACGGCTTCGAGCCGCGACTCGACAAGCGCCCGACGGCGCTCGAGATACTCCATACCGAAGGTAGGAGTGGTCTCCGGAAGTACGTGACGGATACAGCGGCGCTCCGATCGATCGGAAACGGAACCGTCCGAAGAGGTCTCATGGCCTGACTTCGCGACGGAAAACGACGATCTATAAACCGTCAGTGACCGTACGTGCGGTATGGACGTTCTCGGCGACGCGATCGCACGCGAGCGGCGCTCCGATTCGATCGCGCTTTCCGCTCCGGCGGTCGGCAGATGCTACGATTACCGCCGGTTCTGCACCAGCGCCTGGAAGGTCGGTAACTTCCTCAGCTACATCGGCGTCAGAAGCGGCGCCGGGGTGGCTATCGCAGACGATCCGCTTCCGGAACCCGTGTTGACGCTTTACGGTGCGGCCGCGCTCGGTGCGATCGTCGAGTTCGACCCGCCGGCGTCGGTCGACGCCGCCACCCGTGCGGTCGTCGCGCCGACGGCCGAGATCGGCCCTTACAGCGTCGGCCCCGAGACCAAGCGGGTCGCCTACGGCGACCCACCGGAGGACCCGTCGATCTCGTATTTCGAACGCGACATCTGGAGTGAGAACCCGACTCCTCCGCCGGACCGCGTCGATCCGGACGATCCGCTGTTCCGGATCGACGATCGGACCTACACCCACGAGACGGTGCTCGAGGCGGCGCGTGCGGTCATCGATCACCGCGCGATCGAGGCCGACAGCGTCGTGGCCGTTCGGGGGCCCTTCGCCGATCCGTCGGTTGCCGTCGCCGGACTCATCGCCCCGATCGTCGCCGGCGCACGGCTTTCGATCGGCCCGGAGGCTGGCGGAACGCACGTCGTCGACGGCTCGAAAAACGAACTCAAGACGCTCGGGATCGAATAGGCTCGGGTTGAACGAACCGAATATCGGGTGCATCCCCACACTGGACGGCTCGTCGAATCCCGAAACGACCGGTCTGTCGGACCGCTCGCAGGTCTCTCTACCGTTCGAGGGTGGAAAAGCGGGGGTGCTATTATAATAGTGGGCGATCGATGCCGGAATGTCCGGACTTTCGGAGGCCGTGATCGGGGCGTGGATTTATTTTCATGGAAATCTTCACCCTGATAAGGGTGGTCGAATGACGAAACGAACGACCGGACCGACGACGTCGTCGAAAATCCCGGAGCGGTTTTCCGACGGCCCGGTCGTCGTGTTCACCTGGCGAAACGAGGACGGCTGGCCCGTCGAGTACGTCTCGCCGAACGTCGAGCGGCTCTTCGGGTACACGCCGGAGGAACTGTATGCAGGCGATCCGCCGTACGCGGAGTTGGTTTATGAAGAGGACCTCCAGCGGGTAATGCGGGAGGTCGAGTCCAACAGCGACGAGACGACAGAACGGTTCCACCACGAACCCTACCGGATGGTGACGAAAGCGGGGGACGTTCGGTGGGTACTCGATTATACGCGGATCATCCGAGAAGACGGTGAAATAACCGGCTATACGGGCTACGTCGTCGACATCACGGAACGGAAAGAGCAGCTCGAATACGTCAACGCGCTCAATGCGACGATCAGATCGCTTCATGAGGTGTTGATCGGTGCCGACTCTCGCGATGAGATCAACGAGGACGTCTGTGCGGCGCTGGCCGCCCTCGAGGATTTCGTCGGCGTCTGGATCGGGACCGTCGATTTCTCTTCCGACGAGATCGTCCCAGTCGCGCGCTCGGGGGTCGACGCCTCCTATCTCGAGTCGATTCCGCTTTCGTCCGATGTCGAATCGCCCGTCCCGGCAGTTCGTGTCGTATTCGACCGCCTCGCCGACGGTGACCACCGTATCCCTGACCACGAGGCCGGCGACGAGTGGCAGACGGCCGCCCGATCGTGTGGCTACCGATCCGTATTCACCGTTCCGATCCGACATCGCGACCTCGTCCACGGTGCGTTGACCGTCTACGGAGCCGAGCGGGATACCTTCGACGAGCGGATCAAAGAGATACTGCTGGAACTCGGAACGCTCATCGGATACGCGATCACGGCGGTCGAACGCCGGAACGCCCTCCACGGCGACGGGAGCCGAGATCTGGTCCTCGAGGTCGCGATCGAGGCGGACGATCCGCTTCGGTCGCTCGCCGAACGGCTCTCGAGTACGATCGAAGTACGGAGTATCACCCAACACAAAGACGATACGCCACAGCTTTACTGTCTGATCGACGATCGCGATCCCGACGCCGTCTGTGAGGCTGCCGAAGGCGTCGCGGGTATCGAATCGATCGAGCCGCTCTCGATCGACGGGACGCCGATCTACGAGATTCGTCCCGGCGGGGGATCTGCCGCCTCGAAGACGACCGCACTCGGTGCGAGCCTGCAGTCGATTCACGTCTCCGAACAATCGTGTGAACTCGTCGTCTCCGTCCGTCGCGAGCGCGATCAGCGGCGGTTCCTCGGACAGGCGAGAGAGCTCTTCGGCGATGCCGAACTGAAAGCCGAGCGCAACTCGGAGCCCTCCGAACGGATGCCGTGGGAGACGCTACTCACGGAGACGCTCACGGATCGACAGCGAGACGTTCTGAAGGCGGCGTATCACGCCGGCTACTTCGACGAGAACCGAAAACGGACTGGAAGCGACATCGCCGACGCGCTCGGGATCGCCCAGCCGACCTTCTCGAGACATCTGCGTGCCGCCCAGCGGAACCTGCTTGCGACTATCTGGGGCGGGCCGGACGAGGAGTGATCGCTCCCCTCGGTAGGTTCTGCTCTCAGAGGGATTCTCGTAACCGACCGCACATCACCGAGCGACCGTCCAGACTACGTCTCTCGAAGGGGCGACGATCCGTGTCGCATAAATTACGATACTTCCTCTCACTCGTCGGCTTCGAGTCGGAGCGTCGCGTCACCGGGTCCGGGCTGAAACGCCGAGACGTCGGCGTGGGCGAAGACGTTGACCGGTGAGGCGGCGCGGGGCTCATCGCCAGTGCTCGCCGGTGTCGGACCCCAGAACAGACAGATCGCGTTCCCCTGAGGCCAGTAGGCGAGCGTGCCGGGTTCGACCTCTGCCCGGGGCGATTCCGCCGGAAGGTCGATGTCGCTTCGAAAATACAGCTCCTCGCCCCAGCGGGTGGCGTCGCCCTCGATCGGCAGGGCCTCTTCGATCGCGGCGCGCGTTTCGGGACTTTCGTCGCTCCACTCGGCCGACAGTTCAGTCCCGTCGACGAGTACGCGAATGTCGCTCATACGGGAAAACATCCCCGCCCGTCTATATAAAATCGAGGTCGATCCATCCCGCAAACGGTTTGTTCGATCGATCAGTACCAGCCGACGATGGCTACCCGACGTGCCGTCGCGTCCGTCGATGAGGTCCCAGAGGAGACGACGTATCTGCTCACGCTCCGGGAGACGGACTCGGGGGAGAAACGCGAGGCGATTTTGGTCCGAAACGGCGGGGAGATCTACGCGTGGCTGAACTACTGTCAACACTACACCCACATCAAGATCGACAAGGGCTCCGGCGCGGTGATGCGCAACGGCGAACTCATCTGTGAGAACCACGGCGCGTACTTCGAATCCGACACCGGGTTCTGCAACTTCGGTCCGTGTGAGGGGGCGTACCTGAACGAACTCGACGTTCGCGTCGAGGACGGGACGGTGTATCTGACCGACGACGACTACGAGTTCCTCCGGGAAGGCCCGATCGAGGACGAGGACACCGACCTCGGATCGAAATCGAACTACAAGTTCTGATACCGCTTGGTGTGCGTCGTCACCCACCCTATTCGTCGGTGTCAGTGCGGGTCGACACTAAGCGGTAACGGACCAGTGACCCGTATCAGCGTGCGGTACGGTGTCGCCCAGCTTCCTCTCCTCGTAGTATTGTATATAAGTGGGTCAACCGATAGTCAACACCTGATCGGACGTCGTGACAACGTCGAGCAGGTCACCCATGGTCGAGATCGGACAGACCTCGCTTTCGTCGCTGTCTCGGATCTCGAGACACGTGCCACACGCGAGCAACTCCCCGCCAGTATCCGCGAACACCTCCATCCGATCCCGGACGTCGAACTGGTCGTCTGTAATCTTCTCGGCTTCGACGCCCTCTCCGAGCAGAAATACGGAGACCTCCTTTTCGTCTTCCAGCGCCGTGATGCCGAGGCGGAACGCGTTCCACGCCCGCTCGGGATCGCTGGTCTCGAGGACAATCCCTAACGTTTCGACGTCGTCTCCGGCGGCTGCTTCAACCATTGTAGTGTATACTAAACACAATACTACATAAAAGGTCGTCGGTCGGATCACTCGCTCCGATAACAGCGCCGATCGACCAGTTCGTCGTATGCCTGCTGGAGTCGTTCGGTCACGGGGCCGCCGCCGATCGCGGTCTCGTCGAGCCGGGCGATCGGCCGGATCTCCCAGGTCGTGTTCGTCAGAAACGCCTCGTCGGCTTCCCGGACGTCAACGGGAGTGTATCGGCCGGTTTCGACTGGAATGTCGAGATCGTCGGCCAACTCCAGAACCGTCTCGCGGGTGATCCCCGGCAGGATCGTCCCACGTTCGGGGGTTTTCAGCGTGCCGTCGTCGACGACAAAGAGGTTGCTCGTCGCACCCTCGGCGACGTAACCGTCGAGATCGCACATGAGCGCCTCGTCGGCGTCCCGCTTTCGCTCGCGCAGTTCGATTCGGGCCAAGATCCCGTTGAGGTAGTTGTGCGTCTTCGCATCGACCGCCAGCGCCGCGTCGGGGATTCGACGCGTCTCGACGCGTTCGACCTCGGCCGGTTCGCTCCAGACTGACTCGCCACCGGTTCCGCCCGGAGCAAGCGGCCTGACGTAGACGACGACGGTCGGATCGACAGTCTCCTCGGGCGTCAGTTTCCCGGGCTGGACGCCACGGCTCACCGACACCCGGACGTACGCCTCCGAGAGGTCGTTCGCGAGGAGCGTCTCGTCGATCCGTGATCGGAGGTCCGCCGGCATTGCTCCCTCCATTCCGAGGATCTCACAGGTTCCCCTCAGCCGTTCGAGGTGTCGATCCCACAGAAACACCGTTCCACCGTAGGCTCGGCAGGTCTCGAAGGCCGCATCGCCGTATCGAAAGCCGCGGTCGTCGACGCTGATCGTCCCCTCGGTCCGGTCGACGAGTTCGCCGTCGACGTGATACTGTAGCGTCATCGTCCGTCCCTCGACTCGCAGCGACGACAGAACGTCTCGATCATTCGCTCGCCGACGTCGGTGAGGATGCTTTCGGGGTGGAACTGAACGCCGAAATGCGGCTTCTCGAGGTGTCGAACGCCCATGACGACGCCGTCCTCGGCTTCGGTTCGGGCGGTCTCGACGAGCGTCTCCGGCAATTCCCCCCCAACGGCGAGTGAGTGATACCGGCCGACCTCGAATCGCTCGGGCAGTCCCTCGTAGAGACCGCGCCCGTCGTGTGAGATCACGGACGGTTTGCCGTGGACGACCTCCGGTGCGTGGCCGACGGGCACGCCGTGGGCGGCACAGAGCGCTTGATGACCCAGACAGACGCCCAGCGTCGGATACGAGAGTTCCTCGAAGATCGGAATCGACACGCCCGCCTCCGCCGGCGTCCCGGGTCCCGGTGAGACGACGATCCCGTCCGGATCGAGCGTCCGGATCCCCTCGACGTCGATCTCGTCGTTTCGCCGGACGAGTACGTCGGCGTGGGTACCGACGTACTGGACGAGGTTGTAGACGAACGAATCGTAGTTGTCGACGACGAGCACCGTCCGCGTCATTGTTCGGGGACCCCCATCGAGAACGTGGCCTCCGCGAGCGCCGCGTCGACGGCGTTTACGAGCGCCCGGCCTTTATCGAGCGTCTCGTCGTATTCGGCGTTCGGGTCCGAGTCGTGGACGATCCCTGCGCCGACGCGCAGATCGTACCGCTCGCCGTGCCGGACGAGCGTTCGGATGAGTATGTTGAGCGTCGCCCGCTCGTCGAATCCGAAGATCCCGATGCTGCCGGTGTAGGGCCCGCGCCGGGTCGCTTCGACGTCGTCTATGATCGCCAGCGTTTTCGGCTTCGGCGCGCCGGTGATCGTCCCGCCCGGGAAGACGGCGCCGACGGCGTCGGCGATCGAACACCCGTCTCGCCGGCGACCTTCGACGAGACTGACCAGATGCATCACCTCCGAGTACCGATCGACGCGTCGGTATTCTGCGACGTCGACGCTTCCGTACTCGCTTACCTTCCCGAGGTCGTTCCGTTCGAGATCGACCAACATCGCGTGCTCGGCGCGCTCTTTCTCGTCGGCGCGTAGCTCCGCTTCGAGCGCTCTGTCTTCTGTGGGCGTCTCACCGCGCGGCCGGGTTCCCGCGATCGGTTCGGTCAGAAGCCGGTCGCCGTCGACGTCCAAGAGGAGTTCGGGACTCGCGCTGACGAGATCGACGCCCGGGAACTCGACGAGCGCCGAGTATGGTGCGGGGTTGACCTGTCTGAGCGCGGCGTACGCTTCGAGCGGATGGACGGTCGCGGGCGCCGAAAGTCGCTGTGAGACGTTTGCCTGAAACGTCTCGCCGTCCCGGATCGCCGATTTGACCGCTCGGACGCGCTCTGTGAATTCCGGGCGGCCACAGTCGCTTTCGAACGCCGCCCGCTCGCCAGCGGCCGGCCCGCGCCCGACCGATCGATCGCCGGAGACGATGCGGGCGATTAGCCCGCGAGCGCGGGCGAGTCCCCGATCGTAGGCGTCGTCGATCGAGTCGTACTCGTCGAGCCGCGGACAGGACGTGACCCGGAGCGTCGCCTCGTTCGCGTGCGGTTCCTCCCAGGCGGCGACGCGGTCGTATTTGGCCAACTGGAGCCGCGGCAGCCCCCGGTCGTCGACGGTTTCGTCCGGGATCGATTCCAGTTCGCGCGCGATGTCATACGAGAGCCACCCGAAGACGCCGCAGGGGTACGGCGTCTCACAGCCGCCGCGTTCGAGCGTCTCCTCGGCCAGAAGGGCGTCGATAGTCTCCAGAGAGGGCGAGCGCCCTTCGAGAGAGACCGCCTCCGCAGAGACCGTGACCCGTTCTGTCGGGTCCGTCGCGAAGTAGCCCCATCCCGACTGACCGCCGGTCGTTTCGAGGAAGATATCGCCGCCGTCGCCCCGGCGTGCGCGACGGTACGCCTCGAAGGGATCGGCGACCCGGATTCGTAGCTCGACCGGCACCCTCGCGTCGGCTGGGGCGTCCCGAGCCGTCGAACGGAACCGTTGCCGGTCGGTGCAAACTCGCATACGGGTGCGAGGGGTCGGTGAAAAATAACCGTTTCGCGGTTAGCTCTCGGAGGCGTTCTCCTGCCACCGACTGATTCGCTTCGCCGAGAGATCCGTTCGATCGGCCAGCTCCTCGGGATCGGCATCCAGCAGCTGTTCGACGGTTTCTACGTCCGCCGCCGCCAGCCGCTCGGCGTACGCCGAACCGATTCCGCTGATCGTCTCAACTGGCTCGGCGCCTCCTGTTTCGGATGCCGCCTCCTCCGGTTCGTCGTCG
>LKMJ01001267.1_pt1 | contig 21962 bp, 35 predicted proteins | sample 643391 | NCBI WGS metagenome assembly LKMJ01 (sample SAMN04112250, study PRJNA286221) | soda lake metagenome | biome: soda lake; feature: Kulunda Steppe; material: water; isolation source: sample PL-Br10 brine of Picturesque Lake | place: Russia: Kulunda steppe | collected 2010-07
AGTCTTGACAGTGGAAAAGAACATGCACCTCATTTTGAACAGCAGCACAGGAACACTTGTCACAGTTGCCATTTCCACCGCGCCAGATGGAGGATTCCACCGCGAGAGTATGAGCTCGCAAGCGAAAGAAAGAAAACAATGCAGGCGACAAGACGCTCCCTACATTAATGAAGGAACAGGAGACACATTAGAGCTAGAGACCCACCCCTACATGCCTTGCGTAGTCAGACTGTCTTTGATCTTCTTTCTCGACTGCACAATAGACTCTGCCATGTCGTTTCACACGTTATGGACTTTTTTCTTTGGCTGGCGAAGACATACCAACTCCAGGCAACAAACCAATCAGCCTAACGACCTGGCTGGCGGTTAACCCCTTAACCCCTTACCTGGTAACCTGTAACTTGTAATTTGCAGCTTAGGTCAAACTTAAACTCGTAAACTTGTAACTTGCAGCTTAAAGTTTTGTTCACAAGTAAGGATTATCATGTAATTTATCTGTCTGGTGCTTGCACCAGGGTCAAAACAAATTAGGCTGGGGAAGGGGGTTTACTGTTCCCATGGGATGAACCTATGCGTGCCTCGGGGGTACTTGTGCTGAATTAGCTGCATAATGAACAGAAGGATTGCAGATTGCCGATCACTTCAGAAGTACATGCTTGAGCATGACATCATGTCATGAAAGATACCTTTCATCCCTAAAAACCAATGCAGCGGCGGACCATTTGGAGAAAACAATTCCTTACCATCACATGCAAGCATCAGCGAGTGTGTAAGTCAAATCATTATTTTCCATCCAATGCTAGCATCGCTGTCCAGGAATTGCATGCAGTCCAGGGATTCTTCCTGTCAAAATTGTTGTTTATCTTAGTCGCTCACGCCAGCAATAACCCCAAAAGCTGCAAGATGGTGCACCTATTCAGAAGGCTACCTCATGACAGTTGACCGATTCTACCCACAGATTGCGTTTGATGCACAGCCGCTCGGCCCTTGACTGAAACCCCCTCCAAGCTGAATTGGTCTAAACCAATTCCAGAACGCAGACAACAGAGGCCTAAGGGTGATAGCCAAACATCTAAAGAGGCCGCCATGGCATGCCCAAGAAATGGTGCGAGGCGCTCACAGGCACAAATACACATGAACGTGCACACAGGCGCGCAAACACGCATGCACACGCGCACATACACGTACACACACGCATGAACACACACACACACACATATGCACACGTACACACAGAGTGCATAGCTATGATCACAATGGGGGTCGCGGCTGAGACCCAAACTGCGGCAAGTTGAATTGTGGCATTCCACCCGGCAGTTGCTGACCATGCTGCTGCGCGGCAGCTGCTGCTGCCGCAGCCATCTGCGGCGGCAGCTGCAGGCTGTTCATGCCAGGCAACCCCTGCCACATGTGTGCGGCCTGCTGCACCTGCTGCAGCTGCAGCTGCAGCTGCTGGGGCGTGAGCGGGCAGCTGGAGGGTGGTGGCATTGATCCCCCAGGCAATCCAGCTCCCCCGGCACTCATCAAGCCTTGCAACAGTTGCTGCTGCTGCTGCTGCTGCTGCTGCCCACTGGCCCCTCCTCGCGCACCCGCGCCCTGCTGCTGCTGCTTGCCAAAGTTCATCTGCTGCTGTGGCAGCTGCTGTGGGATCTGCGCCTGCGGCTGCAGCGACCCCATTCCACCCTGCTTGCCTGGCGGCTGCGGTGCAAACTGCGCTTGCAAGGCCGCGGCAAGCTGGGCCTGCGCAGCCAGCGCGGCCTGCTGCTGTTGAGGGGTGCCTGTCATCGGGGCCGAGGGAAAGGCCCCAGACACAGCAGCAGCCACCGCCGCCATGTCCGCACTGTTTGGCTGCATGGCGTGCGGAGGGAGGCTGACTCCTGGCAAGGACACGACTGGCGCAGCCTGCTGCTGCTGCTGCTGCTGCTGCTGCTGTTGCGAGTGGTGCTGCTGCGGCTGCAGCGGCTGCTGCTGCGTGCTGCGCAGGCTTTGCTGCGCTGCCAGCATGGCGACCGCCACCTGCGCCTGCATCTGCAGATGCAGATTTGAGGGGTTGGCTGCGGCCTGCGCCTGCGCAGCCTGCGCCTGCGCCTGCATCTGCGCAAATGACATGGCTGGATTGCCCCCCATCTGGTCCTCCACGGGCAAGGGCAGGGGCATGGACTTGGTCGACGGCAGCGCTGCGTTGCTGCCGCCACCAGCGCCAGCGCCACCCGCGCTGGCAGCCCCAGCACCTGCCGCTGCGGCAGTTGCCGGCTCTGGCGTGGCAGAAACGCTCGGCTGGCCCTGCGCGCCCCCTGCGCCCTGCATGCCCGGCGCCACTGCAGCCGCGTTGGTGGGCAGGGATGGCAGTGCAGAGGGCGGCATAGGCCCATGTCTGCTAGCGGCTGCTATGTTTGCGGCTGCAGCTGCCGCTTGCTGTGCCTGCGCCGTGAGTGCAGCGATGTCTGCGGGGCTTGCGGGCGGGAGGGACATGGGCGCAGAGGCTGCTGGGGTGGGGGGAGTGCCTACCTGAGAGGGGGTGCCTGAAGCGGCAGCGGCGGCCTGGGTCTGAGAGGCTGCAGCAGCTGCCGCTGCAGCCTGTTGCTGCTTTTGCTGTTGCTGCTGCTGTTGCTGCTGCTGCAGTGCGACGGCTGCTGCAGCCTGCTGCTGCTGCCGCTGCTGCTGCTTCAGCAGGGCGGCCTGTTGTGCTAAGGGGTCCACAACCGAGCCGATCTCCAGCGGCGTGCCAAAGCGCCCGCCCCAGGTGTCCATCACCGCCTGCTGGATCTTGAGATGCGTGGCGTGCTCGTTGGCATGCATTTGGTGCGTCGCGCGCGTCTGCAGGGGGTGGGCAAGCGAGCATGCAGCAGCAATAATGGTGTGAGTGGCAAGGAGGGGGGCGTGATGCGCAGCAATGATGACTAACACAAATGGGCTGGGGTTTCCCAGTCTACGTGCTGGCAGTGTGAGTACAAGATCCCTCGCGCATATGGAGGTGCGTGGAGGGTCTGCTCCGTGGAGGATGCAACTCGTTGCCTGCAAGCTTGATCAGGTCTGGGTTCTCCCGGCTGACGAGCTCTGCACTCAGCTTCTCTGTTACAGATGTCGATTGCCACTCCAAATTCCACTGAACGGCATCACACATATCAAATACATGTCTACTTATCACCATCACCATCGGAATCATCATCACCATCACTACCATTCCTGCTTCTACTATCAATCTCTTGCTACACTGCCCGGCGAGTTAGTGCCTGCCGGAATCAGCACAGGGCCCAGCAAAAGACTCCAGATGCCTGTGGCCCAGGGCTGTGGGACTGGCTGTGCAATTCTGTGCGCTGCAGAAATGAATTCGATTGGGTGGGGCATATGGAGCTTTCAAACAAAAAAGTCTGTCCAACCCCACTTCTTGGCTGCCAGAGCGCCAGGCAGGCAGCGTGCTAGCCTGCGCTGCCAGTGCTGCAGGTGCTGGCCTTCCACGCGCGCAGCTATCCCGTGGCCCGTGCCAACGTACCTGCGCCCGCTCTGCGACCTTGCGCTGCCGCATGCGCGCAGTGAGCGTAGCCACCACGTTCTGGTGCGCCTGGAGCACCGCCTCCGGCACAGGCAGCGCTGCAGCCACCACCTCCTTGGCTGTGCTTTTGTTCATCATGGGCTGGTGTTGCAGGTGGGCAGGCACGTCCTGCAGGGGCTCCCCGTCCTGCACGCCCTGCAGGGGGAGCAGCAGCGGCAGAGGCAGCCGCGGGGTGGGTGGGTCGTGCGCATGCGTGACCGTGCAGTGTATCCCACCCATGATCACCCTGTAGGGGGAGCAGCGGCGGCAGCCGCAGGACGGCCAGGTGGTGAGCGCGCGTGCGTGTGTCACACACATGCAAGGCACACACATGCAAGCCACGGGTGTGTCACACACATGCAAGGTACGGGTGTCACACACATGCAAGGCACGGGCGGGGTGCGTGGAGGTGGGGGTGGGTACACAGTTCAGGCTGTGCCCGCACATATGCCTGATGCCCCAGGCATGTGCACGCTACCTGTTGTCCCATGAGCATCACGTATGCAAGTCTGCTCCACTGCACGCACACGGGTCTACCACGCACACGCCCCTTGGGTGCAAGCACCATCAGGAACAGAAGCACGAGAGGACCCCGCCTGCACTTGTTCCAAACACACACATTCCTCACGCACACGCACGCACACAACATGCAGGAGCCCATGCACGCACAGATTGTTGGCACGCATCGGCCGACACATAAGAATGCACACGCGCACACGCACGCACGCACAGAACGTGCAGGAGCGCATGCATGCACAGATATAGGCATGCATCGGCCAACACACAAGCACGCACATGCACACATGCGCGCACACACACCCGTGCACACACACACGCACGCACCCCCAGGAAGGCCTTCAGCAGCATGCCGTAACGAAGCTTGCACGCATCGAACCGCCGGTACACACCCGACATGGTGCTTGCAGACCGCAGCACATCCGCCACCAGGTGCCAATTCTGCGGGCACGGCGCGCAGGCAGGGGGCGGCACGGCTCAGGCATCTGGAGCAGCGCAGCTTGATATAGGCAGGCAGGGGGCAGCGCGGCTCTAGGCACAGGCGCAAACCACGCTTACCGTTGACACAACGCGTGGCGGTGCCTGAGTGCATGCATCAGGGCCAGGGGTGCAGACAGGCAAACCTGAAGTGCTGGGGCATGTCACCAAATAATGTGCGCCACGTTTTGCTTTGCAATACAAAAGAACAGGATGCACAAAATCTTAACAAACAAGGCACCCATTTTCAGTTTCTATTAACGGAGTGCGTGTGTGGACCGCACGGATGCACAGCACACACAGACCTTCTACATGCACGCGCGTGAGCGTGCACGTGCTCATATGTGTGTGCATGAATGTGTCTGTGTGGGGCGGGGGGCAGCGTTGCTGGCCGGCCGGGCGGCGCGCGCACACCTGCGTGAACTCAGTGACAATGGCGACGAGGAGGTTGTCGTCCTGGGGGTTCCACCCAGGCCTGCTGTACATGCCGGCCCCGGGCGCGCCGGGCACGACGCCGGGCGCGCCTTGCCCGACCATGCCGGCTCGGCTGCCCGCCATCGGCTGCATGCCGCCGGCCCTGCACGGGCAGAGCGCAGGGGGGGGATGAAGAGGGTGGGCGATGGCGGGGCAGGACACTTAAGGGGGGAAGGGGGGTGCTGTCCCGCGCTTGCGCTGGGTTGTTGCGCGCGCCCAACTGCTGCTGCTCAAGTGCATTTGCGGAACGCTTGTCTCCGGTTCTGCCACACCGGCCCCGCCACAACAAACACCTGCCGTGCTTGTGCAACCTCTGTCATCTGTCTGTGCTGTGTGACAAGGTCCCAGCTGCTGCCGCTCCTCTGCACTCTGGCCAACCGGCTAGGAGCACGACAAACGTTTGCAGGCACGCGCACACACACGCACACGCACACCCCCCCACACACACGCAGGTGCACGCAATGGAAGACAGATCATGAGGCGCTTGCCTGTGCATGCCGCGCACTAAGCGCCCGTGGGGCCATACAGGAACACAGCCCATGCAAGGCAGCAAGATCGAGGTACAAACAAAAGGCGAATACACACGAACGTGCAGGTGGGAACGTAGGCACTTGGTTGGCGTGGCCCAAGGCAGGCGCGGCGAGAAGCCGACGCACCGGTTCTGGCGGGCGTTTATTCCGGCGCCGGCCTTGTGGGATGTGCGCCTGTCTGCGCCGCCCGCTGCGGCCCCCATGCCCCCTGCGGCTGCTGCCCCACGGATGCCCCCGCGCTCTGCACGCGCCGCCGCTGCTGCCTTGCCGGGCAGCTCGTACTCGTCGTCCCCAAAGTCGCGCATCTGCGGGTATCCACAGGAGCGGGCGCAGAGGCTTGGACACGATAAGGAGCGCTCACAGGCCCGGGTGCAAATGCACAGGAGGTCCTGCAGCCCTGCAGCATCCAGCCAATCGCGACCCCACATCATAGCAGGTGCGGACCAGCATGCCCAGGGCTTTCCGAGGCCAGGCCTCCACAGCGCACCTGAGCGAGGCGTACATGCAAGTGTGGGCGCGCTCGCACAAAAGTGCACCCGAAGGTAGAGACACTTCTGGACATAATGCGCATTATTCTCAACACACACAAGCACATGCACACGCACATGCACACGCACACACACATACACACACAAGGACAAGGACAAGCACACACACACACAAACACACACACAAGCACACACACATGCACACACACACAAGCACACGCACACACTCACACGCCACGCAATGCGCCTCCGCACCTTGCGCTTGCGCCGCTCCCTGCCGCCCGGCATGACCAGGTCGTCGCCCACATCGGCCACCGAGCCGCGCGGCGGCCCAGCCATGCCACCACCTGCCGTGCGCCGCTGCGGCTGCCGCGCAGCGGCCATAGGGCTCGCTCCGCCTTCATACTCATCCTCCGTCATAGGGACGCCTGCTGTCACAGGCTTGGCCTTTCGTTTGCGCTTGCCCAGCTGCTGCAGGTCCTCCTCTGCTGGCGCATGGGGGCGCGCACAGGGAAACAGCAGCGCGAGTGAGGGGTCGCCAGGGGGGGGCATATGAGCATGCGCAGTGCGGGGCGGAGTGGGCACGGCGCGACGCATGCATGTGCTGCGGAGGCGCTATGTACCCATCTGGAGGGTTGTGTGCACGCTAGCTGCAAGGCTGGTGGGCAATGTGGGGAAGGTTGCCGCACGCATGTGAAGCTGGAGGGGGGGACACGTGCAAGACAGCTGCTGCTGCGTGCCAGCTGCACACAACCTGCCTGCTTCCTCAGAGCTTCAGGTGCCATGCACACACTGCAAGTGAGAAGCGCTCCCCCACACTCAAGTCCTTGCACCCGCAACCTCACCCAAAACTGTTGCATTCGCGCCCACACTCAAAGCCTTGCAACTGCACCCCCACCCCCACTCCCGCCCTCGCCCACACTCAACTCGCAACCCAAGCGTGGCGGTTCTGCCCTAAGTGGAGGACACACACACACACACACACACACACACACACACACACACACACAGGAGGTGGGACAGTCCTCCACGGCGCGACCTGCGCGCCTTCCCTTGCACACCTGCGTAAGCGGGCATGGGCTGCGCGCGCCGCGCCGCCGTCACGGTGGCCTGGTACACCAGCAGGGCCTCCACGTGGCATGCCAGCCGCATCACGTCCTCCTCCTCAAGGACCTCAGTCAGCGCCTCCACGAGGTTTGGGGAGCAGGTGAAGAACAGCGGGCTGGGGGGGGCGGCCAGCGCGTGCGTGCCGAGCGGGGGGGCTGCATGACGCAAAGGCAGGCAGGCGTGGGATCTCGTTGCGCTAGGCGCACGCAGCCGGGTAACTGGGATGCCTGCTGGCTGTGCAATGTTGGCAGCCAGGGGAGAGGAGCGTGGCAAGCGCCAGTACAGCGGCCCTGCGCTGCGCCACTGTCCTTGAGAAGGGTGAAAATGGACGTAGACTTGACAAGGACCGGTACACAGGCACATACCCCGGCCCACATCATGCCAATGCACGCGTGCTTGCACACGTACACATGCAAGGGTTTGTGCACACTCACACACCCATGCATGCATGCAAAAATACACGTACACAAACACGTACGCACAGACACACAAACGCAAATAGAAACACGGAGCCCAGCCAGCTGGGCAGGGGGCCTGGCTTCGTCCTTGCAGGCATGCTTGCATGATGGTGCACGCACCTTCCAAAGTGGCCTTGGGTTGCTGGGCAATTGAGGTAGGGAACACAGGCTTGCCGTCCTGCTTGACGTGGCCAAACTTGCCCGCGGGCACGTCCACAGAAGCGCACACATGCGTCTTGGTCGCTTTGAGCTTCCGCTGGTCAAACGCAGCTGCCGCGTGCGAGAGGGCGCTGGCAGCAGCATGCTTCCACATGCGTTCCTGAAAGAGGCGGCACGCGCAGGCGGGTGCGTTGAGTCAACCCCCTCAATCTGCTTAATTGTGGCCGCCATGCGCGGGGCAAGGTCCTGAGGTGCATCGGCTGCATGCGCTGTGCAGTCATGCGCAACTGCATCCAGCTGATTGGCTTTGGCGAGGTCACTGATGCAAATCCTTGGTACCTTCCCCATTGCCTGCACCTGAATTCACGAGGGGCTGACACCACTTCAAAGCAGCTCCATCCACTGCGCCCCTGCTTGCAAGCATTAGCGCTGCTGCCGCGGGGAGCAGGGATGGAGCCTCGAGGGAGCAAGAAAGCCACACTTGTGAAGAGGGTTGAGCACTTACATAATTTAGCCTGAGTGGACAGGAACATCGCTCAGTGGGGGACTAGTAGGCGGCCTTGACTTGGCTCAGGGGATCTTGCCGAGCTAGCCGCAGCGTTGAATTAAGCCAATGAAGGGATAGCAATGGCGTACTAACTGATTATGAAGAGCATGCACTAGGCATATGACGCAAACCCCGGCACCAACATGATGTATCACCGGACGCCAACATGATCGCAGGAGCATTGCCTTTTCTCCGCTGCACCTATTTCCAGGGGTCTGCCCCCTTGACCGAGCTTGACATACGACCAGGATTAGTGGAGATCAAGAATCTCAAATACCTGCATTACGTCATGGGCAAGCCAGGCGCCCTCCTGCAGGACAAAGTCCCAATGGCATTTTTTCCTTGGAGGCTCCTCGGGTGGGGGACTGAAGGCTGTAGCCAGGGTCTTCCACACCGCCTGCAGCGCCAAGAACAGGTTTTTTTACAAATGAAGAATGCATGTCACAAAGGCAGGGGGGTCAGGAAGTAGAATGGTCATGGCGGGGTGATCAATCAATCTCACGCCTGCTTGCAATTGTGCTGCACTAGGCATGTTCGCGAGGCTGATCATGCCAGATCTGCTTGAAGACATGATATAAAAATTTTACCCTGACAGCTGAGGCTTTCTGCAGCAGAGCATCTTCCTTGGCGCGATCCGCCTCCTTCTTGGGGGAGGGCTGTGCAGGCCTGCCAGCTGCTGGGGTGGCCATGGCAGTGCTTGCTTCCAGCCAAACTGCTGGCTATTTTTTGGTTGGACAGTCACCCAAGATATCCGGAGAGCTGCCAAGACCTGGGGACGGGAAGGTGGGGGAGAGGAGCAGTCATGCTTGCAGTCCAATCAGACCATTTCCCACAACAGGTGGAGGGACAGCACGACCTCCATGTTAAAACGGGTCGCGATGGCACGATTAACACGAGTCAGGGCAATAATGACACATTTCAACAAGTCCATCTCTAATTTTATGGATGCAGGCGCGCGGGGCGATGCGGAGTACACACCTTCGTTTATGAATGCTGCATGGGGAGGGCAGATGCCCACGCGCAGGGGCTGGGCTCCCAGCCTAGCCAGGCCCAGCCAGGATGGCTGGAATGGGCTCCTCAAGGCCTCCAGGTAGGCTGTACGGGCACCGGGGTCACAGGGAATGGGGGAGGACACAAATTGTCAATGGTCAGTGCCCAACCAACTTCTCACTTCAGGCTGCCAGACATTTTTCAAAAACTTTCAAAAATCTTATAATCGCTTTTCATGTAGTGCTGGGCTTAGGCTGCGCTAAGTGAGCAATGGAGCTCCGCTGAGTGTTGCCCACTCCTCACCTCTGCCGAGATCGATCGGGACATTGAGAGTGACATTGTTATGAATTTAACTTGCAGACCGCTTTCACCAATGTGGTTGAGGTGGTCAACGGGGGTGTGGTGTATTCACATTCACAACGATTTCAATGAAATACAACAAAATTGATAAAAAAAACAGTTTCATCGACAACTTCAAAATAAACATTGTCATCATGCAAGCAATGTCGTCCAGCAGGGCAGGTCGGGTTCTCTCCTTCTGACTGAGGCCAACAGTAACAATAAGAGAAAATGACAACCGCATGCAGGGGCAGCAACCAAACTTTGCTCTACGGCAGCTTCTCCAGCTCCGCGTACACCTTGAAGATCAGCCAAATTACAGCTGCCACTGTGGCTAGGGTAACAGCCTCATCAAAGCCCTTATCCGGCTGGTTTGTTTGGAAGAACTGCATGACACAAGGCGAAGTGTAGTGGACGCTGTTAGCTCCAATGGCAGGACTGCGCGTTTCAGAAGAGGCTCCTGGGGTTGGAGCTATGTCTACTTGAACATGCAGGGTGCAGACTGAGGTTTCAACTGAATGCTCTGTTCTGCCTGACTCAGCGAAAGCAACCAGCAGCTTAAAGCACAACATCCTTGAAGGCGACCATGATGGAAACCCCCCACGCAACTCATGAGCTGACCAGCACCTGAGCCGCTGAAGTTGCATGTAAAGTTGACACTGCTAACAAAAGGCAATTATCAAGCTCGCTTCATGAAAGATGACCCGTCTGTGGTAAAAAAATGGACGCACCTTGGTGGGGTCTGTCGGGTCCTGGAAGGTGCCGCCACTGTTGTCCTCGCTCTCCATCTTGGGCATTCTCTCATCAATCTTCTGCTTCGTGTCCAAAGCTGCTTGTTGGACTGCCCAAGATAAACGCGAGGCATTGACTGCTAATGCCGCAGGTGGCGAGCATGCGCTCAAGTTTAGCTCATCCCTGTGCACACAGGCAACAGTTTTTTGCTTGAGCAGTGCCTTCCTTGTTTCCATTTCTTGTGTCTGCAATGACCAAAACAATCTGGGGCTTGGACTGCAAAATCTGCTGTATCAGCACATAGAATCTAAGCGGCAGGCACGAAAGAGGGCTGGAAGAGAGCAAGCAGAACTAGATGCTTCCGTGCACGTGTAAGAGTGGCGCTGTACCTGTGGTTGAAGATGCGGCCAGTGAGCAAATTCATCTCGATTATTGAAGCTCCTTGAATTTCCACAGACATGGGGCCCAGTCCACCGATCATGCGCCAATTTATCTTTGCAGTGCCTTTGTCCAGCATTTGCATCTTCGAGATGGCCTGCATGCATGAGAGCAGCCTTTGTTATGGGTAGCCTGAAGCAAGATCCAGGGCCTCACTGAGAGCATTAAATAGTTACCGTGGTGGACAACAGTGAAGGAAAATAGAAGCCCTATTCTCAGGGATGAATCAATGAAGATCTTGCATACATCACCACCGCTGTGACTCAGCTGTCATGACCCACCACTTGGGGCTTAGACAGTTGCTTGCACCAGGGGTGGTTGGCGCGCAGGAGCTTGTCTCGCCCTTCAAAACTACGGATGCCATCCTGAGATTCCAATGTGTGAAAAAGGAAGCACGTGTGCGAGTGCGCGTGGATGAGCGCCTTAGCAAGCACACATGTACAAGCGCTTCGTGGATGGCTGGAGTGCCTGTCGCTCACGTGTCCGCAAAGATGGGCTGCAGGTATGAAAGAGATAGGAACTCGTAACTGCTGTCTTTCACATGAGTCATGTAGAAGATCTAGAGCACTGACTGCTGCTCCGGATTTGCCGCGGGGAAGCCACTCACGGTGAATTTGTAATCTGGTTGACAGAACGCGGGGTTGGCCCGGCATGCCAAGATGTCATTTGCAAAGCTCCTCACGGTCTGCTCCACTGCAGGGTGGAACAAATGTGGAAGCAGTTCACTGGGTGAGACAGCAGGACAAGGTCGCAAGCTTGCACCAGAAGCAGCAAGCAAGCAAGAGGGCTGGGAGGCCACCACGCACCTGCAGGGCTGGAGGTACACTCGAAGTCATCACTGGAAAAGGAATGGATGGCAGGAGGACGGAGCAGGGTGAGGCAGTGTTAAGGGACCAGGTGAAGGATCCTTCCAGGGCTTGCGGCTGAGCCAGCGCCCCGCGCCACCTAGGCAGCTCTACCCTTACAGCACCGGCACTTGCCTGAGACCTTGCCTCAATCATCCTCACTCACCAGTAGCTGGTATTCAGATTCTCTATCTCTGTTGCATTTGCGTGGGCGGTGGTGCTGCTGAGCCAACCCTTCCTGCCCGCCCTATGGTGGACTGCCTTGGGTAAATGTGCCGATGGTAATTTCGACACTGGGGGTAAACTCTTTGGTGCCGGCCCGCAGGGTGCAGTGCGTGAGCAGGTACCGTGTGCCGGTAGCACAAACATGCTTTGACACGTCACAGGATGTGACTAAATTTGACAGCGGGAACGTCAGTTAATTCAATATTTTTTCCTTTCAGGAAACAAGAAAACACAGGAAACAAGTAAAGGATTATTCATAATTGATTTACAACACTAATTGATCATTTTAAGTAGCTACAACACCACGACTAAGCATTGCTAACAAGTTTGAAACGGCCAGGTTCCCTGATGGATGTAGCTTCTTCGCAACGTGCAGCTGAGGCGTTGAACCTGGTGCATGAGATTAGCTCCCTGCTGGACACTGGGCTGGACAAGGAGTCCCTGTCTATCCTGATTGGACTGGTGGAATCTGGCGTGAACCCAGAGGCCCTGGCAGCTGTCGTGAAGGAGCTTCGGCGGGAGGCCTCTGCTCTTAGAGCTGCAACCCAGCAGGCTGCTGCTGGGAGAGCACCCGGTAGCAGGAGCTAGAGGGCTGGTGGACGGACACGTGACAGCTGGAAAGCGTGTCCAGTCGGAGCCATCATGGCTCACCAGGTGTGGCATGAAAGCGTGGAGTACCCATGATACAACTAGGAGACGAGAAAATCATTGTGCTTCATCAGTGCTGGATGCTCATGTCGGATCACATCCATTTGCGCTTGCTTGACCGTCCGCCTGGCTCATGATAGCATGGCACCCTGTGCCAGCCAATGCCATCATAAGTCCATTTTGCTCATCCTCCATTCCTCAGTGTGTGTTTGCCTGACTCGGCCGCAGGATTGGGCTCCCCTCATCGGCCCAGAGGGCTCAGACTTTGTTGCCACGACCCTTGCTGAGCAGGTGAGCAGGGGAGCGAGTGCAAGCTTGCCTCGCGTGCATGCATGCAGGCAGCTGGGAGCGTCATGTGCCCTGCCCAAGCCTCTTGGCATGCGCTGCCCCGCGCAGTGCGCTGCCTCCATGGCTGAGAGCCCACTCTCCTTGCGACCCTGCCTGAGAGCACAGAGGCACCTCTGGCCTGAATGTGGCCAGCCCGCAGGCGCTGACGCCGCAGCTGCCCACCCACCAACGCACCAAGCAATCCACCAGGGCACAGCCGTCCGCATCACCTGCATCTTGCTGCTGTGGCTCAGCAAATTCGCCCACCTTGCTCCGGGTGTGGGCCAGGTGCCAGGCGTGGCTGTAAAGATGATCCAGGGGCGGGCAGGGCTGCGGCACGAGCTGTGCACACCCCTTCTGGGCATGGCGGACCAGCTGGGCGTGTCTCGAGCGGAGGCGCACCGAGGGGTGCTGCAGGCGGCGCGCCATGCGCTCATGACACGCGTGCAGGTTGGTGCGGGAAAGGAGGCGCTGGGGCGGGGCAGGCACTCGAGCAACCCATACGATGCGATGCCAGGTTGTAAGAGAAGCGTGTAAGCGAGGGCACGCATGGTTGCAGAAGGTGCATTGGGTTGAACATATGGGCCCAGGTGCATGCTCGTGCCCGATGTGCAAGGTGTGTAGATCAAGCCAGCCCCCAGGGTGGGGGTGGGTTTGTTTTGCTGTAGGGATTGTTGGTGTGAGTGTGCTGGACGTGGATGCAAGTGCACTGTCCTTGGCTTGTGCAATTGGGCACCCGCATGCGGGTGCGCACAGCTGAGGGGTGGGTACGAGCTGTTGTCATGATGTTTGAAACTGGGATCAACGAGGAAATTCCGTGTTGGCTTGTGGACTTCACCATGCACAAGGCGTATCTCAAGCTCTCTGCCGTCCCTACATTTTGTGCATTGAAGCTGTGTTTCGCCTCTGGGCGCCTCTGCACACAGGGACGGGCACCCCGGCTAGCACGCACCAGCTCACATCCTGTCATGTCTCAACCATGAACAGACACCCTGGGAGGCCCTCAACTAATAGCCCAGCGCTGCACCAGTCCTTTCTACACAGCCACAGAGCATGCATCGCACAGAACCTCATTGTTCGCTGGCGCATGTGCACAGAGCCTTGATGCGCGGGAGCACCGCGTCAAGCTGGAGCGGCTGCTGAACGCCAGCTTCAAGTACTTGGGCATGTACGAGCTACGGGAGGTGCCCTTTGCTGTCATGGAGAAGCTGGAGCATGTGGGTGGCTTGTGCGACTTGAGGCGGGTGTGCATGTGCACATGTGTGTGGGTCAAGCTTGCACACGCGCGTGGTCGTGCCATCGTGCATGCGTGCCCATTTGTATGTGTGCATGTGTGTGCCAGCCTTGTGACGCCCTGTGTTTATGGCCTGCACGCACAGCGGCATGGGCTGGCAGCCTGCTGCTTTCCCTTGTGCTCCAAGCCTGCCAGCCTGCAAGCCCAACCGCAACCCCCATCACCCATCACCATTGTCTGTACAGGACTGAACAGCCTATGCCAGCTGGCTAATTGCATACGCCAACCTGCCTCATCCCTTGCCAGCTACATTGCAGCATGCCGGCCAGCCCTGCACCTCAGCGCCTACAAAGTCAGCGCGTTCCGCATCCTTTGCGCACATGTACCACCTCTTCAACCACACTGCGCGGACGCGCGCGCGCGCACACACACACATCGCACGCATGCGCACATGCGCGTACGCACATGTGTACACACGCACGTGCGCACACGCTGCTTATGCGCGCATCATGTGGGCTCTGTAGGTGCCACCAGTTTTCTTGAAGCAGCTGACCGGCGACCGCCAGATCTTCAGGGACCTGCCTGCTAAGGTCCAGCGCCAGGTGCGGGGGTGTGCCACACAGTGCAGTGGGATTGTGGGGGTATACCAACAATACAGTGGGATTGCGGGGGTATACCAACAATACAGTGGGATTGCGGGGGTATGCCGCGCGGTGCAGTGGGTCGCAGGGGTATGCCGCGCAGTGCAGTGGGATTGCGGGGGTATGCCGCACAGTGCAGAGGGAATTGCAGGTGGAGCGGAAGGAGGCGGGCTGAGGGCCCTGGAATGGGCCTCAGCCATTGGGCTGCATAATCAGAAGCCTGGCGCTGGGTAGGGCAGGCAAAGCGCAGAGTGGGTTGGACAAAGGCTTGAGAGCCAACCCCTCCTCTTGTGCTCTGCAGGTCTGGGAGTTTGACAAGAAGCTGCTGCAAGCCGACGCGCTGGCGCCTGTGGGGCAATTCAAGTACGAGGTGGCCACTGTCATGCGCGCGTTGGCCATGGACGAGTTCCTGCCGGCAGTGCTGGCGGCTGGGGCTGCACTGGGAGCGCGTGGCAGAGGTGCGCAGGACGCCATGCGCACATCAGCGTGGATATAAGTGCGCGTGTGTTTGTGCAAGCGTGCGTGCATGTGCGTGTGTGTGCAAGTGCATGCGTGCGTGCATGCGTGCATGCATGTGGACGTGTATGCATGCGTGCGTGCGTGTGTGTGTGTGTGCTTGCGTGAATGCGTGCGTGCGTGCGTGCGTGTGTGTGTATGTGTGCATGCGCGCATGCAACTGTTTATGTGTGTTCAGGGCTGCGATGGTCAGCTTCAAGCGTGTTCATGCACAAAGAGGCGTACGCGTGCATGCTGCACTTGCCCCATTTGTGGGCGGCTGGAGCAGGCGGGCGTGCCGGCCGTCCTCGATGGGGAAGCAATGCAGCGGAGGGCAGGCTCCCTGAACCCCAAAAGGGGTGCGTTGCATCTCATCATCAGGGACAACACCACCAGCTGGGCTGCTTGCAGCACCCAAGGCCTGGCAGCGCTCCTGCTTGCGCATCTTTCTTTGGCTCAGGCCTTTGGCAAACTATCGGGGTCTTTGAGCACGAAGCCCCCCCCAACCCCACCTTTGGCACATGGGCCACATGACATGGCGTCTTTTTTGAACCTGTGGGCCCCCGCTTTGACCTATGGCGCCTTTGACCTGTGGCGCCTGTGGCCGTCTGCGCTCTGGTCTTGACCAGAGTTTGCGGTATGCAAGCCAAGTGTGATGGGCGGAGCAGCCTTCACCAAGTTGCGCTGCTTTGGCCGTGGGGGGCGGCCGTGGCAGATTGCCTGGGGGCTGCCAGGCAAAGCGAGCATCGCAGCCTCCAGTGCTCTCTTTGTTTCCACCAGAGGGCAGCGGCGGCACGACGCCTGGCTTTGGTCCATGGTCCCACTGCGCAGGCGTGGAGGGGGAGGCCTCTGCCGCTCCAGCAGCGCAGCCTGGGGCGCGTGCGGCTGCTGGGGGCCGCGGGCGCAGCGGGGGCGGCCGGGCGGTGCAGCCCCGCCCAGTGACTGGGATCACCCGCAAGATCCTGCGCAAGGGCAGCCGCGTGCTGCAGGTGGGTGGGCGAGGGCGTGCAAAGGGGGAAGGGGGAGGGGAGGCTGCAAGTCCGGCCTCCCGTTGCCTGGAGCCATGCTCAAGCAGCGTGGCTAGGCTCGCTTGCAAAGCACGGGTGTGCAGGTGCGCACTGTGCAGCTGCACTCAGGGTGTGAGCCCTTGACACAAGCGAAGTGGGCGCGCACTGTGTGTGCGTGTGTGCTCCATTGGCATGAGCACAGGGAGCCCCGGCCCTATAGGGGCAGTGCATGCCATGCGCACATACAGCGGCAGCCTTGATGCAAGAAGCATCAAAAGCCTTTTCCATCAAAAATGAGGATATCACTGTGCTGGGGCACTGAGAGCTTTGCAGTGGGCGTATGTGAGTGAACATGTGGGTGTACGTGTGAGTTGGTGCATGAGTGTACATGTGACTAAGTGGGTGCGTGGGCGCAAAGTGTGACACATGACTCTAAACCAGCAGGGGTAAGCCCCTGGCATGCGCACACTACAAAGCTGCGGCAGATCGGTGCACCCACACCGCGCACTCATGGCAGGTGCTGAAGGGCATGGTGGGTACGTCCCAGAAAATCTACAACCAGATCGTGGAGCTGTGCATCACCAAATACAGGTGCGCGCAGCGCAGGGCCGTCATGGTGCCTCATAAGGGTCGTGGCATCCGTTGAGGCGCGGGGGCTGCAGATGAGGAGGCAGCTGCGCACCACCTTAAGGTCCAGGCGGGCAGGGGGGGGCTGTGCCCATGCGCTGTCTGCGCAAGCCACTTCCTGGGGCCACTGTGCTGGTCAGGGGCTGCTGGTGCGCTGGCGGACGCCGATTGGATGCATTGTGGGATACCGACTGGATGCACTGTGGGACGTGCACCCTTGTTTGCCTCCCAAAATTGCGTTTTGGTTTGCCCCATCACTTGCGGCTGAAGACGGGAAGGGATGGACTTTGATGCAAATGCATCGGGGAACATTGGACAGAGCCACGGGGTTCAGGGTACACTTGAAGTGTTTAGTACAAATGTGTTGGACAGTTGAGCGATGCGCAATGCAATTGTGTCTCAGAGATAATGAGAAATGCGTCTCAGGGATAATGTGTGTATAGTTAGGGGAGCTTCAGTCTGGTGTGTGCTGGTGCAACTTGCGCTTCTTGTGCTACGTATTTCCTGTGGGCTTGATCTGGTGCTCAGGTTTGTAGGCCTCTATACGCTTGACCTCTCCTGCAAAGAGCATGTTCTCCTCCTCCTGGAGGCATGGAGCAGGTTGTGCACTGAAACGGTTCCTAGACTTTGTGCCATCATCTTTGTTGGGCAGGGTGAATCAAAGGTAGACCTTGTTGATGCACCCTCACTCACGCTGCTCAACAACGATGATGGCACAAACTCTGAGAACAGTTCAAGTGCACGACCCGCTCCATGCCTCCTCTCAGATAAACAGAAAGCAGGTGAAGGTGAAGGTGAAGGTGAAGGTGCCAGGGGAGGCTTGGGGGTCTTCATTTGTGGGGTGGCTGCTTGCTCTGCCTTCTGTGACAGTCCGGTAAGCCCTCCTGTGAGTGGCCAAGGGGGAAGCATGCTTCTCAAGCTGGACAGCACTGTCTTGAAGAACAATGCTGGCGAGATCTATCAGGTAGCGCACTGCCTCTTCCCGCTAGGCAATGCTGGATTGCCTTGCAGCTATTGTTAGGCCTAGACAAGAGACCGTTGCAAGTACGTTGCCAGTGGCAGTGGACTATGTGGGTACGGTGTGGGAACTATGTGGGCAGAGCCATGCTCTTGGCCAGCTGTGGTGTTTGTGGCAAGTGACGCCCTGAATTTTTTGGCATTTTTTTGTTTGACATGCCGCTCTACCTGGCTGGTGCAGCTTGTGGGCATGCTGTCCTTGTGCGTGCTGGGAAGCTGCACTTGGAGTGTGGTGCGCTGTGCGCTGTGAGGATGCAAGGCACGGCGCCACCATGGCCACCGTGCCTTGCTCCGCCATGCTACTGTGTGCAAGGCAGTGGCCTGCCTGGCAATGCCTCCACGGCTACCTCTTGTTGCCCTGCAGCATGCCCAGCCACGCTGCGGTGCGCAAGGCAGGGAGGGGCCTGTGGCTGCGGAGTGTGCTTGGCAGCACCCACCTCAGGGCCGCCCTGAGGCGTGCCTGACAGTGGCACAAGGCGAGCAATGCATGGCTTCCTGTCAAGCTTGACCTATGCTCAGGCAAAAGCCCAATGGGTGCAAATTGGCTACTGCCTTGCTGTAGCTCCTGCTCGTCGGGCTTCTGTGTGTTGGTACAAACTGGCTGCTGGCTTACTGCAGCAAACTGGCTACTGCCTTACCGTAGCTCCTACTTGTCGGGCTTGCGGCGCAACAACACCCATCCAATAGCTGCCAGTGCGTCCCTGAGCAAGTGTGCAGGCGCGTGCGAGGGCCCGCAACCATACGTGTACACAACACGCCAAAAACAGGCATACAAGCGCGCGTGCGTGTGTCATGCACGCTCACAAGCACCGCACACGCGCAGGCGCCCTGGCGAGGAGCATGCGGTGTGCTCAGGTGCGACATGCGCGCGCCGTGCGCTGCCCCTGCCTGCTGTGCGCGCAGGGACGCGGAGGGCCTGTACCTTGGCTTCAGGGAGCTCAGCTACTGCACTCTGCGTGCGCAGCTGCTCATGGCCCTGCACGACGACAACAGCGCCGTGGCCACTCGAGACCAGTGTCATGAGCTGGCGTGGACGCTGGATGCTGGCATCATGAACGGTGCGGGGCGAGGCCTGGCCTGCACTGCCAAGCAGATGCTGGAGTTGGTGGTGCCTGTGTGCGCTCCTCACCATGGCAGCATGAACAGCGCGTGGTGAGGCCAGGCCTGCCTGACAGGGCGCTGGCACCACTGGTGCTGCGCTTTTCTTGCTGCACGGCTGAGTTCGGCAGCTGTGCCTTGGTACTGACCCGCAGACCCGCAGTTTGCTAGCCTGCCCGCCCCCGCTCCCTCTACCCTACCTGAGATGTGACGCAAACAAGACGACGCCCGTGCCTGCATTGCCATCAAGCCAGGCACGTTGCTCCCCCCACGGCCTTCTCCCTGCACCATTTGAGCACAAGACGCGTGGGCGCTTCAGGCGACAAGTGTGGGTCTAGAAGCTGCACGCACCGCTTGCCTTGCTCCCCTTCTGGTGACATCTGAGCAGGAGCCTTGATTGCCCTGCGTAGGCCTCTGGAAGCCACAAACACTGCTTGCCTTGCCCCCTTTCCCCCCCATGAGTGCCATCTGAGCATGAGATCCCTCCCCTTGATGCATGCTGCCAGCTACCTGGTCGGCATAGACAGAGACATGGCACCCTCTCACTTCAGCCTCCCGTGCAGCCCCCCAGCCACTCCCTGGCAGTCAGGCCCGTCCTGCTTACCAGCCTGCCCACCCATGCAGACCTGCAGGCAGGCAAGCATCTGCACAGGCCTATCTGCAACAGTTTCCCTGCCTGCGCTGCCTGTCTGCCTACAGCACTTGCGTGGCCTGCGCTGCCACGCGGGCAAGCGCCGTGGGCAAGCTCATGCAGTGGCTGATGCAGCCCATCGACGCGACGCCTGTGCCCTTGACGTGGCTTGCCTGCCTGCCGCGCAGGCCAGCTGACGGGCAAGCACCTGCAGAAGCTCATGCGCTTTTTTGACGAGGTGTCCCAGGCCGAGCAGAAGCGCGAGAGCATCGAGGCGCGCAAGCGCGAGGCTGCGCGCGAGAGCAAGAAGAAGGGCAACAAGCGCACGGCGTCCATGCTGGTGAGCGGGCAAAGGCATGGCGCTGGCCGATTTCCCCCCTTGCCCTGCCATCGACGGAGCCCACTCCTGCCTTGCCTTCCGCGGGGGGGGAAGGCAGGTGTAGACTCGGCGCTGAGAAGGGTGCCCTCTCAGCCTCTGCTAGGCCACATGAGTTCCGTGCACCAGTGAAGGTCAGGGAGAGCGGCGGCCTGTTTCAGGGTCATTGCGAAAGGAGGGCAAGCAGGGCCTTGGGCAGGTAGAGCTAGTGGGGCAAGGGATTTATAGTGAGGCAAGGGATCCATAGTCATCCATAGTGATCCATAGTGAGGCAAGGGATCCATAGCTGCGCCTGGGGCCAGGCAGGGGGCACCCCCCTTGTGGCGTCCACGCGGATTGCATGGACACTAGTAGCTGGGTGCAAAAGTGAAAGGGGGAGGAGGGGGCACGGGGTCTTGAAGGTTGGGGTGGATGCGAGTCAACGTGGGCCTTTGGGCAGGCAGGCTTGTGCCTGGACTAACTAATAAGCATGCAAGTAGATGAACAGCGAGCGCGCACCTCCTGCATCAGCAGGAGCAGCAAAAAGAAGGGGGGGAGGGGGGGGTGGGCTCAAGGGGCATGCCTCTGTGTGACTTAGTGAGCACATCAGGGCTGCCCTCGCGCTGCACCCCCCAGCAAACGCATGGGTGGCCAGGCGTTGCGCTGTGCCCCTCAGCAAGCGCATGGGTGGCCAGGCGTCGCGCTGTTTCGACAGGTCTCTTGCCCACACCCCTAACAACCCACAGTTTTCGCATCAGCATGTGTCCGAGGATTGAGCAGTCCAATTTTGCAAACATATGCCCAGGCCTTCATGTTGCGCAGCTGCATGGGATGAGGAGGAAGTCGAGAAAAGAGGCCTTTGAACTTGCAAGACCGGGACTTGTGTGATTCTCTGTGGTTGGAGTTGCACACACAGTCCAAGGGCGGGGGGGGAGAGGCTGCGCCACCCAGCATAAATGGTCGCACAGGCAGTGTGTAGGTTCATTGCACGCTGTAATGAAGGTCCACGACGTTTGCCCTCGTACCCTGGTGCAGGTAACGTGAGGAACTCCCCATTCACGCTCCACCTGGTCCTCACCCCTTATCTCAACCCTAACCCCCCTGCTGCAGGACGAGGAGGAGAGCGCAGGCGACCGCACCGGTGGCAGTGGCATGGTGGAGCCGTACCGCGTGCTGGGGGAGGCGAGCGTGGTGCTGCGGGACCCCAGCGCCATGCACCTGCTGGCGGCGGCTGCCTTGCAGGCATGTGGCTGCGCATGTGTGCATGATGATGCCTTGTGCGCGCAAGTTTGTGTGTGTGCGCCTGCTAAAGCATGGCGGTAGGTTAGCCTCAACTGGTGCATGTATGCATGAGGCTGGACATGGAGGCGGTGGTGCGCACACATTGATCCACGCTTGCCTGCACAAAAGGTGCCATAGCCGCGCTGCTGAACTCGGCACATGGAACTTCGATTGATCGCTACGTTGTGGCCATGCGTGCCCTTTTGAAGGAGCGTGTCCACCGCTGCACGCGAACGAGGATGTCCATGCCAGCGCCCTGCTGGGGCGGGCGAGCGAAAGGGTAGAGAGCCCTTGTGTTCATCATGGCACAGGTTGTGGTGGTTTGTGTTCCTCGTGGACGTGCAGCAGCCGCGCGAACGCGTGTCCAGGCCTCCAGGCCAGCGCTGCTATGGAAGCAAAGTGGGAACGAAAGGGGGGCCCGTGTGCGCATGCGCTGCAGATGGCGCAGGAGGGCGCGCTGCAGGGCAGGCTGCCGCGTGACTGCCCTCAGCTACCCTTTGTGCTCAGCCTCATGCAGCTGGCCGTGGACGGAAGGAACATGCTCAAGAACCGCGTGTACAAGTGAGTGAGTGAGTGAGTGAGTGAGTAAAAGAGGGAGGGGAGAGAGCTGAGGAGAGAGAAGAGAGTGCGAGCCTGAGAGAGAGAGAGGGAGAGATAGAGGATTGGGGGTGCGAGAGCAGAGAGTTCGAGCCTGAGAGAGAGAGAGAGAGAGAGAGAGAGAGAGAGAGAGAGAGAGAGAGTGAG
>LKMJ01001269.1_pt1 | contig 21928 bp, 33 predicted proteins | sample 643391 | NCBI WGS metagenome assembly LKMJ01 (sample SAMN04112250, study PRJNA286221) | soda lake metagenome | biome: soda lake; feature: Kulunda Steppe; material: water; isolation source: sample PL-Br10 brine of Picturesque Lake | place: Russia: Kulunda steppe | collected 2010-07
ACACATAACACACACACACACAGGCACACATAACACACACACAGGCACACACACACACACACACACACACAAACACACACACAGGCACAGACACACACACACACAGGCACACACACACTAGCACGCGCACATACAGCACCGCTCGGTCTCAACCGTGCGCATGTCCTAGGAACTTCTGCATACACACAACACACGCGCGCATATGCGCATAGCCCCGCTAGTTGCCCACCGTGGGCGCGTCCTCTAAGACTCTTGCAGCAGCTGCGCCTCTGAGGGGATTGCCTTCCAGCCAACAGGACTGCAGGCTGGGATGGCCCGCCATGTCAAGGCACTCCCTGCGCTTGCATGTGCGTGGACGCATGCATACGCCTGCGTTTGTGTGCGTGCGGATGCATGCTGTGTCAAAAGAGGATGTTGGCATGTGTCCGTACGGGCACGCGCTTGTGTGTGCCTGTGTGTGTGTGGGGTGTGTGTGTGTGTGTGTGTGTGTGCATGCTGATGCATGTTGTGTGTACGCTGACATGCTGACTCCCCTCCCAATACCGCCTGATTCAGCTGCCAGCGCTGAGGGGCGACAGACTCAGAGGGCTGCAATGCATGCGACAGACTCAGAAGCAGATTTGAGGGCTGCAATGCATGCAACGGCATGCGGACTCGGTACGCAGACCCCGCATGCAGATTCAGCATGCAGACTCAGAGGACTGCAATGCAGGCGACAGGCTCGGAGGGCTGCGATGCATGCACGGAATCAGGGGCATGTGCTGCAAAGCAGCGGCACAGTTCCAGCCAAGGCAATGCATGCATCTGCTATCACGTAGCCTTTGCTGCCTTGAAGCTGGTCTGCAGCAGTCTGACCGGTCAGATTGACAGCTCGGCAGGCAGTTGGACCCTGACCATTCGCACGTGTCAAGTCTATAAGATGTTGCAACCTGTGGATCAGCCCTTGCGGATGAGCTTTTGTGTGGGGCCCTGCACCAGGTACCAAGAGCACAAACTGCAGCGACTGCTGCTGGGGCAGGGCCACACCCCCACCCTTGCAATCTTAGCTGCTAGAGTGGGGGCTTTCCACAAAGTGGCACCCTTCTCTTGTGGTCTGGCTGCCTGAGCTGCTGGATGGAAGCACCCTCTCACCGAACACAACACCAGCCATCAAAAGAAGCCGACACAGCTTAAAACAAAGGCATCAGCAACGCAGTGGCTGCAGCTGGCCTATGAGGACTCGAGGACCTGTGGTGCACTCTGGCTGTGGTTTAAGGACAGGAGAGCCCCATCAAGCACCACATTGGAGCTGAAGATGGCTATTGCAAGTTGCCCCCCTATCCTCAGCACCCACGCATGTTGTCACGCTGCCTTCCCCCCCAAAAGCAGCCTTGCTGCCACACGTCACACCTCCGTTGTGTTGGATGCAAATAGCAAACCGGCCCAGACATCGTCTTGAAAGGCTAGAGTTGCCCCAGGCCGCAGCTCTTCCCAGAGCATTAGCTACTCCAAGCGCAAGCCGCCCCAGGCTAAGGCTGCCCAACAGCGCGTGAGCTACCCCAGGCAACAACTGCCCAGAGCGCACGTCGCCCCAGGCTAAAGCTGGTAAGGTCGCAAAGTTGCCCCGGGCACAAGCTGCCCCAGGCTTGGGCTGCCCCCAGCGCAAGTTGCCCCAGGCTCAAGTTGCCCCAGGCTCAAGCTGCCCTGAGCCCAAGGTAGTTCAAGCTGGATTGTGCCACACAGGCCAGGGCATGCTACATAGGCCAGGGCATGCCACACAGGCCAGGGCATGCCACACAGGCCAGGGAGTGCCACACAGGCCAGGGCGTGCCACACAGGCCAGGGCATGCCACACAGGCCAGGGCATGCCACACAGGCCAGGGCGTGCCACACAGGCCAGGGCGTGCCACACAGGCCAGGGCATGTCCCAATGGGCTTAGTTGCAACCCATACTGTCACGCGTGCCGCTAGCAGGGTGGACAGTCCCCTCAGGAAGCAGGGCATGCTGCATGCAGCGCTAAAGGACAGCTGGGCGTGCAGACCCTGTCCCTGCAGTGCGGCTGGATGAACAGCACACCAGCGCACAGCATGCAGCACACTGTTGCTGTGGTGTGGCGTGTGCTTGAGCACCCACCTCAGGCAGTTGCCGTACAGCCAGAGCTTAGACAGGGCAGGCAGCTGCGCAAGACGCACTGAAAAACGGGCCAGCTGATTGTCAGCCAGCGACAGCTGCTCAAGCGCCTGCAGCTGGGGCAGCCAGGCATCAAGGCAGCTGCCGTCCAGCGCGTTGCCCTGCATCCACAGTGCAGATGAGCACATCTTCCTGGCTGACATGCACTCTGGCAGCGCCCCAGGGACATGACACATAGCAAAATTGCACTGCCAGCTCGTTGGACAGGCCAGGCCAACAAACGCAGGCCCCCACACTTGCAACAGAAGGCCAACAGCTTTCTCAAGCTGTGCGGGCAGGCAATCTTGGCGCACACCCCCTCTCCACTGAACAAGGCCAATCTCACCTGTAACAGCAGCTCACGCAGGCTGCACAGGCCAGCCAACTCCGCCGGCAGCTGCTCCAAGCAGTTCCCATTCAGTACCAGCTTCTCTAGCGCCTGGAGCTTGCCGATGGAAGGGGGCAGGCAGCCTAGCTGGTTTCCCTGTAGTGAGCAGTGCACAAGGGCAGGCCTGGCTGGCTGGCACTGTGGCCTTTGGCAAGACTGGGAAGCCCCTGCGGCACGCACCAGCGGTTTGCAGATGCACAAGGTCAACCCCGACCTCATCAACGCGTCACCCCACCAAAGCCAGTCCCTGCACTGCATGCCGACTTGCCTTTCCAGCAATGGGTCAGGCTGCCCCAAGCTGGCAGTAGACCTGCCACTGCCATGGCAGAAGAGGCTGCGGCAGCTAAGTAGGTGGTCTACCAGCCATTGCACAGGCTGCTGCGGGCAATCTGCCACACCCACATCGCGTCACAAGATATTTTCAACTTGCAACAGTCTCGGCTTGCCAATTGCAGCAGCCTGGCTACAGCATCCTGCAGACTTGCACCCAAGCAAGGCCGGCTACAAATTGGGGCCGACTCTGTAAGCCGCCACTGCGACGGCCTAATGGCCACTCGAGGCCATAGCCGAGCACCGCAGTCACCGTGCGCATGCTGATGAGCAGCAACAAGGACCAGGGCTTATGTGCACATGGTAGCCACCGTGCAGAGCATACCCCCTCATCCACAGCACTAGTGCTCGCTCTGCAAGCAGGTATGAGCAACACCTTGAGCTTCTGCACCAGTCGGCGCCTGCTGGCATACTCAGCGGCAATAACCCAAACTTCCTACTCTTGACGGCATGACGTCCTGCTCGTGTGTGCTGGGCCATGCTCTGCATCACAATGCACAGTGTGCATTGCACACAGTGCACGGCTCTGCACAATGCTCCGCCCCGTGTCATGCCTCCCACATTGCAACCCTCACACCGTGCACGCCCTGCAAGGGATGCAGCAGAGGGCACCAAGGAGGTACACCGCAACACCCTCCACACCGCAGCAAACTCCACACCGTGTGAGCCCTACCGAGGCAGTCAGCTCGCGCAAGGCCGTGCACTGGCCGAGTGTGTCAGGCAGGCGTGTCAGGCAATTTCCAGAGAGGTTCAGGGTGGTCAAGCAGGTCAGGCTGGGCATCACAGAGGCCGGCAGCTCCTGCAAGCCACGTTGACATGACAGGGGGGTGCCAGGGAAACTCATTAGTGCAGTTGGCGTCAGCTGGCATGTGCACAGCACAAGGCTGGTCTCGGAGGCAGGCTCTGGGCTAACTCCCGACCGCCATCAGGTCGACGTCCGCCTGCACTGGTTCTGCCAACTACCAACCAACCAACCATACCACCCATGTACACCCAACAGAAACAATAGCCCCTGTGCTGTCCCAGAAGGCATCAAGTCGATGCCTGCCAGCCAAGTACCTGCAATATTGCAGCAAGGACTGCTTGACAGCTGGTGGAAAAATGGGTACACTTTCAGCATCGCATCAAGGCAGCAAGATGGCTATCAGCGGCGACCATTCAGAATGCAAAATGGGAAAAGGCTGATTAGAGAGATCAACGTTCCTAGCAGCGGATTTTCCAGGAGAATCCATGGTGCCAATAATTGCTTAGGTCCCACACAGCCGCCAGGATTGTTCAAGTTCAGGACAATCAGACAGGGTCAGCCAAAGCTGCGCTTTGTCCCAAATTGACCATACTTTGCATCGTTAGGGTGTTCAGATGCGCACTGCCCAAATGCGCACTGCGGGGGCAGCAGAGAATGGATGGCCCTTGCAAGAGAGGTGCGCACTGCGGGCGCAGCAGAGAATGGATGGCCCTTGCAAGAGAGGTGCGCAATGCGGGCACAGCAGAGAATAGATGGCCCTTGCAAGAGAGGTGCGCACTCTTGCTGAAGGCGACCCACCTCCAGCAAGTTCCCGTGCAGCCAGAGCCCCTCCAGATGCTGAAGATTCCTAAGGGCCTCTGGAAGCCGACGCAGCCGGTTGCCTGCGAGGCCCAAGCGCTTGAGGCTCGTGAGCTGGCCCAGCTGTGGGGGGAGGGTTTCCAGGCAGTTGCCGGCCAAGGACAGCTCCTGCATTGCACACATGCACACGTGTGTGTGTGTCTGTGTGTGTGTGTGTATGTGTGTGTGTGTATGTGTGTGCGCGTGTGTGTATTTGTATCTGTGTGTTTCGTGTGCACGTTTTTCACAGGGGCAGGAGAGTGTGTGTGCCCATTAATGCACTTCAGTGGTGTGCTTGTTCCCATGCACACATGGATGCTCAGATCCAATGGGGTGCAACATTGACACAACTGGAGGATCAGAGATGATCAGAGCCCCTCAACGTTTGTTTACCTAGTGTTTGGTCTAAAGTCAAAGATTGACTATATGCAGATTATGCACACTACAAGCAAGGCTTCAGCCTTTCAATTATGTTAATGTCACGTGCAAGCAGGCACAAACCAATGTGCACAGCTTCGTCAGCACCTCCAAGTTGGTGAGCTCGAACACTTGGACAGGGATGCTGCGTAACCGGCAGTCTGTCAGGTCAAGCTTGTTTGTGCTCTGTGCAAGCCCAATTTTGACTTTCAGCTGCAGGGGTAGCTCTTCCTGAGGGGATCCCTCCTCGGCAGGCCTCTCCAGTACAGCTGACTGAATGACCTTGTGTCGGGCTTGCAGAAGAACTGAGCTGTCACTGGTGTCTCTTGGAAAAGGGTATGGAGCTAGTGTTAAGGGAGCAGGCATCAAGGGTGAGAGGGGTCGGCAGGCCAGCTTGCATGTACCTGGCTGCGGACGTGAAGCGAGTAGAGGACTGCCCAACTTCGAAATCATTGTGTTTATTTTGGTTTCCTGACAAATGTCCTGTTTGAGTAACCCAAGCTATAATAAGCAACTGGACTCTGACCCGACAACGAATGATGATGCTGAATGTTCACTAAAAATTGCACGAAATGCATACTTCCAGCCTACAACTCAGTGGCTCTTTCTTGCCGACGCCAAGTCTTCCTGCGAGGAGGTCGCAGGCCCCTAGGCGCGGCAGATGCCGGATGCCTGCAGCAGTAAAGGATTTGGAGGCACAGCTGAGCAAATACGACGTTGCAATGCTGCAAAAAACGCATGAAGGACTCAGGTGGGCACGGGGCTAGGTTTTGGCCCAGGCCGCCTAGATTTGAGCACCTGGGACCCAATTCAAGAATCAGATTTGCAGCTTCTGCATGAGAAAGATGCTTCATCAAGTGCAATCTGCCCTCATTGTTTTGACGGCGTGCGCAAGCCGTGCGCGTGTTCAAGCAGGCACCTAGGAGCGGCTGTTCGTGGCAATAGCTTTACGCTTCCTGAACTCTTCCAAATTTCGTGTAGGAGGTGATGCAATGCATGCACTGCATTGTAATTTAAATCAGAGCCCAGTGTCGAGCTTGAATACACACCTGCAAGCACAGGTTGATGCTTGAATACATGTGTGAAACATGTGTGCATAAGGCAACTTAGTATGCAAGTCCATGATTCCCTCAACGCATAAAATCTGATCTCAAAGCACATGGGCACGTGCTGACGGCCCAGAGTTGCCTCCTGTTTCACATTGGCAGAGCACCCAACCATGCCCACATGCCTCAGCATGACGGGGCTAGGACCGGGTGGCTGTCAGACTTCATCATCCTGCCCCAGGTGCTCAAGTCCTGCCGATCAGAGGTGGGTCCGCCCTCCAGTCCTGACATGGCACAGCCCAAGGCTATGGATCAGAACATGCGCTGCAGTGGTCTGTGCCCTCTGGCACATGCACAAGCCTGCACGGGCCTTTTGGTACAGGCTTCATCCCTGCACCACAGCAGGCCTCCAAGGACCCACTTGTCAGAGGTCAGCAGCCTCTGCCATGGACCAGCAGCGGCGCATGGCGCGCCTCCCGTGCGCGGAGCCTGGGCTGCTGTGCTTAGGGCCTGCCAATCGCAAAGCTCGAGCCCAGCTGCCTCACTGCACCTGTGCAGGGCTTGACTCTGTCTGACTCCCAGCTGCAAGCCATGTTCACGGAGGTGGAGCCCCCACCAGATGGCAAGTTCATCGGCGTGTTCCTCGGTGCGTTGTGCGGCACATGCATCGCCCACAGGTGTAGCCCGTGCCGGCCAGGCCAGTGCCTTGCACAGCCAGCACCCAGGGGCTTCTTTCCCCGCTGCAGCTTACTGAAACAGTGTGAGGGGTGTGCTCCTGTGAGGGCTCTGCAGGCCTTGCATGCACGAGGGCTCCTGCCAGGGCTCTGCAGGCCTTGCATGCACGAGGGCTGTGCAGGCCATGCACGAAAGCTCCTGTGAGGGCTCTGCAGGCCTTGCATGCACGAGGGCTCCTGTGAGGGCCGTGCAGGCCATGCACGAAAGCTCCTGCAAGGGCTCTGCAGGTCTTGCATGCACGAGGGCTCCTGCAAGGGCTCTGCAGGCCATGCACGAGGGCTCCTGCAAGGGCTCTGCAGGCCTCGCATGCACGAGGGCCGTGCAGGCCATGCACGAGGGCTCCTGCAAGGGCTCTGCAGGCCATGCACGAGGGCTCCTGCAAGGGCTCTGCAGGCCTCGCATGCACGAGGGCCGTGCAGGCCATGCACGAGGGCTCCTACCAGGGCTCTGCAGGCCATGCACGAGGGCTCCTGCAAGGGCTCTGCAGGCCATGCACGAGGGCTCCTGCAAGGGCTCTGCAGGCCTCGCATGCACGAGCCCTTGCGGATGCACAGGCCATGCATGCGCAAGCCCACCAAAGCACGCAGTCTGAACTGGGGCATTCAATGAGGCCCTTGCATGGCAAGCGCCTGCTGTGCCGAACGGCCTCTGGAATCGTGTAGTGCCGCGCAAGGGGCCTCATTCAAGGCCGCCACAGTGTGCAGCAGCCCTCCATGCCAGACTGCCTGCAGAGCAAAGCAGCCCCTGAGTGCAAAGCATATCAGCCTCAAGTGCAAAGCAGTCTTCAATACCTGGCAGCCCTCAGTGCAAAGCAGCCCTCACGCAAAACAGCCGTCCAGAGCAATGAGCCTTGCAGTGCAGCCCCAATGCAAAGTGCGTCTTGCACTCCAGTGCTTGTGGACTGCGGCCGACGGTTAGGAGGCTTAGTGTGGGCGCGTGCTGAATCAAAGCCAAAGCCCTGACAGACACTGGCCGGTCTCTCTTTGCTCAACAACCACACAGCCGGCGCATTGATCAACTCCAGCTAAAGCATAAGAGCCTTGCAATGTCAGCCTGTATAGGAGAGAGGCCCATCCATCCCTCTCCATCAAAGTTTTGTGCCCTGCCCCTTAACCTGTTTGCATCCAAATGATGGAGAAGGCGCTGCAGTGCTCATCCACCCACAAGCCTTGTCCACCCAGCCGCTGACTTTTGGTGCTCTCCCAGCCCTTGCCCCACTGTTTCACTGGCTTATACTTATCTATCTACCTTTTACCTACTTGATGGAACGCGCCTTGCCTGCCATGATGCCTGACTGCCCTTGTCCCAGAGATGCTAGAGGCGCTGCAGAGCCTGTCCACCCACCCGTCCATCCCCCCCTTGTCATGGCTCCATGCGCTGGATGAGGCCCTACTTGCGCGCAGCAATGCCACGAGCTGGGGTGAGTGGGTGTGTGCAAACATTAATGTTTGAGGGTAACATGCTGGCGGCAGCAAGGCAACTAGATGGGGGCAGTGGGCGCGAGTGTACGCCCGCAGTTTTCTGCCTGCCTGCATGCTTGTAAATGCATGTGTGCCCTTGTGCATGTGTACGCATGCATGCATGTGTATGTATGTATGTAGTATGTATGTAGTATGTATGCATGCATGCATGCATGCATGTATGTATGTATGTATGTATGTATGTATGTATGTGTGTATGTGTACGTATGTATGTATGTATGTATGTATGTATGTATGTATGTATGTATGTATGTGTGTATGTGTACGTATGTATGTGTATACGTAAGTACGTATGTACGCACCTGGAAGCCTTATGCCATCTCAGGCCTTGGGCCCCCATTCCTTTGCTGGGATGGCATGCCTCTGGCCCTTTCTCTAGTGGCCTGCTATTCGCTTCAGCTTTTCAACACCCTTCCCTCCTTGCTTCCCCGCCTGCTCACTTGTGCCCATTCCAGTGTTTTTTGTTTTGCCCATTCTTAATTCTTCTTCTTATTGTTATTATCGTTATCAGTATTATCATTATTATAATTGCACATGCTCATTTGGGGATCCCCTCCCACTGGCTTTTGTTGGCTGTGAGATGCTATGCTCACCTGAGGAAGCTGTGCGCCATGCCCAATCTTGTGCAAGCCCCTTTTGGGCCTTGCATCGCCCATTGGCTGTTGGTGTCAGTGACCCAATTTTTTGCACAAAGCGCTTACTTGCGCGCATGCCCAGCGCCAAGCGCGCTCATCTCGCACCTCTGTGTTGCTGGCCGCAGGCGATTGTAGCTCAGACTACGAGAACGGGCTGCGGCGGATTCGGGACCTCACGCTACCCGTGAACCCTCAGGAGCTCGTGCTGGTACTGAAGCAACTAGTGCGGGCGCAGGTGCGCACCCAGAAGGCTGCATGCAAGTGAGCAAGGGTGCTTGACCAGCCTGGGGCCGGGCTCCTGCCGGTGCTGGGGCTGCCAGTACTGGCGCAGGTGCGCCCCTGATGACTGCACGCAAACGGCTAGGGTAATTTCTAGCACCGAGATGCTCGCGCGCCTGAGCTACTTCCACGAGCCGCTGTCACACAAAAGCCACACAATCAAACTGCACTTGGCCGCTGCCACGTGAAAACTGCTATCGTAAGGAAGCCACTGTCACTAGAACGCTGTTACTCGAAAGCCGCTGGCACACAAGGATGCTGCTGTCACCTGCTGTCACAAGGAAGCCGGATGGCCCCCATAGAACAGGGCCTGGGTCCTGCGCAAACTTGCTGCTGGTTTGTGCTGGTCAGGCGTTGGCGCGTGCTTTAGTGCATGGGCAACCCCCCAGATTGCTGGCTGGGGGAGTGAAGGCCAGCAGCTTGCCTGGCCCAGTCGAATTTGAGGACATGCACTTGTGCTTAGGCGCGTACGTGTCCGTGAGTGAGCCTGGATGCACTTGAGGGGCTGCCTTGCTGGTTGACTGCATCCTCCCTGCGCACAGGTTGTCAGTGTCCTCCCAGCGTATTGGCTGTCTGCGCCATCCCAGCGCATGCCCTACGCATGCCCAGCATTGCTATAGCATATGCCCAGCATTGCCAGCGCATGCCGCCCAGCATTGCCAGCGCATGCCCAGCATTGCTAGCGCATGCCCAGCATTGCTAGCGTTTGCCCAGCATTGCCAGCGCATGCCCAGCATTGCTAGCGTATGCCCTAGCATCTAGATCTGGACGTGCATGTGCAAATGCACAAGGTGGCCACGCCACCTACAGCGGACCCAGCTTTAGAAAAGCTGCATAGGCAGCCCATGGGGCAGCAAACACGCACAATCTCACATGCTTTTGCGAACACACTCAATCCCGCATGCTTGTGCGAACACACTCCATCCCACGTGCTTGTGTCTCTCCCCTTGCCCCACCGTTATCTGCCACCCGAGATGTGGCAAAATGCCACAATGGAGGCGTCTGTAAGGGTAGACAAGAAGATTGGGCCTCCCCCTTCCAGAGCAAGCTTCAAGGGTTTACAAGGGTTTTGAGAATAAGCCATCAGTCAGAAAAATGCAACTTCAAGGCTGCATAAGGGAAGTTTTGTTTCTAGCATATATTTCGTAGCACCAAAGAGTTTCAGAGCAAGCCTCCGATCCTCAAAAGGGTCTGCATGGTCAAGCCTCATGTCACTTCAAGATCTACCTGTCCAAGTCTCTTGTTTCCTTTTGTTTCGTCTCTTCCTGAGCAGGCCTCCAGTCCCCAAGAAGGTCTGCATGGCCGGGTCTTCTTGTTCCCCCTTGCCGTAGAGGCGTGGATCAAAGACTGCGGGAGTCCGCCGGAGTTTGCACCTGTGGGTTGAAAAGAGGCAGCTGCAGGCATGCCCCGCTGCTGCTCCTATGCATGGGTTGCATGCCAGCATGGTAGTGACATGACACAGCACAACCTGCTGCTCCTATGCATGGGTTGCGTGCCAGCATGGTAGTGACATGACACAGCATAACCTGCTGCTTCTGCGATTGTTTTACTTGGTACTCATGCTTGCACAGCTGATAGGCATTGTCACCGACCAGAAATCGCTTGTATTTCATGTGATTCTCAGACAAAAACACACTATGAAGTCAGCGCATGTGCCAGCATTTGATAAAAGATTGTTACGTATGGCATCTGGTAATGCAAATGAATCTTTAAAAGTGATGGTGCCTTTCCCATGTATACCCCTTGAATACCTGGCTGACTATAAGCATCTGTGGTAGTCAGTGCTGTCAAAGGCTTATGCATCTATTTGAGCCCAGTGACCCTTCCACACGAGGACCCTTGTATGGAAGCAAATGAAAATGCTGATTGCCATGCTTGATCTACTGAATACCTGAGATGAGTATGGCAATGGCATCTGATAGTACGCCCTTACACACATAGTGCCCTAGTGTTCTAATCCATCCATACCAGCCATTCTCCCCGTGTTGTCACGGCATGGCATTCCTTTTGCAGGCTCTTGAGCAAATAGATGCCTTTCACGCAGCAGTCGTTTCACCTGAGGGGCGCAGCAGCAGCAGCAGGGACACCATCAGGTGCCGTTTATGCTAACACCCTTGTTCAAACCTGTCTTCTGAATGCCTGGCATCAGGCTGCTTGTATATTCATTAATCACTATGGTAGTCACCTTACAATTGACCATTCAGAACATGCATTGCTTTTACAACTGTCGTTCCCCTCGAGCACTGTAGCATTGCTGCTACCTAATGCATGGGCATTATGGACTGCTACCATCCAGTGTAGGCGATACCTCTGACACCCTGATGCTCTGCTCCTACCTACTGTTTGGGCTCTGCTTTGCATGCACCAACCACCCCCCTTCCAACGTTTTCCCCGCAACAAGAAACTTGTGCATGGATCTCCTGGCTCCTGTTCATGTGAATACCTTGTGATCCCCATGGATGTGCACTGACTGGCACGTGGCAAACGCATCCACCTTGTGTTCATGTGGAAAGCTGCATTCTTACCTCAGACATGGCTCAACTACCCGGCTGTATGCAGTCTGTGCACCTTAAAAGTTCAGCCGTCAATTGAGCCAGTTTCGCTGCTGTGAATATTCAGGGCACGAGGGATGGCGTACGCGAGGAGTGCGCTCAAGAATGGGGGGGGCTTTGGGGGTGGCCGAGGCACATCAACGCACCTGCACTGGCAGCTGCAGGTTCCACTGCTGCGCCGCTACAGTGAATTCCTTGAGTTCCAGGTGCGTGCATTGCTCTAAGGTGTAAGCCATCTGAGCATGGCAGTCTGATAGTAAAAATAGTCTGATAATGAAATGATTAATAAAATAACGATAATATGATAATGATGATGATGTTATGATGGCCGTCCAGTAGTCATTACAGCATTTGCCATGGGGCTGCAGGCCATCTAGGCCTCTTAACGCACCCTCCATGAAGGCAATGTTGCGCTGCAAGATGGTACACATTATGCATAGGGGTCGGCGTATAGCGCTATATGGACAAACCTAAAGCGCTATATAGCGATATAATGCTAAAATGGGCTATATCATAGGCGCTATATACGCCGGATCTCCCCCCACCAGCCCGAAATTCGTCATCAAACTTGAATGTTGGATGGAATATGATGTATGCACCCCTCTTGCAAAGTTACATAGAAAATTTTCATTTGGTTGCATTTTATGGTGTCGTAGGCTCGGATATAGCGCTATATTCGGTGCACCTGTGCTACCAATAAGGGCCAGGAGCCTCATGCATACTATCCTTTCTGCACCCCTGCACCCCCATTTCGGCAGCTATCTACCTGGATGGGTTGCCCACACTCATAACTGGCATGAGTACATGTGCCACAGCTTGTTTGGGCCCTGTGCTTGTGCCCATAGCACAGCCGCACCAGCACGTGAAAGCATGCGGAAGTACTACGGGTGCGTGCATGTGCCCTTGTGTGCAGGCATGCCAGTGTAGCTTGTGTGTTGTGTTTGCTATCGTGTATTGATGATAAGTGAAGCAAACAAAGGGTTGCTCCAGTGAGGGAGAGAAGAAGAGAGCTGCGCCAGCGAAGTTGCGCCACTTGAAATGCCATGCCCAAGCTGCACTTTGCTGCTCCTGCTGCTGCTTGCACCCATTCCTTAGCCTTGAGCTCCAGCTACTGTATCTGGTCAAAGCTTTGTGCGCTGCTAGCCCAGCTTGTTCACCACAGCAGACATGATAAGTTGGCACACATTGGAGCCGTCTGGGGCAACCTGGCCAAACACAGGTCTCTTCCCCGTACATTACATAGATATATGAGATTCATAGTATCGAATCAGGCCAACCCATAATTCGAGGGGAGCCTGAGACAAACGAATGAGCAGGGCACCATTGTTTTATTCTGAGAAATGCTGCGCTATAAGGCAACGCCGACCCCTATGTGTGTAGTTTGTAGCTGTGCGGCATCATTGCAGGCCACGTAGTGTGTGCTCTCTAAAGGCCATGTGGTTTGTGCTCTCTAAAGGCCGTGTGGTGTGTGCTCTCTAAAGGCCACGTAGTGTGTGCTCTCTAAAGGCCATGTGGTGCATGCTCTCTAAAGGCCGTGTGGTTGTGCTCTGTAAAGGCCACGTAGTGAGTGCTCTCTTAAGGCCAGCAACAGTTTCGGTGTATCATTGTGGCACTATGTGCACAATGTTTGCTCGAGCTGCGCATCCCGACCAAATTTGTTGCTCTGGGCAATGCCTTCCCAGCCCAGGCAGCCATTGCCAGAGAACGTAATCCCCTTTGAATACGGACCATTATGCGCCGATGGCATCAATATTTTGCAGTCATGCACCAAGGGCATGCACTGCACAAGTTCTCATGCATCAAGCGTTGTGCTTTGAAGGTGTCATGCATCAGGGAATTCGTTTTTGTTGTCATGCATTGGGGTATACGCTTGATGTGGCCGGTCATGGCCTACGGACAAACCTCCGCATGACAGAGAACGCTCCCCTTTGCATGAAGGAAAGAGCTCCCTTCAATTGTTTATATTGTCTACTTATGGTTTGCATTAAAAGGAGCAGTCTGAGGTTCTGGCATACTTGCGAGGGCAACTTGTTGGACCAGTGCGGGCAGGGAAACCATGAGGCATGGCCCCTGAAGCTTTGGCGTGCTGCAGAGTTTGCATGCACACAGGAAACACGAAAAAAGCTTTGCTGATGCATCCATTGCCTATCCCTAGCTTGTAAGTCCTCTTGCTTGCAGAGCCATACCTGTTTAGCATGCCCTGCACTTCTGCTTTCAGGACATGTTTGCGCTGACGCATGCGGCTTTGGGGAGCATAGACGACAGGTACGCTTTTTTAGTAATGGAGCATTGCTTACAGATTCTCATTCCTGGGGAGTGTTGGAAGTTTATATGGCTTTTTGTCATCGCAATTTGTACTCAAGTCTGGCAAAATTATGGAAAAGAAGTTGGAAGAAGATTAAGCTAGGATTCACAAAGCTTGCCCATCACAGCATGTATGAATTGTGCGTCCCTGCTGGGCTGCTGCTACATTTGTTCTAAGCGAGCCCACCATGTGCTGCAAGGGGGGACACCTCAAGCATTCCATAAAGTGCCTAGACTTCAGCCCGGCTCGGCCCCCTTCATCAAAGTCTTAATCTTTGCCTCGCATGCCAGCCACAGCTCTGTCTGTTTGTGCAAGCTCCATACATGGACCACACCTACACTTTCCGTGCAAGCTCTATGCATGGACCACACCTGCACTGCCTGCGCAAGCTCTTTGCACAGACCGCACCTGCACTGTCCGTGCAAGCTCCATACATTGACCACACCTACACTGTCCGTTTAAGCTCCATACATGGACCACACCTGCACTGCCTGCGCAAGCTCTATGCACAGACCACACCTGCACTGTCCGTTCCAGCTCCATGCACAGACCCCACCTTCACTGCTACCTCACCCTTTGGCACATGCTGATTTCACGCATGCTGTACTTGGGCTGACTCCTTTGTTGCTGCTACCATGTCTTCTTTATCGTACCCTGGTTGCTTGTAAACAACTCAGCACAGAGCCATGTGGCTGACATGGGCTCATCTTACCAACATATTCCCAACACCCATTGACTAATTAATTGAGACTTATGAGGATAGCCAGATGATTGCGCTGTATAATAGCCCTGTGCCAATAGCGCTTTTGTTCATGTCTCCTGCACAATTTGCTCATCACAAAATTGAGGATGGTGCGTCTTGTGGTTACATGCTCCACGTTTGCAGGTGCTTGATCAGTGTGAACATGGTAGACAGCAAAATTGCAGGTATTTAAAAACCGCCAAACTCCTTGAGATCCTTGCATAGTTCCTTTCCAGCTAATTGTGCGTTAAAAAGACCTTGCTCCTGGTGCCTGAGCCCTTGAAAGTCCAAAACATCAACTGTGGCCCAACGCACTCACCCGGTGCCTTCATTCCACAACGCACTCACCCGGTGCCTCACGCACTCACCCGCACTCACCCGGTGCCTTCATTTCACTCACCCGGTGCCTTCATTTCACAAGATGTATGAGAAGTATGGAAGCCTTTTGTGCATGCCATACTTGCACATCTTGCACTACATGCTTCATTTTGCATGCTCAGGCAGTGCATTTGTCAGATTGCAATGGATTCTGCTCATGTTTATTGTCATAATCTGAAATGCCAGAAACTTGAGACTGCGTGACAAACAAACTTTCTAGCTGTCATTGGCATGAATAGGGCATCTCCACAATGCAGAAGAAACTTATTGCTACATTTTCCTACAGTCAAAAAGCTAGAAATTCATTGGCATGCAAACCAAGTACCAGTGTCAAAGTCAGGTTTATGCCTCATTGGATGCAAAATGTACACAAGCATGATTAGGGGTGTTTGTATAACATACACACAGATGTCCTGGGACCCTGTGTAGGTGAACAGGTACAAGTAGCAATGGAAGCGCTGCTTGACAAAGGAGCAGCCACAAAAGCTTTTGTGCCCTCACACACGTCTTTACGTAGGCACATGTCAGGCGTGCCTTGTGAAGGTCATGGCTTTGGCCAGGAAGAATTTGCAGCATGATGTGGCGGCCGTATCAGCAGAGTCGCAAGCTGAGGGTAACGCAGTCCAGCAGACAAGCAATGCTAAAGGCTCGCCAACGGGCGAATGGGCGGCCCAGGTGTGTGTTTGCCTGTTTTTTGTATGCATTTGTTTGCGCGTTTGCATGTGTGTTTTCGTGTTTGCGCGTGTATGTATGCGTGTGCTTGTATGTAATTGCGTGCTTTAAGGCACAGACACAAGAGATAGCATGGATGCTATCCATGCCGTGAGCAGCATACTATTTGATAGGATTCTGGGGCATGAAGCTCTGGTGTGTCAATTGCAGTCAATGCGTATCATCAAAATGACCACTGTTGCGAGCGTGTCGTCGTCCTTGCTCGTGCTCGAGCTTGGGCGTAGTGACTCACAAGAACCAATTCTATGCAGAAATGCTCAAGTTGAGTAAGGGCAAGGGTTGATGGCTCTGTGCATTTATTGGCCTAGAGGCAGTACCAAGACAAAAGCGCTACACCCTGCAATTTTACACCCAAGCAGTTCTCATGATCTCATAAAAGTGCACTCCACGACTGGCACCTGCACAAGTCAGGCCGAGCTGAGCATGCACCTATGGGGCTCTGACTCAACAAGTTGCTCAAAGCACCCCGCTGACGCTGCATCCTTGGTGCACGTTTATGCCTGGAACGCCTTGCAGACGCTGGGAGCACCTCCTCAACCCTAAATGCTCGGGCGCTTTGCCCAAACTTGCATGAACAGGCAAAGCATGCTCTCGCTGATGAAGCACAGCCGTGCCTGTGCGTGCATGCTGCAGGTGCTGGGCCTTTGTGACATGTGCATGTGTACATGCCTGTGTGTATCACAGGTGCTAGGCCTGGGTGCAGAGTTAATAGCTTGGATGGCACGCCTGACGAGGTATCATGGCATCCAGCCCTACCAGCTTCACCCGCCTGTGGTGGAGGGTGCCGTGGGTTGTATGCGTGACGCGGCCACAGCACTAGCAGGTCAGCAAATGATGGCAGGGGGTGTTTGAACAAAGGAGCGTTTTCCATGTTCAGGGGCACTCTCTCCTGAGTGCATGCATGCCGCATGTATGGGCACTGCATCCTCTGTGCTGAGAACAGGTAGGGGTGAAAGGAGAAGGGGAAGGCCTCTAATGCAGCATTTTGGTGCATGCACTGTATTGTTAACGTATCAAGTTCCTCGACATGCAGTTCGGCTGTCTTGCGGCCAAAAAGCTTCTTCAAGTGCCGTCTTGATGTGCGCAACAATGTGCTACCCATATGTACGTTATCTGGGTGGTGGTGGTGGTGGTGAGAGGGAAGGGGGGGGGGGCATTAGGTGGTCGCAAAGTTCCTTTTGATGCTTTTTGTGCCAACCACAAGTATGCAACCTTGCGCCTGAGAAGGCAGACACGCAGCTCTTCCTTTTGATGCTTGGCATGCTGCCCATGTGCTGCCTTGTTTTGTCGTCACTGGAGTGGCAGTATGAACGTCATCTTGGCCTTTTGGCATTCCATCAGTCAGTTGAAGACCCCCATCCAGCTGGATAAGTAACATCCGGCGCAGGTGCATGTGGGTAAGCAAGCCTGCTGAATGGATGAGTGCCCCTCATCACAGCTTCCCGACATGCAACATTGTCATCCCCCCAGAAGCCCCATGTGCGTGCATGCCTTCTTGCAATTACTCACAGGCACAGAACTTAAGCACACACACACACCCCTGCCCCACACATAAACATGCAAATTCGCACACATGCATGCACACATGAACACCACGCACATTTACATGTGCCCAAGCAGGCACTCAGTCATCTCCAGATCAGCGCGATGGCCTGGGTGCTGCCCCAGCCCGTATGCTGGATGAGGTGTGCCACGTTATGGTGAGTGCCAGGCGCCGCGTACGTGCGCGCAGCCCGCGCTGATGCACGGAGGTGTGCCACACAGATGCTGAGTGTGCGCGCTGAAGTGTATGCGCACGTGTACGTGTGCGTGCATGTGCGGGTGTGGGTGTGTGTGGGTGTGGGTGTTTTAGTGCGCTATTGCATGCCGGTCATGCGTTGATCAGTGTTGGGGGGTAGGATTGAAGCTGTGTGAGCATAGGCTTGTGGGGTAGATGATCAAGCTCACTGTCTTGTGTGTGCGCATGTGTGTGTGCATACAGGGTGGCTGGGAGAGTGTGGGGTGTTGCTTTCTTGTTGCGCTTGATCACTCATGAGTACACACACACATGCTTGCTTGGTCACCCATGAGAGCACACACTCATGCTTGCCTGATCCCTCATGAGTGTGAACTCACACATACTTGCTTGCTTGATCCCTCATGAGTGCGCACACACACGCGCGCACATATGCTTGCTTGCTTGCAAGATACATGTGTAACACACTGTGCAACAAATCTGCCTGCCCTGTGCCACACAAGAGCATGGCCAGATTCAGGTGCATCTTTGCAAGTATGCGTGCGCGCTGCACGGGACCGGCCTGGGCATGCTGGTGGTCGCGCTGACAGAGTTGTCCCGTGTGTTATATGTGGGCATGCTGCATGTGCAACGTGCAGGATCATCCTGGAGTGCTGGTTGACGCGCTGGTGGTGCTGTCCCACTGCCCTCAAGCCCATTACCGCACACCCTACCAAGCGGTCGCCATGCTTAGAGCACACCTGGGGGTCTTCAGTGATGCCCAGATCATGGACATGCTGCAGGTGAGTTTCGAGCGTGAGCACAGCCCATGATTGCGTGTGCTGTGTGAGTGTGTGTACTAATGTGTGCCTAGGGATATGCAGGCAAGCCTTGATCATCGAGACACTGCAAGTGGGCAACAAGTGTAAGTGCGGCCCTCCGTCGTGTGAGCCATGTACGCGCGCTTACTTGTGATTGTGCCCGTGTGTGATTTGGGCCAGCACCCCTGAAACGCCGTGTGTCTGGTTCTCCGCTCCCTTCACTTGCAAGCCTGCATGTCAGAGGAGTTCTGGCAAGAGTACAAAACATTTGGTGCAAGCAGGCGCCAACAAGGCATCAGTACAGAGCACATGCTTGCAGGAAGCCACATGCGAGCATGGAAGTGCACATGTGCACAAATGCGCACGTCCCCCTGCTGCGGCCTGCAGGCGCTCGGCAAGCTCAAGGTCACACTAGCCGCTGGGCAGGGCCCCCGCGAAAGCGCCGCTGGCTTTGACCTGCTGTCCGCCAAGGTCACAGGCGACCCCGCTCAGCAGGGGCTGCTCACTTGGGAGGGGCGCGTGCCGGATGACGTGGCGCAGGTACTGTTTTCACGCACATGCATGGATGGGCGGGGATGGCTTGGGGGTGGGGGGCCAAGGAAGGCCGTAGGTGGGGTTACAGGCAGGGGGAGGTGGGGGCTGTGTGTACGCGTGTGTGTACTTCTTTCAATGTGTTGAAGGTAATTGGGTGATGGGGAAGTGGGTTTCCTACCACTTGTGCTCCTGACTCTGCAGGCCACGCGCATGTCCCCGCCAGGTCAATTGGGGGATGGTTGGCTGCAAGGATTGCCAGCTTGTGGGGCGCCCAAGGGACTGTCTTAAGGCCAGGGTTGTGTCATTCGCCTATTTTGGATTTGCGATGCGCAAATGATTTGGTCATTTCAAAATACGCCAGTATGAATCGATCAAACGTTTGCATGTGAGCTTTGAGAGCATGCGGAAGAGGGCAAGGCACGTACTTGCGCACAAACTCACACCAGCTGACCCTCCCTTCCCCCCCCAACCCCTGATTCCGCTTATATCTAAATATGTAAATTTACATCCAACAACAATGCTTAAGGCTACGTTGTTAACGTGGGCTCACTATAATGAGCAAAACAGAGCAAAATAGGTGCATTGCAGGGAGCTGGAGAGGGTCTTAAAAATCTGCGAATTGATGTTCTACAATTCGGTGAATGATTCGGCAAAATTCGAATTTGCGAGTGATTTGAAGTGCACAAATGACACAACCCTGCTTCGAATTTGCGAGTGCTTTGAAGTGCACAAATGACACAACCCTGCTTCGAATTTGCGAGTGATTTGAAATGCACAAATGACACAACCCTGCTTAAGGCTTTGTTTGTCTCGAGACACTTTGCCTGCCTGTGGGCTTAGGGGGCTGTTTAAAGCCTCTGTTTGTCTTTAAGCACTTTGCCTGCCTGTGTGGCGCCCAGGGGTCTGTCCTAAGGCTATCTTTGCGCACAGCTGTTGAGTGCTGCAAGAGCACTCCTCCAGTGGGGCAGAGAGGCACCAAGCCCTTCAGGGACAATGTGGTGTTGCTTCTCTTGCTAGGGGTTGCTAAATAGGAGGGACATGCGTTTAAGAGAAGATGCCGACGATCATGATGTGGTGCCTTGTTTGTGACCCTCGTCACACACACCTCCTTCACCAGCAAGTAGCCTGCACACACACGCCGTGCTCTCTGTCTGGAAAAAAGTGTGTATGTGTGTGCACGCACAAGGCGTTAACGGCTCGCAGCTCTCTCGTGCTCTGTTACATGTGCCCTACAATGAAGTCCCTGCCCTGCCCATCCATCTGTGTGGCGTGCATGCAAGCTTGCACGCGTTCACCGCATTGCACTGCACGACACTACACAGAATGGAGTACACGATTCTGCATGCAGCGCTTGCGCAGTATCCCCACGCCTGCGTTCTGGCTGGCAGGGCGCACTCCACGGCCCTCACTCTGATATGGTCGTTGTGTGGATGGTGCACCATGCGCGCGTGCAGCGCCACCCTCAGGTCGGCCCCGACTGCAACGAGGACCCCTCCTTGGATTTGCTGACCCGCATTGGCCTCCGGCTTAGCCGCTCCCTGAACGCACAGAGCCCCGCGCAGCGCATGGCCACGCTGCAGCAGCTGGGCGTGCTGGGCTAGGCATGGTTGGCAGCGGTGCTGCGGCAGCGGCTGGGCATGCTGGGGTGGACACGCTGGCCCCAGTGCAACAGTGGCCAGTCAGGCCGAGTCAGGATTTACGGCTTTGCTTCATAACGCCATTCTGCAGTGGCAGCAGTGCATGTGGGCTAGGCAGGGCAATGTAAGGTTACATGCTGTACTGCTGCACCTGTTTGTGTCTCCATCCATGCCCTTAATCCTTAAAGCTGCTGAGTCGCACCCAGACACGCTGCAATGCAATAAGACTTCCAAAATTGTTTTGGCTACAGCAATTTTGATCCCAGCTGTCATTGTGGCGCAGACCAATGCGCTTGGTAGCAAAGGACACCAGTGCTGCTGTTCTCGTGTGGTGGCTTGGTTGTAAAGGGCGCCAGTGCTACTATTGTGTGCTGTCCATCTCGTCCAGCTACCTTAACATGGAAGATATTGGACAGGCTCCTACCCTTCTTCAGCCTGCTCCTTGATTTATTAGGTTTTGCGCTTTCTTTAATAATGCCACACTTGCGGCTTGCGTTGGACTTTGTTTTTATCAAGCGGACGCCTGCATGCTGGTTCAGGTATCTAGGACACTTGCAAGGTGCAGTGCATTCTTGAATCTACCCTCCTCATGCAAGGCTAATAGTTCCCCCAGAATTGCGTTTCCTGCTCACTAAATGTGCCTGAGCTAGTCTTTCTATGCTCTAGATAGGTTGGTTTATCTTTTTCAATTTGTGCTCTGATTATATTGCAGGGAGAAGCAAGGATCATGTCAGAAGTAAGGCAGTTGATGGGTTGGCACGCGTCCCTTTAAATGCAATACTAAATTACAGATACGGTTGCAATACCATGCACACGTTCATGCAGTTGTCTCGGCACATAACGCTGTTTGCGTCATCGACGGTCAGTCTCCCAAACACAATCACTACCCTCAAATCTGGTCCAATAGAGTAAGAATGCAAGCACCAAGTTCCTCTTCTGGGGGCTGGAGCTTCCTGCACCGTTAGGTTACATGCCTGTACCTGCCGGACAAGGTCAAAAAATGTTGGCAATTTAGACATTCCCTGCATCAATTAGGCAGGCTTAAGCCTAAATTCACTAGTCTGGTCTGATTGTCAGTTTTGCCTGGTTGCAATGATGCCAGTAGCCTACTATCTGAGACCAATAGTATTGACAGTGCATTTTTTAGTCTGGTCCAATAGATTGTAACCAGGCGGATTGATCCTAGCCAGTACCTGTTGTGCCAGTGAGACACATGGTGTCTGAAAGAAAAGAAAAGCTACGCAGGCGGTGGAAAACCCCTTACATCAATTAAGGAAATGGAGACACATTGGCCCAAAGTGCTGTTAGTCTCCTTCTGAATGATGAGTCAGTCATCAATGGAAAAGATAACTAGTGTGCAGATTGTGCCTGTGAAACACATCAGTGATCACTGTACAATGAGCTTGCGCTTCTTGGTTGAGGAGGCTGGTTTGCTTGCGGATTGGTCTCTGGATGCTGGGCATAGGTGTGC
>LKMJ01001270.1_pt1 | contig 21927 bp, 20 predicted proteins | sample 643391 | NCBI WGS metagenome assembly LKMJ01 (sample SAMN04112250, study PRJNA286221) | soda lake metagenome | biome: soda lake; feature: Kulunda Steppe; material: water; isolation source: sample PL-Br10 brine of Picturesque Lake | place: Russia: Kulunda steppe | collected 2010-07
ACGTCCCCCGGATACGATAGGATGCGTTCGAAAGCAAAACCGGACCGGGTTTGTGGTCTAGTCTGGTTATGACACCTCCTTGACATGGAGGAGGCCGGCAGTTCAAATCTGCCCAAACCCACTTTTATCTTAGGCGATCTTGAAGGACAAGAAACTTCACTCTCACCCTGCCAAGACCCTCGATTACACTTACACCGAGCACACTCGCGTTTTGAATCCACCTGCAAGGGAGGCGATCATGTCTCGCACACCCAGCACGTCCATGCATTCTACTGATTCGAAAATAAAACTAGCGACCAACTCAACGAGCACCGACACAGGCCACAGCCACCACACCGGTTAACTCTGGTCACGGTGCAGACCATACATCGCTGGTCGATCGAGCGCGTTATCGATTGTCTGTTTAGCGCAATCCAGTTTCCGCGCAGCTGCTGAGCGCGACATGGCTTCATATTTCACGTGGTGCAATGTCCGAGCGACAGTTTGATAATTTTCGTCTGTCATTAGTGTCCCGCCCTTGCTGGTGAAACCGAGCGGCGGACGCCCGCCGCTGTGCTTCTGAGCAGCCACGCACTGACCGGGACGGTCAACGAGATCGGACGGATCCGGGTCGAGCTCGGCGTGTTGCAGGAGCGCGCGCTCGGTCGCTCCGTCAATCGTGGCCGGGAAATTACCTGATCCTCGCAGCGTGAGGCCTTCGTTGACGCAGTGGAGATTAACGCTGCAATCCTCAACGAGCGCTGTGATCGTGTCCAAACTGTCATCAACGATATCTGCGACGTTGAGGACAACGAGATCGTTGATGTTACTATCGTCGCTCTTACCGACGACGTGGTCTGTGAGTTTGTCAACGCTCAGTTTTGACTGAGGACGTACGATGAACACAGCGACAGACCCGGTCACAGCTTCAAGATTTCTATTCCAGATATCGAATGAATCATGTCCTTTTTCACAGGCGTGGTAGGCGACTGCTGGTCCATGCTCGTCATTCAGCCAAGTCTCACCAAGTTCGAAATACGCGTAACCGAGCGCGCGATGGGCCTTCGCCCCAATCTCTTCTTTTTTTATCCCTCTTACGAGGATGGCTGTTCTCGGGTCAGTTTCGATGTCCTTTGGCATGGTATGTTTACCCTGTCAATTACTAAGCTACAAATGACATTAAGGGCAGTGGTGTAATGCAAATGACACCAACACGCCGGTCGGACTGACAGCACGACCGTATTGGTTAAACTGGCATTGCAGATATCAATTAAACACCGTACGTATCAGATCAAGTACTCTTAATTTACTGAACTGGGTCAAAATCGCCGCAAGAAGTTTTTTAGAGCACTTAGAGCAGAATCGAGGGGGTCAAAATCGGCAAATTACCCGGTTTTTTGACCCAAAAGAGTACCCTGGTATGTGTGGGATTTACCCTGAGTATGTAAGCGATTGCGACAAGTCTGAATTGTGTGCTGACGCGGTGACTCACACGCCGTGAGGCTGGCTGACCTTTGCTGTCGCTGGCCGGTCAACACCGAAAGCACTAGCGCAGGGGGCGGCGGCGCGGACGGGCAAGTCTTGACCCCTGACCGGTGCTCGCTCCCGGTGTGAACCTCCAAGGACGATTGCGGTGATGAGTGGTGTGATTGACGGTTGTCCAAAAAAGAGAACCAGTCTCACAAATCACTATAAGGTACAAAGAGCTGCATCGGGACACAACCATGCATGTCCACCTTGACGATCGCCACGAAGACCGACGGCGGTACGCCGCCAGCCTCGACCAACTTGAGAGACTTTTTGACCAGAAAGAATACGTAGGAACTCCAACGGAAGACGTGGACGTGGACGCACTTGACGACGAGATCAACGAGATAGAGGCTGAGCTAGAAGATGAGCGTTGAGAAATCCAAGACCAATTAACGAGGACCGGAAGAGAGCTCGCTCTCGGTGTGGTGTGGACGCTTCTGTGACGAACTTGTCAACACTCAACCCTTGGTCGGTGCTTGCGCTCGGTGTGTCTTTGGTGTGAACACAACAATCACTTTTGAAATCAGTCATGATCGAACCGCACCCGGATCGCGCGATATACGCATAGTTGACCGGGTTAACGACAGTTTCCCGACTCGACTAACTACACCACACCGCGGGAGGCGACGCGGACGGAATTGTCAACGACACCAACAACCCTGACCAGAGTGTCCACACCCCCTCTGAGAGGCGTGGACGGCCTAAACCGGCGGGTTGAGGCGCGAGTCGATATATTACGAGGGGTGTCCACGCGTCCACGCAAACCCCGACCTGTTTACCCTCCAGTACAGTGTAAAAGCCTAAAAGTATTATTTCTCTCGAAAGCCTGTAGCAATAATGCTTTACCGCTTATTTCTTGAGATCTCTAAAACACCGTGGACACGTGGACGCCCCCCTGAAAACAGCACTTAGAAGGCTCTAAACCACCGTTTAGACCGTCCAAGGCGTTGAGAGGGGGTGTGGACAGCATGGACACCTCGGCGAAACTGTCACTCGATCCAAACGATCGACCCGTTTCGGTGCGGTTGCTGTGGCGGTGCCTGTGTGAGGGCCGATAGGCCCGAGTCTCGTCGCTTGTTCGCTCCGGCATCGGCATTGGTACTGGTGGGTGGTGCAATGGTTTATGCCGAGTGTCGCGGCGCGCGCGGCGGCTGCGCGGTGATTGGTGCGTGCAATGGTTTGTTCGTAATCGATGGGTTGCGTTGCGTTTCGGGTTTTGTCTGATTGTGGTTGTGACGGTTTTTGCCGGTGACATTACTGCGTGGTTTCGACGCGCGTTTCAGATTGTCCGAGCAGGTTAAAACAGTGTTTCAAGGCTTGTAAGCACGTTTCAATGTTTCCAGGAGTGGTTCGATTCATACTGTTTAGTGGGAATCAGGCGTACCCTAAGTACGATTTTTTATAAGCAATCGCCAGATAGTAACAGGTAAGCTCGCAGGGGAAACTCGCCACTACCTAACTTGAAAACGGGTAGGGGCGACGCGCCATCACGCGACTCCCTTTCGGGTGCTTTGAACCCATGGAAGACTACGACGCGAACTACAATAAAGCAGGTGGCTTCGATGCTGAGAAGCCTTGCACAGTCGAACTGAACGGACGAACAATCGAAGTGACGCACCACTTCACATCCGAGAACAACACGCTACTGTTCTTGTACGTGGGTGCACGGTGCGAAGAGATCGACATCGCAGTTCCACTGCGCTCGGACAAACCAGCGTACGCTCGCTCAGAGAAAGGCGCACGGGCGCTCGGACTCGACACGCTTGAGCGCGTTGAAGAGAGTCAGCATGTGTCGTGGCGGGGTGTCACGTGGACAGTCACATCGACATGCGCTGGCGCGGTCGAAATAGATAGTGAGGCGACCGGTCAAAAACGCCGAATTGTGCCTGTCAGTGAAGTTGAGACACTCACATGCGACGTTTGCGGTTCGCGTTCGCAAACGTTCGGACGGACGTGTCGCGGGTGTAGGAATCGAGATGAGGATAGTAACCATGGGAAGCGTCTCGTGACGGACGGCGGGCGTGACGCCGGTGACGCCGTTGAAATAATAGGCGGGTACGAACCAGAAATAGGTGAAACTGTGTACAGGTATGAGGAGGAACTCGGCACGATCGTGGACGTGCTACCAGTACAACGCAAGGAAGACACGTGGCGAGGTGAGACGTACGCGGTCGAAACCCCTGCTCGACTACGCCTCGAACCCGCAGCCGGTCTCCCGCTCGACCACGTGTACTTCGACCACCCGGGCATTATGAGGTGTGACGGCGCTGACCACTGCCAGGAGCGCGGATACCCGCGCGGCGACGTGCGCGCGGACGTGATTGTGCACTGCGACGAGTGCGGTGCGATGCATTTCAATCCTCACGAGGAGCTCGCTCGACGGTTAGCCGGCTCGGAATGCGAGTGCGAGGTTAACGACGACAACAGCGACGACGCGAACGCCGGTAAGAAGTTGATTACTGACGGCGGGCGTGACGTCGATGACGACGCTGACGGTAACGGTGATTGGGAGATGAGCGATGAGGACATTGAGGCGTTGCACAACGCAGCAATCGCACCAGACGCTGACGACGCTGACGGTGACGACAGTGACGGTGATGTACTGGATCCTAACGCGGCTGAAACGCGCGATGAGTACGAGCGACGCAAACAACAACTCGACGCTGACGAAGACGAAGACGTGGACGGTGACGGGTTCATTGTCAACGATGCCGGTGTGAGAGTCGCCACACCGCGCGGTCTCGGAGACGTGCTTAAACCCGGCAAAATGGGTAAGTTCGAGTGCACGGTGTGCGGCGCGGTGACTGACTCGAAGCATGGCGCGAAATCGCACTTCGGTCGAATACACCCAGAAGCGACCGCGGACGACGTCGATGACGCGATAGCTGACGCGGACGCTGACGCTGACGACGGTGTCGGTGTTGTGCTCGGTGATGAGTTAGTTGACGACGCTGACGCGGACGCTGACGCGGTTCCTGACGCGTGGCTTAACGCGGTTAACACGTACGTTGATGCTCGCACGCAGTCGATCCCGGTCACGCTCGCAGACGCGCGTGACGCGGTCGTGACAGCGCTAATGAACGAGTGCGATTGGATGAGCATCGTTGAACGATGCGAACCAGGGAAACACTACGATCTCCATCGCTGGGACGATGAGGAAGGGTGGACTGACGACGCTGGAAAGTACATTAGCGAGCAAACCGCGAAGTACTTGCAGTCAACCGCGAGCGACACTGAAATCAAGCATTACAGGTCGCAACTCGCGCGACGAAACTACGTCACTCAAGACACTGTCAACGGTAAAACGAGCGAGAATCTCCTGATTCCGGTCGGGAATGGTGTCATCAACGTGGACGCGATCGAGTACGACGCAGCGACGCGCACGATCGACATGGACACTGTGAACGTCGAACCGATGCGGAAAGAAAACAGGTTCATTTACCGCATCGAAACTGACTGGGATCCTGATAACGCGGACGTTGCAGGGCTCTACGAGTGGCTCGAAGAAGTCATTCACGCAGAAGACGAACGGCGAGTGTTGTGCGAGTTCGCCGGGCACGCACTACACCCTCGATACCCAGCTGACGGGTTCGGGATTCTGGCCGGGCGCGGCGGATCCGGTAAATCACAAGTGCTCGAAACGTTGAAAGCGATGATCGGGAGCGATAACGTGGGTGTGCGGACGTTGAAACAAATCGAAACGAGCGATTTCGCCTCAGGGAAACCAATCCCGAACTGCAGAGCGAACATTAACACTGAACTCGAAGGCGAACAACTCCCGAAACTCGGCACGCTCAAGACATACTCGGCCGGTGAAGAACTCGAAATTGAACCGAAGGGCGAACCAGCGTATAAAGGTAAGAACGACGCGACGATGCTGTTCGCGTCCGATGACCCGCCGAGATTCCCCCAAGATAACCGCGCGCTCGGGCGGCGTTTGTACGTGATCGAGTTCCCGTGCATCTACAAGGACAACCCGGACCCTAACGACCCGTTGCAGCTACAGGCTCAGGGTAAAACCGAGGTGCAAGAAAAACTGCAATCCGACGAGCGCCTATCAGCGATGCTTGTCCGCGCGGTGGAAGGGCTCGTTCGACTCCTCGAAGAGGACGACTTCACGAGTGAGAAAACCTGGCAGGCACGCGTTGCGCAGTACGAAGCATACAGCGATCCTGTTCATGATTTCGCGCGTCACGCGCTCGAAGCAGACGAGAATGGCCAGGGGATCTCGTCAGGTGATTTGAAGATGACGTTCGACGCGTTCGCGGACGCACACGATCACTCAGGTAAAAAGATCGCGCAAATCATCGACACGCTCGGAGAAATGCCTGGTTTCCCAATCACTAAAACGCGAACAAGAACGTTCAGCGACCGTCAGGACCGCGAAACCGTGTATGAAGGAATCGCGTTCTGCGAGGACGCGATCGACGCGTGGGTTCCTGGCGCGGCGCGTCACTTGTACCGCGACGACGACGCGGACGACGTCGAGAGCGGGTACGCGACTGAAACACTCGCAGACATCAAAAACGACAATGTGCTTGGTGAGCGTGACGCGGTGAAAGTCACGGTTCACACCGCGTCAGGGCGGACAAGTTACGGTCGCGCGGAGGAAGGCGTGCTGACAGGCAAGAACGACTCGATGCAGTACTACGTCCCGGCGATGGGAGGGATCTCGCTCGAAGAGGGTGAGGAGTACATCATTGAAGGCGCGCTCGCAGTCGAAGAGAACGACGACACCAAACTGCAACTACTGCCCGGGATGACAGACGTCACACCGATCGTGCGCGGGAACGAGGACGGTCAAGACGACCTCGACGACGACGGCGACGAGGTTGTCAACGACACTGACGCTGACGTTGATGCGAAGGTGAGGCAAACAATCGATTACAAAGTATCGATGCGTGACGCGGTGGACATCGTGACTGTCGCTAACATCGCTGGTGAGCTCGCTGGGCGCATGGACCCTGACACGGTCGAGGACGCGGTTGAGCGTCTCGTTGATGCTGGTGAGATCATGCGTGACGATGCTGGTCGCGTCGCAATCGCACGTGACGATGACGTCGGAGTCATCGATCTTGACGACTCGACACAAAACGAGCGCGAGGACGGTGTCCGTGGTATCGTGACCGCGCTCGAAAAACAGCGCGAGGACGGCGCGGCAGTCGCTGACGTCATCGAGACAGTAGGTGAGGATATGGGGCTCACGTCAGACGACGCTCGCGCCACGCTCGATCGTTTGAAACGCAAAGGCGACGTGTACGAGCCATCTGAAGGTCACTTGCGAGCGATTGGGGGTGACTGAAGTGCAACGACGCTCGGCGGCGATCATCAGGTGGAATAAGCACGAGATGCGCGAGTTACCCGCGCGATCGACGACGTGGCAGTGGAGCGACGTTGAGTGCTCGCAGTCAACGCTGGCGAAGATGCGTGACGCGGGCATGATTGAGCGACACTGTGGTGAGTGGCGCGTGACGCTCCATGTCGAGGCCTACCTCGATGACCAGCACGACATCGAACTCGTATCAAAAGGCAAGTGACGTTAGAAGCGATCGTTAATGAATCACGGTCGCGGGTCAGTCTCGCGTCACTCGCACCACCACACACGACAGAGACCGAGTGAGTTTGCACGCATTGAAGTGAATAAGTCTGTGTTAACAGATGCCGCTCGAATCTGGCGGGCGGTGTTTCCCAGAGTGACTCTCCCGACGGGGCGTTTCTCACGTTGCCCGGCGTGGTGGCCGGGCACTCGTAACTCGCAGAGCTACGCCCGTACCAGTATTTTCAGTGGTTACCTGAGTATCGAGTAAGAGCAAGGCAGCTTACTAGACGGCACTCGGCGACTGCAAATGCTGGCATGACCGGCGACTTCAAACTCTCATTTAGGATCGAGATTCGCTCCCTTTCGCGGTCAATGATCGTCCGCTGTAACATGTCACACCCCGTATTAAACGCAGGATTCACCCAAACCTGTATTCCTGATCAATCTCAAGCATCGCGTCTACCGTTTCAGCATATGTCGTCACACCACCGAACATCGAGACAATACTACGCAAACGGTCTGAAGTCATACAGAGGTAGTGACAAAGCCAAATAATGATCCATTGTTCAATAGACCGTTATATGATTGGAAATTGGCTGTCTTCTATCCCTGAATGTCTGTATCGGACAAATTAGTAGATACGTATTTTCGACTTCGTACAAACGTTTATTCAGTCAGAATGATATGATGAAGCATGGCAACTCAATCTGGAAAGTTCGATTTGAACATGGAGGAAGTGCTTGAGGCATGGGGGCCAGCCGATGCGACCCGCGAGATCCTCGCCAACGCCCTTGATGAACAAGCACTGACCGGAGGACCAGACCCAGAGGTATCACAAGACGAAGCGGGGTGCTGGCACATCCGAGACTACGGCCGAGGTCTGCGCTACGAACACCTCACACAGTCAGAAGACGATGAAAAATTGGCAAACCCCGATACTGTCATCGGAAAATTTGGTGTTGGGTTGAAAGATGCTCTCGCAACTTACCATCGACACGGTATTGAAATTACCATCCACTCTTCACACAACACATTCACAATCGAAGAAGCTCCGAAACACGGGTTTGAAGAGATTTCTACTCTTCACGTAACCATTGAACCACCCCAGAGAGATATCGACGGAACGGATATTGTTCTGGACGGGATTTCTGAAGCAGAAATAGAAGACGCCAAATCGAATTTTATTCGGTACTCTAATCTGGACCTCTTGGAATCGACTGGATTCGGTGATGTTTACCGAGTTCAAGAAGGCGAAAACGCAGGTGTGTACGTTACCGGGCTCAAAGTCGCTGAAGAGCCTAATTTCTTGTTCTCATATGATATCACGAACACAACGAAGAAAATTCGTGACGCGCTGAACCGTGAGCGATCCAACGTCGGACGAACCGCGTACACATCTCGCGTTAAAAAGATCCTCAAGGAATGTAATTCTGAAGCTGTCGCTAAACACCTCGTCAACGACCTGCAGCGATTTACCGACGGTGAAACCCACGATGAGTTAGGTTGGAAGCCAATCCAACTGCACGCAGTGCGGATTCTAAACGCTAGACAAGACGTCGTGGTCACTACTGTTGACGAACAACAGAAGCACCGAGATCTACTTGACCACGCGAAAAATGATGGGCACTCCGTCGTGACTGTTCCAGATCGAATTCGAGCCGAACTCTCGGACACGTCTGATGTTGACGGAAATCAAATCCGAGATGTCAACGTATATGAAAGCGAATACAATGATAGCTTTGAATTTGATTGGGTAGATGAATCCGAACTCACGGCAGAGGAGCAAGAGACGTGGCAGTCACGAAGCGAAATTTTGGGGATTGTCGGCCGACCGCAGAACTATGAGTATCGCATAGCGAGTCGATTCCGAGCTACCGACGATGATCAGACTCGCGGCCTTCATGAACCCAATGAAAAACGAATTATCGTGCATCGTGATGTTCTAAGAGACCAGTCAGAATTCATCGGTGTTTTCCTTCATGAACTCGCACATACCAGAACCCCGTTTCCCGATCAAACACGTGAGTTCGAGAGCGTACTTACAGACCTTCTTGGAGAGTTAGGTGTGGAGGCACTGTCGTAATATGGGAACACTCGTCCTTGACATCGAAACCGCGAGTCCGTTCGAAGAGCCACCTGAGAGCTCAAATGACACCAAGTACTACGAATGGTTTGCTGTCGGCCTCGCGTATGCAGATGAGTTAGATACCACACCAGAAACTGAAGTTCTGTTCCGCCGTGGAGGCTGGGATGATTCATACACCGTCGATCTTTACCAGCGAATGTTTAACTGGTGTAACGATCGGAACATCGAACGATTGCTCACGTATAACGGTACTTGGTTTGACGGAAAACATCTCCTCAACTGGGCTAGCGAAATAGACGACACCACGGACCATGCTTTTCAAGAACAAATTGAATCTCTATTCAAGAATCATATCGACGTCGCTCTTGCTGCAGCTGACGAGTACTCCGATGAACTCTGGGACGACCAACAAATACTCCCAGACTGGAAAGCATACAAACTCGCGGAAATAGACAACGATGGCGTGTGGTACGATGATTATGAGTTCCCAGACACATATCTCTCAGAAATCGACGGATCCGCTGTCCAAGGCAAACACATCGGCCAAGTCCTCGGAGAGCAATACATCGACAACGTGGAAGCAGATATCGAAACAACTAGCGTCCACCGAGAGCTCACACGATTGCTCGAAGACTACTGCACCAGAGATGTCGCCGACATGATCGCACTCTATAACAAGTTCGGCGGCCCAGCCATCGACGATACATATCGTCGAACTGTAATGCAAATCAATTAAAACGGAATTGTGGTCTCATCGACAAATTATAGAACACACATATATGTCGAGACGCTACACTGGAGAACGAACAGCTAAGAGTGAGACCCTGCGGACACGTCCCCGTAGAGTGCTTCAGCCTGATGTACGATAGGTTCTACAAGAGGTTGGTAGTCACTATGGGAGAGCCCATTCTTCCGGAGTAGGCCTTTCACTCTCGTTTTTAATTTAGACCTCATTGCCTTGCGGTTCGTCCAATCAATATTCACATTCTGCCTCAACATCTCACACACCTCTTGAGCTATTTCTTGGAGCAGCTCGTCATCCATTTCTGTTTCCGTATTTGTCGCTATTGCATCGTAAAACGCCAGTTCCTCGGCTGAAAGCCCCAGCCGTTCTTTCCGACGGTCCTCTTGCTGAAGTTCATCCGCGTAATTCCGAAGTTCCTCAATCACTTCCTCAGTCGTCAGGAACTGGTTGTTATACTCGTTGAGCGTCTCTTCCAGTTCCTCCTCGAAGGACTCGTACTTTGCAAGGTTCTGTTGCTTTCGTGTCGAGATCTCGCTCCGGAGCAACTTCTCAAGCATCTTCACCTGGAGCTCGGGTTGCTCGACGCGCTCGACATCAGAAAGAAACTCATCACTGACAATCGGTTCCTCTGACTTCCACTTGTCAAACCCAGCGACAGAGACGACATCATCAGCGGTGATTCCCTCTGCAATCAGTTCCTTCATCGCTGTGTCCAGTTCATCAGCATTGGAACTGCTATCAGTTTCTAAGGATCGAAGGCTGTCTCTGACTGCCTCAAAGAAGAGTAGATCAGAGCGAATTTCGCTGGCTGCATTATGTGGCGTCACCAGCGCGAACGCGCGCTTGAGTTCTGCAACAGCCTGCATGAACTCTTCTTGTTTCTCTTCAGTAGCGATAACTTCACTCTCTGCACGATGAATCAACCGGGACAGTTCGAGTTCACTGAGTTCCTGCCAGCCCTCGTAATCAATCCTGGATAGGTACTGAGAAACCTTGTAGTGCTTTTGCTTCATCACCTCTACAGCAGTTTCGACATCGACCATCGCCATCTCCTGGATGTCAGAGGTGTACTTGTCCAGTGCCTGGCGTAGATCCTCTGCAATGCCGATGTAATCTACCACGAGTCCTCCTGGTTTGTCTTTGTAGACCCGATTCACTCTTCCAATCGCTTGGAGCAGGTTGTGGTTCTTCATTGGCCGGTCGATATAGAGGGTATGCAGCGGTGGGCAATCGAAACCAGTCGTCCACTTATCGCAGACAACGATTATCTTGAGAGGGTCGTCAGGGTCCTTGAACCGGCGTTTGAGTTTTCCCTCATTCACGGGGTCGTCAATATGCTCTTCTGGTTCTGAGATAACCACGCCAACTTCCGGGGCATTCAGCTGCCGTTCGATGTACCGCTTGTATTTGACTGCAGCCTTCCGGCTAATTGAAACGACCATCGCCTTCCCTTCAATTTCACGGTCGTTGTAGTGGCCTACGATGTCATTCGCAATCTTTTCGAGTCGATCGTCGGCGTTTTCGATGATCCGACGCAGATTGGTCCACTTTTCAACGAGTTCGTTTTCAATTTCTTCGTCGCCTGAACCAAGCAAATCCCGTACTGATTCATTGATTGCTTCCTTGTTGAGCTGGAGTTTTGCAAACCGTGATTCATAGTAAATCGGGACTGTTGATCCGTCCTCCTCGGATCGGTCAATAGTGTACTGGCTTACGTATTCGCCGAAAGTCATCCGAGTAGCATTGTCTCCATCGTGAATCGGCGTCGCAGTGAACCCAATGAAGCAGGCATTGGGGAGTGCATCCCGAAGGTTTTCACCCAATTCTTTCGTTTGGGATCGGTGGGCTTCGTCTGCCATCACGATCACGTCCTCTCGTTCGTTGACGACAGGATGCTGGCGTTCGTCGTCTTGGGTCTGGAATTTCTGTATTGTCGTAAAAATAAGCCCGCCAGCCTGCCGGTCGAGGTTAGTTCGTAGGTCTGCGATAGTGTCGGCCCACCTCACGTCGTAGCCAGCATCAGAGAACGTGTGCATGATCTGTTCGTCCAGTTCGTTTCGATCTGTGACAACTACGAACGTTGGATTCCCGAACTCACGGCTCCGACGGATCTTCCGGACAAAATAAAGCATTGACAGTGATTTTCCAGAGCCCTGGGTGTGCCAGTAGACGCCGATACGGCCCAGATCGTCACCTTGGGTTTGCATCGCGCTTTCGACGGCTTCCCGGACTCCGTAGAACTGGTGATAGCCTGCCAGCATTTTCACTGGCTGGCCGTCTTTGTCGCTGAAGATGATGAAGTTCTGGATGAGATCTAGGAGGCGTTCTTTGTCGAACACACCGCGAAGGAGAACTTCCTGTTCGGGAATATCGTCTCGCTCATCACCTTCGTAGTCGATGTATCGCCATGGGCGGTACCACTGCCACCCGGCATCAAGACATCCAATTCGAGCCTCATTCAGATCCGCCAGTCCGATGACCTCATTATAGCGGAAGAGTGGAGATATGTCAGACCGATATCGACTATTTACTTGGTTATATGCATTTTCCAGTGTCGCCTTCGGGTCAGTCGGATTCTTGAATTCGAGCACACCTATAGGAAGTCCATTGATAAAGACGACCATATCCGGCTTACGCGGGGGGTTGTCCCCGACCTGTACTGTAAACTGTGTGGTGACGAGCCAATCGTTGTTTTCCGGATTCTCGAAATCAATTGGTTTAACGAAGCGGCCAACCTGCTCCCCATTTTGCTCGTACTCGACTTGAACCCCATCGACTAACTGTTTGTGAAGTCGCTGGTTGTCTTCGAGTAGGTTCGGAGATTGTGTACTCATGAGTTGCCGACAGGCGTCTTCCAAGGCATGTTCTGGAACACTTGGGTTAATTTGCCCAAGCTGGAGTCTGAGGCGGTCTAAAAGAACGACATTAGATTTTGAAGATCGCTCTGAAGTTAAATCAGCCGAAGAAGCATATTTATAGCCAAGATTTTGAAAGACTTCAATAGCAGGTTTCTCGGCCAGTTCAAGCTCGTCTAGTCCCATTGGAATAAATAGATTATACAGAAGACCTTGGTTCTTACTCAGGTAGACGAGCTTGCCCGGACAACAACTTTGGTAGAATGCATTTTTGTGTTTCGTCCAGAAGAGATATTTCCTTCAATAGACTGGATATTAGGCTAAATACCGGAGTACAATACTCTTCAAATTCTTCGATTTTCTGTTTTGGGGGTATTTTTATATCAATATCTCCAAATGATTTTTGACTGATTTCTGCGTAAGTGCTCCCACTGGCCCGTGATTCGATCACTGCACGCTTGCTTTTCACAAGGTGTGCTAAGAAATGAGGTTTGACTTTCCCTTTCGGGACTAATCCGATGAACCCTTGATTCATCGCCATCGGTATCCTATTCATAACTACTTCACCGATGGTTGCTCTGCTAGTCAAGAAAACAGTATTCTCTGGCAGAAGGTTTGCAGAGGTTTCTTCGAAGGCTAGATCATTCAATTTTCTTTCAGTGGAATTAATCACCGGTAGACCGTTCCCCGTGACATCAGTCGGAGTTAGCCACTCGTGTTCTCCACCTGTATATTGATCAGTACTCTTACGAGGCCCACCGCTATGCATCTCGACAACTGCATTAAATTCAGTTTCTTCCCAGGACTCATCATCCTCTGACATCAAACGACGGAACTCTGTCTCTGCGAAGGACTCCAAATTCTCTGCCAAGAATAAGTTCTGTTCAATTTTGTCGTCGAAGGAAGAAAGTACTTCTGCGATCTTCTCTTGTATCTCTATAGGAGGGAGAGGGATTTCGATGTCGTCGAAAGATTTCATTGTAATTGTGTCAAAAACAGTCCCATATGATACCGCTTGGACTTGTCCAAATACATACTGCCATGCATAATAGAGATAATCCTCAAGAAGTTCCTCAGTCGTGACTAATCCATAGCAACTCTGGTTATACGTCATTCTCTCCCCCAACTGTACTACTTCTCCAACTGTTCCGCGCGCAGTGACCACGACAGTGCCTTCTGGTAGAATCTTAGCATTGCTTGCTTCTTTACCAGCCTCCGTCATCTTGTCTTCAGTTTCGTACACGTGACGGGTTTTTGACTGAGAAATGTCCTTGGCACTGGCCCATTTTATATCCCCTCCTTGCCAGAATTCATCCTCGCTTCGCTTTGGAGTCTTTCCAAGTACAGGATCTATGAGTTCGGAAAGTGGGCGCATTTCCCAGCGTTCATCCCCTGGACCGTATTCATCGCTCACATAGGCTGTTTTCACTTCGTCCACCACAGAGTCAAGCTTCTTCTGCGTCATCAGAATCCCAATTCCTGAAGATTTTCTTTGATTTTCTCCTGCAGTTCGTTAGACTGCTGGAACTGTTCACGGAGTTCGGCTGACAACTCTTCCATCTTCACCTCGTATGGAACTTCACTACTGGTATCTCGATTGATCCCAACATACCGACCAGGCGTCACCATGTAGTCGTTGTCTGCGATTTCATCCGTCGTCGCCACCTTACAGAACCCAGTCTCGTCCTCGTATTTGCCCACATTATCTTCACCGCGATACTCTCGGACGGTATCCGCTATGGTCCGAATGTGGTCCTCCGTCAGACGGTTCTGTGTCCGGTCAATCGATTCGTAGAGGTTCTTTGCGTTAATGAACAGAGTTTCGTCCGTTCGGTTCCGGTAACTGTCCGAGTCCTTCCCGTTGCTGATGATCCAGAGGCATACCGGAATCGAGGTAGTGTAGAACAGTTCACCCGGCAGCGCGATGACGGCGTCGAGAAGATCGTCCTCGATAATCTCCTTTCGTATCTCACCCTCTTGACCCTGAACGGTCATCGACCCATTCGCCATAACTGTACCCGCCATCCCGTCGTCGTCGAGGTGGGAGATCATGTGTTGAATGAACGCAAAGTTCGCGTTATTCGATGGCGGCATACCGTACTCGAATCGAGAGTCCTCCTCTGAAACAGTATCCTTCCCCCACTCGCTCATATTGAACGGTGGGTTCGTGATGATTTTGTCCGCCCGGAGGTTAGGGAATCGGTCGTTCCGGATACTATCTCCGAGTTGTATATTCCCGTCAATACCACGGAGATAGAGGTTCATTTTACAGATACGCCAAGTAGCGTCGTTGACCTCTTGTCCATAAATGGAAACCTGGCTCTCATCGCCGCCCTTCCGCTCAAGGAATTTATGACTCTGAACGAACATCCCTCCGGAGCCACAGAACGGGTCGAAGATGCGCCCCTCGAAGGGTTCCAAAATCTCGACTAGTAGTTCAACTACGTGTTTTGGTGTGTAAAACTCGCCGCCACGGTGGCCCTCTTGTCGGGCAAATTCTTTAATAAAGTATTCATACACACGTCCAAAGACGTCCTCGTCCTGCGTGTCTTTTCCGTTGCCAAGGTCAAGTTCAGCGAATTCATTCAGTAGTCCCTCTAACGTGTCCTGAGGAATCCGTGAATAACGCTTTGGCAGCATCCCGTCGAGACGGTCTGGATTCTCTTCCTCGATGGCCCGCATTGCATCGTCGATTTGTGCGCCGATGTCGGGATCAGTTGCGTTGTCGATTAGGTACTCCCATCGTGCTTCCTCGGGAACATAGAAGACGTTCTCACCGTGGTATGCGTCTTTGTCCTCCAGAATGAACTGACGCTCTTGGTCGTCATCCCCGCAGTAGTACATCGAATCTTCGTCGTGCGTCAGTTCTTGCAGATCCTCGCGGCGCTGCTCGAACGCGTCTGACATGTACTTTTGGAAAAGTAGACCGAGAGCGATGTGCTTGTACTCGGCAGATTCAACGGGCCCGCGAAGCCCCTCGGCAGATTGCCAGAGGCTTTTCTCGAATTTCCCGTCGTCGCCATTAATAGCCATACATCAATCACCGGAAGTTGGTAACTTCAATTTTTGCTTACTGCCCCATGACAGTCAAGCTGTATCAAGTAACGAGATATCTTCTTGAAAATGCTGAATTGCGGACTTAGCGTGCTTAAGATCGGTTGTGCCGCCGACAATGATCTTCCCGCTAGCAAAAATCAGGAGGGTGACTTCGCACTGTGGTGGACGATAGATGAGGCGGGGACACTGCTTGGGTTCGTATTCCGTATCTTCAAGGCCAAGCGCGATGGCGAGAGCTTCCAAGTTGATCTCACGGCCGAGATCTTCCATGAACACAGAGGTTACCTGCCTGAATTCGGTCTCGAAGGCTTTGATATCGATCCCACTGAAGAACCCTTTCGTCGTCATGGGAGCATGCACTGCGCTGCAACAGTAAATGATTGAGCTGACATGCGTAGCGAGGCGTCACTCGGGCCCGGTCCCCCGAGCGCGCATTATGACTGTAGCAGCGTTTGTCAGAGTCAGTACAGCAGAGCAAGACGCCAATCGGCGGCTCAATACTAAACGAATACGACACCGGGCAAATTAGATCGATGTTTGACGGTCTCGTTTGACGGTGTCCGAGAACCACTCATTCCCGCCCGGTATCGGTGTGATTCGGGTGTGATGGGCGGGCAAAACACCCAGTCTATCACGGATTCTCGGGGCTGAATTGAGGTTAACAGACACTGGCTCTGTTGAACTCCTGCAGGACTGACACGAACTGCGTGCTGTAATAGAATGTGCGTATTTGCACGAAGAAATGGCAGATTGAGGATGGCTGGAATTACCAATACAGCCATTCTATAGAGCTATCTGCTGAATGTGAGGGGGCAGCATTGTTCTCCGGACAGAGAGGCTGAATCCCTAGTTTTACCAGATCACATATTATCTGAGTCATAACTCAAGATTGTTTTCAATCAGATCCAAGGGTCAGAGTCTTCGCTGCGTTCATGAAGCGAGTTTGAAGCTGAACTGGCATTATTACTCACGGCCTGTTTTGTTACTCCGCGTGTAGTATGCCACGATCGGGCTAGAGGGCTCTTGCTGTTTGACTTGTACGTATAGCCCTCTTTCTTCGGATCATATGTGAGGTTCTGGTCTTTTTTGATCCAGTAATCAAGTGATTTCGCACAAGAACCAAGTTCAGCAACTAATATCGCCAATTCTGCCTGTGCTACATGACGCCCTACTTCTAAAGGAGACAACTCAAAATATTCACCTTCTATCGGGTGTATGCGACCATTAGCTGTTTCGACTCCAACGATAACATTTCCCGTCCCGTCGCTCTGATATGAGACAGCAATATCACAGAGTAACTCATCTTTGAACTGTCGCTCTGCGAGAAGATGGCGTTCCGAGGGGACTTCGGGATATTCATTTATTTCAACTGAACTAAATTCGTTCATAGCAGAGCGCAGTGCTTCCAAACACGGTCCGTATCTTGGATCCTGTTCGAGTCCCTGTTCTTCATGGGCGTTCTCGTTTTTTGCCGGTCTGAACCCAATATTTAGCACCTCAATTACTGCTTCTCCAGCGTCACGGATGGCGGCTAATCTTCTATCGGTATGAACCATATAGTTGTCTATCCGCTGAAGACATAAATAGTTGATGAAACATATAGTTTAACATATTTTGTACGAGGCTGTTTTTGAAGCCCAAAAGAAGCCATGTCTAAAACGCTGTAAACTATAGATTGACTATAGAGGAAACATTCATATAGGCCCAGAGTAAACCTATAGTTGGGACGAGAACATCTGAACTAGCCACGGTGCGTAACGTGAGAAGCAAGTCCCGAGGAACCCGCATGAGCAAATCAACCCAAAACGAAAACGCCGATATCCGAGTTTCAAAACACGGTGACCAGCGTTGTGTCATGCGTAGCGGTGCCTACGAACTCTCAACGAGTGAAGTGTGGCGACAGGGCTCTTTCGTTGACGTGGAAGGCCAAAGTGGGCGGACTCGGATGCATGACCCGGCAGGTGTCATCTTGGTTGCCCGAAACGGAGTTATCACGACTGCACTCCGTGCAGAGTACGAGAGTACGTACTCTCCGCATCTCACTACCTGTGACTCATGCGGTTACGAGTATTGTACGAAGGAACACGGGCTGACGTGCCCGTATTGTGGTTATCATAAGGAAATTAACATAGAATGACTCTCGCAGAGATCGGAACGGTAAGCATAGCACCAGAAATAAAGCTGAATGCGCCCCTCGCTGCTACGACAGCAGGTGGTGTAGGAATCGGAGCTGGCATCGTTATTGGTGCAGGTGTAGTTATGTTGGGGGCGGCTCTCATCGAGAAATAATCTCACTTCGAGACTCGTACCAGTCTGTCAAACCCATCAAATCACCTGTATTATAGCTATTTGTTATTGTATGGTTTTTGGATTAATTGCCTGAGATACTTCATTTAATTCGGGTTCGCTATCGTTACACTAACCGAGACGAAAGCCTGAGAAAACGCGCAGAAAAATGCAGGCCCTGAAACCACCCGCAGACACGGACGACGGACCAACGAGGATTACGAAATCGAACGAGACGTGCCCGTCTGGACCGACACGGAACTCTCAACGTGCACACCGATCGACGAGCTGCAGAACACGACGAGAACCTACTACTCAGTGACTTTGCAAGAGCCTAATAGAACCAGTCGCAGGTGACACACCAATGAGAATGAAACCACACCCGACCGCGGACGGGTACAAAGTATGGCTGAGTGGCGATGAGCTCGGCGAACTAATCCACAAGATGCACGAACGGGGCGGCACTCCACACAGGATCGCCGGGCGACTCGGCGGGCATTGTGGACTCCGACGCGACGAGGCGAGTAAAACCCGGCCAATCGACGTGAACGAATCGCATGGTGACACGACACTGCGAATCTGGGAGGACCAAGCGAAACGCGACAAGTACCGCGAGACACCTATCCCACGCGACCTTGCAGATCAAATCCGGATGATACCCGAGTTCCGAGACCAGGCGGTCGATGACGCGACGCTCAACGTCACGGGCAAGACGTTGAATCGCTGGGTGAAGCGCGCATGTGAGGAACTGTACGCTGAGACCGGTGACGAAGGATGGACGTACGTCACGTTCCACGATTTACGCAGGACCTGGGGTACGAGAATGCTCGAAGCTGGAGTGTTACCCTCGGTCGTGATGTGGCATGGTGGGTGGGAATCATGGGACGTATTTAGAGATAGTTACCTCGGTGAGTTCAGCCCTGAAGCCCTCAAACGCGAACGATCGAAAGTTGAGTGGCTGGGCGGTAACGCCGACAGTGGTGTTGAGACGCACGTGACGACCGCCGCACCGCCAGCATCAGGGGTGCAGTACCGTACCGACTAACTTGTTCTTACCATCAAGTGGGATTATCCCGGTCGGTGAAGTATTAACACGTGACTTAGATACTCAAACTGGACGATGAGCGACTCCAACAATCATGACAGTGACGAATACTCACCACTCAAACAAAGCCCCGGGGGAGACATGCGCGGGGCTGTTGACGCGGAGAAGGCTAACCAAGACGGCGAAATCGCAGACCATGGTGTCCCGCATGGGTATGGCGATGTATCGTTCGACGAGGAAGATCTGGATCGACATACCACCCCAGACGACGTGGAAACTCCGTTCATTGAGCAATCAAGCGGTGAGTCGTTCAATGTTGGCGAACACGATGACGACAAGTAAGTGACCCCGTTATCGACACATGGACATCGACGACCTGAGACGTGCGCCAGCACCGGACGGCGTTGAGTGCGGAGCGTGCGGCGATCCGGCAGTCACCGAAATCAATTTTTACAACCTCATGCCGGACTACGAAGAATCGTACGGGTTTTGCTACGAGCACCTCCCGGCCGACCAGGATGAGCTGGACGCCGTGACTGACGCGATCCGCGATGGGAGAGACCCGTTCACGCTTGTCAAATGAGTTGATACACCGAGCTCTACACCGTCGCTGGAATTGTCAACGTGTAATTGAATCACACCTGCCTACGTGCGTGAATGTGGAAGTAGGTACGCAGGTAGTGACGATAGTACGTACGCTCATGAGTACGTACTCACGTACACCAGTACGAACACACATGGAAACTCAGGGCCATACTCACTGAGCCCGTAGAATTTGAACGGGAAGTCGTTCTGACGCTGGTATTTCGGTAGCGAGACTTCTTCAAGGATACCATCGTTGACGAGTTCCTGCAGATGCTGGCGAATAGTTGTCTGACTTTTGCTTAGTTTGACGTGGTCGAGTTCTTTCAACGTCGGCAATTCCGAGGGATGTCCAAGAATGTCTTGGAGAAGCACGAATCGATGGCACGGTAGTCGTTCACACCCCATGCCCACAAAATATTGGGTCCGGTTGACATTAATTGCGGACACCCCCCGTTCCCGACGACACCCCTCACTTCCGCTCCAAAATCGTAATAAGGTGCTTCTAACACCATCACACTCAATACCCGCCAAAGTTGCAGACATTGCGGACACCCCCCGTCCACCCGACCGCGTGCTCGGCGTGGTGATCGAGCACGCTGACCCCACCCCAACAATCCGCAATCGCACACTCACATATCGAACGCGTCTATGCGCAACTTTTGCTTATCAGACTCGGTACGAGCCTGATAGTGGTTTTCAAGCGTCGATGTTGAGGAATCCACTCTTGAGCTAAGCAACTCAGGCTCAGTGCCTTTCCGCAACCGTGCAGTGATCGATGAAAGGCTCACCGCCGTGATGTACGTACGCTCGTGAGTACGTACTCGCGTACATCAACACGAACACACGCAAGTACTCACGGACGTACTCACGTACCCAGCACGAACACGTTACGACACGAACGTGAGTACTGGTGTACGCGGTCATCCACTCGCGCACTCACATGTCGAAGGCGTCGCGTCGCAACTCTCGTTTATCAGCAGCTGACCTGACGTCATAGTGCTTTTCGAGTGTGTCGGTCGATGAATCAACACGTGAGCTGAGCAATTCGGGTTTAGTGCCTTTGTCGAGCCATGCAGTGATCGACGCGCGCCGGATGGCGTGAGGCGACACTGACTCTTTGCACTTCGATGGACTCGAAGCGCCGCACTCACACCCAGTCGAAATACTCCCACAAGACGTTAATTTGTAAATGTGAGTCCGGATTGGCGACCGGGTCATACGCCCGTACTGGGAGGCGACGAGAGGCGAGCGCCCGTTATCATCGACGACGTCAGGACGACGATCATCGATCCACGCGCGCAACACGTCACACACCCACCCGTGCAAATTCACTTCCCGTTCAGACTGGTCTTTGTTTTTGAGTGGTGTACCCTCAGACGGCCGGTGAGCGATGTTAATCCACTGATCGTCTAAATGCACATCATCCACGTCCAGCGCTCGCAGCGCGCCAATACGGAGCGACGCTGTCCACGTGAGCGATAGCAGCAAGTGGTCAAGCGACGCGTACTCATAACGCTCCAAATCATCCAGGATATTACCGATCCGGTCAGGGTCGAGCGTAGTTGTTCTTGCACACCCAGCCCGCGTCGGCATCGATACTGAACGAGGGACCTCTTCGCCAACCCACCCCATACGATCACAGAAGCGCAGGAAAAGGCGCAGGACGCTAAGTTGGTTGTACATCGTGTTACTGTTGATTGATTCCGATCGATGCCGCCGGAATCTCGATACTGTGAGTGGTTCGATATCGTCGATATTATCAACGTCGCGCCGCGGTTCCGCCCACTCACGAAACTGTTTGAGTAAGTATCGATGGTTAGTGATGCTCGATTCGGATAGTTCCGGTGCTCTTTCCGCGAAGTACGCTTTTATTGCTTCGTCTATTGTTACAGTCATGCTTGTTGTGCTTGTGCTGAGTGGTGCGAGCACGTGCATGTGGTCTCAGTTGCGGGCGAGGCACCCTTGACAGGGACTCGGAAGCCCGCGAAGGGGCAAAGCCCCGAGCGGGACCCGAGAGGCCCGGCAGTGAGCAAAACCCGCAGGGTTTTGCGATCTTCGGAGCGTTGACACGCGGTTTGTGTCAACGATCCGTAAGTTCAAATCTGCCCAAACCCACTTTCTGCATTTTTGTACCAACGAGCGAAGCGATCAGCGTAGACATATGTACCGTCCACCATCGACACCGGCGGGGGCGGCTACCGCTCAGTTCAACTCGATGCG
>LKMJ01001271.1_pt1 | contig 21923 bp, 30 predicted proteins | sample 643391 | NCBI WGS metagenome assembly LKMJ01 (sample SAMN04112250, study PRJNA286221) | soda lake metagenome | biome: soda lake; feature: Kulunda Steppe; material: water; isolation source: sample PL-Br10 brine of Picturesque Lake | place: Russia: Kulunda steppe | collected 2010-07
AGAGAGAGAGAGAGAGAGAGAGAGAGAGAGAGAGAGAGAGAGAGAGAGAGAGTAAAAGAGGCAGACATGGCACCTGAGTCATGGCACCTGTAGTCAGAGGTTCGCTCTGGTCCATGGCTGTAGCAGGACTAAGCTCTGCGCCAGCTGCATATCATGTGCCAAATCATCTGTTTTACTCAGAAGTCCACTTGAACTCAGATGCAATTTTCCGTTCAAGGCGTGTGATTTTGCAGCCTCAAGAATCATTTGTGTGCAACCTTGCACTACAGGAAATATGGGAGCCTGGACCCGCCAACCTACAGGCTTGGGAAAATCCCAAGTGGTGTCAGGCTGGCCTTGTTCTCGGTGAGCTCTCCACGTCTGTCTCCAGTGTCGTTGCCCTAAGTGCTGTAGAACGTCTTCTTTAATGGATCACGCACAAACATGTCCTAACAGGCCGCTGCAAGTCTCTAGTTGTCCTTGCCAGATGTGTTGTGAGAGAATGACCATGCTGCGAAAAAATAATTCTTGAATTGAGCCATGCTGCGGGACTAATACGGATGGACCGCATGCATGCAGCATACACATACTGCTACGAGTCAATGCTGCAGCAATCATTTTGTGCATGCTCCTGTGGAGCCATTTTTAACGCATTTGATTTGTGCATGCCTTGATAAACATGCCTGGAGATGGTGGTGAAAGCAGCCTGGCAAGGGGTGACCACCCTTAAACCTCTTGGACAGCCTGGCAAGGGGTGACCACCCTTAAACCTCTTGGACTCTTTGTGGCTCTAGCATTATTGAGCTTCTCTTCAATGCCTGCTGCGTCTGCGCCATGACCTGCTTTAGCTGAGAACTGGGTAGCTAAGTGCCAAACAGGCATTTTGCAGGTGTATCTTCTTGCATAAGGGCCGTGCCCGTGACAAGGATGCAGGGTTAGGGTCTGCGCTGCCAATTATTTGGTTGGCGTAGTTCACAAGGGCAACTGTAATTGCATGGAACATGAACTGAACGTGCACGTGAGCTGGCTATCCATGTGGAGCGCGTGCAGGGTGGAGCCGACATGCTGGCAAACCCTCAAGATTTCAAGCTTCTGTTAGAGGACCTCCCACCGGAGAACCTTGTCTACAACACTCATTTGCCGGATTATGAGGTTGGTCTCTCAGGTTTAGGCCTGAACAAGCCCTGAACGGCATTTAGCACCCTTGCCCTTGGAAGGGCCGTGCACAACCAGCCCAGTATGCATTCGGGGGCTTATCGCTATCAGCAGGCTTGCTATGGCTTGCGCGTCTGTGTGCATTTATACTTTCCTGCCTTGAGCTGGCCGTGCCAGGGAGTTGCGCTGGAGAATCCATTTGATTCAGCAGGCAGTGCTTGCCTTTCAAGCTGCAATGCACATCTGACTGCTCATGCTCTTGCCTCTCCACGGTGATTGCAGCATCTCGATTTCATTTGGGCGATGGATGCAACAGAGCGCGTTTACCGTCCTGTTATAAAAATGCTCCTCGAGGAGCAGCGGCGGCTGGAGGAGGAAGCGGAGATGAGAATGGAGGAGGAGGAGGAGGAGGAGGAGGGGGAGACACGGGGGCGTCCTTGACACCTTAAAACGCGTGCACTTGTGTATTATGAGATGTGCTCTTATAGGTGACACATCTTCACCTCCTCATAATGCAAAGATTGGTTGTAAGCCAATGGATCCGGCATAGGGGGATGTGTTGCTTTTGCCATACAATGCACTATCTAATCGCTCGACAGGTTCCTCTTTAAGGGGCATGCCCTTTTCACAGGCCTTGTTGTCCTGCCTGGTGAAAGCCTTCTTGTTTTGCCTGCTTCTGGTGGGGCAGGAAAGTAAGGTGTGTAAAATCTTGTGATGGAGCTGATCTTAGTGAGTGCAGAAAGTGTCAAAAATATCAGTGAACATACTCAATTAGGATGTGCTCTGCCTGTATCCTTTTTGTGTGTGTATGTGTGAGTGTATGTGTGTTTGTGTGTGTATGTGAATATGTGTGTGTATGTGCGTGTGTGCGCGTGCAGGTGTGTGGGTGTGTGGGTGTGTGCGCGCGCGTACGCGCATGCGCCTGGGAGCGTGCGTGCGTGCGTGTGTCCGTTGTATTATCATAATTATGTGCTAGCTTATAAGCTGCCGGTGGGGTTGAGCCCAACTGTATTTATTTTGTCTTACATGCTTTTCCACTGCTCCAGCCATGGATCACTGTTAAACTTTTCCTGCATTTAATTCCTGCATTCACAAGCTTGAAGTCTTGCGGTGATTTAGGTCTCTGCACAATTTGTCCTTCTAGCAAGAATGCGTGGGGAAAAGACAGGTTAGGTTACATAGCTGTATCCGCTCAATCCAAGATTCTTCAAGAGACTACCTCCCCGTGGGGGATGCCTGGGCCAGGCCTCTCGTAATCTTCATATCACAGCAGTCTGGAACAGAGCTGCGCGACTCCACCTGAACAAACACAATCCTACGCGGCTACCAAATCTTGCATGTGCCATTATTTTCCTAAAGCAAGTTGGCACCTCAACGTCATTTTTAGCCATCCCATATGTAATGCTAGACACGCTGAGACAGCGCCTGGTCTCAAGAAATTTGAGAAACTTCACACTGAAAACGTGCAGACTACCAGAGGGGGTTATCTGAGGCCCAAAATGGGTATGGTTTTGGTATGATCCCAGGGCATGGGCGCCGTGACGGGTACCTATTAAGCTTAGCTTGAGATGGTAGCCCTGTTTGCAAGCTTTTCATAGCACCTGAGCTTGAAAGGTACCCGTCTTGGCGCCCATGTCTAATGGGCCGCGGCGTGAACCCTACTTTTCACAGCCAGATGTCCACAGCAGATCAGCCACTGCACCAAATCACATGATTTTTGATGTTTTGGTGCTCTTGTAATAAATGAACATCATTGCAAAAGAATTGGATTGAATCCACTCAGTGGTTGGTGAGATGTGCATTTGGGGTCATTTCCCTTAGAAAAAATCAGCAAAAGGGGTGCCAAAATGGGTCAAAATCCGACCTCCTCCTCAGTTTCAACATCCAATATCAATTTGCAATATATCAGAAGTATGTTGATGGTGTTTTTGGGGTAAAAATACATGTGGTTGGGTCGTGTTGAGGGCATACGTGGGCTGTTTATGCCAAAATAGGCCAAAAACAGAGGCTGAGCACCTACCCAGGCCACAAGGGTCGTCCATTTCACACTTAATTTTACCAGTAGCCTAGTTGTATGATGTTTTTACAGTTTGCATCAAAAAAGGATCATGTCCAGACTTTTGCTCAGATAACCCCCTCTGGCAGACTACTACTTTAGTTTAAGTAGCGCGAAGTGCTCTTGCAGACCTACTTTGGGTGAAGTGGCCCCCCTTTCCCATCATTCCAAACCGTGACTCACTCTTGAAATTTCTGACAGGAGATCCTGGACCTACACGGATGGCAAAAGTTATCTGAAGAGCGAGTCTGGTACTGACAAGCTTACAAGCATTCTGAACCGAATGAGCATGAAGCTTCACAGCAAGCTCGGTGGCTTTCTGAGGATCAAGACCAAGATGTTTCACAGACTCTATACTAAAAGGGCTGTAGATAATACCTCCCACTCCCAAAAGGACAGTGTGGAGGCTAACTTCGTTGAAGCAAACAATGCTGGTATAACCGACATCCGATACGAGTCGTGCGGAGAGCAGAATTTACTGCTATAGCTGTGGCAGTTTCACCCGATCATATCAACATCGCCACAGACGGCCTTTCTTCTCTCCATCAAATTAAAAAAACAATTGCTGTACCCTGACAAGCACCGTCACTATGTCCAAGGAGACATCCTCAAACTTCTATGTAATACTATCCGTAATTCTCAATTCCACATCTTCCTTTCTTATGTAAAATCCCATGGAATTGCTGGAAATAAATGTGCAGACCGTTGTGATGTGTGTGATCTACTAGATACTAGTAGCAAAATACCGAGCCAGCCATGTAAATAGCCTCCCAGCTGAACCAACCATCGGCACCGCAGGCCCTGGTGGCAATCCCTTCTTTGATATTTGCTGGTTAGCAGTTGAATTAATTAGTAAGGATCTGGCACTGAAGCTCCCCAGCACGGCACCAGATTGCCTTCCTTTCCAAAGCTCGAAGCAACACGAATCCCACAAGCAGATGAACCATAAGCTGAGTTATGCCGACATAAAAATAGCAGATTCTTATCAACAGAATCTGCTTTTGCGCTTCCACAAAGGCATTAGCAACGCTTTTTGGAGCACTGTCACGCCAAATCACAGTCATTGGTGAATTACAGACCAAAATCTCTCCAAATGAATCGCAATATCTTCCACTGCCGCACAGGCACCCTTCTTAATCAGAAACACGTTGTCTGCCTTGAGTAGTCCACAAGCCTTCACTGAAGGCTTCAGTGTCCACTCTGTCAGCAAGCAAAAAGCGAATTCTCTCTGGTTGTCAACATACAATCATCTCAGGTATGATCACTGAACGCCATGATGCTGCCTGCAGGCTCACCATAAGACTACTCTGAAATTACATGCTTACTCTGTGCTTTATGCACACAAACTGACGGCGACCAGACATGCCCTAGAAAAAAAGGGTTGCATTCAAGGTCTTGGTCTGGAGCAGGGGATGGCTTGCCACCTTCCAGTTCCCTTTATAAAGGGGACTAATTAGTTCTTCTTTTCTTGGGCCAACATGTCTCCTTTTCCTTAATTTATGTACGGAGTCGTTTCACTGCCTAATTGGTTATTCCTTTTTTCACTGTGTTCGGAAAAGACAGCCGCCTCTCAGATCTCCAGAGAAAGAGGAGCTCTGCAGAAGCCAGAATAAATCTTCATATTCTGAATGGAAATTTGTATTTTCAGAGGATCATAGAGCCCGAAAGGCTGAAAAATTGGCAGGCTCACAAACTCGCGGCCCCTTCCATAAAACCCACATTGAAATTTTTGAATACTACCATATTGAGAAAAGGTATGGAGGGACAAGAAGCCCACGCCGCTGTGATCCCGCCTGAGGAAGCGAAAGAAATCGCTACAAAGCCGGGAGGCGAGGCCGCACCCCGGACGGTCCCGTCTCCACAGGTCAGAATAATGCTCGTTTTATTTAGGAAGCCGCAGCATTTCTCTCCTGCCGTGGATGGAGTCGCTGCATCATCAATGTGGGTGTGTTTGTGATCCGTCGCCGCTGACCAATGCATGCGCCTCCTCCCCTCGCAGGACCTGGAGACGTGGAGGCACTGCGACTGCTGCTGCTTTGATGTTGATGTGAGTATTTGGCACAACCATGTGCAACGGGGGAACACGACTGATCTGCACAGATCTTGATAATTGACGAGGAATTGCAATTGCACGACCTCTGCAGTGCACAGTGACTGTCAATGATGGCTTGGACCTGCTTGCCGACTTCATGGGGGTGAAGGAGCAAGTGGAGGTCCTCACAAATCAGGTCAGGGTACCCCGTGACATGAGAGCTTGTTTTAGCACAGCCCCAGCATCCATTGCTCCACATTTCCCTCCAGAACTGACCTTGAGTGAATTGTTACATTTTGCATTTTTAATCTCATTTCAGAATTTCGTAACACGCAGGCTCGATTGTGCACACACATGCGCACCCGCACGCACGCATGCATGCATATGCAAGTGCGCACGCACACACCAATGCATGCAGTGCATGCAGTGCATGCCATGCACCAATGCACACGCGCATGCACACACTCACACATATGCACACAGAAACGTGTCAAGGGCACATAAACATAAAATTAAAATCAGCCTGAAGGCAGCCCAAGTCTGGGCCTTGAGAGCTCAAGCAACTTGCGCATAAGTCAGAGGGTATAAACCGCGATCACCGCTTTGTCCCACACCATCATCACCACCACCACCATCATCATCATTCTCATCATCATCATTCTTATCGCGCTCCGGTGCGCTGAAAGTGGTTGTAACTTTTGTGCGCACACTGGCTTTGCTGGCTGGAGCACAGGCTATGGATGGCAGCATGAACATGGAGACGTCACTGGATGAGCGGCTCAAAGTCATAAACTGCAAGCCAGAGGATGTGCGCCGCTTTGTCAAGGCCAACCCGCCTCAGAACAGGCTGACACCAGTGAGTTGCTTTGCCAGTAGCTCTTTTGCTTGCTGAGGGAACAAGCCGTGCAAGGAGGTTTGGTATAGCTGCACAGGGATTGTTCCTTGTTGCCCCTCAATTGTCCCAATGATTTGTTGCCTTTTTGTCAAGATGTCTACAAATTGTACCTCGAGGTGCACAGCTTTTATTGGTGCACTAATACAGCACTTGGATTGCACGCCAGACATTGCTCCCTAGATGTATGAAGCTGAATAATGTAGATGTATGAAGCCGAATGATGGTTATGAACCTGTGATGTAGAAAACAAGAGTGACAGCTTTTACACACTGCACACCACAGGGCATTGAGCGCCTTGTCAAGCTGCTCCAGAGGCGGGGGGTGGCCATCTACCTGATCTCTGGTGGCTTCCGCGAGATCATCATCCCCATCGCCAATCTCCTGGGTATCCCCAAGGAGAACGTGTTTGCAAACCGCATGAACTGGTGAGTGGAGTTATTGAAGTGAAGTGCCTTCAGACCTGCGCCACCACTCTCTACACAGACCAAAGTGTATTGACCACAAAGTGTTGAGACCAACAAAGAGTAGAGACCACGAAGAGTGAAGACCCTCCAATAATCTCACCACTGGTGTGTAGACCAGGGCCATGATAATGGGAGGACAAATGGACAATGTTATGAAGACAACACTGTAAAGTAATCAAAATTAAAGCAGAGGCAACACCATGGCAAGCCCACACCAAGCCTGCCTGCCCTTGATGATGCACATCTTCTCTGGGTCTTAATTGTGCTGCACAATGTGCAGCACATACACACCATAGCCACTGAAATGTGAGCCTATGCTGGGGCTGTTTCAGGCTTTATTGTAGGAGAATCAAGCTGCTTTGACTGGAGTCACACACATAATTTTAAAAGCATAACTTGAGAGTTGGTGCTGTGCCCTGCAGAAGGGGGCCAAGGGAATGAAAGTGGAGCATAGCACCACTGTTGCGCACTCTTGAATGCACAGGCAATGGGATGATGAGACAGGGGAGCCAACTCGCCTGGCTGGCTTTGACATGTACCAGGTATGTGCTGTGAAAGCCTGAACAAGAGTAGCTTTGCGGGCTTGGTCGGGCACTCCAGAGCATGTGCAGGGCGATCAGCCTTCTTGGGGCTTCTCTTATTGCAATGCTCGGCAACCAGACCTCCAGGCAGCGACAATTAGACAGCGTGCGCATCAATCAGGCAGCATGTGCAGCGGCTCCATTTAATTGGCTTATCTGCTTGAGGGGCCAGACCTTCCATACAGACATGTACAGAGCTGACCTCGTTCTTTGAATCCTGGCTTTCCTTGCAGCCCACAGCCTACAACCAGGGCAAAATCAAGGTATGTCCTGGGCCTCTTGCCAAGGAAACTTGACGTTTTTTTGATCCATACTTTTCTTGGTGCACATATGACCAGGGCGGCCAGGGCATTCTGGACATCCAATGCTGCAAAAGGCTACCTGCTGGCTGATGCGCGTAGCCCATCCTTCTGGCATGCTTAGTAAAAAATTTGGATCTCAGCAAAGCCTGTAAGCATGATAAATGCAAACAATGTCTAGTTTACGAATCTGAATATGGGTCATTCCTTGCATGAGCAGCTCCACGCCAACAACCACCTCCTCTGCAATATCATGCTGACGAGTGTGCTGGCACTGCAAGCATGCCTTACCACATAGCACAAGCCACAATGCCATTAATCATACCTGATTGATGGCAGGCCATTGCCGCAATTCGTGAGATGAATCCTTACAAGAACGTGGTGATGATTGGTGAGTTCTCGCGTGGTATCTTGAAGAAGCAGCCAGTTGGAAGGTTTAGTCCACGGGGTATGAGCCTTGCAGGGGCATGAGCAGCACATTTTTGGGGTGTGTGGCATAAATAATGGGCATTCTGCGCATGTCAGGGTGCACATACGCTTCTTTTACCTGATGTCCATGGGACTGCATATAAATACATGAACTCTGTCAATCTTGCAGGTGATGGCATCACTGACTTGGAGGCTGTGGAGTCAACTCAGGTCCGGCCTTGCCTCCTCAAAAATCCTTACGCCACCCTACTCTCTGCCTCCTCCAACCGTCATTCTTCATCGTGGGATGTTTGATAGGGCAAACCTGGCATGATGTTAACAAGAGGCCAGCAGGACTCTGCGGTGTCAGCCACACCCTCGCTCATGCATTCATCCCTGTAGGCTGCCTTGCCAGGGACTTGCATGCAGTAAGCACAGGGAAACACCGGGATCTGTGCATGTACTTGAAGAGCACTTGCAGGGCTGCCTTGACGCACTGTGTTGAGGAAACGTTGCACAGGAATGGCACTGTTCTGAAGAAACAAGCCCGAGTCCAGCCTGGCCTTGCATGACAACCGGCTCCACCCGCAGGGTGCAGACCTATTCATCGGCTACGGCGGTGTTGTGGAGCGCAAGGCTGTGGCTGCCGCGGCGCCCTGGTTTGTGTACAGCCACGACAGTCTGGCAGAGGCGCTCTTCCGGCGCAAGGCAAGCGCGTGTGCGTCCTTAAATGTGCACTTCTCCAAAGTGTGTGCGCAGCCAGAAGCGCAGGCTGAGTGCACATGCACTGCTGCAAAGCATGCGCAAAACTGCATGTGCTGGGTGCATGCACATTTACTGCCCCAAAGCCCTGTGTTGCTGTTGGCCGAATCCCTGTGGACCACAGGCTTCTGTTGTGGGCGCATGACAGGCATGCTTGCTGCCACTACCCTGCTTGGTCTGGGCCGCTGTTGCTTGCTGCGCCTTCCTCTTTGCCCTGTTGCACCCTGCTGAGGGAATGATTTGCCTGTGCTTGAGGTGATGCGCAGGTGGCAATGATCGGGTCAGGCTCCTTTGCATGCGCCATGTTGCACATTGTGGCGGCCAACGTGCTTGTGCACGATGAGTTTGATCCACAAGTGGCCTGCTGGGTGCACGATGCCAAGGCTTTGTTTGAGGTAAGAGACGATGGTGCTGAGGTGCAATCCACACTGCTGGGTGCTTAATGCCAGGACAAATTTTGAAGTGAGCAAGGGTGGTGCTGACAAGAGGGTCACAGAGAGCACATGGCATGACACTTGGGCACATAGCATGACGCTTGGGCATCAAGTTCTGGCAAGAGCAAGATGGCTTCGTTTCCATAAGGAGGGGTAAAGAAGGCTGCTAATTTGAACAGCTGCACCCATTTATGTGTAGCCATGGGGGTCAACAGATTCGTCACTTTTCAAGACCCATAAGGCAGGTCGCAAATGCACGCAACTTATTGCCTGAGCTGCTTACCTCAATCCATCTAGGGGCAGATGGACCAGAGGAGGGCTACGCAGGGCCCTCTGCGGCACCATTTTGTCTACCACCTCCTGACCCCTAAGAAGTTCTGCTTCCTGACCTATCTCTGCGTTCCACAGGGGCGAAGTTTGCTTGACATCATCAACAAGGAGAAGACAAATCCCAAGTATCTACCAGGTAACATCCAGATAGGAGCAAAGCAAGGAGAAGATCAATCCCAAGTATCTGTCCAGTAAGAGCTGGAAACAAGCAAAGTGACCTGGCACATAGCCCTTGAGCTGGCCTTGCTGCTTAGGGGAGTCTCGAAATCAACTGTCTGCTGTCCCACTTGCTAGTTGAGATTATTGCTGTCTCATTGGCATAAGGGTTGGGTTGGCTTGCTTGCCAAGCCAAACACTTGAAGCTGGAGTCTGACAAGGGCCTGCAAACACAGCCAGAAGGCCAGCTCAGGTTAAGGTGCGCATACACAAGTGAGTTGCCCCCTGGCCAAAGTTGCCGGTCAACACAATTCAGAGAGGCAAGGGGGATGCTACAGCAGTGCTTCACCCATCACCTGCACACCACACGCGCTCATGTTGCTCATTCAGCTTGTGTGTGGAGCATTTTGCCTGTGACCCAGGCGTTCATCTTGGGGACAACGTGAATGCAAGCAGCGATCTGAATGAGGTCGTCAAGGATGCGGACGTGCTGATATTTGCGTCCCCCCACCAATACATGCACACCATCTCCCGAAGGCTGATGGGAAAGGTGAGGGGGGGATGGGGCCCTGCCTGGCAGTGCTGCATACGTCCCTGGCAGCGCATGCGGTCGCTTGCAATGGCCCTATGTTTTGTGTCACCCTTCCCCCACAAAAGCTTCTTTGTCAAGGGCACGTGAAGTCAAAGAATTTCAAGCACAGTCAAATGGCTTAGCAAAGTTGCGCAGCTTAATGGCTTGGCCAAGCCAGCGCTCCGGGCAGCACTGTGCCAATGCTTAGCGCACCTCTTGGGCCTTGCAAGCACCCCAAGGGTTTTGCAAGGACCTCAAAAAAGTATGCTGCACCTCATGGGATGTGCAAGCACAACCAGGCAACAACCGGGTCAGGTTGCTTGTACTTGATGCACCTCTTATTGTGTCTGTGAGCTCAGGGTCGTACAAATGCAGCGGTGCACCGCGCAAATACAGCGTTTGTCAGAAAGTGCAGCTCAAAAGGGATAGTGGATCAACATGGGGTGAGATGAGAGTGTTTTGAGGCCCAAGCTGCTCAAATGCCATGACACTGGAAAAGCAGCTGATGCATGCCAGGCAGGTTGGGCAGTAGTGCAAATACCTAGGGTGTGAATATGAAGAGCCAGCAAGCACCCTGGATTTATCAAGTCATATTTGCATTTCTGCTGCAGTTATGCACCAAGCACAATACCAGGTGGACAAGCAGGCCACCTGCAGCCTGCAGGCTGATGCAACGACCTCACAGTGCAGTGTGCAGCCCGCGTAACCTCGCAGGTGCTCCTCACATTGCTTTGCAGGTCAAACCGGATGCGCTTGCCATCAGCCTGGTCAAGGGCATGCATGTCTCCAGGGACGGGCCGCAGCTCATCAGCCAGATGATCCGGAGGTGAGAGGCCATGTATATAGCCATATATATAGCCCTCTCTATATACAGCCATACGTACAGCCATATATACAGCTCATCAGCTTGATGATCCTGAGGTGAAAGACCATGTGCACTGCTCTGCTACTTTCATGTCCAGCATTCACTTATTGGAGCTGGATCCATTTGCAGGCCAGGCAGCACGCGTGTGATTTATTTGTGTGCATTGCATGCTCACGTGTGCAGCACCCGGCATGTTTACCGACAGTGGCTGTGTGTTTGCGCGCAGATAGGTGTTCAAGAAGGGACCTAGGTTTGAGCATGCACGCAAGTGTGTATGTGCACACGCTCTCTAACACGTACATGTGTGCACGCACCTCATGCAGGAACCTGGGCCTGGACTGCAGTGTGCTCATGGGTGGCAACGTGGCGGTGGATGTGGGAAAGCACCAGCTGTCAGAAGCTGTCGTGGGTGAGTGCACTTGACGATTGAAAATGGGGCCTTTACGTCAGTCAGACGTGCAGTTTAAGGCAACTGCTAAGCTCAAAGTGCCAATGCTTGCAAGCAAGCACACACAGAGGCTAAGGTGCCAGCAATTCGGTGAGGGAGGATGGGAAGTTTGGGAGCGGTAGGGGTGGATCCGGATTGTGCTCTGATGCCTTGTACTGATGCCTCATTCTGTCATTGCAGCTGCCCAGAGTGAAGAGATTGGCGTGATCTTCAAGAAGCTCTTCGAGTGCTCCTACTTCAACGTGGACCTCATGCGCGATGTGGTGAGTGCTGTGGCATACACGTGCATACACGTGCTGTGGCATACACGTGCATACACGTGCTGTGGCATACATGGGAATCCAGCACACCATGCCCTGTTTCCCCAGCAGCAACTGGATGAAGGAAGCTCCGGGATGACTGTGACGTGTGTCGCTGTACAGGATGTGTGCTGTAAAGCTACGCGCCAAAGTTGTGTGGGTGCCAATGCAATTCTCCTCATGCACAGCTCATATTGCACATGCATAGCAGCCACCACACGTTGGTTTGCCTGTCTTGCTTTTCAAACATCCGTGTGCATTTTTTTGCCCTGCAGCCTGGCGCAGAGATGTGCGGCACCCTCAAGGTAAGGCCAGTGATGTGCCAAACAGTCATGGCAGGGTAGTAATGGGAGGGATGATCACATGGTAGGGCCTTAAAAACTTGAATTTTGCATGCTTAGTGACCTTGAATTCATCTTGCTTTAAATTCTTGCAAGGTCCGCGTTATAACTTACTTTTGATCATTTTCTGCATGTGGGTGTCGTTGACGAAAGTGAGTAGACCGCAGTGACTTTCCCAACACACACGCACAATTCCATATGCTTGTGAACACAGAACATTGTGGCAATTGGAGTGGGCATGGTGGACGGCATGGGGCTGGGTACAAACACAAAATCTGTAATCATGCGTGAAGGCTTGTATGAGATGCGCAAGTGAGTATGCATGGGCCTGGTTGTTTTGGGTTGGCTACAAAGTCTTTGTCCTGAGCATTGGACACCAGAATGTATGAATGTCGTGCATCTTAAGTCCATCAGGGCTGTTTATGATGAAACAAACACCAATAGATTAGATTGCGTTGCACACAACAATCCCAGGGTTGACTCGAGGCAGCAAAAGTTCTGAGGGTTGAGTTACTAGACAGGAAGCCACAAGTTGTACTATATTACTCCTTAGTTGCTCAAGCTCTGGCAACTGTTTCAGAACAATGGGCGGAATGGATTTCATATCCATGATGATCATTTTTATGGTGCTGCAGCAGAGGCTGTATACTTTATGCCTCATTTTTAAAAGAAATTGAGGAGTGCCCCCCCTGCTCAATTAGCTTTTTTTTTTGTGCTGCTTTGGCACAGGTTGTCAAAGGCCCTGTACTCAAATGTCCGGACCGAGACATTCTTCAACAGCTGGTGTGAGCTCCGCTGGGGTCGTGTCTACTTTTTTTGTAGGGTTCGAGCTGCAAGAGGCAGGCTGGCTCACCTCACTGCACAAAAGCATGCTTCAAGACCTTGCAATGCCTGGTTGATGGAGTATCATGACTGACGTCCGCTTGGTCAGCCCACCATATGGCCGTCCCCTTGCACAGCCTTGTTAAGCGTGTCATAAATGCCATCTTCTTGAGTGCTTACCGTGGCCGTCCCCTTACACGGCCATTTGTTTGTGTCACCTGGGCAAGGACAGAGAGTGGCCATGTATTTGTGTCACCAGCACAAGAACAGAGAGTGGCCATGTGGTGTCTTCCTGTTGCGCGCTCCCTCAAAGAAGTCATCCATGGCCAACCCGCAGCTGGCCCTTCTGATCTTGCTGCTGTGCACTTGCCTCAGTGCAGTGGCATGCCCTGACTGCCCGTCAATAGCCTGTGGCTGTCATGGGCGGCTTGTCTGCCTGTCAAAGCAGCAAGAATAGCCTGTTGGGAGATTCCTGGCGGTGTTCTTGCCCTTGCGTCTTTTGCTCCCTGCAGTGCCATGACAATCATCCGACACATCAGTAACCTGCAATGTTTAGGAGGCCATGCTGTGTGCTCCCCTTCTGCCTCCATTCAGTGGCATGGGCGATCTGATTACAACATGCCTGGGTGGGCGCAACCGCCTTGTGTCTGAGGCGTGGACGCGTGCAGCACTGGTACGTGACCAAATTTGATCATAAGAATCATTGCTTTGATGCACATTTCAAGGCCGCCCATTGCTCTGGCAGGTGCAGCTTTACAGCCATTACCTATGTGATACACGCTTGCCCTTTATGCTCATTGTCCAGTTTCAGCTGCCATGATGCATGCTTACTGTCCACTGTCAGGCCCAGGCACCTTGGCGCCGGCATTAAGGTTGTGAAGTGCAAGTACCAGTGGCCTTGAACCTTGATATTGCGGCAAAGGTGACGTTGTGGGAGCAGATCCTGACTGTCCATGGTTAAACATGGTTTTTAATAGATCACATTGCTCTGGGCTATGAGCTTTGCAGTGCTTGCTAAAAGGTGGCAGTCACTCGCAATGCTGTGCAGTCTGAGAAGCCACGCACATGGGATGAGCTCGAGAAGGAGCTGCTTTCAGGGCAAAGCCTGCAGGCAAGTTCTGAGCGTGCATTCACATGCTTGTGCATGTGCTCTCACTATGTGCGTATGGCCATGAACATATGTGGACCTCCAGAGGGCATCTTGCTGAACCAAATTCCAAGCTTTGCTCAGCTTGTTCTTGAGCTGGCATTTCATCCCGGTGTAAATATTGCCTAGCACATTTGCCTGTTTTTATAGGTGTGAGTATACTCTCAACTCATACGCACGCAGGGCGTGAAGACATCGGAGGAGGTGCAGCATGTTCTCAAATTGAAGGACTTGGAGCGCAGCTACCCCCTGTTCACAACCATCAACCGCATCATCAACGGTTTAGTGCCTGTGCAGTCCCTGCTGAACTACAAGGAGGTGCGCGCTTCTGCAGCCAGTCTGCAGAATGTCTTATTTTGATGCATCATGCCTTGACATCCGACAGAAGCTACAATGCACTAGACTTGCCTTTGTGTCTTGCTGAGAGACTGCTTAAAACATTACACAGACTCTTGGAGCCAGTACAAGCATATGCATCCATTATTACTTTACTTTCAGCTATAGCTGCCTTGCAAATGGTTTGGCATTGTCAGCCCACCTATGGCTTTAGTGCAGCAGACCAGACACGGCATAGATCTGGTGTGAAACGCAAGCCCTTGGACTTGTGCTTGTGAGCTGGAATGGTAGACCAAACAATGTTCTAGATAAAAAAACTTGCAGTAGATTGTCTTGAAAAGAAGCATGCATTGGCATTTCAGATTCCTGCTCGCTTCTTGCCTACACCTGTTTGCAAGATAACAAAATTTTGTGCCCGCCTGACTGCACAACTTCATTTGCATTCCAGGTTGCAAATATTCCTCTTGCCGTGCAAGAAGAAGAGGATTTTGTCCCAGCAAGGCGCACAGTTTCAATTGGCCTGCCAAAGTGAAATACGTGCACGCATTTCTCCTACTCATATGAGCGTCTGTTTTCAAGTGATGAGTAGCTGTGGAGTGACCTTGTGTAAAAAGATTAAAAGTGGTGATCTTAGTGACAAGTATTTGGAACTTTTTGCTAGCATGTAGCTTAATTGAAATTGCCTTATTAAACCAGCAATACTTGCATAAGACATTGCACATAATCTGAACAACTGCCCATGTATTGATGGCAAAGAGACAAATTTGCCTGGATTTAGCAAACTGAGCTAGTAAAATTAGATTGACAAGAAATGACAATGAAATTGAGAATATTAGGTTGTGATTGCTTGAAGGTCCTTAGCACTTGTTTTGGTTGTTTTAGGCCATCCAAATCATTGTAGGTATGTTTTTTTGATTTGTCATGCCAAATCACCGTCTTGACGGACTTTGTGTCTCAGGACCATGATACCGTCTTGACGGACTTTGTGTCTCAGGACCATGATATCCACTGAGGCGCTCCTGAGCCTGGGAGGCGGTTACAATAAATAGGGGAGAGTGATCCACTCACAATAAGCAATATCAGCCACTCACCTAACCGCAAATCGGACAGTGACAACAATCTGTCAACCAATTTTCAGCTGAAAGCCCCAAAAACAATAATTAATGTGTAAGTCATTGAAGCAGCCTCTTGACAGGAGGAGGGCATCTTGCCTGATGCCTGATGTACCACTGGCAGGAGAAGACAAATCTGGCCTTTCACCTGAAACAAACTATTGAGTAAGGTCTACATCTTTTGTCGCTGAGAGGGAGCTATTCTCCGTTGCAGAATTGCGCTGGAATCCTTTTATCCTGCACCGACTTATTTCACTTCCTCTTTGAGTGGTGGAGGGCTTGTTTGCCTGGTGCTTGCAATGGGTGCTTACCTCTCCCTTAACTCACTCCTCTCCCTTCAACTGAAAGTTTCAGTTCACACCACCAGCCTCAGGAAATCTCACTCATCCTACGTTGTTATAATTTGACTGCGCCTTTTGATAAGAGCAGTCAAATCATAACAACGTAGGGTTTGAGCCCCTGTTAAGCAGGAAGTGCTCTAGAAGAAGGATTTTTCACATTGACCCACAAGAAGCCCTTCCTGGCCTGGTTCAAGAATGTGCTGCTCAAACACATTTTATGGTGCTATGATGATGTTGCCTATATTGATACACATTTGATCATCAGAAAAGTGCATGATGCACTGGCTGATTCGGACAACCATAAGGATTTATAGCAACTTGCAAGCTGAGAAGTACTCATTTGCTAGCTATTACAATAAGGCCCTGCATCTGCATGCCGACAAGTGCATTAATGCACTTTTGGGGCTTCCCAAAACTCTCCGGCCGGGCTGGTATCCTGCATAGTCTCTCCAGCTTTTGACACAGCGTCTTCCACAGCCCCTGAAATAAGGAGACAGGAGCAAACTGCATGGCTCTTCTTCTTAGCACTCTGAGCATCTTCAGTGCATGATACAAAAGCACACCCGGCTGTAATCAGCATATTGGGAATTCCAGGGACTCAGCAGAACTGGTAGGATGATAGCACAAGGGGTGCGTGGCTTTTGAAGACAGCATTAGCAGGAAGAGCAACCATGCACATTGGTAGCTTGCATTCATAGCGTGCCTTGCTTGCACAAAGTTGAAGAAATGCTTGGTCCTGCTTGCAGGAACACCACAGAGGAGCCTGCTGTGCTTAAGCAAGTCACTATTTGACAGAAATCGATGATGCCTGCTCCTGATAGACCAATTAGAACTTAAATCACGTCTTGATAAATGACTCAATCGGCTGGGAGTCAACCTTCATTGTATCTATCAAGCCTCTTGCACAAAAAGCCTTCAATAATATGGCAACACTCCCATCATTTCTGCATGCATTACCACAATCGTGTGTACTGCCAGGCCAATTAATCTAGCTCATAGCTCCCTGTCTCTTGCACTTGTGCCTAACAGCTCCCAGCGCTTGTGCAATACGAGCTAATTGTCATTGTCTAATGAGCAATAATTTTTGAGCTGATATCTTGTCCATCAAGAAACGTGCGTCCACACAGATCTGCAAACGCACAAGATGATTACAACCTTTAACATGCGCACCTGTGATAGCATCCTTGACCTTCTCCATGCGACTTCTTGGTCTGGGGTGCTTTGGCGCCATGTCCATGGCTTTGGCCCACGACTAGGAAAAGGGAAAATCGTTGCAGAGGCAGTATGTCATTGTGAGCCTTTGCCTTCCCGTACCATTGGTACTGTATCATAAAAGCAGGTAGCCTGGCATGGGCGGCATCCAAATGGCAGAGGGCTGCATTGGTGCAAAAGATGCATGCTTCCTCACAGAGCTAGCTTTCTTTGTTGATGTCTTACCTGGAAGAGGGTATCCTTCTCTTCTGCAGATAGCAGTGGCCGCAGGCGGCCAACTACCTGAGTGCAAAAAGTATCAATGTTGCGCACTGCTTGCTGCACAGAAATTCCGACTGCCATTGATAATAGTCTCCATGTTAGTTCACTAGCTCTGCAGCTATGCAATTTTTGTTAAGCATTTCCTTCACAAGCAGATCAGATCACCTTTGACAATGTTTTTTAACTTCTGCTGGCAGCAAACAGCAAACAGGGAGCTCACTGCACAAAGGGGCGCACAAACAGGGCACACGGGCACAAACCTGCCTCTCCTCATCCCTGAGGAGTCGCTCAAGGTGTGTCATGTAGCTATCCATCTGTTGGTCATACAGCTCAAAGTCTTCGCTTGTCTCTGGGATGTGGGTGTCAAGAAAATCCAGCATGTCCTTACCAACCTGCGCTGACGAGATTTGCATGACTGCAACATTCAAGACCTTACACAACGTCCATGGGCACTTCTGCATGCTAAGTATGACTGCCAAGGGAGGTATGACAGGCTCTGGGGTGTGAATGAGCACACCACCAAGCAGACATTCTGCTAACCTTGTTTTCCATGTAGACCATGTCGTGCAGCATCCGTGCGCTTTTGCGGGGGTCGACCTGTTATCATGGGTGCATAATAGCATCACTTTGTGTAAGAACGGGCTGTTCTTTTGCACACCATGTGCAGGATGTGCTTCAGTGCAACCTTGCTGCTAGCCACCAACGATGAATGTGATCAATGAGAGGAGAAGTAGAAGGGGCTTGCTGGCCCACAAATAGGCATCCACTGCTGATTTGAGGACACCAACAGAGTTTGGCTGCACTCACAACCCCCAAGTTGCTCAATTAGCTGTGAAGGGGCCATCTTCAGCCATACAAGTCACTTCCACGTCCGACCTTGTACTTGATCATAGGATAGATCGTCTTCTCAACAGCTGACATGTGCTGGCTAGCAGCCTCCACAACAAGTCTGTAGGCAGATCAAGGTGGACGTATGATCATAATTATGAGTACAGTGAGCACAGGCTGCCATGGACAGATGTGGCTACCCAACATAAAGGTGCAGTACAACTGCCGCTCGCTATGATGCATCCTCCAATCTGAGCTTTGCTGCCTGATCAAACCCACTGACTTTGAAAGGTAAAGACATCGGCCAAGCTGCTTGGCATCAAAGCCCTCTGGGCCTTCTATTGTTTTGGGGCAAGCCATGTACTGGATGTGCAGGTCTCGCAGTCGTTCGTGATCCTACATTTTGTGCTCTTTGCATCAATAAGATCTAATATGCAGAGATAAAATCTGAGTCAAAAGGCATACAGTATTGATAAACACAGAATAACAGCACGTGCAGCAGGACCGCGAATGCTGCCAGTGCACAGGAAGGCGACCGAAGCAACAGCCCTAAGGTAGATCATCGTCCGTGCTCCAACTGCACCTGTAGGATAGCATCAAGGCCGTCTCTTAATATGGGTGCCTGCTGCTCTTGCTCTTGCTCAAGCGGCTCATCAGTCAGGATAGGCATGGCAGCCATTGTAGCTCCCTGATATTTGTTCTTTTAAATAATTATACAATTTAACCTAGACCTCATGTGTTCCTCAAAGGCACCAATCTGAGAGATCGACCCTTCCATATTTGTTCAATCCATATCCAGTTTAATAATGACGGAGTGCGTCGAATCAATATTACACGACCGGGGTTAACACCACCAGTGCTGGTCTCTTAGTAGTAGTTCCTTCCAACCTAATGCTAAAGATGGCCATGATCCAGCGCAAACCTTTGACTGAGGACCTGACAACACCCATTTCCTTCTAGAGCACTCGTCTCCGAAGGAATTCCTTCCTGCCATCCCCCTTTTGGCATGCTCCGGAGCCGAGGAGCAGGTCCTATTGCAGATTGCAGCAGCCTGACATGCAGCAGGCCTCTCCTTTAGGTTACACCCTGTTATTTTTGAAGAAGCCACAATGCAACACCAACTTTGCAAGCACAAACATAGCTGGTTTCCTGCACAAACTATGCAGACGAACGAATCGACTCAACACTGTACAAGACCATATCAGAACATAGACAGCAGACACGGCCCTCACCAACACAACCCCGAAGACACAACAGCTATTAAAAAGTCAGGAACGCATGCATTGCTTGGTCAACTGCAACAATTAAGAATATTTTGATATTTTCTCTTGCCATCAATCAGAGAATGCACAAGCCTTAAATAAGTAAAAGCAAGGCAGACATTGAAGCAAATGTGTTCGCCAGTCTGTTACCGCACACTCTGATGCTCAGCACACCAGCCAGCCCATATCGCACTGCCCCAGTCCACGCAAGTAAGATTTTGCTTGCCTTGTGCAAGATGCTTGTTTGTGTGACCCTGGCCCGCTCCAGATCAATGCATGCTTGCACAGCACAAGAGAGATGCGTCCTGATCGCGCATGGCGACCCCTGTGCTATAGCGAGAGCAGCCCTTGCATCGCGCACTGGCGACCCCTGGCGTTGCAAGAGCAGCAGCATAGGCGGGCCATGCCCGTGGCCGACGAGAATGGGCCCACAGCCCGTGCTAGAAATAAATCACACACACACTGCTGCTGTCCACTGGTATTTGCCTATCACGCTGATTCACTGGGAGGACAGTTTGCCCACGCGTATCCATCTTGTTGCAATGCCCGCCGGGCAGATGCCTACCCACTGGTATCCACCTTGGATCCGCCTACCCACTGGTATCCGCCTACCCACTGGTATCCGCCTTGGATGCATCATTGCTGCTGCTTGATCTGAGCTCGCCGGGTGTGTTGGGCGCCTGCAACAAGCGAGCCACACGTGTTCGGTGGGCACATCACACGTGCAAGCCACACGTGCTAGCCACACCTGCTAGGTGGGCATACCAGCAGCACGCTGGCGAGGAAAGATGGGCAGGGCGGGTCGCGTGCTGCTTGCTGGGGGTCAGGCAGGGGGAGTGGTGGGTGACAGGGTGGCGGGCAGTGGACATATGGTGGGGAGCATACCGCAAGCTGGCGGTTAAGGTTGCCTGTGCAGTGCACACCCAGTGGTTGAACCAGGCAGGTACACACAGAGGTATGGGCACGTGCCGAGTTGCCCAAGCATGCTTGCTCACGCTTTACTCTGCTGGGGCCGTTTGCGCCCTTGCCACACATGCCCTGACGTGCAAAAGACCCTGACGTGCAAGGCCCCGACGTGCAAATGGTTCCGACGTGCAAATGGCTCTGACATGCAAGGCCACAACGTCTGACACATGCAGGCCCCGTCATGGATATGGACATGTGTGGGTGTCCGTTGCCTCAGCAGCACTCACCTGAATGCCCATTGCTCCTGTGTCCACAGGGGCCCGCCCTGCAGGTGCATGTGGGGGGCGGCGTCCGATGTGAGATCATGTGTAGCTGGCAAGGACAGACTCGTGATGCATGCCTGGCTCAAATAAGGAAGGGGGGGGGGGACAGGGGGCGCAGACAAGCGCAGGGGTGTGGAAGGTGGATGGCCTGCGAGGCAAGTTGATAGAGGGTGGCAGGCAGCCGGACGGGTGGGCAGGCCGACGGGACGGAAGCAGGCGCGGCAGCGGCAGGTGGATCTGGTTATAGTGGAGACGCGCTTTTGCTGCGGTGCACGAGGCCAGGAGCGCCTGCTAGGCCACCGATGAAAGCAACACAGTGCGCGGGACACACGCGCATAAGGCAGGCCAGCCCGATCAGCCCCCACCCCTAGCAAACATAAACAGTCATGCCTGACTGACACCCACACCACTGGCTCATGCCTGACTGACACCCACACCATGGCTCATGCCTGACTGATACCCACACCATGGCCCATGCCTGACTGACACCCACCTGAGGCGTCTAATCCACCACTCTCGCCCCCATTCCCTCCGCCGTCACGGACCGGGCCCCTGACGCTGCCTCTCCCGTCATCGCCCCCGCTCTGGTCTCCTCCACTGCCCGGCAGGTCCTTGCCGCTGCCGCCACCCTCTACACCGTTGCCACTGCCGCCAAACATGCCCCGCACAAAGCCTAGCAGCCCGCGCCGCTGCCCCGGCCTCCCCTCTTCCATCACCGCCACTGGCGCCTGGCTGGGCTTTGCCTGGCCCTGCTGCGCCGCCTCCGCAAATTTGGCTCTGCCGCCGCCGCCACCGCCGTTACGGCTGCCGCCAATGCTGACCACGTTGCTGGCAGCTGAGGGCCTGGCACGCGGATGGAGGGACAGCCCCAGGCCCAGGCCGCCGGCAATGGACGCCTTTATGTCGTCCAGTGACAGCTGCAGCCGCAGCAGCTCACCCTGGAGCTGCGCGATCTGCTGGTCGCGCTCCGTGATCTGGGCCTGCATTGTCTGTGTGTGTGGGAACGCAGGGGGAGGGGAGGAGCTGAGCGCGGGCGCACAGAAGGGGGGAGCTGGACAGGGGGCAGGGGGAGGGAACGAGCTGTGCAGGGATGCCTGGAGCACTGGAAGGGCATATGGTGGGTGCAGAAAGCACGGGAAGGGCGTATGGTGGGTGCAGAAAGCACGGGAAGGGCGTATGGTGGGTGCAGAAAGCACGGGAAGGGCATTTGGTGGGTGCAGAAAGCACGGGAAGGGCGTATGGTGGGTGCAGAAAGCACGGGAAGGGCGTATGGTGGGTGCAGAAAGCACGGGAAGGGC
>LKMJ01001272.1_pt1 | contig 21921 bp, 20 predicted proteins | sample 643391 | NCBI WGS metagenome assembly LKMJ01 (sample SAMN04112250, study PRJNA286221) | soda lake metagenome | biome: soda lake; feature: Kulunda Steppe; material: water; isolation source: sample PL-Br10 brine of Picturesque Lake | place: Russia: Kulunda steppe | collected 2010-07
CGCCGCTGTAGGTAACAGACTCACCGGAGAGGACCTGTTTGACGATTTCGACGGTTTCCCGGGTTCGTCGAAGCGGATTGCCGAAGTCGATGCCGTGCCAGTTCTCGATTACCATCGGGCCGCTCGGACCGATTCCGAGTCGAAAGCGTCCATCTGTTGCCTCCTGGAGTGTCACCGCGGTCTGTCCGAGGAGTGCTGGCGAGCGTGAGTAGGTGTTGAGAATGCTGGTTCCGAGCCCAATCTCATCTGTTCGTTCTGCAGCCGTCGCGAGCACCGTCACTGCGTCACGTCCCCAGGTTTCCGGCGTCCAGGCGCGGTTGTAACCAAGCGCTTCGGCGTATTCAATTTGGTCGACCATCGCATCGAGTGAGGGCTGTGCAGCCACTGAGAGAAAGACATCGCGTTCCGTCATGCCTCACAGTAGCGAGTGAAACGACATAGTCGTACGCGTTCTCGAAGCTCCCGCAGGCACGTCGTGAGCGAGACAGCAGGTGATAGCTACTTTTGTTCGGGTCTCGAATATACGGATGTTCGATGACGAAGAACTGCGGTTCCGAGAGCGATGGGGCCGGACGGGGCGATGCGTTCCTCGCATTCGGTGACGACTCTTATGAGTGTCGAGGCCACTGATTTACTGGTACGAAATTGGCTCTGCTGTGAGTTCGAAGGTAGAGTTTTACTACAATATTTGAGGGCAGGATAGTAGTCACGTCTCGTACTTGATCGCCCAATGGTGGAGATGCACGAAGACAGGAAAGAGCGTTTCTGCATGTTGGGATGTACTCGACCTGCGTTGGCATCTCGTCGTCGGCTTTGCGGTCAAGGAGACCGCCATCGACCAGTTCCAAGAGACGGTAGAGAGGGTATTCGGTGCCACGTCTAGATCGTCTTATAGATCCGAAAAGCGAAGCGGTGTTTCGCCAACCGCAAACGCTTGCAGTATTCCCATAGTATGTGCTCGTCCGAGTAGATTCAGCAGATTCGCTACCGTCTGTTCGACGCATACATGCTCTTCAGAATTGAGAGAGCCTCGCTCACGAAAGGTCAGTAGCGGTGGTTCCTGCCCTGTCCCGAAACTCGTCTACGTGCTCATCAACGAACGCGGGCATGTCCCGCGGAGGGCGACCGAGAATCCGCTGGCTATCCTCGGTAACGCGACCAGCCAATCCGAGGCGTGCTGTAGTGTAGATGCCGCACATGAGGAGGATGAATCCGAGGGAGTTCCCTCGTCGGTACATGCGAGTTCCGAACTCCAGCAGGGAGGGGTTTGGATACGTGATTGACCGACCGAGAACGTCACTGAATACGGTGGCGACGTCATGGTAGTCCAACGCCTCGGGGCCGGTAAGGTCGTATGCTCGGTTTTCGTGACCAGGTTCGGCCAACACGGTGGCTGCGACCTCACCAAGGTCACGCGCGTCAACGAAGCTGGTCTCTCCGTTCCCTGCTGGAACGAAAATTTCGTCGTGTTCGACAATGTCGGCCCGGTGGACTTCAAGCAGGTTCTGCATGAAAAACGACGCACGAAGTAGCGTATGGCTGGCGTCGGTCGTCACTACCGCTTTCTCGATCCGGTGGTGTGGGATGAGCACGTTCTTTTCGGCCCCGAGTGTCGAGAGGTACGCTATGTGAGCGACGCCGACGCGACCGGCCGCTTTGGCAAACTCAATCACGTTCGCAGTATCAACCGTGGGCGGCCGAAGGAGAAAGAGCCCCTCGATGTCCGTCAGCGCCGTGCCCCACGTTTCGGGCCTCGAGAAGTCGAATTCCACGACTTCCGCGGCATTCGTAACCTTTTCTGACGCCGATTCAGGGTCACGGAGTCCGACTCGAACGGTCACTTCTCGATCGGCGAGTGCATCAACGACGTGACGACCCACCGTTCCGGTCGCCCCCGTCACGAGAACTGTTCGCGTCACTGCTCGCTCCCCCAGTACACAAGCGCCCAGACGGACGCGACAGCGACTGTCAAGTGCATCACCATGAGCGCGACGACACCGGGCACGGTGGCGGCCGGGTCGAGTTCAAGGAGCGCAATATCCGGAATAAATGAGAGGACCAACACCACACCAGCGACTCGCACGAAAACTCGGTCTACGTCCGTGACATATCGGCTCAGTGCCCAGTAGACGACAGTTGCGCCGACCGCGCCGACTGCCGAGAGAAACGTGACTGGCGGAAGAGTCAACGCGTCGAAGCCTGGGGCGATATCCAGAGTGTCGAGTCCGACGACAAGCACTGCATTGACGAGTACTGAGAGGACAACTGCCACGCTGCCTCGAACCAGTACTGATTTTTGACGACGCTCCGACGTTTGGGACAAAACTTCGTTCATACCTTTATTACAACTTAACAAGTGATATACTCCCAACCTCGCAGTGTAAGAGCTACTACGAACACTCGGAGGAAGGAGTTAGACCCATAGTTATCCGAATCTCTGAGAAAGCATAGATGACCTGTTCGTGTAGCGCTGTATATCCCTTCGTGACATAGATTCTCCAACGGATTGGATGTAAGCGGTGTCCAGGCTGTTCGTCGTTGGTACATGTTTACAGTCGGTGTTCGAGTGCCGATGCCACCGATTTACAGATACCGTCGTTCCGTCACACGATACCACCCACTCCGGGGAAATGAACAGATTCCCGTCGGTTCCACCCGCCAGCTCACTAACTCTTATTAGCCGCTGTCACGACGATTTGCCCATGTCCACTGCGCTCCCCGAGCACGAGTACAAAGCTCGCCTCGAAACCGTCAGGAACCGACTTGCCGAGCACGACTCCGACGCAGACGCCGCAGTCTGGTTCGACGCCACGAGCATTGAGTACCTTACCGGGTTCGACCACATCCAGACCGAGCGGCCGGTCGCGCTGGCGGTAACCGCCGAGCGGGCGGAGCTGACCGTCCCCCGGCTGGAGGTCGAGCGGGTCGAGGACAACCCCAGGATTGACGCTGTCTACCACTACTTCGATTACCCCGGTGGCGAGCCAATCGAGACGGTCGCCGAGATGCTTGCGAGGCTGGGCGTCGAGTCGGTTCTCGCGGACGCTGACGGTGCGCCCGCCGTCATGGGGTACCAGGGCCCTGCCCTGTCGGCGTTCGTCGAGGTCGACACCCAGTCGTGGGTCGAGCGGATGCGGTGGTCGAAAACCGACGCGGAGCTGGACCTCATCCGCGAGTCGGCACGGTGGGCGAACCTCGGTCACCGGTATCTCGCTGAGTACACCGAGGTGGGTGAACACCCCGCGACGGTGAGCCAGCGTGCCTCGCTCGAGGCATCCCGAGCGATGCTCGATACACTCGGAGACCGCTATGTCGCTCGAACCCGCGGGGACGGCCCGGTTCACGCGGGCTACATCTCCGGCCCACAGACAGCACTCCCTCACGGTCACACCGCGAACCGCCGGCTCGAGCCAGGCGACGTCCTCATCACCGGTGCCACCGCGAACGTCGATGGCTACTACTCCGAGCTCGAACGGACGATGTTCGTTGGCGAGCCAACCGACGAACAGATTCACCACTTCGAGCTCATGCTCGAAGCCCAGACGATCGCAATCGAGGCACTCGGACCTGGCGTGGAGCTCTCCGATGTCGACGACGCAGTGTGGTCTTACTTTGAGGAGCAGGGAGTCACGGAGCTTGCCCAGCACCACGTCGGCCATAACATCGGGATGGGAGGGCATGAGCCGCCCTACATCGACCGTGGCTGGGGCGAACACGTGTCGAGTGAGCACACCGACTACGGCGACGACGACGCTGTCATGGAGCCCGGCAACGTCTACACTATCGAGCCAGGGATCTACACCGACAACGCCGGCTATCGCCACTCCGACACCATCGCGATCACCGACGACGGGATTGAGTGGCTCACCTACTTCCCGCGGGACCTCGAGTCGAACGTAATCCGGATTGACTGAGCGGCGGTTGCTGGTCCCCACCGTGACCGAGACTACTCGGTGGAATCACCCCAGATAGCAGTTTGGGCCGTCTCGAGCTTTTTTGCCGTTTTCCTATTCGTCGTTATTTTCTGTCTCGTTACCGTTTACCTCCTGTTCACCATTGTCGTCGCCATTATCGGCTTCACCGTTCTCTTCGTCGCCATTCTCCTCATCACCATTCTCTTCGCCGTTCTCATCTTCGCCGTTCTCCTCGTCACCGTTCTCCTCCTCTCCGTTTTCTTCTTCGCCATTCTCCTCCTCTCCGTTCTCATCTTCGCCGTTCTCCTCCTCTCCGTTTTCTTCTTCGCCATTCTCGTCCTCCCCGTTCTCTTCTTCTTCGCCATTCTCGTCCTCCCCGTTCTCCTCTTCACCATTTTCTTCTTCGCCGTTCTCTTCTTCCTCGTCATCATCTGCCGCTTCGACAGTCAATATCCCCGTTGCGGAGTCGTCGTCGGTGGAAACAACGTACTCGTAGTCGCCGGGGTCGAGTGCGTCGGTTTCAATTTCTTCGTATTCAATCGTTGCTGACTCTCCTCCATCGAGCTCCAGTTCTTGCTCATCGATGACCTCGCCGGCAAGGTTGAGTTCGACTGTCTGCGTGCCAAGCGTTTCACCGACGTTTTCGACGGTCGCAGAGAGGTCGAACTGGTCCCCTTCGGTAACGGTCAGTGCCTCCGGGTCAAGTTCAGTGACCTCGAAATTAGCCTCTTCGGGCTCTTCCACGGTCAACGTCCCCGTTTCTGAGTCGTCTTCGGTAAAGATACCGTGTTCGTACTCACCGGGTTCGAGTTCGCCCGTGTCAATTTCCTCGAAGGTAATCTGCGTCGACTCACCTCCGTCGACTTCTAGCTCCTGTTCGGCAACAGCCTCGTCATCAACCCGGAACTCGACAGTCTGGGTATCGGGAACGTCGCCGACGTTTTCGATGGTCGCGGAGACGTCAATCAGGTCCCCGAGGGTTACGGTCACATCCACCGGGTCCAGTTCAGAGACTTCGAACTCCGCTGGCCGCAGGATGGTGAGCGTCCCAGTCTCCGAATCGTCTTCGGTGAATATTCCGTGTTCGTACTCGCCGGGTTCGAGGTCCTCAGTGTCGATATCCTCGAACCGAACCCTCGTCGACGAACGGCAGGCGAGCTCCAGCTCACGCTCTGCGATGACCTCGTCGTCGATACGTAATTCGACAGTCTGGGTATCGGTGATGTCGCCGACATTTCGAACCCGCGCAGTTACCGTTATCTGCTCGCCGCGGACTACTTCGACCTGTTCTGGGTCAAGTCCTGAGACAGTGAACTCCGCTGGTACCGGTTCCAGTTCGGTCTTCTGACCAAAGTCAAATCCGCGGAGCTGTCCGCGAATCTCTCCGCTCGGGTTGTGGACTGTATGGACATTGATATAGTAGTCTTCCGGCTCGTCCAGGATGGCTTCGACGAGTTCCGGGTCGTCGACGACTGCCCCTTCAATCAGCGGGGTGTCCGGCCGGGTTGTGAGCGGATCGCCGCTACCACTCCCGTCGACTTCCTCGGTGTATTCGAGAAGCGGTGCCACAACCGGTCCATCCTCCCCTCGCTCGCCCTCGTGGATATGCGCCTGCGTAACGCACTGGATATCCTCAAGCACGAGGTCGACCATGAGCGTTCCCGGTTCGCCCGGCATCAGATGCGCGCAACCACCTGCATCGGTGTCGACGCTGGCCTGGGACCCCGACAGGACTGCGACGTGTGCTTCCGAGCTATCTACTGGGGGCCAGTCTTCGGATTCCTCATCGGATTGGGCTAGCGCCTGGTCGCTGGCTTCCGAGCCAAGGACAGTTATACCAGCACCCGTTGCAAGTCCTCCCATTACTGTTCGGCGTCGATACATGCGTTGCTCTACGGACCGTTCATTCGGTTCTTCAGACATCGTATGCGACGTACGTCAAGCGGTTGGTTAGCTATATAGCGACTATTTATAGTAAGTTCTCTTTCACTGAAACTCGGTCTGGCATCGACAACCTCGGCAGTCACGGTCGATGAATAAGCCGACCCAATCACCTCACGTATGTGGTTTTTGCGTCATCACTGGATTAGTGAGTTGCTGGCTTACTATCGGTTCAGCCCAGCGTATTCCCAGTCAACCGTCCTCATCTGATTATTGCGGTACTTTTCGAGTCTCTGTCACAGCTATTGCTGGATCACAGAGTGTATCGTACAGTTTGTGTTTCCAAGGTGGTAACAACTCGCAATAATTACAGAGATTCGAGGAGAAAGCCCACGACTTTAGTCGTGGGAGAAGTCACTCTCAGTGGACAACTTGTGCGTCATCGCTGCAGAGGGTCTCAATTTAGCACCGTGGTTGTGAAACAGACCCTGGTTTTTATTATCAACACAGCTGAATCCTGAACTCATGTCAGACCCTGAAAACATACTCGATGATTCACCAGCTGATTTCGATTCCTCGTTAGCCTACGCTCTTCACGGCGAGATGCGTCGACTTGTTATCCTGACCATTGTGGGCTCTCTCATTCTGCCAGTGGGGCTGGCAATGTTCCTCAATCCTGTGTATTTCACCGGCATAGCGGAAGAAATTGTCAGGCGCATTATTGGATTGATTATCGCAGTTATTGGTGCAACCTTCCTCTATGGTGGACTGGTCGGAGCGCTGTTCAAAATTATTGCGGACGCAAACATTCTTGCAAACCATCAACAACGAGAGTAACACAGGAATTTAGCTCCTCTCGGGACGCTCACCCTGAACGAGAAAAATCAGACCGACTGCTGAGAGCCCCCATATCACACCGGAGCCAGCAAGGCGTGCCAGTGAGAGGTCATCGTCCATGCCGAGTACCGTTCCAATTAAGCCGGTACCGAGGGAGGCGATGAGCATGAAGGTCACGACCACAAGGGTGAAACCGACTGGCCCGAGCGAACCGAGCCACGCATCAAATCGGCTTCCAGTTTGTTCCGAAGCGGGTGTTTTGCTCCCGGCAATCCAGACCCACCAGTTGTCCGGTGCGCGTCTCACTTGCCAGGTGAGCGCCGCACCAAACAGATACGCCATACTCCCGAACACGTATGCGGGCACCAGCAACAGTCCATAGGTTTCGAGCCGTTCCCCTGGTGGGATACCGAAACTTACGGCTCCGAGCCACAGCAGCAGTTCGGTTGCCACAGCAGCCCCGAGAATGGGAACGGTTGCCAGTCCGAATGCAAGAACGATGCCACCATCACGGAGCGATTGGGCGATAATGAGAAACATGGTCAGCACGATCATGACTCCCATAACAGGCTCTAGCAGCGTATCAGCGGTCTCTGGTGCACTGGACAGTAGATAGACGAACCCACCGAGAATGAGCGCTGAGACGCTGAACAGGCCAAGGGCGGCTGGTGCCCACCGACGAGCGGCGTTCTCTCGTCGACCGAACAGACGCTGGTTCATCGTTCACCCCCACCAGTACCCGGTCGAACCCGGTCTGATAACAATCTGAGGCTCATCGGAACTCGATGGGCAGGTATCGGCGACGGTCACTGGAATATGCTCTACGTCCAGGAACTCCTGGGCAGTACCGCCCTCGCCGTAGAAGGTCCACCCGTCGACCGTCATCGTGTAGCTCTGTGAATCTCCAGGACCGATTCTGACCTGATTATCCCAGAAATATCGGTTATCCTGCCGGTAATCAATCCGTTCCTCGTATTTGCGCTCCCCATCGTAGATGCAGGCGGTGTGCCGGTCTAGTTGTGCCGTCCGTGAAAAATAGTGGTCGTTCGTGAGTGTCAGTTCACCGAGCGTGACCTGTCCTGAGGTTCCGAGTCCATCGGTCGGGATTTCGGTAACAGCCGTAATCTCTTGGGTGGGTTGTTCGCCCAGTGCATCGACTGCAACTGCTCCGCCACCGACAATGACGAGAGCGACGATAACGATGGTCGCCATTCGAGGATTCAGTGTGAGTCGGTCGATGCTTTCCAGGTATCCAAGACCCACGAACAGCAGCGAGGACCCAGCTAGCAACAGAAACACGATGCCGGGAGAGAACCCAAAGCTACCCAGAACGAACAGGATAAACACGAGAAACGCACCAGCGGAGAGCGCGTAGGTGACGGCCTTCAGTTCGCCAGCGACGAACGAAAGAACCAGAAACACCACAAACGAGAAAAAGAGTAACAGCGCTTTCACTTCCGGCGAGAGGCCAAGCAACACCTCTGTCCCGAAATAGGCTAGCGCAAAAATCCCAAACAATGCCCCAATCGTGTACAGTACCTGCGTTCCGATTTTCATGCACCTATCGTATTATCCCCGCTATATAAATGCAATTATATGATTCAAATCATAATTTAACTAGCATAAAAAACGGATATATGTGATATAACTGTCCCTACCGGTACAGAATCAATAATGTGAGTACTGAGGCCAACTGGGGACCGGCCAGTATACAAGATACATGGGCTATACACAAATATATCAGTTAGCAGCAAGTTTCTGAACCCGTGAAACACCACGGGTCGGTCCCTTGAGAATGAGGGTATCGTCTGCCTGTAATTCGGTCTTTTCAGCCGGATTGAACAACCACTGGTTGTTCCGTCGAAGCGCAAGCACTGTCATGCCTGCTTCGATCTCGTGTTCGAAGCCAGTGATTGACTGTCCAAGCAAGTCACTCTCGGATGCGAGTTGAACGCTTGTAATGACCTCCCGGCTCTCGCGGATTACCTGTCCAAACACCGGGTGTAGCTCCACATCTCGAAAGACGATTTCCGCAATATCGAGGGCAGCATCGGAGATAATCTCGGCGGCGACTGCCAGATGGAAGATTCCGCGCCGACCGGCAGGGTCGGTGCCGGCGTGTTCGCTCTCGGTGACCACCCAGCATTCTAACTCCTCACGGAGTTCGTCCGAACGAGCTTCGAGTTTCTTGACCTCTTCGGCGAACTGGTGGTTGTCGTACAGTGCGGCGCTGTAGGAGAGTCCGATCGCCAGTTCGGAGAGATCCTTGAGCTCGGACACTGTTTCAAGTGCGTGCTCGATTCCCTCGGTTTTTCGCTCTGGCTCTGGTTGCTCCCACACGACTCCTGCCGCACTTTGGTGGAACTCAGCGATTCCCTCTGTAGGACCGCGGGCAAACACCACATCGTTGGCTTGGAGCTTATCTGACCCGTTCGGATCGAACACCCACTGTTCCCCCCGCCGGACGGCGATCACCGTCACGCCTTCGTCGACATCGAGATCGAGGTCGCAGATCTGCTCGCCAGCAACCGGTGAGTCAGCTGCCACGATGAGTCGAACGAACCGCTCTTTTGCGGTATGAAACGCACGGAATTCGGGTGGGACACTCAGTCCGCGGAGCGGGATTCGGGCGATGTCGGCTGCTGTCTCCGTGATAGCGACCGCGCTATCGACGACCTGAAAGAGACCGACCAGTGATTCGGCATCGGTAACGTTTTTGGCCCCGAGCATCAGCGCAATCCGTGCGTGGTACTGGAGATAGCTGGCACGCTCTGCCAGCGCGATAACCTCTTCGGCAAGTTCTTCGTTATCGAACAGGACTGCCGAGTAGGCGAGATCGACCGCAAGCTCTGAGGAGTCTTTCAGCTCGACGAGTGTCTCGCGAATATTCCTCGGCTCGTATCGAATCTCTTGCATACAGTGAAGGATGAGTGAAACAATGATAAGCATTCGCGTCACGCCTGTATCGAACTTTTATATAGATGCTGCATCTGCATCTGGGTATGCTTGGACACGACTCTGCGATGGATGTGTACCGGGGGGCACTCCCGGTGATCATAATTAGTCTCGTCGCAGGGCTGTTTGCTGGAACGGTGCTTGGCAGCGAGACAATGCGTGACGGTATCGAGAGGGTTCCCGGAATCCTTGTCTTGTTGCCAGCGTTTCTTGCCACGAGAGGAGGTGTGTATGGCAGTCTCGGTGCTCGACTCTCCTCTGGACTTCACCAGGGACTGATTGAACCACGGTTCGATCTGGGTGATCGCAGACTCAGGAATGCAGTCGTCGCATCGTTCGTCAACGGGATGGTAGTCTCTGTCTTTATCGCCGTGATTGCTTTTGCTGTGTTGGTCGTGCTAGGACAGAGCGGGAGTTTGATACAGCTTGTAGCGATCATGGCAATCGCTGGCTTTCTCTCCGCAATCTTGATGCTCTCCGTCCTCGTCTCCGTGCTCTTTATTGGCTATCGCCGCGGTCTCGACCCTGACAATCTCATCGGGCCGGTCGTGACGACGCTCGGTGATGTATTCGGTATCATCTTTCTACTCATCTCGATCTATCTCGTGGGGCTGGTACTATGAGTGTCGACAGCGGGAGCGGCGAGGATCTGAGCGGTCTCGCCAGGGAGATTGCGGACTCATACGAAGCGTATGCACACGTCGACGTACTCGATGACTGGTCGACGCGGACAATGGTCGCGACGATGGTCCCACTTCTAGTTGGGCTGTCAGTCCTCCAGATGGTCTCTGGCGGTGTGTTAGAAGCCTATGAGGATGTCTTACTGGAGAACCCATCTCTGCTGATTCTTGTACCAGTTCAGATCGGGACCGCCGGCAATCTTGGCTCGATTATGTGTTCGCGACTTTCGACACAGCTTCATCTTGGAACCTTCGAGCTCTCGGCATCGAACCAGGACATGCGGTCGAACAGCATTGCGGTGTTCGCGCTCGGATTGACTGTATTTACCCTCGTCGGGATTGCTGCGTGGGCGATCGGTCAGGCACTCGGTGGCAGTCTCACTTTTATAGAGGTCTTTTCAGTCTCGATTATCAGCGGCGTGTTGTTGTCAGTGTTCGTCATCGTCCTCAGCCTCGTCTCGGTCACACTCTCGTATCGATTTGGCTACAACCCGGATGACACCACGATTCCTATTGTGACAAACGTCTGTGATATCACTGGCGTGATTATCCTCTTTGTCGTTGTAACCATCATTATCCTTTGATTTTCTATAGAAAAAGCAGTCCAAGTGCCTCGGGGTCGTTCGGAAGATTGTGTCTTCCCTGATCGCTTCAATGTCACCCCGCGAACTTGCAAGCGGGTAAGCCCGTACGAGGGGATGACGAGAGAACGTATCTGTCGAATCACTTGACATCCAGTTCACTACGGCCAAACTCCAGTATGCGGGTATCATTGGCATCAATTCACCACCGCTCAACCCGAAAAATTTTGTAGCCTTCAGGAGAATCGCCTCCAAGTGCCTTTCCTGCTAGCCTATTTTTCAGTGCTCGTGGTCGTTCTTATCGCCACTCTCTGGACCGGTTACTGGGTATACCAACACAGAGAGGGAGAGGCAGCGACGGCGTTCGTCGTGACGCTGGCCGTTGGTGCACTGTGGATTTTTGGAGTCGCTATCCAGTTACTCCTTACTCAACCTGAGGCGAAATTCGTGATTTTCCACGTGTATTCGCCATTCACATGGGCTTTACCGGTCGCATGGTTCGTATTCACAGTCTACTACACAGGCCGGGAGTACTGGCTCACCTCACAGTTCTGGGGCATCGTTAGTAGTTATCTATTCGTCGTGGTCGTTCTGACAATCACCAATCCGTGGCACGAACTGATGATTGCGGAGTACACCTATCGTGTGGACCCGTTTCCTCTCCTGGCTGTCGAGCACTCGATACTCTATTACATCTCGCTTGGTATCTCGTACCTCTTCGTTCTTGCCGGCATCTTCTTGTTGTTGCTGTTGTTTCTCTCCAGTCACCGTTCGACGGCAAATCAGGCTGGATTGCTGATTGCTGGTGCGGCGATTCTTCTGCTTGCCAATATCGGGTATACGATGTGGATTCCGGTCGCAACGGAACTGAATCCGACGCCACCGACGGTCGGTGCTTTTATGATATGTGTCGGAGTTGCCCTGTTTCGTCATCGACTTTTCTCGATCCAGCCGTTCGCAAGAAGTACGGTATTCGAGCGAATCAACGAAGGTGTCATCGTCATCGACACCGACGGATACGTCAGCGACTTCAACCAGCGCGCAGTCGAGTTCTTCCCGGCTCTTCCGGATGTATTCGGCGAACGGCTCCGAGACCACTATCCAGCCCTGGTCGAACAGGTGGGAGATGATTCAACGACGGGGTCCGAGCCGTCCCGAATGCAGATTGAAACGGACGATGGTCGGATGGTCTCGGCGGACGTCTCCCCACTGACCGTCCGTGATACGCTTCGGGGATACGCATACGTGTTACAAGATGTGACCGAACTCGAAGCGTATGCCAGCCGGTTACAGCGGCAAAACCGACAGCTCGACCAGTTCGCACATACGCTTTCACACGACCTGCGCAACCCGTTAAACGTCGCACAACTGCGGACTACCATGCTGGTCCAACAGGACGAGGACGAGAACGCCAAAGCTGTCCAGGATTCACTGGAGCGAATGGAGACGATGATCGACGAAATGCTGGAGATGGCTCGTGCTGGTGACACTATCGAAGAGACAGACGAGTACCTCCTCGCTCACATTGTCACTGAAGCGTGGGAGAACGTGAATGCTACAGGGTCGAATCTGGATTGCTTCCTTGACCAGAAACGCCTCGAAGCAGACCAAAACCGCCTGCTACGAGTCTTTGAAAACCTCTTCCGGAATGCACTGGAGCACAACGACAGGCCGCTTACCATTCGGGTCGGACTGCTCGATTCCAGCGACGGATTTTTTGTTGAAGATACCGGAATCGGCATCCCAGAGGACCGACGCGAGGAAATTTTCAACTATGGATACAGTATGAGTAACGGAGGGACTGGATACGGACTCGCTATCGTTCGTGAGATTGTGGAGGCACATGGCTGGAGCATTACGGTGACTGACAGCAAGGAACGCGGCGCACGGTTTGAAATAGTCACCGGGTAACTGTCACTATTTCGTCAGCTGCGTCAAGCTGAGCGACACATTACTTTTGGAAACCAGGGTTTCCCCGACGGAAAGCGACTCATCGAGAGTCACCAGTTGCCAGCAGTGTCGACCCGATTGCAAACAACGCTCCCTGTGTCTCGGTATCGAGTTCCGGAACGATGCGTACCGGCAGATTGAATTTCCGTTTTATCTCCTGCAATCGCCTGGCATGGCGTTCAGCATCAGAGCAACAGCGCTCACAGTGACACTCCTGGGGGTTTTCGAACAGACGGTTGACGACGAGCGAATCAAGCGGAATGTCTGCAGTTTCGAGCCTGGAAACGAGGCGTTCGGTTTCGGCAATTGACATTCGTTCGGGCGCAAGAACCACACGAAATTGGGTACGTGAGGGGTCATGAAGCACCGAATCGACAGTAGCTATCCGTTCACGAAGCGATGTCAGTTCTTCGGAGTCATCACGCGTCTCCCAGTAGGCTGCTGGTCCGAATACCATGCTCCGCGCTGTTTTGGCCACTCGTCGAACTCGCTGCTGTACCTCGCTGGCGACAGCGAACGTCTCGCCAAGGACTTCGGGGAGGTCAAGTAACCGAAGCGTATGTCCGGTGGGTGCCGTATCAAAGATGACAGTCTCATACTCACTGTCAGTGTAGCGAGCGATATACTCAAGCGCAGCAACCTCATCACCGCCTGGAATGAGACCGGCCTCGAAGAGGCGTTCGAGTTCATCCTCTCCGACCCGCAATCCGGCACTCCTGAACTCATCGGTGAGAGTCTCCACGACCATTCGGTAGGCTTCTTGCCCCCGTTCGGAGCCTACTTCGACTGCAGAGAGCGAGTCTGTCAGTGCAGTCGGTTCATCGTCGAGGGGTTGCTCGAATACATCGCCGAGAGAGTGAGCAGGGTCAGTTGAGACCACAAGGACCTTCGTGCTGGCATCTCGCTCCGAGAGTCCAACTGCATGCGCTGCTGCGCAGGTCGTTTTGCCAACACCACCTTTTCCGCCATAGAGGATGACAGCAGGTTGGTGGTCGTTGTCTCTTTCAGTACGTTCCATTGTGTCAATTGAGGGACGACAGGGATACAAACGTACGGGCAACGCGGCGAATCGTCTTCCTGGGTCGTTTGGACTGTTTCATCCAGTAGAGTACGCAAACAGGCATCTGTGTCTGCTTCCGTTCCAGGAGTATCGACGTCATATTGTGTCCTTTCCCGGGCAACTTAATACTGCAGAAACCCTATCTTTCATTGTGAAACAGACAGCAACCGCAGATTCGTCTCTGTCGCCAGAAGTGCCCGAATACGAAACCGTAGAGCGGCGCGTACTGGTCATCGGTGCCGGTGCTGCTGGGGCACGAGCAGCTATCGAACTCGTTGACCAGGGTATCGAGTCGGCGGACCTGTTGGTCATTGGCAAGCGTGGCCACGGTGATGCTCATACGAAGTGGGCCCGCGGTGGTATCAACGGGGCGCTTGGAACGCTTGACGCGGAGGACGGCTGGACAATCCACGCCGCTGACACACTCAATGAGGGCCACCACGTCAACGATCCGGGAAAAGTCGAGACGGTGACAAAGCGCATGCCGGGGCTGCTCCGAGAGTTAGACGAGTGGGGAATGCCCTTCAGCCGGACAGAAGACGGTAACATTGACCAGCGATACTTTGGCGCGCAGTCGTTCCGAAGGACGGCATTCGCAGGCGATTATACCGGAGAAGCGATTCTCGAAACGCTCGTCAGCCAGGCACAGGACCGGTCGATTCCCTACCGCGAGAACGTCTTTATTTCTCGCCTTGTCACCGATGGTGACCGCGTGCTGGGAGCCGTCGGAACCGACCTCGACACTGGCGAGTTCATCGTTTTTGACACAGAAGTAGTCATTCTCGCGGCCGGCGGATACACTGGATTGTATCGTCGGCACTCTTCGCGCGACGACGAGAACACCGGCGACGGTCCAGCGCTGGCCTACCAGGCTGGAGCGACACTGATGGACATGGAGTTCGTTCAGTTCCACCCGACCGGCATGGTGGGCGACAGATATGGGCGCTCATGGGACGGACGACTCGTGACCGAAGCCGTCCGCGGCGAGGGTGGGCGGCTGTTCAACGCCGAGGGCGAGCGGTTCATGGCGCGATACTCGCCTGACCAGATGGAACTTGACGCCCGTGATGTCGTTGCCCGTGCGATAGCCCGGGAAATAACGCAGGGTCGGGGTACTGAACACGGTGGCGTCTATCTTGACATCTCACACCGTGACCGTTCGTTCATCGAGGCTCGCCTCCCACGGATGTACGAGCGATTTACGGAACTGGGCGTAGATATGGCGGAGGAACCTGTCGAAGTCGCACCGACCGCTCACTACGGCATGGGTGGAGTTCGCGTCGACGACGTTGGCGAGACCTCAATAGATGGACTGTACGCTATCGGAGAGACGATGGCAGGCGTCCACGGTGCGAACCGGCTCGGCGGGAATTCCCTCGCTGAGACGGTTGCATACGGTCAGGTAGCTGGTGAAGCCGTTGCCGAACGGTTACAGAAACGGGTGAACCGCTCGGGCGGCAGAGTGCTTTCTCAGCGGGCCGAACTCCACCTTCGCGACCTCGCAGCGCTTGCAAACAGCGACGGCGAGCACGACCCCGAAGAATTATTTACCGATGTTCGTTCGTTGCTCTGGGAGCAGACGGGAATTCTGCGCGAGAGAGATGGACTCGAAGAGGGACTCGAACGTCTTGACGCTGTCTGGAGGCAGGCTGGTTCCCTCGCCGTTGGCGACCAACGAAGCCGCTCTTATGAGTTCGCACTCAATCTCGGCTTTGCGTTGATTGTCGCGGACGCTATCCTCCGGAGTGCGCGCGAGCGGACGGAATCCCGTGGTGCACACTTCCGGACGGACTACCCGGACACCGACGCTGAGTGGCAACGAAACATCATCTTCCAGAGAGGCAGCCTTGGGTCACCGAATCTGTCGACCGAAACGCCCGGAGCACCGAGTGAAGCAGTGCAGAAAGCGCTGGACGCCGGATACGAACTCGATTATCACCAGCTTGAGTGAATGTGTAAAACGGTCTGTCTGCTTTTCGCCGCTTATTCCAGGTACAACAGCTAGCCTCTCAACCAGAATGCGTGGTAGGCAAACCGACTTGTTCTTGCACTGAAAGAGAGTTGTCTCTGCGTACCGATGCTCCCGATTTACTGGTCGCGATTCGTGGCGCGCTACGTTCTGGAGTACCCCTCACAGGCTGCGGTTCTCCATCGCTGCGTACATTGTCACTGCTTCCCATAGCTATATAATAACCATGGTGGGGATACCGGATTCATTCTCACTGAGAGCGACTGCCCACACTGGCTATACTCCATCTCACTCACCTTTCTGGTGGTGCTAGGATGCCCATACAAGACCTCGCCCGGGACGACGTTGTGACAGCTACACCTGATACCTCAGTACAGGAACTCGCCGAGCGGATGCGAGATGAGGGTGTCGGGAGCATCGTGATTACGAATGACGCAGAGCCGCAGGGAATCGTCACTGACCGCGATCTGACGATTCGCGTGCTAGCAGATGGCGCTGGCCCAGCCGACATGACTGCTTCGGACGTGATGTCAACGGACCTGTGTCAGATTCATCCACGGGATGGCTTTTATCGGGCGGCACAGGTCATGAGCGAACATGGGGTGCGACGACTTCCTGTCTGTAACGAAGACGGTGAACTGACCGGGATTATCACCGCAGATGACCTGACCGAACTCATTGCGGACGAATCGCAGCATCTCGCATCGATAATACAGGCACAGCGACCGCCATACTGACGCGAGCAGTTGTGGTCATTCGCAGGGAGAAAACGCCGTTTGGCTAGTTCGTATCGAGGAGTTTGAGCGCCCTGTCGCCAGTGAACTGACCAGTATCGCCGGTGTGAAGCCATTCGTCGCGATACCGACTTTTCCAGTCTTTTTCGCCGCGTGCGTAGATGGGGCAATAGTCCGGGTGCGGGCGAGTATTTCGCCCTCTCTGTAGAGTGCGAGTGTCATCCCCGGAAGCAGACGGCCGACCGTCTCAGTGGGAGAGGAGGACTGAACGTTCGCAGTCGCAATTCCATATGCTGAGGCTGAAACTACGTTTGCAACGCTTGCGAAACGGACCGTAGAGGTACCCACTCCGATGGGCTGGCAGTCGGTAACCGACGCTGCGACAGTGACTCCGTACGAATTCGAAATTGAGCACCTTTCGGGCCAACAGCTTGTCCGTGGCTAGTCTCACTTTCTCAAAACACCACGATAGCTGTTCAGTCTGCTGGCTCAAGAAACGTTTGCGCTTCCGAAGTAAACAACCTCGGGCGCGGTGGCCCGAGGCTTTTGTAATTCCCTCAGCCGTGCGATAGCACTCCCTGTTCCGCGAGGGAACGGGATGAGGTTGGGCGGCTTACACGCCCCGACCCGGACAGACGCACCAACCGCACCTGCGGCTGGGTTTTGTGAGTCCGGTAATTCGTCGTGTTACCGTCAAGTTTCGCCTTCTCGCGCCACGCGATGTTCACCGACGCATTCCGGTCAGCGTGGTCTTGCACTACGTCACACTCGTCATTCGGACACTGGAACCGTCGCCCCCGCCGCTCCCCACGCTCACCACAGCACGAACACGTCTGCGAGTTGTAATAGGCATCTACCGTATCCGTGGGAATCTCTCGCCACGTTGCCTTGTACGAGACGAATTTCTCGAACTTGTGGAACGGGAGTTTGTGCAATCGGCGGTTCATATACGTCCCGTACTTGATTTCGTCGCGGATGTCTTCCATATCCTCGAACACGATAACCGGGTTCGAGAATCGTGCTGCGAACTCCACGACAGCACGAGAAAGTCGATGTAACATCCACTCGGTGAATCGTTCTTCCGTGTCAGCAAGTTTCTGGTGAATGCTCGTCTTGCCGTGTTCCTGACAGCGAGTGGTGATGGTGTGGTAGCGTTGGCGTTCCTGTTTGACTCGTCCGTAGTCGAGGACGAGTGTGCCCTTCGTCCGCATCGTCTCGCGGTCGAGGGCGGTGAGAGCGACGTTGCGTTCGTTGATGTCCACGCCAACCAGCGTCTTGCTGGTGTCGGGTTCGGGTACGTCGAACTCGCGTGTGACCGTGACGTGTAAGTAGTACACGCCATCGCAGTACAGGAGTTCGGCCTGCCCAACATCCATCTCGTCCGACGTGAGGGCGTCCCGAAGTTCGTCCATCGCGTCCGGCTCCCCGCGCAGGTGGCCTTTCACCTTCTTGTAGGGTTTCGGGCTGATTCGGACTTGGATGCGCTCGGTGTCGTCGTCCACGGTAAGGCGGTAGCCTTCCGTGTGTGCCATCACGAGCGGATACGCACCGGTCTTGTCGGTACTCGGCGGCGTCGGCTTGCCGCCATCAGGGTCGTCTTGGTTCTCCCACCAGTCTTTGAGTGATTGGTAGGACTCCCACGTTTGGAGGGCTTTGCCGACGACCGCACACTTGTTGTTCCGCAAGAAGTCGTCGCGGTCAACCTCCTTCTGTATCTCGGTGCGATTGTACCCTTGTTGTTTGAGGCGGATGGTGTCGTTGAATATCTCGCGTGAGGCGAGGCGGGCGTCGTGAAGCCACGATCGCTCACCAGACGCTACGTGAAGGCGCGTCTGAATCGTCTTCGTGGCTTCTTCACCCATATTTTGACAATCGTTCTAACTCATCATAAATATAGGGATTAGGGAGGGAGGAGTACCGCAGTCACTCACATTCGGTTAGTTTCTGCAAGTATCATTTCGTGTGGTGCCCGAAGTATCGACACCCGGTTCTCGGTGTGGTGGAGGACAATGTGCGGGGGTTGTTTGGTGAGACTGCCGACCACTTCGGGCACGAGATTTTGGCATTGGAAATTGCGGACGACCACGTACACCTGTTCGTCCAGTGTGACCCGAAGCACAGTCCAGCGGATATTGCTCGGCAGTTCAAGTCGTACTCGGGCAAGCACTTGCTGGAGCGGTATCCTGATATTCGGGAGGCGTATTTCTGGGGTGGCGGATTCTGGAAGGTCGGATACTACGTGGGGACGACAGGAGCGGTGTCTGAGGAAGTGGTTGAACGGTATATCGAAGAGACGGAACACGCGCCGGAGTGACGCGCTTCACCCCCGCCCACGGTGGGGCGGGGAACTCGCGCTGCTTTTCGTTTTAGACACCTGGTCGAACCGGTCGTAATACTGCCCAACTGCGCGGAAATCATCGGGAGCGACGAGACAGATAACGTCATCAACCATCGCTGTCAGTTCCGCAATCGTCCGGGTCGGCCCGACTGGTACCGCAAGCACGAGGCGGTCAGGATTTTCCGTTCCGAGTTTCTGCAAACAGGCTCTGGTGGTTGAGCCTGTCGCAACACCATCCTCCACGACAACGACCGTCTTTCCCTCGATTTCGGGTTCCTTGCTCTCACCGCGATACTCCATTGCCGTTTTTTGTGCCTGGTGTTGCTTTCGCTTTCGCTCGTTTTCGAAGTAATCGCCTTCAGTACCGGCCCACCACATCGCATCGGTGTTTCGCCAGACGGTTCCATCGCTTGCGACAGCACCGATTGCAAACTCCGGATTGTCAGGTGCACCGATTTTTTTGGCGACGACAATATCGAGCTTGCATCCGAGCGCATCCGCGACCGCTCGGCCGACCGGAAGACCACCCCGAGGAATGGCTAGTACGATATCGGCCTCTATACTGCTGTTTTTCAGTTCTTCCCCAAGTTGCACGCCAGCATCCATTCGGTCTCTAAACCGAGTTCGTCTCATAGATGCTCTCTCCGTTCTGTACCGGAGGGTGTACCGATGATTCTCAGCCAGTGAAAGGGCTCCTATAGTTGTTTGTCTTGTTTGTGGTGCTTACCGATCGGGTCTTTCAACGACGAGTACTCGCAGGTCATTGACATTCGTTCCTGTCTCTCCTGTCACGAGTAACGCATCCCGCTCATCAAGGAATGGATAGACATCGTTCGTATCGAGTGCATCCGCCGCTACAGCACCTTCGCTGACAGTGTCAGAATCGACGAGCGCACCGGCAACATCCGTTGGCCCGTCGATACCGTCCGTATCAACGCTGCCGAGAACGACACCCTCGGGCAGTTCAATCGCTCCACTCAGGGCGAACTCCTGGTTTGGACCGCCGGCCCCATCACCACGAACGGTCACGGTGACCTCTCCGCCGGAAAGCAACACGGCTGGTGGCTCGACTGGCTGGCCGGATGCCAGACACTCCTCGGCGATTGCCACATGCGAGAGCGCGCTCTCTCTGGCTTCGCCGCGCATCCGAGATGAGAGCACGAGCGGGGTGTAGCCACGCTCTCGTGCCGTCTCCGTTGCGGCTTCGATGGCAGTCATCCCGTTCGCAAGAATGTGCGTCGATACGTGGTCAAAAATATCGCTCTCGGGTCCCGGCGTCTCGGGGACCTCCCCTGCGTTCCCGTCGTCGAGATGGTTCCGAATCGATTGCGAGACTGAGACGTCATACCGCTCTATCACGTCGATTCCCATTGCAAAGGTCGTCGAATCCGGGACGGTTGGGCCGCTTGCAATGACGCTTGAGTCATCACCGACAACGTCGCTAAAGAGCAGGCTGATAACCTGTGCCGGAGCGGCAGTTCGTGCGAGTTGTCCACCCTTGAGCGTCGAGAGATGCTTCCGGACTGCGTTGATTTCGTCGATTGTCGCCCCGCTTCGGAGGAGTTCGTCGGTAAGCGACCGCATGTCTTCGAGAGCGACACCCTCGACAGGCGCAGGCATGAGTGCACTCCCGCCGCCACCGATGACGGCGATAACCAGGTCATTCTCTCCGGCGTTTGCAGCAATGTCGGCCATCTGTGCGGTGTGTTTGACACCTCGCTCGCTGGGTATCGGGTGGTCTCCACGGAGCGTTTCGACGGTATCGGTTTCACGTGGAACGTCCGTCACGACAGCACCGGCATCGATAGCATCGCCGAGGGCTGCTTCGAGTGCCTGTGCAATCGCTCCCGCTGCGTTCCCGCCACCGACCACGTAGATGTGCTCGGCATTCCGCAGGTCGTAGAGCTCTCCTGCGACCATCAACTGGTCGCCGTCGGGGTCGTACCTGAGGTGTTCAGGAATGACTCTGGCTGGGTTGGCAGCGTCGATACCGGCTTCGAGACAGGCAAGAACCGTCTCGTGGGCCATCGTTTTCGAAAGCGTGTCCCGGTCACGAAACATACTGGGAGTTAGACGGCTGGGGGCAAAACTCCCCCTCTCTCTATAGTGGCAACTGTAACGGGTTACACACCGATCGCACAGCAGTCGTGGAATCGTGTGTGCAGTGATTTTCAGTGGCATCTATTGTCGGGGTCGACCAACGATTTATGCTCATCGGTAGTCGAATATAACTATGAAACCCACCCACGTGCTCGTACCGCTAGACGGTTCTCCGCTCGCGGAGAAAGCGTTGAAACACGCACTGTCGGTATTTGATTGCCAAATTACGGTGTTGAGCATCACCCCCGCGCTAGATGCTGGGATGGCCGAGGGAACACTCCTCGAACGAGAAGGCAGACGCGAAACAGCCGCCGAAGAACGCACAGCGCAGGTAATTTCCAGCGCACGGGCTGACGTTTCGAAAGCGGAGCAACCGATTGAGACCGTATGCAAGAATGGCAACCCAGCGGAAGAGATACTCGAATACGTCGCGGAAACTGATGTCGACCATATCGTCATGGGTGGTCATGGGGGCGAGAGCGGACGACTCACACGGCGACTGCTGGGTACCGTTTCGACAGCCGTTGTCGGTGAAGCACCGGTCAGCGTAACTGTCGTTCGATAACCAGCGCTAGACTGAGGTGGGTGCGACTACTGGATGCCAAAGAGAATCGAAAACACCTGATAGAGCCCGTAGCCGATACCGATTGACGTGCTAAGTGTGAGCAGCCAGAAACCGATGGTGACACCAATTTTCCGGCGGGAAACGCCGGCTGAACCAGCGGCGAGCCCTCCTCCTATCACCCCAGAGATGATGATGTTATTGAACGAAATCGGGATTCCGAGCGCGATGGCAACCTGTGCGATAATAAAGCCGGGGACGAGTGCAGCTATCGACCGTCGTGCTCCGAGCTGGGCATACTCGCGGGAGGTTGCCTGAAGGAGACGTGGCGCACCCATCCAGGCCCCTGCAAGAATCCCA
>LKMJ01001273.1_pt1 | contig 21918 bp, 23 predicted proteins | sample 643391 | NCBI WGS metagenome assembly LKMJ01 (sample SAMN04112250, study PRJNA286221) | soda lake metagenome | biome: soda lake; feature: Kulunda Steppe; material: water; isolation source: sample PL-Br10 brine of Picturesque Lake | place: Russia: Kulunda steppe | collected 2010-07
ACGCCGGCGTCCGACCGGGAGAGGCACTCGTCGACGGTCGCGCGCTCGACGGCGAAGCCCGGTGGGGCGTCCGCCACGAGTTTCGCGCGAACCGGCTCTCGCGAAGAGACCCTGATGGTGACGCGTTCCCCTTCCGACACCGCCATCGTCGGCGGTACCGGCAGGGAGATCGGGTGTTGCAGTCCGCAATTGACCCGGACGCGCCCGTCAGATCCGACCTCGGTCACGATTCCCTGTCTTAACGACCCCGAACCGTCCGATCCGGAGCCGGTCTGTGAACGAACTCGGAGCGGCGGCAGGATGCCGACATACTCCAGTTCGTCCCGCCTTCCCCACGCCTCCTTTCGGAGGTATGGCGGCGTGGCGGCGTACCGCAACACGGTGTCGACGAACCCGTCGCCGAACCGGCCGTCCTCGCCCCCACGGTCGGGGAAGACGACGAGCCGATCCATCCGAAAGACCGTCGCCGCGCGGGCGACGTAACCGAGTTTGCGAGTCGCCTCGCGTTTGTCCTCGGCTTCTCGGGTCAGAGACGACGGCACGAGTAGGCTGCGTGTCATGCCGTAGCGCTTCCGTGTCCGTTCACGAGACTGTGCCGATCATACCGAACCCACACTTAAAAGTATCGCGGTATGTAGCGGTCGTGGGCCCCGTTGACAGGGGTTTCGCGTGTGACACTCTCTCGGGCGTATTCGACTCCCCCGTTTCGCCGGTGGTTCGCAAGCCTTTTATTTATCTCCGCGGTACGATTGGATGCGAAAGGCGCGCTGGTAGTGTAGTGGTATCACGTGACCTTGCCATGGTCACAACCGGGGTTCAAATCCCCGCCAGCGCATCTCTCTGAATTCAGATCCACGAGCGACCGCGTTAGTTGCCGAATTCGATTCCTCGGATCTCAAACCGGGCCCCTCCGTCGGTTCCCTCCGTTGCTGTGATCTCCCAGTCGTGTGCTTCGACGATCTGTTCGACAATGGTCAGTCCGAACCCAGTTCCTCTTTCACTTGTCGAGAACCCATCGTCGAAGATCTGTTCCGATACACCTTCGGGAAGCCCCGGTCCGTTGTCCTCGACGTACAATCCGGTCCCGTCTTCGAGCATCCCGACCCGAACTGCCACGTTTTTACCACCGTGCTCGATAGCGTTCCGGAACAGATTCTCGAACAGTTGCTGGAGCCGGCTCCAATCGCCGGTAATGACGACATCTGTCTCGACCGCGAGCGTGGCGTTCTCAGTTGCAACGAACGACCAACACGATTCGGCCAGTTCTGATATCTCGATGGTTTCGGTCTCCGCGATCGTGTTCCCGTCCCGAGAGAGAACGAGTAGGTCATCGATGAGGGTGCCCATCCGGTCGAGCGCGTTCCGACAGCGGTTGAAGTGTTCGGGATCCCCGGTCTCCTCTGCCAGATCGAGATAGCCCTTGATAATGGCAAGGGGGTTCCGAAGGTCGTGACTGACGACACTGGCGAACTCCTCCAGCTGATCGCGTTGTCGTTCGATGCGCTCGGTCGCACGCTGTTGGAACAGCTCGTAGCTCACCCACTCGGCCATCAGCTCGACGAACGTCTCTTCCTCTTCGGAGAACGGGCGGTCCCGAGGCTCCGTGCCAGCGAAACAGAACGTCCCATAGATCTCTCCTTCGACGACGACTTTCGCTCCGATATAGGATTCGAGGCCGAACTCCTCGTAAGCGGCGTCACCTTCCCAGCCTTCGATTTTCGCGTGTTGGACGGTCAACGTCTGCTCTTGCTCGATGGTCCTTCGACAGTACGCTTTCGATAACGGACAGGATTCGCCGGCTCGGAGGAGTTCGTGTTGGCCGCTGGCTTCGACGATCAACTGCTCTCCCTCGGAGATCTCGGTCAAAAACCCAGTTTCCACATCCAGATAGGAGCGACCCAGGGCAAGGAGATCGGGGAGTTTCTCCGCGAACGGCCGTTCGTGATCCGCGGTGATGCGATACATCTGACGGAGGGCCTCACCACTGGAGAAGATGTCGTGGTCAGTGGCATCACCACTGTTTGCATCTGGCATAACACCAGTCTGATACGAACGAATAAGCTTCTGACGGTCGTGGCCCGAAACAGCGTTGTAAGATACGAGTGGTATTTTTCGACCGAACGCACTACAGGAACGAGACGATCTCGTCACAGACGACCTCGGGACGCTCCTGGTGCATGAAGTGTCCCGCGCCGGGGACCCGTACCGTTCGGCCGTTTTCGATCACTTCGTCGGTGTGTTCGAACAGCTCCGGTCCGATGCAGCCGTCGCGCTTTCCGGCGATGACGAGCGTCGGCGTCTCGATCGCGGGAACGTCTTCGAGTGAGATTCGATCGTCCCCGAGCGTCGGGAGTGGGAGACTCATCGTGTCCCGGTAGTACTGCAGGGCGTTCTCGACGGTTCCCTCGGCCCGGAACGTCTCCTTGACGTCGTTGATCCGGGCGTCGGGATAGTCCCAACCGGGGCTCCAAAGTCCCCACAGGAAGTCGATGAACGCGAAGTTCCGCCAGCGCAGCGCCCGTTCGGGTGCGTCCGGGAGCTGAAAGAACCACATATACCAGCTCCGGAGCGCCTGCCGAGGGTACTCGTACAACAGCGGCTCGAAGCCCGGCGGGAGGGCGAGCGCGACGAGCTTCGAGAAGGCCCCGGGATCGGTCCACTCGGCGGCGTACACGGCGGCCGCGCCCCAGTCGTGCCCGACGAGCACGGTGTCGTCGGTCCCGACGCTGAATTCGTCTCCGAGCGTCTCGGCGAGCCCGATCGCGTCACGCCCGAGCGTGCGCCCGGAGTAATCGCCATCCGGTGCGGGATCCGTCGGAGAGTAGCCCCGCATGTACGGTGCGACGGCGGTAAAACCCTCCTCGGCGAGCCGCCAGACGATCGGGGCCATCGACCCGGCGTTGTCCGGGAAGCCGTGCAGACACAGCGCCAGCCGATCGCCGTCGCCCGCGTGGAGACACTCGAAGGTCAGCCCGTTGGCTTCGACCCGCCGCCGCTGGAGGCGTGGTTCGGCGGTATTCTCGTTCATACCAGGTGGTCGACGTCGGCCTCCATAATAACTTTCGCCCGTAGACTGGATCCGGATTTCTCCCGCCGACGGCGGCGGAAACCCCTTTGAAGACGGCCACCGAATCACCGCTATGACCGTCGTAGCACTCCTGAGCGTGGCACCAGTGATCGAAGACAGCATGGCGAGTGAGGTCGCCGCCGCCGTCGAGGCACTCGACGATTTCGACGTCTCCTACGAGACGAACCCGATGGGGACCGTCATCGAGGCCGACGACATCGACACGCTGTTGGCCGCCGTCGGGGCTGCCCACAAGGCGGTCGAGGGCGACCGCGTAAGCACGTTTCTGAAGATCGACGACAAGCGCACTCGCGATCAACGCGCCGGCGAGAAAGTCGAAGCCGTCGAACGGGAGCTCGGCCGGGCCGCCCGCAGAGATCGGTAGCGCGCCGAACGCGGCAAGGAAAAGGCATATCCCCGGCCACCCGTATCTTCGGGCATGAGCACGCCTCCCGGCGAATATTACACGGACGAACGGTGGAACAACTGGTTGGACAGGCTCCGCGAGGAGGATATCGACCCCGAGAGCGACGACTCCGCACGGCTGTTTTTCAACCTGCTGGACGACGCGACGATCGCGATCGCGAAGATCGTGACCGACTACGACGACGGCGAGTTCGACGACGCCGACGCCGCGACCGAGGAGATCGGCCGGGTCCGCGAGATAGTCCTCTCGGAGGTCGACATCGCCGACGAGGAGAAACTGACGCTCGTCGATGGCGTCCAGACGTCGCTCGTCTGTGCGCTGTACGCCGCCGAGGAGTACATCGTCGGTGGCCCCGCCGACGAAGGGACGGTCGAAGAGCACCTCCGGGCCGCCGCCGCGGCGGAGACCGAAGAGGAGGACCTCGACACCGCCCTCGCACACTGCGTCCAGGCCGGGACGCTCATCGCCGACGGCGCGGAACTGACGATGGAGATCGCCGAGGAGATCGAATACGGGTTAGTCGCCGACTGGGTCAACGGGCTCGATTCGCTGGGGCGCGCACTGGCCGACCCCTCCGTGGTCGAAGAGGACGAATAGGGCGTACGTTTTTATCCGTGAGCGTCGTTATCCGAATATGACTCTGGGGGACGACGGACGTGCGCAGTCGACCCTCGTCGGTGCGATATTGCTGTTTGCGATGCTGATTATCGCTTGAGAGAACACGCTAGTATCAAGATATGACGACATCTGCTGATGAATACTGTATATTGAACCGTTTTAAATACAGGTCTATTTAAAAATATATATAAATCGAATATATACGAACCCTTCAACGAGTGATGTCGTTCGAGAGCTGCGACTTCCAAAACCTCGTCTGGTCCTCCGCAACCCTCCGCCGCGACCCGTCCTCGGTAAACACTATTCGTTTTGAAACGAAAATATTCGTCAATTGTCGAACAAACCATCGACAAACCCATATACCCACTCTACGACACCCCGTACATGACAGCAGTTGGCATCGACGCCATCGAGATCCACACGGGCAAACTCAGACTCGACCTCCCGGAGACGTTCGCGCCGGCGATGGGCGACGCCCCCGAAAAGTACACGAAAGGGCTCGGCCTGCACGCCAGTTCGTTTCCGGACACCTACGAGGACATCGTCACGATGGGCGCCAACGCCGCCCATCGGCTGATGGAGCGCAAGGGGCTCGAACCACAGGACGTCGGACGCATCGACGTGGCGACCGAGTCCGCCTTCGATCACTCCAAGCCGGTGTCGACGTACATCGCGGGCTGTCTGGAGCAGGTCTTCGAGGGCGATTTCCACCACGCGAACAAGGGCGAGCGGAAGTTCGCCTGCGTGGCGGGCACCCAGAGCATCGACGACGCCTACAACTGGATCAAAGCCGACCGCCACCGCGGCCGGGCGGCGCTCGTCATCGCCACCGACACGGCGCTGTACGCCCGTGACGACCCCGGCGAGGCGACCCAGGGGGCCGGCGCGGTGGCGATGTTGATCGACGAGGATCCGGATCTGGTCGAGCTTTCGACCGAGCAGGGGTACGGATCGGCCGACGAGACCGACTTCCTGAAACCCCAACAGCAGTTTCCGAGCGTCGACGGCAAACGGTCGGTCAACGTCTATCTCGCGCGGATGCGGGAGGCGCTCATCGATTATCAGCGCGTCGGCGGGACGATCCACGCCGAAGACTTCCGGCTCGGGCCGTTCCACACGCCGTTCCCGGGGATGGTCCGGAAGGCGGCCGTCCTCGCCTATCGGCATATCACCCGCGATACGGAGATCGAGGATGAACTCGAAGCGGAGATCGGTCGCCAGCCACGCCACGAGGATTTCGACGACGACGAGGCGTACATGGGGGCACTATCGGAGTACACCGACGCCCTACAGGAGACCGAGCGGTATCAGACGTGGTACGACCGGACGATCGATCCGACGCTGGATATCGCCAGGCACGTCGGCAACTGGTACACCGGTTCCGTTCACGTCGCCCGCGTCTCCGGACTGAAATCACTCGCCGAGGCCGGCGAGGACGCCGTCGGCGAAAACCTGCTCGTCGGCTCCTACGGCTCCGGCGCACAGGCGGAGATCCACGTCGAGACGATCCAGGAGAACTGGCTCGAGGAGATCGACGCGCTGAACATCGACGAACAGCTCGAAGCGCGCTACGAACTCACCTTCGAGGAGTACGAAGACGTCCACGACGCGCATAACTTCGACGAAGAGTCGGCCGTCGAGGAGTTCACGGCGCCCGACTCGGAGTTCGCCTTCGACGGCTGGGGCCGGATGGGCGAGCGGAAATACCGTTTCGTCGACTGAGGCTGAATTCGATCGGCCGTGATCACGCCCACAAAAACGAGCACTGTCCCCATCCGTTCGGTGTAACTCTCCCACACCTGGACGGAAGAAGCAGTCTCGATACCCGGCGTTTTCAGTTCGTCGACGTCGGTCGCTCGACCAACGAGAGGACGTCGTCGAAGAAGCCGAGTGTGTCGTGGGGGCCCGGGTTGGCTTCGGGGTGGTACTGCCGCGTGATGACATCGAGCGGGTCGCTTTCGAGCCCCTCGGGGGTGTCGTCGTTGACGTTGATCTGGGTGACCTCGAGTTCGCCCGGATCCGAAACCGTATAGCCGTGGTTCTGCGTCGTCATGACGACCTGATCGGAGCGGAGATCACGGACCGGCTGGTTGACGCCGCGGTGGCCGAACTCCATCTTCTCGGTCTCGCCACCGAGCGCGTTCGCGATGACCTGCTGGCCGAGACAGATCCCTGCGAGGGGAACGTCCCCGACGTACTCCTCGACGAGTGCCGCCGCGGCCTCGTAGTTCTCGGGATCGCCGGGGCCGTTCGAGATGAAAAGCACGTCCGGATCGATCTCTTTGATCGCCTCGACGGTGACGTCGTAGGGCACCATCTCGACGACCGCGTCTCGCTCGACGAGCGAACTGGCGATCGATCCCTTCGCGCCGCAGTCGACCAGCGCGATCGTGGGACCGTCGCCGTCGGGATTGTAGGTCACCGACTCCTCGATCGAGACCTGCGATCCGATGTCGGTGTGATCGCTCATCGACTTACAGTCGGCGAGTTCGGCCCTCGCGTCCTCGATCGTCGCGTTCGGACCGGCTGCGATACCGCATTTCATCGCGCCGCCCTCTCGGATCCCCGTCACGAGGTCACGGGTGTCGAGTTCGTCGACGGCCGGCACGCCCTCGCTCTCGAGCCACTCGGCGACGTCCTCGGTCAGCTCTCGGGAGACGACGCCTCGCGGGTGGACTCGATCGGATTCGAAGCGCTCCTCTCGGACCCCGTAGTTACCGATCAGGGGATACGAGAAGGTGAGTATCTGCTCCTCGTAGCTCGGGTCGGTGAGCGATTCCTCGTAGCCGGTGTAGGCGGTGGTAAACACCAGCTCACCGCGGGTGCGGCCGGGAGCGCGGCTGCGGGCCTCGATGACACGGCCGTCCTCCAGCGCCACGTAGGCGTCCGTCATTACGAATGTCGTATGCCACAGCCGCAATTAACGTTTATCAATTGGAGATCCTCGCTTGACCGGTTTTGGCGTCCACGACCGCGCCTCCGAAACGCGAAGCGGTCACCGAAGTCGAAGGGACCTTAGTGTTGTCTCTCGTTGCCCTGCGTATGAGCACGGACGACATCGATCCGGACGGATCGGGCTCGGCGACGCCGGAAACACATGAGAACGCCTCACAGGACGTCATCGCAGTCGACGCCGACGATACGGCGACCGGAACGGTCAACCGACTCGAAGCACACACCGGCGATGGGATCCGCCACCGCGCTTTCACCGTCCTCGTCTTCGACGGTGAGGGGAACGTTCTCCTCGCACAGCGGGCCCCGGGCAAGCGGCTGTGGGACACCCACTGGGACGGCACCGTCGCTTCCCACCCGGTCGAGGGACAGACGCAGCTCGAAGCGACCGAGGAGCGACTCGAGGAGGAACTCGGCGTGACTCCGGATCAGTACGACGACCTCCGAGTGACCGACAAGTTCGAGTACAAGCGTTACTACCTCGACCAGGGACTCGAGTGGGAGGTCTGTTCCGTCCTACAGTGTACGCTGGAGGACCGGTCACTCGACCCCGACGAGACCGAGGTCGCGGGCGTGATGTGGGTCCCCTACGAACGGCTCCACGAGAACCCCAAGTGGTACCGTCAGCTCCGACTGTGTCCGTGGTTCGAGATCGCGATGCGCCGCGACTTCGCTGACGACTGAACGGTCTGTTTCGTTCCGTCGACCTTCGATTGAACCTGTCCCTTCCTGTTAGTTAGCGCGACGTCGATCTATTTATATCAAAAACACACTCTTCTGCCGTAGAGTTTGACTAAGTGTTGGTAGAGTTAATATAATTGCCCGCATGTGTTCCTTACCGTCAAAAGATTTTAGATACTGTTGTGCGTTACTGGACACGAGGAAGTATGACCGATCGGAAACTTCGAACGGCTATCGTCATGTACGTGAACGGCGACGCGACCGAAACGGAAGCCGCCGAGATCGCGGGGCTTTCCCGCGCACAGTTCCGACGATACGCCAGGACGTCCGGCGTCACCCCCCTTGCGGCGTCGGACTCGAATTCCGAGTCGGTCTGACTGTCCGGGACAATCGCCCCGCGATGTTCGGCTTCAATCCAACAGCCGGGTTAGTTCGGCCGGACTCTCGGCTTCGAACCCTCGAACCGTTCTGATGATCTCCTCTCGTCGTTCCCGGCCGTACGTCCCCTCGACCAGTGCGTGAAACTTCTCCTCGAGTAGGCCCCACGACGCTCCGGACGCCGGATCCCCCTCGAACCGGCGGACCGTCGATTCGTGGACGCCGCCGTCGTGCGTCTCGACGGCGACCCGGACCGGAGTCGGCTCGGCGTCGCCGTCCCCGAACGCCCCGTCGGCCACCGAAACGGTCGTCGCCTCGGCGATCGGCCCGACGTTCGCCCGGTTGTCCCGGTGGAGTGTGAGCTCTCTGTCGACCAGTGCCGCGGCGATCCGTTCGGGATCGATCTCGGGTATCGCTCGGTCGACGGTTTCGACGACGACAGCCTCGATATCTGCCGGGTCGAGAGCGTTCTCGTTCGCCAGGCGAATGGCGGCTTCGATCGCCGTCTGCCCGTACGGGTGACCGTCGTACGGCAACACGGCGGCATCGAGGACGCGCTCACAGCCCGGATCGAAATCGAGATCGAACGGGCCGACGGTGTCGTGCCACCCGCCGGGGGCCGCGATCCCGTCCGGCGCTTCCAGCCCTTCCGCCGCGAACGCGGCCGCATACACCGCCGAAGCGGCTGCGTTTCCGGTCGCGATCGGGGCGAACCCATCGCCTTCGATCGCGAGCGTGACCCGGCTCGCAGCGTGTCCGAGCGCGTCCGCCAGTTCGGCGCTATCGAGGTTGCGGACTCGACCCACGCCGGCCGAGGCGGCGACCGCCGTGTGGGTGGCCGGATGGAGCCCGTCCAGCGGCGCGTGGCTGGCTAACTCCCCGTGAAGCTCCAAGGCGGCCGCGAGCCCAGCCAGCGTCTCCTCTCCGGTCGTCGCGTGGGCCTCGGCGGCGGCCAACACGGCCGCGATCGACCCTCCGGCCGGGGCCGGTGTCGGTGACAGGAACGTCGGACCGTTTCCGGCGGCGACGGCGACGGCGTTTCCCAGCGCGGCACGGAAAGCGGACGTCGTCCCCGCCCCCCACAGCCGGCTTCCGACGGCGTCCTGTCTTCCGTCCGTCGTCCCCCGACGAACGGCTGCTGTCGGTTCCGTTTCGCAGTTTCGGAGCCCGACAGCGAGCGCGTCCAGTATCCGTCGTTTCGCGGCCTCCCGGACGTCGTCAGGGAGCCGATCGTACGTCACGTCGACCACGTGTCCGGCGAGTTCCTCCGTCGAAGTCATACCGCCGATCGGAGTGGGACAGAAAAAAGCGTTCCGCGGTCCTCGGAGGACGGTGCGATCGTTCGTCGCCTCCGGTTCACGGTCGGGTCGTCGCCCACACCGCCAACAGCCCCAGAATGACCGCCGGGATCATCGGCAAAACGAGATACGCGTCCCAAAACGAGAGCCCGAAGTTCGACGGGACGCGGGGATAGAGGTATATCAGCCCGGGGACGACGAGAAAGGCCACGAAGATCGCAGCAACGAGGATCCACCCCCGCCAGTCGAACTCCCGGTCGACCGCTTCCGGATGGATGACTCCCGGATCACCGCTCCGATCGTCGTCCGATCCGGAGCTCCGGCTCCCCGTCCGATCGTCGGGGCTGTGGCCTCGCCTCGACCCGCCGGCGTCTTCTTCATCGAGGTCGTTCATGGGCTCTGCGTTCCCCCACCGGAGGGCCGCCCTCGATCCCTCCCCATCACTCGTAGCTGCCGGCCTCGTACTCCTCGTCCGGCACCACGACGACCGAGCCGAACCCCTCGCGGGATTCGAGCATCTCGTGGCCGCGGGCGATCTCGCTCATCGGCAGTACCTCCCGGACGTACGGCTCGAAGGTGCCATCGAACACCTTCGCCATCACGTCGTCCATCTCGCCGGGCGTCCCCATCGTCGATCCGAGGATGTTCAGCTGTTTCCAGAACACCTTCGGGATGTTCGTCTCCGGGGTGACGCCGGAGGTCGCCCCGCAGGTGACGATCGAACCGCCGCGGGCGGCCGCACTCAACGAGGTATCCCACGTCGCCTCGCCAATGTGATCGACGACGACGTCTGCGCCGCGGCCGTCAGTCAGTTCCTTCGTGGCGTCGGCGAAGTCCTCCTCCTCGTAGTTGATGAGATGATCGGCGCCGCAGTCGCGGGCCAACTCGAGCTTTTCGTCGCTGGAGGCCGTCGCGAAGACCTCACATCCTTCGTTGGCGGCGATCTGCACGCAGGCGTGGCCGACGCCGCCGGAGGCGCCCAACACGAGAACGCTGTCGGATTGATCGATCCCGACGCGCGTCATCAACATCCGCCAGGCGGTCTGAAAGACCAACGGTGCGGCGGCGGCCGTGACGAAATCGACACCCTCCGGAAGCGTGATGAGGTTGTCCTCGTGGACCGCGGCGAGTTCGCTGTGGACGCCGCGGACGTGCTCGCCGATCATCTTGTAATCGACGCAGAGCGACTGCTCGCCTTTCCGGCAGAACTCACACTCGCCACAGTAGAGCCCGGGATCGACGACGACGCGGTCGCCGGCCTCGAACCGAGACACCCGCTCGCCGACCTCGCTGACGATCCCGGCGCCGTCACTTCCGGCGATATGCGGCATCTCCTCGGGGCTCGGCATTCCACGTCGAGTCCAGACGTCGAGGTGGTTCAGTCCACCGGCCTTGATATCGACGAGGACTTCCTCCGGGCCGATCTCGGGGTCATCGAACTCGTCGTACTGTAGTACGTCGCTCGAGCCGTGCTCATCGTAAAAGATGGCCTTCATGTCTTCCGTCTGCGTCCGGCGGGTGCAAAACGTTAGCGGATTTCCCGGATCGGGCCCCCGGCCTTTTTCGATACGGCTCCCGGAACGGGTAACATGGCCGAAGAAACCGACGACACACGCCACCACGACGATCATGACCACGATCACCACCACGGGAACGACTCCGAGCACGATCACGACCATCACCACCACGACATCGACGAGCTCGGGTTCGCGGTCGTGACAGTCTCTTCGAGCCGCCGGATCGACGACGACGACACGTCGGGTGACGCCATCATCGAACTCGTCGAGGACGCCGGCCACGCCGTCGCCGTGCGGGAACTCGTAAACGACGACTACGACAGCTTACAGGACACGATCGACCGGCTCGCGAACCGCGGGGACACCGACTGCATCGTCACGACCGGCGGGACCGGCGTCACGCCCGACGACGTCACGATCGAGGCGGCGCGACCGCTCTTCGATAAACGGCTCCCCGGGTTCGGTGAGCTTTTCCGGAGTCTCTCACGCGAGGAGATCGGGACGAGAGTCGTCGGGACGCGGGCGACGGCGGGAATCGCCGACGGCGTCCCCGCGTTCTGTCTCCCCGGCAGCGAGAATGCCGTCCGACTCGGCACCCGGGAGATCATCGTCGAGGAGGCACCCCATCTCGCGGGGCTGGCGAAACGCGACGAGACGGACACAGAGGGGGCGGACGACGCGAACGGAAACGGGAACTGAGCGGGATCCGTTCGGGTTCGGCCGTCCGTCCCCTCCCTCGGGGGTCCGACCCGTACTGTTCAGGGCAACGGACAGAGACTCGCGGTCAGAAGGGCCCGTTCGTCGCTTTCGTTGCGCGCGCCGTGTTCGACACCACGTGGGTTGTGGACGACGGCCGGCGCCGCGATCCTCTCTTCAGTTTCATCCTGCGTGACGACGACCTCGCCCTCGAGCAGGTGGAAGACGTTCTCGCAGTCGTCGTGGACGTGCGGGTCGAAGGCGCCGCCGGGGCCGAGCGCGAACAGCTTCACGAGGACGTCGTCCTCGACGACGAGTTCGGCGGTCTCGACCGATCCGGCTTCCGGGGTTATCTCCGGGAGTTCGTTCAGTGACATACCGACTGGTCGGCGTCGGGAGAGATAAAAGTTCACGCGTCGGCGCGGCCCTCGATCCCGGAATAGTTTACGCGTCAGCCCGGAGCCGCTCGAGCGCCTCCAGAAAGCCGTCGGCGAAGTCGCCCTCGGTCACCGTCTCGGCGGCCGCCCTCGCCGTGTCGTCGGCGTTCGCCACCGCGAACGATCGCCCCGCGACCCCGAACAGTTCGGCGTCGTTCTCGGAATCGCCGACGGCGGCGAAATCGCCGGCTTCGATCCCGAGCAGTCGAGCTATCGTCTTTAATCCCGTACCCTTGTCGACGTCCGGGGATTTGACGTGATAGGCGTAGCCGGTATCGACGACCGTCTGTCCGTGTTCGGCCGCGATCTCGACGAGCGGCTTTAAGGGCTGGTCGCGCGCGACGGCGACTTCCGTCTCCCGCCAGCGGTTGATCGCGTCGACCGATCCCCATCCGAGATCGTAGCCGGCGGCCCGGTACGCCTCAGCGACGGCCGCCGTCCCCTCCGGATCACCGTTGTAGACGACCTCGTCGGCCGATTCGACGAAGACGACGCCGCCGTTTTCGGCGACGACGGCGATCTCGATGCCGAGAAACTCACACAGTCCGACCGGGTAGGGGAACGATTTGCCCGTCGCGATGACGACCGGCGCGTCCCAGCCGCGGATCGCATCGAATATTCGAGGATCGATCGACTTGTCGGAACGGGTGAGCGTGCCGTCGATGTCGGCCGCGAGCGGCGGAACCATACGTTCGGTTGTTCCGGCGACGGTATCAACGCCCCGCCTTCCCGACGGACGGTCTCATCGGTTTCGAGTGCGGTTTCATACTCATAGACAAAAGAATGCAAACACGATTCCTCAGAATAGAACCGTTCGATGGAACGAACGGCACCGAACCAGTGAGCCAGTTTCATTTGGTTCTGTCTGTCAGTATCACACTGCTTGCATCCTACCTTCTGCATGGGCATCGCCGGGACCTGTAAGCCCTGTGAGGTCGATCCAGTCGGGAACAACTGTGATCGCTGTGAACCGCTCGCCTGCATGGATCCGTATGGCGAGTCACCCGGCCTCTGTTGGTGTGTGTCGCCGAGTTGGGTGGTGCCACCGAGAGCGAAGGCAGCCGAGACGGTGACAGCTATCCGGACGGTGCCGAGCGTCTCGGCTCTGAAACAGTCGTCCCGCCAACTGGCCGATACCCGACTCAGCCACTGTTTCCGCGGGTGTCACGACGTTTCCGGTGGTGAGAGATCCCGTCCGAACTCGTCGAACTCGTCGAGATCGGCCGGCAGTTCCCTATCGAGCCGTCGATCCTCGCGGTTGTCGGGCAGCGGCCCGAGATTATCCGCGACGTCCTCCCACCCCGGTTTGATTTTGACGCTTTTCGCCGGTACGCCGACGGCGACGTGATGAGCGGGGACGTCCCCGAGTACCGATGCGGAGGCGCCGACCATCACGTTCTCGCCGACTCGACAGCCGGCGTTGACCATCGATCCGTATCCGAGGCGGGCATCGTCCGCGAGGATCGTTCGATACGTCGTCACGTCGGTCTGATCGACGAGGTCGTGGTTGTGGGTGTGTACGTGGCTCCGATCCGCGATCGAGACCCGGTCACCGACGACCAGTTCGCCGCGGTCGTCGAGCAACACGTCGTTGTGGACGACGACGTTGTCGCCCATCTCGATGTTCGATCCGCACTGGATCTTGATACCACCGAATAGCCGGAGACCCTCACCCGCCTCCGCGAAGAGGTGTTCGGCGAGAAGCTGTCGGAACGGAAGCGCGAAGGCGATGTTGTTCGACAGCGGCGAGCGGTCGAACCCCTCCCAGAGATACCGGAGCGGTTTCGCCGCCTCGAGTTTGTCGAGATCCTGTTCGGCCCAGTGTTCGGTCTCCGTGAGGGCGTTCCGCGGGTCGTAGCTCTCGATCCGCATACGGGACATCGGATCTAGCGTCTCACCCGCCAGATACCGCTCGTACGCCGGCCGGTCACCGAAGAGATCGACGAGCAGCTCTTGAACCACGGCCTCTGTCGGTTCGTCCGAGCTGAGTCTGTCGTCGGCGAACTCGATCGCGGAATCGATCGAGGTCTGTACCTCAGGGGGGACCTCGATGTGGCGTTTCGTCACGCGATACTCTCCACCCTGTGGCAACGTCGGTCGTTCACCCGATCTCCGCCTCGAGCGTCAATGACATTTCGTCCGCAATATCTCGAATTCTGTCTTAATCTATGCACATTTTCCCTTCTATGTATATGTATGTAAACGTATTCAAATAATACTGATATGTATGACTAATAATTACGCTGTTAGTATTAAAACAAAGAATCGGCTGTCACCGACTCGATCGACGCCACCGGATCGGGCCGGTTCCGTACCTAAAATAAATAAAATGGTGGCGAGTGCGGGCGCACAGAGAGTAATGTTGCTCGGAGGACGCGGTACCGAACAACCGATACTGCCGGTTCCGGGAGTAGTTTTTAACCCGTCCGGGTCGAAGCTCTCGTATGAGCGTCGCCGGGATCTGTGAGCTCTGTGAGTCCGATTCCGTCGAGGACAGCTGCGATCGCTGTGGGCGGCTCGCCTGTGCGCACCACTACGACGAGCCGACCGGCTTCTGTACGGTGTGTGTCGCCGAGCTGGGCGGGGATTCGCGGAACGGCGGCGGGTACCCGGACGGCGTCGACGAGTACCGGTTCTAGCTCTCCGCCGGTCGTCCCTCGTCCGCTCCGCCATCGCTGTTTTCGCTTCCTCCGGTTTCGGTCTCGAGTTCGACGTCCGTTATGGTCCCGTGCTACCCGGCGTGTATACAAAAGCGTGATCGATATGGGACGTGGCGTATCACTCCGAGCCGTCGGATTTCTCGAACGAATCGAAGGTTTTCAGCGTGACCGTGTAGGCGTCTCGGCTTTGATGATAGGCCATTCGGTACTCGGTCGGATACTCACCGGCTTCGGGCATTCGCTCGGGCATGCTGATGGATTCAACCACGGTGTCATCGAGTTCCTCGAAGAACTCGGTCGTGATCATCGGCTCGAAGAAGTTGAGATCGCCGGCGTAGTGTCCCCACACAAAGTTTTGGGTGAATTCCTCGCCACTTGGTACCGGTTCTCCTTCTTCGTCTTTGGTCCACTCCGGTGCGTTCAGGTCGTAGAGGTGCTCGCCCATCTCCGGAACGACGTAGTTCGTCCGGAAGTAGTCGGGCGGGAACTGATCCTCGGCTATCGGCACCTCGTACGGATCGTTCCCGTCATCGCCCGGCGGGAAGTTAATTCCAGGGATCCCTTCGATCTCCTCCTGTGGATCCAAATAAAAGTGAATATCGAAGTGCGGAACTCCGTACACCTCCGGTGGACCGTGGCCTCCGGGCATCCAGTTGAGTCCCAGCCACTCGAACTGTGTGTCTCCCGGGAAATCGATGGCAACCAGGTCCATCTCTCCGTACTTGTCCTCGTCGATCGTCGCCGCCTCGGCCGTCATCTCCACCCCGAGGTACTGCTGTTTTCCTCGGGGATGATCGGCGAAGAACGCCTTCACTTCACCATCACCGAGCGGAACCGGATCGGTATACTCCGTCCGCCCCCGTGGAGGGAAGCCATCGCCCTCTCCCGGTTTCGCAGTCGCTGTTCCTATCAGGCTACCCACACTCGCTGCCCCGATCCCTCCCAGCACAGCTCGCCGTGTCGTCGATCTTTGTCTCTCTGGTGTCATTTGTGCCGTACAAAACAACACGCCCTATTTACATAACTATATCGGAAATATAAATATAATTATATTTTCTCGCTACGTGCGGTCCGAAAATCCGATCGCTGTTGTGGGTTTCCCGGGACCACCCTTCAGCGGTGTTCGTTGAGCCGGCGTTTGAGCCGTTTTGCGGCGTTCCCGGCCGCCCCGAAATACGATCTTTCGTCGTCGGTCCCTTCTCCGGCGAAAATGATTCCCCGTGAGGAGTTTATCAGCCCGGTCCCGTCCGCAAGACCGTACTCGACGGCCGCCTCGGCGTCCCCGCCCTGGGCGCCGACGCCCGGGACCAGAAACGGCACGTCGACGAGGTCTCTGAGCGCTTCCAGTTCCGCCGTCGCCGTCGCGCCCACCACGAGTCCGACGTTGTCGCGGTCGTTCCACTCCGCACACCGCTGGGCGACGTACTGATACAGCGGTTTACCGTTGCCGACGTCGAGGTCCTGAAAGTTCGCGCCCCCGCTGTTGGAGGTCCGACAGAGAACGAAGACTCCCTTCTCACTCCGCGAGAGGAACGGCTCGAGGCTGTCCCGCCCCATGTAGGGGTTGACCGTGATCGCGTCGGCGCCGAGTCCGTCATCGTCTAACGTCTTCGCGTACTGTCGCGCCGTATTGCCGATATCGCCACGTTTGGCGTCCAGAAGGACCGGAACGCCCTTTCCGTGTGCGTAGGCGATCGTCTCCCCCAGCGCACGCCAGCCGTCGGGATCCTCGTAGAAGGCGACGTTCGGTTTATAACAGGCGGCGTGTTCGTGCGTGGCGTCGATGATCCGGCGATTGAACGCCCACCGCGGCAGTTCGGCGTCGAGAAACGACGGCAACCGACTCGGGTCCGGGTCGAGACCGACGGAGACGACGCTGTCGGCCGCGTCGATGCGGGCGGACAGGTCCTCAAAAAATCCCATACCGACCGTCCGCCCCCCGATAGTAAAAAGCCCGCCCGTTCGAGGCCGGCGGACGATATATATCTGCGTCGCTCCTATTGGGTTCCGTGTCGTACGCCGTCGCCTTCGATCTGGACGATACGCTCGCAGTCACCGACCGTACTCGGGAGACGCTGCTGTCGGCCGCTGCCGACCGTGCCGGTCTCGAACTGCCGTTCGATCGGCCGGAGTATCGCAAAGCCCACCGGACACACAGCGGATCCGACACCCGGGAGCCGGTCTTCGAGGCGCTCGTCGGCGCCGATGCCCCTGCACTCACGCGGGCGTACCGCGACGTCATCGGCGAGGCGCTACGACCGGTGGAGGGCGCCGGCCCGCTGCTCGCGACCCTCCGGAACCGGTACCGGATCGGTCTGTTGACCGACGGTCCCGGCGGAACCCAGCGCGACAAGCTGGGGCGGCTCGGCTGGACGGAGACGTTCGATGCGGTCGTTGTCACCGGGCCGATCGGGGCGCCCAAACCCGACCCGCGGGCTTTCGAGGCGATCACTGACGCTCTCGACGTCCCCCCCGAACGGACGGTCTACGTCGGTGACGACCCGGAACGCGATATCGAAGGAGCGAAGGCGGCCGGACTCCGTCCGATCCAGGTGTGTTATGCCGGTGGGCCCGACGCCCATCCGGACGCCGAGGCGGTGATTCCCCGCGAGAAGTTAGGTTCGTTACTCGGCCGTCTCGAGTCGCTCTTAGGCGACGGCTCGGACGACGCGTAGGGCGGCCTTCACTTCGGCGCCGCTTTCGACGAAGACGATCGTCCGCGGCGGCTCTACTGCCTTCGGCCGGACGCGGAGACCGGCTTCTCCGGCGGCTTCGGCCGCCGTCTCGGGATCGGTCTCGAACTCCATTCGGAGCCGATCAGGGTGGACGTACGCTGCCCCGATGGATCCGCCGTCGTCGCTCTCGACCCGATAGGCGAACGCCCCCTCCGCCGTCGGCTCGACGTCCGTGTCGGCGTCGACCACTGCCACCCGTCCGAGCGAGCCTCGCTCGTGTCCGTGGATCTCCGAGGAGAGAAGCTGTCCGATCCGTTTCCCGTCGGCGATCCGGTCGCGTGCCATTTAGATTTCCCTCCGTCGGAGGGCCGGCCGATTTATAAAAAACGTCGCGACATCGTCCGATCTGTCTATGTCTGGCCGCACGCTACGTTTTGAGGTATTTATAACTGGGGTCGGATTACAGCCAACCGCGTCCTCAATCATTCCCGGCGCCTTCGGACACTGCATACACACGGATGAGTTCGGAGCCGTTTATAAATGGTGTTCACGCGTTTCTCACAACTCCGATCGCGCGCGCCGCGCGTGCTCTGTCATGTCGATTCCTTTCCCGTGGGCATAGAGGACGGCCGCGGCCTCGATGGTCACCCCGAGTTCGGACTGTAGGCCGTTGACGGCCGCGACCGCCGACTGTTTCTCCTCGCCGGCCTCGACGAGTTCGCCGAGCACGCGCTCGAACGTCGAACGTTCCCGGAGGATCGACTCGTCCGGTCGAAACCCCTCCGGGACCGCCGTCTCCTGTGGGTCGAACTGCGCCGCGACCTGCCCGTCGGCGCGCTCCAGAAGTCCCTCGCTCGCGGCCACGTCGACGAGCCGTTTGGCTTGGTCTGGCGAGAACCAATCGCGATCCAAAGAGAGCGCGACGACGAAGGCGCTTTCGCCCATCTCGCGGCTCCCCTCCTCGCGGAACGGGGCCGCGATCGCCGTCCGGAGACTCATACCCGTGGCCTGCGCTGGACGGAACAAATAGCCGTCGGTCGACCGCGGAACGAGGCGCCGCCCCGTCTCCAACCCTTCGCGAGGACACAAACACCAAGACAGTCCGGTCCTTTGTTGCTGTCATGAGTACAGATATCGTCGCACAGTTCGCCGACTCCGCCCTGGAGACGGTCGATAGCTGTGTCCGGACCGATCCCGAGAGCTTCGAGGAGACGCTCTCGGAGTTCATTGTCGAACCCGCTGTCGGTGCCCCGCTGCCGTCCGAATCAGTCAGTCTCGAAGGGACCGCCGTCGACACGGATCCCTCCGTCGAAGCGCTGTCGGAGGCCGAAACGGGCATCGCACAGGCCGGGACGGCGATCGCCGACTACGGTACGATCACCGTCGAATCCCGGCCCGGCGGCGACGAACTCGTCAGCCTCTACCCGCCGAATCACGTCGTCGTGCTCGAGGCCGGCGATATCGTCCCCGACGCGGCGACGGCCTTCGAGCGCTTCGAGGCCGCGACCCGCGATGCCAGAGCGGACGGTGGCTCAGGCGCGACACGAGTGCTCGCAACCGGTTCGAGCGCGACGGCCGACATGGGGGAACTCGTTTACGGCGTCCACGGACCGAAGGAGGTCCACATCGTGGTGGTCGAGTCATGAGCCGAAGCGAGAAGGCCGACAAGATCCGCCGCGTCATGGAGACTGACGGCGAGAACATCGCCGAGACCGCCCGAGGGAAAACCGACAGAACGGAAGAGGCGATCGAGCGCTTCGAGCCCTACGAGGAACTCCGGACGGAGGCCAGACGGATCAAAGAGGCGGCGATCGAGAGCCTCCCCGAGCGGATCGACGAGGTGACGGAAGCCGTCGAACAGAACGGGGGCCACGTCTATCTCGCCCAGGACGCCGAGGACGCAAACGAGTACATCGAGGGGGTCATGGCTGATCGCGGCGCCGAACACCTCGCGAAGAGCAAATCGATGACGACGGAGGAACTCGAACTCAACGACCACCTCGAAGCCGCCGGATACGAGGTCACCGAGACCGACCTCGGAGAGTTCATCATCCAGTATGCCAACGAGAAACCCTCCCACCTCATCGGTCCGGCGATGCACCGATCGCCGCCGGATATCGCCGAGTTGTTCAACGACTGTTTCGATCTCGAGGAGCCGCTCTCTGCCGACCCACAGGAACTGACCGATTTCGCCCGTGAGAAGGTCGGCGAGAAGATCCGCGACGCCGACGTCGGCCTCACGGGCGCGAACTTCGTCGTCACGGAGACGGGCACGATCGCTCTCGTCACGAACGAGGGCAACGCCCGGAAGACGGCTGTCACGCCGCCGGCACACATCGCCGTCACCGGCGTCGAGAAACTCGTCCCGACGGTGTCGGATCTCCAGCCCTTCGCCGAGCTGATCGCCAGAACCGGCACCGGCCAGGAGATGACCTCGTATCTCTCGCTTCTGACGCCACCCGTCGAGACCGACGCGATCGATTTCGACGCCGGCGAGTACATCCCGGCCGACGAGCGGTCGTTCCATCTCGTCTTGATCGACAACGGCCGTATGACGATGCGGGAGGACGACGAACTCAGGGAGACGCTGTACTGCATCCGCTGTGGCGCCTGCTCGAACGCCTGTGCGAACTTCCAGTCGACCGGCGGACACGCCTTCGGCGGCGAGACCTACTCCGGCGGAATCGGGACGGGGTGGGAGGCCGGTGTCCACGGCCTCGACTCGGCAGCCGACATGAACGATCTCTGCACCGGCTGCTCGCAGTGTCTCCCCAAATGCCCGGTCAAGATCGATATCCCTTGGATCAACACAGCCGTCCGGGATCGGCTCAACCGCTCGAAGGAGCCCGAATCCTTCGATTTCCTCGTCGATGGGCTGACGCCGGACGACGAGCCGACGGGGCTGGACATCCAGAAACGGGTCTTCGGCAACATCGAGACGTTCGCCAAGCTCGGCTCGTTGACGCCGCGGCTCTCGAACGCCGCGATCGGTTCCGACACCGTTCAGGGGGTTCTCGAACGCTTCGTCGGCATCGACAGCCGACGACAGCTACCGACGCTGGCCGAGGAGACGCTCCTCGAGTGGGCGAGCCACCACTCGAACCCGAACCTCGACGCCGACCGCGAAGCCGTGCTTTACCCGGATCTCTACACGAACTACTTCGACCCGGAGCGCGGCAAGGCCGCCGTCAGGGTGCTCGAAGCCCTCGGCGTCGCCGTCCGGATCCCCGCAGTCTCGGAAAGCGGCCGGGCGCCGCTGTCACAGGGAATGATCGACACCGCCGACGCCAAGGCGAGCGAGGTCTACGCCGAACTCGCCGAGCACATCGACGCCGGCCGGGACATCGTCATCATCGAACCGTCCGACCTGGCGATGTTCAGGGGCGAATACGAGCGACTCCTCCCGGAACGGGCGGCCGACCGGGTGGCCGACTCGAGCTACGAACTCTTCGAGTACCTGTATGGACTCTTAGAGAATGGCTCCGATATCGACGCCCTTCCGACGGTCGACGGCGAGGCGATCACCTACCACAGCCACTGCCAGCAGCGAACACTCGATCTCGACCCCTACACGACGGCCGTTCTCGAAGAGGCGGGCTACGAGCTCTCGACGACGGACGTCGAGTGTTGCGGGATGGCGGGCAGCTTCGGATACAAATCCGAGTACTACGAACTCAGTATGGACGTCGCCTCGCGGCTCGAGGGACAGCTACCCGAAAGCGGTACCGTCGTCGCGAGCGGTACCTCCTGTAGCGAACAGATCTCGGCGCTGTCGGCCCACGACGCGCCCCACCCGATCACCCTTCTGGATCCCAGGCGGTAGTCCCCCTTCGTCCTCGATCGGCTGCCGATCAGACGCCCTTGCTACCCCATCCGAAGGCGGCCCAGCCGCCGTCGGTGGTGAGGATCTCGCCGGTGGTGTAGTGATCGCCCGCTGCGAGGAACAGCGCGACCGTCCCGACCTCCTCGAGCGTGCCGAACCGACCCATCGGCGTCCGGTTCTCGATATGGGTGTCATCGTAGCCGTAGTAGGGCCAGTCGTCCGCATCGAGGACCGTCCCCCGATCGTCACTCTCTCTCGTCCGGGCGGTGAGCTCCGTCTCGATGTATCCCGGCGCGAGGGCGTTGACGCAGATGTCGTGTTCGCCGAGTTCGACGGCGAGACAGCGGGTGAGGTTGTCGACGCCGCCCTTCGAGGCGTTGTAGGGCGCCCGGCCCTGAACACCGACACTCCCGAACATACTGGAGACGTTGATGATCTGGCCGCCGGTGCCCTGCTCGATCATCTCTCGACCGGCGGCTTGGGCGCCGTAAAACACGCCCGATAGGTTGGTCTCGATGACACTTTGCCAATCTTCGGGGTCCATCTCCATGGCCGGTTCGACGACGGAGATGCCGGCGTTGTTGACCATGATGTCCAGCGAGCCGTAGGCGTCGACGGCCTGTTCGACGAGATATTCGGCGTCCTCGGGGTCGGAGACGTCGGCCTCGACGGCCGTGGCCGTTCCGCCG
>LKMJ01001274.1_pt1 | contig 21917 bp, 21 predicted proteins | sample 643391 | NCBI WGS metagenome assembly LKMJ01 (sample SAMN04112250, study PRJNA286221) | soda lake metagenome | biome: soda lake; feature: Kulunda Steppe; material: water; isolation source: sample PL-Br10 brine of Picturesque Lake | place: Russia: Kulunda steppe | collected 2010-07
AGAGTATATGTCGTGATCGGCATACCGGTCCACGGATGATCAGTTTGACGGCGATACCGTTCCCGCAGCTCTTTGACGCCACGCTGTTCCGTCAGAAAAGCCGGAGGAGGGATTTGAACCCTCGACCACGCAGTCGGGCGATTCGGGGCACGAGGCCCCGCCCGCCGTCGTCACCGCGCTTGGAAGGCCGCGTCTGCCAGCAATGAGCGCGCACCAATGGAACTCAAACAGACGCCGCCCCACGACGCCAAGACTCGCTACCTCAAAAAGAAACGATCATACGTCTCCGAAAAAACCATCTACAACTACGACACCGCCCTCACACGGTTCTTAGAATTTCTCGACAAACGAAACATCAACGACATGCGAGACGTGGACAGCGACGAAATCGTCCGCTTCGAATCATGGCGACTGGAGACAGTCAAACCCATCACCTGTCGAAACGACATGAACACAGTCAAGAACCTCATCCAGTTCTGCGAAACCATCCAAGCCGTCCCCGTCGGACTTCACGAACTCGTCAGTCCAACCAAAGTCTCTGAAGACGACGAAATCTGTGAAACAATCCTCACACGGCAAGAAGCGACGCAGATCCTCGAACACCTGAAAAAGTATCAATACGCCTCAACCCGCCACATAACCATGCTAATACTCTGGAAAACAGGCATGCGTATCGGCGGGCTTCGGGCACTTGACGTAGACGACTTTGACTCCGCACGTCCAGCCTTAGAACTCAGACACCGACCAGACACCGGCACACCCCTCAAACGAAAAGACAAGGGACAACGTGACGTGATCCTCAATTGGGATACATCCGACGTTATCGAAGACTACGTCCAAAACTCTCGCCCTGACGTGGAAGACCAATCGGGTCGCTCACCACTCCTTGCCTCACGAGAAGGGCGTGTCGCCGCCACAACAATCCAGAAAAACATCTACACCGCAACCCGACCCTGTACCTACAATGACGGCACCTGCCCGTTCGGGGAAGACACAGACGACTGTGAGGCTCTACAATTCGATCAGGCTAACAAATGTCCCGGATCTGTCAGCCCTCACGCTCTCCGCCGGGGGTACGTAACTGCCGCCCGAAACGCAGGCCAACCCAAGGACGTGACCGGAGAACGCGTAAACATGGGTGGCAAGATCTTAGAGAAGCACTATGACCATGGGACATACGACGAGAAAGCGGAACGGAGGAAAGACCACCTGAAAGATATATAGTTCACCGACGGCGACTGGCTGAAACACATCCTTAGAACAGTCGAGAAGCGGGCGTCTCTCAAGACCACGTACTAAGCCCCCTACTGTTCGAACAGGTATTCAAAGTCCACAAACTGATCCGGGACCGTTAGACCCCCCGGCTCAAACACGGGATGATCAGGTGCGAGTTTGTATTCTTCAGACACCCATTTCAGATAGGACTCGTGGTCATGTGGAAGGTTGGGTCCGTGGGTCTGATGATGAGCCGGATGGAGGAACTCGATTTCCGGATCTCGATGTAGATTTGGGTCACAGACAAGGCAAGGAACGTACTTTTGCGCCATTACAGTCAATAATATTACTCCCTTGTATTAACACATCCACTTCTCATCTGTCATAATACCATCAATATTTTAACAAAGCAGTAACGACGACAGTATCTATTGAGACTTCGCTCCGGAGAGAATATGACGGCAATCAACGTAAACAGGACGGACCAAGACATAGTAAATAGGCTGGTGGTAGCCGCTGATTCCTCCGACGATCTTGTTATTGATGAGGTAGGGGATCAGCATGTCAAAGTCAAATCATCGCTCAAACACAACCTCTATTCTTGGGGATTCAAAATTAATGCCGAAGTGGTGGTTACGTATCAGGATGAGGTTGAGATTGAGTTCACTCCCTCTCGACGGATTCCTATAAATTTACAGGTGAAACCAGAGAAATATATGTACCGGTGGATCAGCAATCTCATATCTCAAGATGAGATTGATGTTAAGATTCCACTCGGGTCAGAGGATACGTCCTCAGAGTATAATAGTACGAAAATCAAAGAAGTCATTCCTACCGACCAAATCAAGTCAATATCAGGAAAAGCCGGGTCTCGTGTAGGACTTATAACCAAATATATTTTAAATAATATCACAGAAGATATGAATATTGAGTTTGATTTCGAAGAGAAAAACACATACATTAGAATAACGGGTGATGGAGTTGAAGAAATAAAGACCGATATAGAAGAGATATTTGGCCAGCAAGTATCGATTCGATTTTCTCAAGAGGACGGACTTGATATTAAGATTCCAGAATAGGATTATAGGCTATTGAGATGATCCGTTGTAAAGTAAATCTGTCAAATCTTGTTTACACGTACGCGGACATGCCCACACAGGGTACTGTAGAGACCGGATATAATTTTCATACAAAATACTGTGAGGCCGGCGTCTTTGTTTTCTGTACCGTGGTTCCGTACCGTTATTTCTCGTAGAAGACGTATCGACCGTCAGGAACGTCATTAAGGTACATACTTTTGAGCCATACGTGCGAAGGTCTCGCCCTTTTTGATTTGATTGCTTGGCCTGAGAATACTGTTGTGGGTATCCGAGTAACTGGTCTCTGAACACCCGAGGGTTAATCAGAATCTCTGTTCAACGTGGTCTATGGATCCACATATTTCTGAGATACAGGAACACACCCTACGTTCTGTTTGGGCACATGAGGAACACCACTTCACCAAGTGGCTGAGAGACAACATCGACCTACTCGGTGCGGAACTCGGAATAGAGATCGAAGACGCACGAACCGAAGAAGCAGTCGGTGACTTCTCCTCTGACATTGTCGCCCGCGAAATGAATAGTGGGGAAGTCATTGTAATCGAGAATCAATACAACAAGACTGACCACGATCACCTTGGCAAGTTACTCACCTACTCATCGGGCAAGAACGCTGGCTTCACGATCTGGTTAGCCGAGGAGTTCCGGCCAGAACACCGTAGCGTGCTTGAATGGCTCAACGAGAGTGGACCAACCGATGTGAAATTCTTCGGGATCAAGCCACGAGTCGTTAGTATCGACGACTCAGACGAGAAAGGGTTCGAGTTCGAGATCGTCGTCGAGCCAAACGAGTGGGAACGTGAACTTGCCGAACCTCCCACCGAAACAGAACAGAACTATCGCGAATTCTTCGGAAACCTCGTTGAGGCATACTCGGACAAACGCCCAAGTTGGTACCAACTCACTCCCGGCCCTCGGAATTACCTAACATTTAGCGCCGGAATCAGCGGTGTGAGTTTCGGGTGGACTTTCCACCAAGGTCCAGAGTTCGCCGTCGAACTCTACATATCCACGTCTGACGGAGCGGAGAACGATAGGATATTCACCGAATTAAAAGAGAATCAATCAGAGATTGAGGAGAATTTGGGAATAGAATTGACTTGGGAGCCACTCCCCGAGAAACAGGCCTGTCGGATCAAACAAGCACGACAGATTGAAGATCGTATCACGGAACTCGACGACGATCAGCGTCATGATCTAATCCAATGGGGCGTCGAGGCGATGGACGAATTTCAGGACGAATTCGAACCACGGATTTCGGATCTTCGCTCCGGTTACTAAATCGAACCTTTTAGACTCATACTGCTGTATTACTGCCCTTTCTGAGTGTATTCAGTATTGTAGACGAACGCAAACCGACGAGGTTCTGGAAACTGAACATAACAGCACGGTCACTACAACAACCCCAGCAAGCAGATTACGAGTCGCACTCAAATCACGGTGAAACGCCAACCAACCATATCGGTAAGTCGATCACAGATCGGTATTTATTGATCTCTCGCTTTGCCCATCCTCTCGTCTTGAACCAAGACTTCCCACCCCAATCCGACTTGTTCTCCGGAACGATGAGGATCGCCTCGTCAATATATCCCTGTTCGTACTCCACTTGAAGCGTCAAGAGATTAGTCAGGACAGCCGTTCTCTTAGATCCAATATCGATCTCTATCGGAACACCATCGAAATACACATCTACGCGTTTGTTTGGGAGGCTCTCTGGATGAACCTCAGTCGGATGGCCTCTATCTCGAAACGCATGTTGGATCGGTTTGGAGAGTGATCGGTCTCCTCCACCAGAAGCGTCTAAATTGATGGAAATATCATTTTGGAGTATGTCCCTCACATCTCGTTTCACTTCCTCGTTGCGAACGCCCCTCCCAAGGCTCGTTTCGTTTTTAATCTCCATCTTTCACGATCAGTAGACTGACTCACATACGGAACCAATATAAAACCAGCAACCACGGTTCAACACAATTATATCAGAAATAAGTATATACTTTAAAATTGGTATTACTTCCAAAAAGCGATGTTCACATGCTGGATAACGATTTGGTCACGAAATCAGTAGCATTTGGCACCGGAAAATATATGAAGTTTGATAGTTATCATCTACTCATCGGGTGTGGGATCACCCCTACTCTCATCAGTAGACTTATAATCGATTCTAAGGTATCCAGTAGGCTCCGTGCTTCATCCTCTGTAGGTGTGAGTAGGTTGGGACATATGAGAGTGAAAACACCGTGAGGAGCCTTGTGTGGACTCGGACGATCCGCGACCATTCTTGGATAACAATTGATAGAGTAAAACTGCTATGATGGGGGCCTATATCTGTGTATTCTGTATCAACTACTCTAAACGGCAAGAACGGGGCTTATTAGAATAATTGTACTAACAGCACAGTACCGCTTACAGCACAGTACCGCTTACAGCACAGTACCGCTTACAGCACAGTACCGCTTACAGCACAGTACCGCCAAGAACAACAGCCCCCTTCTTGTTGAGACAGCATAGCAGTTGTTGAGAGTACTATACTGATTACTTGTACCAGCCTCAAGCCGATCTATCATAGCAACTGTTCTGTTCAGTAGTTGGCGAAGAAGACGAGTGACAGCGGTTCTTGATCAAGCACAACTACTGCGAGAAACACCTCAAACCGAGAACAACCGTCAACAGCACACTAACCGCCAACCAGACGTGCTTCAGCCTTTCACTCCCTCTACCCATAGTAGTAGACGTTATTATATATACCCCTCCCCACCCCCGGACGATCGGAGTTCATTTGCCATTTTGCCGTACCATTTGGTGAACTCCGCGTCAGATACATTGAGATAGTCTAACACATACTCAAACCGTTCATCCCGCTCTGAGTGGTTTGGGTGAGTTTGGAGATCATCTTGCCAGCAAACATAAGCACAGGTACAAACTGCGAGGAGTGCTACCGTGTTTCCTTTATCATTTGGCTGACTGTATCTCTTATAGTTAAAATTTCTGAATATTCTCTTGGCCCTCTTCCGTCTCCGGGTGATCATATCAATTGTGTCCGAAACAGCGTCAAATAGTTCAAGATTTTCTGTCTGTCGTTGTTGTGGTCGATATGTGTAAGTCTCAAACTGATTTTCAGACGATCGGATGTGCGTTCCACGATTTATTTTATTCAATAAGTCATAGTGGCTTTTGAGAGTCACATAGCCAGGGAGTCGAGTGCCGTCATCTACTTCTTCTACTGAGATCTCGGTCGCGTTATTTCTATCCGGCTCTCCATACGGTACCGTTTTTGTCTCATCATATGGCATGGTCTGAAATAGGGAGAAGAATCTGAGTAGTTACTACCGTAATTGGCTATTTGTCCGCTATCAGCACCGCTCAATAGTCTCCTCTTTTACAAAGGCGGTGTGACGGTATATACGTGTCGGAAGGAGTTGATTAGAATCTGTGTTACAGAGAATTCAAATGCGGCATTTATACAATTCGTTGAGTATGCTATTCATTCTCCGAGAAAAATACGCCTGCTTCCTTTTGGAGTTTTTGAGTTGTATAAGGTGAATAGCCGTACGCTATTACTTTCTTGATGTTGCTCCTCGTGAGTTCTTCGTCAAAGTCTTCACTTCCAGAGAAGAATCGGACCATGGTGTCGATAGAAGCGTTCTTAGCGACCATCTCAGAAATACAGTTGTTCTCCATAACATGCGACTGGCTCCCATGTGCGAATTTATCAGAGCGTTCGTAAAAGTTCAAACAGCAGTCTCGTAGAGATGGTCTCATCCTCTCGATGGTCACAGATCCGTCTGCGATGTTATTTTTATAATTCTCTACCTGATCTCCATCGTAACTTCTGCTGGAGTAGTTACCCTCAAAACTTGATCCATCTTCTGCCATCCGGACTTCCTTGGTTAGAATATCATGGACGCGCTGGTTTTCTACTCGGTGACATTCTTCCGGGACGCGGCGTGGACGGAGTGTTAGATCCACATAGTCCTCTACCGTCATTTCTGACAATTCCTTAATCGTCACCGGAACACAAAAACGACTTTCTCCGAACCGTTCCGTAGCAGTTGAATGAATTGTATTCGGAAGTCGTGTGAGTCGGGCAAAGTCATTGCCTGAAACCACGTCAATATAGTTATTTAAATCACTCAATCCAGTTTCGTCTTTGAGATTTTCAATAAGGTCTTCAGTATAGTTTTCCACTCCGTTTCGGAACTGGTGAGCCGTACCTTCCTCCCGTTCGATAGCCGGGAAATCCAAGTACAGGTGAACGCCCTTGTGTCCTGAAAGAGAGGCTCGCCAATACTGATCGCGGTCGTTTTCAATCAACGTCTTCGCAACCATCCGGGTCCGAACAAGAAGGTCACTCATGTCCCGCTCCCAATCAGCATTGGAAGCGTCTTTGGAACCCTCAAAGTCCAAGTCGAACATCAGGGTGTCAATGAGAGGCACGTTCTTGCCGTCGTCAGATGTGTGTCCCTCGGGAAACGAATACACAGAGACAAATCCAGGGGCCTCTCCTTCTATTCCTCTGATGTACTGGACCATTTCATCGCTGGATGAAACGCCGGTCTGCCCCCACCCTTGCGTATTCGACGATCGCTTCGAACAATTACGAGGATAGTTCGGACACCAAACTGAGAGCGTTTCTTCTAATACGGTGTTATAGTTCATCCCTAAGATGTGGCCGGCATTAGTATAGTCCCCTGGGACACCGGACTGATTCAATAATGCTCAGCGCTCTCACCTCCGTCCGTAGTCGCACGGCCTGAATCCCCGTCGTACTGGTGCCTTACATCAGTCCAGGGACTCTCCTCAACCTTATTGGCAAGACGCTTCTCGGCTGTCTCCACCTGTTCCTCAAACTCTGTATCCTCGATAATGTTGACCGTCTCCCCGGTGATCGGATGAGTCACAATCAGGCCGTCTCCCTCGCAATAGTCCTGAATGTACTGTTCCGCCTGTTCCGGGGAGAGGTTATCACGGGCCTTCTGCTTGGCCTTCTCCACGACGTGTGACCAATCCAGTTTCGCCTGATTCACAACGTCCACAGATTGTCCGAACGCCGACGCCGAATACGACACCGGAGAACCTTCATGGCGCTCAACATACATTTTATGTATCATGTTCTCAAGCGACCGCCGAATGTCGGACACTGAAACGTGGTGGCCGCGTTCTTGAGCCGCCTTCTGAATATTCATAGCCGAGAATTTCTGATTCGGCCGAGAACGAAGGTACTCCAAGAGAACGCGGTCAAGGTCGCGGAGATTCAGGGCGCTCATTACAATCCGCTCTCCGAATATTTTGAACCCCATCCAGCCGTCAACCGGAGTTACAAGGAGTTTCTGTGGATACTCTGAATCCAACATCATTCGATCTTTGTGGTGATAGAGCGCGACAGCCTCAATAAAGTCAAGAAGACGAGGCACGTCGCTTCTTGCCTCTACGAACTTCGGTGGAATAGGTTCCTGATCCTGAATGCCCCCGGCAATGAGGTTCATTATCTCACCGGCCGACGACTCGGTGAACTTCTTGATCGGGATGTTCGCATTATATTGACGGATTTCATCGAGGCGTTCGTCGTCAACACGTTGTTCGTAGGTTCCATCTCTCATCTCTACTTGTCGCCGATTAACTCGACGAGTCAGGTCTTCACTCGCGTCAGCCGTAATGATGAACGCCCGGTTGCGAGTCTCCGCAAGGTCGTTCAGATCTATCTTCTTATTGTCGCTCGCAATAAACGCAATCAGACACCGAGGCGGCTCAAGCCGCATATCCTCTAACTGGTTCTCCGGTCCTATTGCGTCCGACTTGGACACGTCAACCTTCTCGTGGGTGGCAGGATTTCCTTCTCCGAACGCCTTTAGAATGGCCTCCAAGTCGTCCCCCATCGAGACGAAATCCGGAAACCGCTGAATATCCGTTTGATTAATGAGCCGGTGTTTGTAGAACGGGGCCTTTGCCGACGACGACGCGGGCCACTTGTAGATCAGGTTACTTTCCTCGTTCTCTGAAAGTCCAAGATCCTCCAGCAGATAGAAGGCTCCATCCGTTATTTCGTCTTTCCCACTTCTCGATGGCCCATCCATAATCAGGAGGCCGCCGCTGATCGTGGCAAGGAAGACGGTCAATACGCTACGTTTCTCCCCCACAAGCCCGCTGTCGCGTGTGGCTTGTTGGAGCGTGTATAATGTTGGAGTTTCTGTATTTGTCATTGAGTTTGTTTTAGCATTCTTGTCCGGGTTATGCGGGATAAGTAGAATTCTACAGGACAGGGCAGTTGCTACTAAACGCCCTTCTCGACAGTCTCAGACTCTCTTATCTGAACCATGGGCCGAATACCCCGCGAGGCGAGCGTAACTTCCTCCGACAGAATTTACTCCACAAGGTCGGCCACGATCTCGTCGCGGTCAACCATTGCTTCGGTCAGGTCGTTGTCGTCATCCTCCACCATGTCTTCGAGCAGGCCGAGGACAGCCGGTTCCGTGTTGATCGACAGTTCCTCACAGGTATCGTAGAACTCCGCGAGCGGACCGTCACCGGCTTCCGTTTCCGTGGACGTAGTTTCCGCGTCGTCGCCCGAAGAATCGTCGCTGGACGACCCCTGTGCCGACTCGTTGCTATCTCCCTCGTTCTTGCCGGGCAAAATCATGTTGTTCGTCTCGGCGTCGAGGAAGATCGGGTGGTTGAACGTGTGGTCCGACTGGTCCGACTCTCGCTGGACCTTCGCGTAGATGACCCCCATGCCCTCAAGTTCCGGGCGAAGGGAAACGCCTTCCATCAGCCACTCGAACTGACTGTCGGCGTCGATAACGGCGTCGTTGCCGTAGTTGGTCAGGCACTTCGCCGTCGTCTTAGCACAGGAGTTAGGACCGTACTCGCCCGCCGCTTCCCACACCGTGAACCGGTCGTCGCTAACCACGTCCACGAGTGGGATCGGGTCGGTTCCCTCGCACTGCTGTCCCTTAATGAAGGCGTCGTCGTCGTAGCCGACCTCCTCGTCGCCCTCAAGACGGGCCGCAAGAATCTCGTACTTGTACGAAGTCCCGCCGTAGGACTTGTTCAGAATGAAATCTGGAACAGACCTATTAGATGATAACTTGTGAGCATATCAATATCGGGGGTGGTGGTATCTGAATTGATAACTGATAGTGTAGTTTTATATTCAGGATATTGCCATTTTGTAGACACGATGAGCCAGCAAGGCAGTCGGGAGACGCGAGAATTCTGTAATGAGCTGTGGAACAACTGGACTCAGAAAGGAGGTTCTGGCAAGTGTGAGGGGTGTCCAGCACATTGGTCGAACAGAGAGGACTTTCCCGGAAATCCTGAGACACGCGAAAGTTCATCCGGCCACCACCCGTTTTTCGGTTATGGCTCTCTTTCTGACGTAGAAGTCGTGATCCTCGGTCACGAACCCGGTACACAAAGTATCGGAAAAGAGGACGAAAATGCCACCAATTACGCTCAGAAGACGTTTGATGACGCGCGCAAGTCAGACGTAACAAGGGTACCAGTTGGTGCTGGATCGTTGGAACTGACTGTCCCGCTGTTCAATACTCTCTCGTCTGAGTTCAACGTCTACTGGTCGCAGATGAAGAAGTGTAATGAGTTGAAATCGGGTCCTGAAGGCGCTAACAAGACGGCTGAAAATCAATGCGTCGGAATTGGTGATGATTATGAGGGGTACATTAGAGAGGAACTCACAACTGTTGATCCAGAATACGTTATCGGATTAGGAACCGACGTAGATCGGTTGCTGAGAGGTGTATATGATATTGAATCGTTGGGAGGAACATTCAGTAGAGAGATTGCTACGGGCAACTCGGAATCTGGCCTGAGGTGGTTAACGGTTCAGGGCGAATCGTTCAAATACATTCCAACTTCACATCCGTCCCGAGGGGTCCCCTCAATGACAAAAGATCAGATCAGTCTGGATGTTCCCAATGGAACGACTGCGTCTGAACATTATTACCAAGTCCTTGCTGACGACTTCGTTCGACAGGTGAATACGGGTACAATCTGAGATAGACCGCGTTGATTTGTATCTGTGAGTAACCGGCAACAAACTACAGCACTACTCAAAATCCTCTCTTGATATTGGCTCACCAGCGGTGAAGTCTTTCCACGTCTCGGGGGACTGAATACCCATCATATCAGTCATGCTGACTCCAATACCCCCGGCACCAAAGGCGAATATCGGGAATGATCTGAAATACGCACCGAGAAGCGCAATACAGGGGAACAAGAGGACACCACCAGCAGTTATCTGAACATGTCGGTCGCTCATTTGATGTGGCGTTCGGAAATCAACCTGTGTCGGAATACCCAACCAATATCGAGAAAAGAAGGTGTCGCCGCCAAACAAACGCCCAAAGAAAAAATGGACTATCTCGTGGGCGAATAGACCTGACGCATACAATACAAGCAGTAAACCCAGTTCCAGAATGAATCCGAGATTCATGAGTATATGGCTCCTGATGAACTCTTTTGATTAATCATTCACGGAGTCCGATATCAGAAAGTAGTGATACCAACAGAATTCCGCCCTCTGTGGTTCTCCAGGATCGTCTAACTGTATACTGAATACTTTGATATGATAACCCTGTGAACACTCATTCATCTATGGACGAGGATTCGGTTCAGTCATACGTCGATCACGCGGAAGCCACCATTGAGGCGGCACCGCAGATGGACGAGGCCAACACGAAAGCCGCCGTCTTACGAGACTTTCTTGATCTCCTTGACTGGAGTATTCCCGAGAACACACAGTTAGAGTACTCTGTGAAAGCCTTCGGGAAGACGTACAAAGTGGACTACGCGCTTATTCTGGAGGGAACGCCGGTCGCCTTCCTCGAAGCCAAAGGCGTAGACACGACACTCTCGGACAAGCACAGAAAGAAGTTGGAAGCCTATCTCAAGAACGAGGATGTAAACTTGGGTATCCTCACGAACGGAGAGGAATACGAATTCTATCGGCGGGAAGTGATTGACACCAAAGTCAACGTGAATACACTTGGGAGAACGGGCCTCCAGAGTCTTCCTGAGAGGGTTACAACACTAAGGGCATTCACCAAAGACGCGATCCAGACCAACGAGTGGGAGAAGATTCTCAACCGAATCAAGGAACTCCGAGAAGCAAGAACGACACTTGAGAAGGAGAAGGATGATTTAGCGACGGAAGTTGCGGAACTGTTCTCTGAACGGGTTTCGGGAACGATCACCCCTCAGACGGAGTCCCAAGCAAAAGAGATGATTGACCGTTTAATCGGTGAAATTGAGAACGAGATCAATAGTGACGGGGAGCCACCTGACCGAGACGATTTAGAGAAATCACCTCAAGCCGTGGTTAAGAAAGATCAGACGGACCCTGACCGAGGTTATCAGATTACGTTCTTTGATGGAGAGAACGAGCTTATCGAGTTCACCGCGTCACGACAGGCCGACGTATTCATTGAGGCTGTGGATTACCTCGTTAGAAATCACAACCTTATCTCGGAACTTGAGCCACTTCCATATATACCGGGGCGAACACGCCCTATCATCCATGATGAGAGCAGTTTTGAGGGGAAGCAAATGAAGCAACCTCGGGGAATTTCTGGCGGATATTATCTTGAAGTCAATCTAAGCTCTGGACAGAAACAGAGAGAACTTGCTCGATTGGCTGAACGGCGTCTGCTAAGTGTAGAATTCAGCTCCAAATGGTAGATTTCCAAATGTTTCTGAATTATCTCATCAGATAGGGTGGGTTCTTAACAGATTGTTCCAGCAATGGCTTTATTGTCTCTTCTACTTCATGTTTTTCTATAATATCAATCTGATTTCGCAATTCAGAATGGTTCTTGAGTTCTGAGAGTCTATCTTCACCAACACCCCTAACCACTGTGATCGTTTGAACAATATCTAATAAGCTCGCTCTTCGTAGTGGATTTTGGATTGCCTCTTTCTCACCGGGTTCATCATTTGTTCCAGAATAATCTTTAATTTCTATCTGTACAAATTGATGAGGGTTTATGGGATATATAACATCGAATTCTGGACTAGGAGAATAATCGATGAAATCAACCACTAAGTTCCCAACAAAAGATTCTGATAATGGCTTCAATTCGTCCAATATTTGTTCTTCGAATTCCCCCGGTTCATTACGTTCTAATGAAAGATCCGCATTCTCGTGCTCAATATTTTGTAGAGTGAAGCTCTCTTCGGTATATATATTGACTTCTTCAACACCAATACCGTGATATTGTTTTGCCTTTTTTTCTAATTCATTTACTAATTTTCCACGCAGATCTCTGGCCGCATTTTTGTTATTTGAAACCAAGTGAACAACACCATTAAACCGATGAGAGGGAACAATTACTGATTCTCCTCTGTTATAATAGACACGGCTTCGCCGATTCGATGACACATTTCCTATTCTAATATTACCGTCTGGAACAGGGAGGACTTCTTTGATCGGTTCAATCTCTGTCTCCACTATCTCCGCATACTTTTCTTTTAGAGTATGAGGACTGATTTCCTCGCAAAGTTCTATAGCAGATTTATGAAAAAGAACGTCTGCGGTGTCCTCCCAAGTACGTTCGGGAAGCCGTCGCCGGTAGTTATCATCTGTTTTAATTCCGTCTCCCTTCCACGTCAACTGTAAGTGTTCTATAGTGTTCACATTACTCATTAAGAGAAGTAGAACTTAAATAATATTTAAAATATTTTATAATAATTCTATAGGCGAGCATACCCGCACATCAATAAGTACTGGATTTTGTGATATACTATCTTCAGAACTCAACAACACCACAGGAGATATGACCCCCTGAGCATACTACTCCTCTATGTCGCTGTCACTCCCCGACCTCGATTCTCACCTCTTCAAATGCGCCGACATAATCCGGGACGCCGTCGATCCGACCGACTACAAAGAGTTCATTCTCCCGCTTGTCTACTACAAGGCGATCTCAGACGAGTACGAGAAGCAATACAAAGAGAACGTCGAGAAGTACGGTGACGAAGACCTCGCCCGACGCCCGAAACTCTACGACGTTCCTGTTGTTCCCGAAGGCTACCTGTGGGACGACCTCCGGAGCGTCAGCGACAACGTTGACCAAGCGCTGAACGAGGCGTTCGACGCCGTCACCGACGCGAACCCCGAGCTACAAGGCGTCTTCCGGGCCGACTACATCGACGCCGACGCCCTTGACGACGATCGCCTCGGGAAGCTGGTTGAACACCTCTCCACACACGACCTCGACCGAGACAGCGTCCCTCCGGATATGCTTGGCGAGGCGTACATGGACCTCGTGCGTCAGTTCGCAGAAGAGGAGGGCAAGTCGGGCGGGCAGTTCTTCACGCCGCCGCAGATCGTCAACCTCTGTGTACGGCTTGTGAACGAGTTTGAGGACGGCCAAACCTTCCACGACCCAACGGTCGGATCCGGGGGAATGCTCATTGAGGCGGCCCGCTACTACCGTGAGGAGCAAGGTGGCGACCCCGAGAAACTTCGGTTCTCCGGTCAAGAGATCAATCCGGACATTGCCGCGATCGCGAAGATGAATCTCTCCATTCACGGGTTAAACGGGACCATCGAACGCGAAGACTCTCTCTCAAAGCCAGCGTTCACCAACGAGGACCAAAACGAACTCACTCGGTTCGATCGGGTTCTCGCCAACTTCCCCTTCTCAGCAAATTGGGCAAAAGATGAGCTACAGGACGACCCCTACAACCGGTTTGATTGGCACGAGAAACTTCCCCGAGCGGATCGTGGCGACTACGCCTTCATTCAGCACATCGCGAAACAACTCAAGCTTCCCGAGAAGGATGGAGCCGGAGGCAAGGCGGCTATCGTCATCCCTCATGGTGTCCTATTCCGGAAACACGAGAGTCGGTATCGGAAAGCAATGTTGGAAGACGACATGGTGGAGGCTATTGTCGGACTCCCGGGGAACCTATTCCAGAATAATTCCATTCCGTCGGCCGTTCTTGTATTGAATACTGACAAGCCAGAGGAACGAGAGACCGTTGTTCAATTTATCCACGCCGCCGACGAGGACTTCTACAGGGAACTCTCGAACCAGAACGAGCTGACCGAAGATGGTCTTGACCATATTGTTGAGAATTTCCGAGGGTGGAAAACCGAAGAACGAGTGAGTCGAACTGTTTCGCTGGATGAGATACGGGAGAACGACTACAATCTCAATATCGCTCTGTACGTAGACACGACTGAGCCTGAGGAGGATATAGATGTTAAGAAGGGACTCTCGAAATTGAGAGAGTTGCAGACAGAACGAGACGAAATAGAGGCGACGATGATGGATCATACGGAGGCGTTGAACTATGAGTAAGGACACGACGCTATCGGAGTTTACGGAACAGCAACAAGATGACCCAACAAGTGGTGAAGAACTCCGTGAAGATGGATTCCTCACTCTGTCGCGTGATTGGAGTGTGTCAACATTATCGGAGGTAGCAAAGAAAGGGGGTCTCGTTGATGGAGATTGGATTGAATCGGATGACATGGACGAAAATGGTGAGATACAACTCGTTCAACTTGGTCATATCGGACAAGGTCGATTCAAAGGAGAACCCAACCGTTTCATTACTAAAGAATTCGCTGAAAAGGAGGACTGTACTGTTCTATCGGAAGGTGATTTGCTAATCTCTCGAATGCAAGAACCGATTCTAAGATGTTGCTTGCTTCCTTCGTTTGAAAAAGGGAGCGTGATGGCGGTTGATATTGTCCGATTACAAGAAAGTGAGCGCTGGAATCGTCAATTCCTGAAGTACGTACTTAATTCTCGGCCGATCTGGAAGCAAGGTATCGCGTGGGCAAGCGGAACTACGCGAAAGCGGATTAGTCGGAAAAACATGGAGAAACTTCGCCTACCTACCCCTTCCCTTTCTGAACAGCAAAAAATTGCCACTATACTCTACACAATTGATCGGGCGATTGAGAAGACCGAACAAATAATAGAACAAGTTGACAAGCTCAAATCAGGAGTTGTTCAGCAAGTTTTCACAGAAGGCACCCGCGACCATGAGACATATCAGAATACAAAGTCCGGTAAGGCTCCTGAAGAGTGGGAAATGACACGGTTTGAAGAGGTAATTACAGACACGAGGTATGGTACAAATACTAAATCGAATACCGAATCCGATGGTTATCCAACACTTCGAATTCCAAATATTGTCAATAAACGAGTTACTGTAGATGATCTCAAACACACTCCTCTCAGCGAGGGCGAAATTGAGCGACTGAAACTCGTAGATGGTGATATTCTCGTAATTCGGACCAATGGTAATCCAGACTATGTTGGTCGTTGTGCTACATTCGATGAGCGCGATGAACCGTTCGTTTTTGCGTCATATCTCATCCGAGTTCGAGTTGATAAGTCCCGTGTCAGGCCAGCTTATGTTCGCGAGTTCTTGAATTCTCGACGCGGTCGTTCTGAAATGGCTGGTTGGATTCGTAGTTCCGCGGGGAATTACAACTTGAGTGTTGGAGCAATGGAGAAGTTTCAGATACCCATTCCATCTCTCGAAGAACAAGATGAGATGGTTGAGAAAATAACTGAGGTAGGGCGGACCATTCAGACAAATCAGCAATATTGTGATGAACTTCAACGTCTCAAACGCGGTCTAATGCAAGACCTCCTCTCCGGAAAAGTCAGAACAACCGACACCAACATAGAGGTGCCCGACGAAATCGCCCAACATGGTTAGCGTCCCCAACGAAGGTGGCGTCGAACGATCCCTCCTTTCATGGCTCGACGCCGTCGGTTGGGAAACACACGGACAAGATGGAAGTCGGGGGGCAAACGTTCTCGACGGAAAGTATGACCGCCGGAGTAACGAGGTCATCTATTGGAACCTCCTGAAAGAGCAAATAATCGAAATCAACGAGAAGATCACCGAGGATAACGCCGATCGGTTCCTCAACTCACTCCGTCGCGAGCTTGACTACGAGAACCTACTGGAAGGGAATCAGAACTTCCACGAACTGCTCAGTAAGGGCAAGACATTTGGAATCGAGAACGCCCGCGGCGGCAACGACACGATCTACGTTGACCTGATCGACTTCGATCCGGACACCTTCTTAGAATCAAACCGATTCCATGCTGTCAATCAGTTCTCTGTCTCCCGAGGAACGACGATCCGGCCGGACGTGACTCTGTTCGTCAACGGGATCCCCCTCGTTACGATGGAGTTGAAGAGCGTTGCTCAGGACAACGACTACTACGACGCTATCAGCGACCTCCACCAGTATGAGGAGGACGTTCCTCGGATGTTCATCCCCGGACTGTTCAACGTCGCCGCCGACACGATGGAACTCCGATACGGCTCTGTCGGCGCACCGGGTGAGTTCTACGAACCGTGGAACGACGCCCCCGAGGAATACACCGTAGAAGGCAACCCGATGAAACAGGCGGTCCAAGCGATCTGTAACCCTGAGACTCTATTAGATGTACTCAAGAACTTCGTCTTCTTTGAGAAGCGACCAGGTGGCGACGCCAAGATCGTCCCTCGGTATATGCAGTATTACGCCGTCAACAGAATCCTTGATAGAGTCCGTGAAGGCGTCCATGACCGGGGACTCATATGGCACACGCAGGGTAGCGGGAAGTCCTTCACCATGCTCTACGCGGCTGAGAACCTCCTCTCACGGAGTAACGTCGCCCGCAATCCGCAGGTCTTCATCATCGTCGATACGGATAAGCTCAACAGTCAAATGCGGGATCAGCTCTCGAATCTCTCGCTGGCTCAATGGACGGAAGCAGAGTCAATCGATCACCTCCAAGAACTGATCGAGGAAGGGAGTAGCCAACTCGTTCTCACGACTATTCAGAAGTTCCAAGACGTTGAGCCGGACGTACAGGGGAACGACGAAGTGATCGTCATGTCCGACGAAGCTCATCGATTCATGGAGGCTGACCTCGGGAGTCGCCTCGACGCCGCACTTCCCGATTGTACTCACTTCGGATTTACCGGGACTCCCGTCCGAGAAGGGGAACGAGAGAAGGACAAGAACACGTTCCGCGAGTTCAGTCCCGAGGGGGAGGATTATCTCCACCGATACTCAGTCAAACAAGGGATCGATGACGGCCTCATTCTCCCGGTCTACTTCACTCTCCGACACGAGATGGAGTGGGAAGTTTCTGAGGACGCTCTTGACGAAGAGTTCGAACACCAGTTCCGTGAGATGACGACCGAAGAGAAACGAGAGTTCATAAATAAAAACGTCACCAGCCGGACTATGGCCGAGCTTGAGCCTCGCGTCGATCGGGCTGTTCAGGAGATAGAGGAACATTACGGAGAGAAGGTAGCTCCCAACGGATGGAAAGGAATGGTCGTCACGCCGAGCCGCCGGTCGGCCGCTATGTACGGCGAGCGTCTGATTGAACGCCTTGGAGAGGACGCTGTTGAAGTTCTCTATACGGCTACGAAGAATGACCCCGATCTCATCCAACAGTTCCACACGGACCCCGAGGAGCGTGATAGTCTCGTCAAGCAGTTCAAGGAACGAGATGAAAATCCGAAACTTCTCGTCGTCCACAATATGCTCCTCACAGGATTTGACGCTCCGATCTTGAAGACGATGTATCTCGACCGGAACCTGAAAGACCACAATCTCATGCAAGCGATTGCTCGGACGAACCGACCGGCCTCTGGAAAGGAGAACGGAGAGATTGTAGACTTTCAAGGCGTCTTCGAGAACATCGATGAGGCGCTGGATTACGACGCCGAGACTAAAGCGTATGCGGCTCGAAACAAGGAGGAGCTGTTCAACGATCTCGTTGACCAGTTGGAGGCGGTCATGGACATTTTCGACGGGATCCCGAAAGACGACTCTCAAGAGGCTACTAACGCCGCCGTCTCACGGATCAGTAAGCACCCTGAGCGCCGCGAATTTAAACAGGGATTCCGCCGACTCCAGAACCTCTACGAGTCTGTCGCCCCGGATGGCCGGCTGATTAAAGAAGGGATTCAAGACCAATACAAGTGGTTGAGTCGGATTCAGGTGGCCTTTGAGCGTACTACATCCGGGAAGGAAGCCCCCGAAGACGATATGCGGGAGAAGACACGCCAGATAATCAACGAGAATGTGGATGTGGGTGAGATTCGCGACGACTTCCCCACGTACAAGCTCGGAGAGGAATTCCTCGAAGACGTAGAGGGGTTAGACAATCCGGGAGTCAAGGCCTCTCAAATCGCCCACGCAACACAGGATCACCTCCATCCGAGAATGGGTCAGAATCCGCGCTACCAGCGTTTAAGCGAGCGGGTGACAGAGATAGTTGAACGGTGGCAAGGTGGAGACGTGGCTGATCCGGAGGCCGTAGAGGCACTCAAATCAGTTGAAGAAGAAGTCCTTGCGGTTGAGAAGGAAGCTGGTGATGATCCTGATGAACGTGCCAAATACGCTATTGAGAATCACTTGGTTGAGGAGCTTAACGAGGAATTTGATCGAGAGAAGGCGGCTGAGATAGCACAGTCTCTCGTCGATACGTTCGAAGATAGCGTTGACCGTGCGTATCCGGGCTGGACAACAAACAAGGCGACCGATCAAGATATAGAGGAGTTGATCCTGGAGGTGATCGCGCTTCAGTACAGTCGGCCAGACCTGATTGATGATCCGTTCGTGGACGCGATCCGAGACTATCTGATCAACAACTATGCCTGAGAGGGCGTCTCGGGAGATCACACTTCAAGGGGAGAAGGCCGCTTACGAGGTACGCCACAGCGACGAGGCAAGCGAACCACGGATAGATGTAGACATACATGGGGTTCGGGTCGTTCTTCCAGAGGACTCAACCACAGACCCGGAGGTGCTTCTCTCGGAGAATGCGGCGTGGGTGATCGAGAAGAAACAGAAGTACGATTCCTACCGTGAACAGGTACCTGACCGGGAATTTGAGCCGGGTGAGACGTTTCCGTATCTGGGTGAAGAGTACGAGATAGTCGTTGAGAAACGACCGTCGTCTGAGGTAATCGAGAACGCGCTCCGGTTAGCAGAACACCACGTCGAACAGACCTCTATCAAGCGGGCCTTGGAAACCCTTTATCGACGGAAGGCACGCGAGTACTTCGAGAACAATGCCGACCGGCTCGCTGATGAGATGGGCGTAGAGTACGATAAGATCGAGATCCGAAATCAACGAACGAAGTGGGGGAGTTGTTCAACGTCGGGAACGCTTGGGTTGAATTGGAGACTGATGATGGCCCCACCAAATGTGGTTGAGTATATTTTGACCCATGAGTTAGCCCATCTTCGTGAACAAAATCATAGTGATGAGTTCTGGTCGATTGTTGCTGAACACGATCCCGAGTATCAGAACCACGCGGAGTGGTTAGAAGAGAACAGCACCCAACTGGTGTTCTCGGCTGATGACCACTAAGTTGAGACAGAGTGCAGATTGTCGGGAACGTAATTCATAGAAGCTAATATATTAGGGATCTGTACATGTTTCTGTACGCATTTTTGATTTGGAGACGCTTACTCCAAATAAATAACCCACGATGAGTATACAGAAATTCTGTTAGTAAAATGAGCCTTTGGTTGCCAGAGTCAAAACTCAAGAAAATTAGCTGATTGATCTGTACGTTTAATAGTGATTTTCAGATGGGACACAAGAATGATATACTGTTAACATCTGTTATGTATGTATGATTGATCGGGAGACAGCCGTATCGAAATCAATCGAGTACGAGTCGGCAAATTGCACAAATTGCGGTGATGTTGTCTTTGTTGACGAAGACGTAGAGAACACAGAGAATCTCCCAGAAGGTATTGCGGTTGTCGTGACTGGAGGTGAGAACATGACGGTTGACACAACCGGTATGAGAGTCAAGAATTATCGCACGCCTGAGATCGTAGTGAAAATTTTCGGGCTACGGGACCCAACAAATGTTAAAGAGTCTTATCTCTGTCCAGCATGTGCGGCGTCAGTCTACGATATTGATACAGAACAATGAGACAAGAAAGTGCAGTCACAAAAACAATTTCGTACCGAGTTGAGGAATGTCGTTTCTGCGGGACTGAAGTTGGGTTGGGAGAAGAAATTCCCGAGGACGAACTGGTGAAGCCAGGGTTTGTAGTACTGGCTGGCGAGGGGGAGGTGTCAGTGTCTCAAGAACAAGCAGGCAACTGGGACACCGCAGTGAAATTCACGGGTGAACAATCAGATGTGAATCCTCCGACTGTCACTGGGCATATCCTTTGTGAAGAGTGTGCAAACGTAGTCCACAACCACTCCCCAGACGGCGAAAAATATCGAGGCCCACTTCCGGACGAACTTCTGAGCGGAACTGGTGACCAGAATTTACCGATCTCCGAACTTACCCTGGGGATTATAATTGCAGTGATTATTTTGCTTGTAATATTATTACTCCTCTAAATTTGATCTAAGATTGATTCCTTTTTTTCTTGAAATTCTTCTTCAGTGACGACACCGCTATCACGGAGCTCACCAAGTCTTTCAAGCTTATCAAGCGGGTCATCTTCACTTCCAGAATTCCCAGTTGCTTGGTTCGCCATGGGGGTGCTATTATTCCGATTTATTTCTCTCATTTTTTTGCGGACAAAGTTTGCCATATCTTGTACTTCATCCTTGTCGATCTGACCAACCCCGATACCGAACACTTTGGAGTCTGTTTCCAAGCTAAGACGCTTTTGTACTACCCCAAAGCTGACTTCCACAGAGGAGATATCACTAAAATAGATTGAAGTTTGTGATCCACCAATCACTTTCCCCGTCTTGAACAATACACGCCGGTCGGTGACTACAGTCAACACACTTGTCACTCCATCTTTTTTTTCGCCGTCAATTTTTAATTGACCACCAGCGTCGGATCCGAGGAAGTGTACCTTTTCTCCTGGCTCAAGATACTGATCCATCTTTTTTACCAGCTTCTTTGAGACGAACTCGTTTTGTGGTTCACAGTCCAGATCTGCGTTTTCTAAGATGATGTCTTCCTCACTCTCCCGATCAAATAGTCCCATAATGGTATGATGTTTGTGGTGACCAAATAAACTATTGGTGGAATGAACTGGTTTCTTCGAACAACTAACAGCTGATCTTCAGTGTGGCTTACACCAAATGCTGTTATTCCCACATCTTATGAATAGGAATAATCACAGTTGTTATACCCCTTCTTGACTACATAGAGTCTTATTTGGGATCTTTCCCTCTCCTCTCACCTCATAACCTTTAGCGCGTCACAGCGGTCTTCGACAGGCGTCTGAGTCGCACCCAATTCTTCTTGCGCGCACCGTACTGACCAGAGATTCGCTATCGCCGCGCGTTCTCGGCCGTAAACACCCTCATTTAGACTAATCGCACGAAGGGACGGCTTCCAATAGTTCACCTACACAAATATAACCAGCAATCTATGTAGGTAATACCTATACGAATGTATTCTCAACGCGACCTTCTAATGCCAAAAGTGAAGTATCGGGGCCTCTAACGTTCGATTACGCTCATAATCGAGGCGTAGCCGAGATTAAGCCGGAGGAGGGATTTGAACCCTCGACCTATTCCTTACGAAGGAATCGCTCTGCCAGCTGAGCTACTCCGGCACGCAGTCTATCATACCCGAAGGTAAAAAATAAGCGTTCCGAAACGGCGCCGC
>LKMJ01001275.1_pt1 | contig 21903 bp, 22 predicted proteins | sample 643391 | NCBI WGS metagenome assembly LKMJ01 (sample SAMN04112250, study PRJNA286221) | soda lake metagenome | biome: soda lake; feature: Kulunda Steppe; material: water; isolation source: sample PL-Br10 brine of Picturesque Lake | place: Russia: Kulunda steppe | collected 2010-07
AGGTCGAGTTCGCCGTCGACATCGAACTGGACGGTCGCGCCGTTCGTCTGGACGTCGGTGATCCCGTCCTGTTCGGAGAGTCGCTGCTCCCAGTAGTTCTGATAGCGCTCCGCGTCGCTGCGGATGGGAAGGGTGATGATTCCGTCCGTGACCGTCACCGTGTTGTCCGAGTTGCTCAGCGATCGCCGGGGCACCGTGACAGTCGAACTCGATGCGGACTGTATCTCACCGCGGAGCGTGATTAGCGAGAGCTCGCCGTCGTTGATGAGATCGCCGGAGGCGAGCGTCGTCGGCGATCCACGAGGATTGTCGTTGATCAGTTCACCGTGCTCGTAGACGGTCGTGGGGGCGGTCCGATACTCGTTGTAGTTGGGTTCGTACTGGAGACGGTTTGTCGTGATCGGATCTGCAGTATCCCAGAATGTCTGGACATTGTCCGCATCATCGACGGTGATCCCGTCGAACTCGACCTCACCAGTCTCGACCGTCCGCAACTGCCCACTCGGTGATCCCGGATTCACGAAGAAGGTCCGCGAGGGATAGGTCGTCCCGAGCCGAACGGTGTGTGAGCCCCGCGTCCCGTCGCGCGCCGACGCGTCAAGTCCGGTCGTGAGATCGACCATCTGACTCTGCACGTCCTGATTATGATTGAACTCCACGCCGGAGTTCTGACTGGGGACGACGGTGGCCTGATAGGAGGCCATCGCGATGACGATGAAGGCAAATAGGATCACGGCCCCGACCTGGATGGCCGCGCCGCGCTCGTCGCCCCGAAAGTTCATACTACAGACCCGAAGGTATCCGGCAATAAAAAGACTGTTGCGGAACTGATCCGGTCAGACGGGGTCGGGCGTCCACTCCTGATTCCCATCGCAAGTCCACCCTTCCTGGCAGACGGTGTCACCGTCGGTACTACGCTGCCGCAAGCACGTTGCCGCTATGCTGGGCGGTCAGACGGTGCTCGCCGCCGCCGAGCAGACCCGGCGCTCGCCCGCGCTAGTCGCGCCACTTGATCGAACAGCCCTGCGAGTGCCGCCACTCCACATCGACCGGTTCACCGGCCAGAATCGATTCGATCGCCTCCTGTACGTAGAACTCGGTCGCCTCGGCGTCGGGGTTCATGGCGTCGTCGAGACGCCCCTGATAGGCCAGTCGGAACTCGCCGTCCTCCTTCGCGAAGAGGAACGGATCGGGGGTACAGACTGCACCGTAGGCTTCGGCCACCGCCTGCGATTCGTCGCGGAGGTACGCGTCGTAGGCGATCGTACCGTCCTCGACGTATTCGACCATCGCCTCGAAGGAGTCGTCGGGATACTCCTCGGCATCATTGGGGTTGATCCCGACGACTGCCGCGTCGTCGTAGGAGTCCGCAAGCTCGTTGAGGTGCTCGAACTTCGCTTTCGCGTACGGGCAGTGGTTACACGTGAAGACGATCAGGAGGGCGTCGTTGTCCGCAAAGGAGTCGAGCGTGTACGTCTCGCCGTCCACGGCGGGCAATTCGAAGTCCGGGGCAGGGTCGCCCTCTTCGAGAGCGGGATCGGATTCTTTCAGTACCATACTCCACCTTTGGACGGCAACGTTTTGTCGTTTGTGTCCGCAGATCGATGGCGCAAGGCCCAGCCAGCGCACGAACACGCGGCGCTTTTCACTCGCGCCCCCGGAGTAAGTCCATGCTCACTTTCGTCGGACTCGGCCTCTACGACGAGCGCTCGATCACGGTCGAGGGCCAGCGCGCCCTTCGCGAGGCCGACCACGCGTTCGCGGAGTTTTACACCAGCAAGCTCATCGGGACGGATGTCGAGGCACTCGAACCCCACCATGGCGTCGAGATCGACGTACGTGACCGCGCGGGCGTCGAACAGGATCCCGAACCGATCCTCGACGCCGCCGCGGCGGGCGATGCCGTCTTTCTCACTGCCGGGGATACCATGATCTCGACAACCCACGTCGACCTGCGCCTGCGCGCCCACGAGCGCGGTATCGAGACCCGCGTCATCCACGGCGTCACCGCCCAGACCGCAACGAGTTCCCTGACTGGCCTGCAGAACTATCGCTTCGGAAAGGCGACCACGCTTCCCTTCCCCTACGCCCACGGCGCGGACGGGCTCCCCGCGAGCGTCACCGAAACGATCGATGCGAACCGGGCCGCCGACCTCCATACCGTGGTCTACCTCGACATCAAGGCCGACCGCGAGGAGTACATGACCGCGGGTATCGGCGCGGAGCTGCTCGCCGGGGAGTATCCCGACCTCGTCGGCGTCGTCGTCGCCCGCGCGGGCAGTCCGGAACCGCTCGTCGAGGCCGCCCCGCTCTCGGAACTCGCCGACCGCGAGTTCGGTGACCCACTGCATCTGCTCGTCATCCCCGGCGAACTCCATCTGCTCGAAGCCGACGCCCTCTGTGAACTCGCGGGCGCAGAGCGGGACGACCTCGAAATCGCCTAAGTGGGGGTGGTGCTGTCCGGGGACCGCGAAATTCAAATGACCGACCGTCCTACACGACGTATGGCCAAATACTCGACCGGCGGCTCCTCGGACTCGGGGGACGGCGGTGCCTGCGAGCTGTGTGGCGCGACCAGCGAGTCGCTTCGCACCGCAAACGTCGCTGGAGCAACGCTAGAGGTCTGCCCCAGCTGTCGTCCGCACGACGATAACGCACACAAGGACAAGAAACGGCGGGAGAAACAGGGCGGAGGGAGCGGCAGTGGCGCTACCGGTTCGACCGGCTCGTCCTCGACGACACCCGAATCGAGCGGGCCGTCGACCGGCGGCGAGAGCATGTGGGACGGCGATACGAGCCACTGGGAAGAAGGCGGGACCGACTACGACGACGACCAGCTCCCGTATCTAATCCGTGGCTACGGTGAAATCGTCGAAGACGCCCGCCAGGATGCCGGACTCCAGCGCGAGGAGCTGTCCGACGAGCTTGAAGTCCCCGAATCGGACCTCCTCGCCGTCGAACAGAGCCGTGCTGTCGAATCGGGGATCGGCGGCTCGCTGATCGAGGCGCTCGAAAAGCGGCTGGATGTCGAGCTCGTCGACGAGTGATCCGTCATCAAAAGGGTTCAGAAAAACAAGAGTGAGAGTAGATCAGACGATCTGTAGATGGTCCTCACGCAGTTCGTCTTCGGTGAACTCCTGTTCGTGGACCTCTCGCATGTGTTTGCTCGCCAGTTCGACCGCTTCCTCCTCGTTTTCGGACTGAATGATGAACCGACACGTATCCGACACCGATTCGCAGTCCAGTTTGTGTGCTTGTGCCATATGTTTCCCCCGCGACGTCGGACGGTTTCCGGGTTCTCGCCGCGTCACTAGCGCACGACAACGTGTACAATGCTGCCGAGCACCATGTTACGTAGGACCGGCGACTGCTTATATGTTATATCTAAAACGGATTCATAATCGGACAATCATAATGCACCCGGACGTGGACGACGGCTTATTTATCAGCTATTCAATGCTGAAAGTATGATGCAGGAACTCTTTCTGTACGTCAGTCTGGCATTTGGCCTGTTGATGGTCCTCTCTGTCCTCCAGTTCGTCTTCGTCGTCTACCGCGATGCGATCGTCGGAGACGTTTCGGGAATCCCACCAGTGTACTGGTCGATCGGCGTCGCTTTTTTCCCGGTCCCATTCCATCCCCTGTACGCCTATTTTGCCGTCCGGGAAGGACGTCGAGACGACCCGCTCTCGCGCCGTGACAGATGGGGTACGTGGCTCTACGGGACCGTCGTCGGAGCGGCGCTGATCGAGGTGTTGGTGTCGCTGCCGGAACCGATCACCCAGAGTGCGATCCAGTTCGTACTGCTCGTACCCGCTGGCGTGATCCTGTACCTGCTCGTCTTCGCGGGCGGGACCGATGTACTCATCCGTTGTTTCGGTGATTGCTGACCGACGCCCTAGCTTTTTCGCGCGAGCGCCGGAACTACCGGTATGGAACTCTCCGACGAACAGCAGGCCGTCCGGGAAGTAGTCCATGAGTTCGCCGTTGAGGAGATTCAGCCGGTCGCCCGGGAGGCCGACGAAACCGAACGGTTTCCGGAGGCCGTCTGGGACGGGCTGGCCGAACTCGATCTGACCGGTCTGACCACGCCCGAGGCCTACGGGGGGTACGACGCCGACAGGGTAACCTACGCGCTGGTCAACGAGGAGGTCGCCTACGGCGCGCTGGCGGTGGCGACCGCGCTGTCGGTCCACTGTCTGGCGACCTCGTGTATCGCGGAGTTCGGATCCGACGAGCAGAAAGAGCGCTGGCTCCCGGAGATGGTCGAGGGGCGGCCGGTCGGCGCGTTTGCACTCTCGGAGCCGGGTGCGGGCTCGAACCCCGCCGAGATGACGACCGAGGCGCGGCCCGTGGGCGGTACTGGGGACGGCGACCCGACCGCGTACGTGCTCGACGGAGAGAAGCAGTGGATCACCAACGGCGAGCGCGCGGGCGTCTACATCGTCTTCGCGAAGACCGACCGCGAGGATCCGGACTCGATCACGCAGTTCGTCGTACCGGGCGACACAGATGGGCTCTCAGTGGGCGAGCCCGAAGAAAAGCTCGGCCTGCGGGCGAGCGACACCACCTCGCTGACCTTCGACGACGTTCGGGTCCCCGCGGAGAACCGGCTGACACCCGAGGGAAAGGGACTGAGCGCCGCGCTCTCGATTCTCACCGGCGGGCGAATCGGGATCGCCGCCCAGTCGGTCGGCCTCGCGCAGTCGGCGTTCGATAAGGCGCGCGACTACGTCGGCGAGCGCGAGCAGTTCGACGGCCCGATCGCCGACATCCAGACGGTTCGACACAGGATTGCGGAGATGTACGCGGGTATTCGGAGCGCCCGGGCAGTCACGATGGCTGCCGCCCGCACGGACGACCGCGGCGACGACGTTCCCCTGCAGGCGAGCGTGGCGAAGTACGTCGCCAGCGAAACTGCCATGGACGTCACCAATGAGGCAGTTCAGCTCCACGGCGGCTACGGCTACGTTACCGAGTTCGACGTCGAGCGGCTCTACCGGGACGCCAGAGTGACTACGATCTACGAGGGGACCAGCGAGATCCAGAAGACGATCATCGCGCGGCACCTGCTCGACTAGTCCTCACGCAGGCGTACAACGTCCTCCCGGAGCGCTTCGAGTTCGTCCTTGCGTTGATCGAGCCCCGAAAGCGCGTCGTCGAGCTCGTCGAGTAGCCGGTCCGGGTCCGGGGTATCGGTGTCCAGCAGGACGCCGTGTTCAGTCCCATCGATATCGTCCTCGCCTATCGACTCGACGCTCACGTCCGGCCCGTCAACGCCGCTGGCGGGCGTCGAGCCGGTTCGCTCGACAGGCTCGGCCGGGACGCCGGTCACGGTCGCTCCCGGGGCGACGTCCTCGACCACGACCGCGCCAGCACCCACGGTGGCGTCCTCCCCGACCGTGATGTCACCGATCAACGTGGCGTTCGCGCCGAGGGTCACGCCGTCTTCGAGCGTCGGGTGGCGCTTCTCGGGATACGGCGAGTTCCCGCCCAGCGTACAGCCGTGATGCATATGAACGTCGTCGCCGATTGCGGCCGTCTCGCCGATCACGACGCCGGAGCCGTGATCGATGAAACAGCGCCGTCCGATTTCTGCTGCGGGATGGATCTCGATGTTCGTGAGGCTGCGGGACAGGTGTGAGACGAGGCGGGCGAGCCAGTGAAAGCCGCGCGACGAGAAGGCATGGGCGATCCGGTGGAGCCAGACGGCGTGCAGGCCGGGATAGCAAGTAAGGACCTCGCGACGGCTCTTGGCGGCAGGGTCAGTCTCCAGCGCCGTCCGGACGTCCTCGCGCAGTCGCTCAAACATGCATCGGTGTCTCCTGTCCGACCGATGGACCAGTCGGTTCGGTTCGGCTGACGCAGCTCCAAGGACGACAGCACCGGGCCACGGTGTCGCAGTGGCTATCGAACGCGAGCGCATCGGTGTTGGCTGTCGTCCACATACTCGATGGTAGTACCGACCCGGACAAAAAAGGCGTTCCATCTGCCGCCCGGAAACGGCAAGAGGTTTTTTCACCGGGAACCCCTTCGGTACGGTCGATGGATGGCGATCATACCGATCCGGCGGAACTGGCGGCAGCGCTCCGCGAACGCGCACTGGAGTCGCCAACCGACGTCGACACCGGTCGGATCCGCACTCTGCTTGCCGATCCGGCGCTCCCGCCCGGCGTGCACGAGGACGCCGTAGCTGCCCTGCTGGAGGTGGCACAGAGCGGGCAACACGTCGACGGGGAGTTCGCCGGACTGGTCGCCCGATTACTCGGTCGCCCCTCGCTCGACGCCGATCCCATGCTGTTACAGTGTCTCCGAGCGGTCGCTACCGACGCCCCCGAAGCGGTGCTCGACCACCGGGACGTGATCGTCGAACATGTGACTGTCGAGGACGATGAGACCACACAGGCAGCGACCGGCTGCTGCGTGGAGCTCGTTGCAACGGATCCCGAAGGGGTGCTCGATCTCGTCCCGACACTGTCCGCCCTGCTCGACGCCGACGATCCGACCCGAACGAACGCGCTCTACGTCCTCTCACAGCTCGCCGTGGGCTACCCCGAGGAAGTCAAACCAGTCGTCCCGCAGCTACTGGAAGGGATCTCGGACCGGGCGGTTGCCTACCAGACGAACGCGCTGTCGGCCCTCGGCGCGATCGCATCGGCGTATCCGACGGCTGCGGTCGAGGCCATCGAGGAACTGACGGCGCTTGCCGACGCGGACCATCCGGGCGTCCGGGGGAACGCGATCGGTCTGCTCGCGGACGTTGCACAGGAACATCCGGACCGTACGACCGACGCGGTCGACGTCGTGAGCGATCGTCTCGACGACGATGACGAGTACGTCCGTGGCAATGCCGTCTCGGCGATCCTGCATGTCGGACTCGAACGTCCCGATGCGATCGCAGAAGCGACCGACCGGCTCGAAGCACGGCTCGACGATCCCGCGCCGATCGTCCGGAGCAATGCTTGCAAGGCGGTCGGGGCACTCGATATCGAGGAGTGCAGAGACCGACTCGAAACGCTCGAAGCCGACGATCCGAACCGCGAAGTCCGTGAGCACGCGGCGTGGGCCCTAGAGCAACTGAAGTAGCGCTCACCGACGGCGGGTATACAGGGCGACCGACAGCACGGCCACGACTGCAACGAGAAGTCCGAACCCGGAGAGCGCGTCGTCGGCGTCCGCGCCGTCGGCAGTCCCGTGCCCGCCAGTACCGTCGTCCGTGGATCCTTCCTCGTCGGTGGAGGTACTATCATCAGAGCTATCGTCCTGTTCAGTATCGTCTGTTTCTCCATCGCCGCTCCCCTCATCCCCCGTCTCGCCGTGATCCAGCTGGAGGACGATGACCATCTGTCCGTGGGAGGCGTCCGGCTCGTAGGTCCACCCACCGCCAGCTTCCTCGTAGGACACCGCATCAGTCAGCGGATCGACGTCGGTATCCCACGTCTGTCTATCCTGCTGGATGTACCCGACGACCTCGATCCGGTCTTCGTACTCGCCGTCGATCGTTGCTTCACCGTACTCGATCGTCCCGTCAGAGGGCATTCCGTGAATCTCCATACAGTGCGAGTCAAGATAGCCATCGCCCTGTGGCAGGTCGGGATCGGTGCCGAACTGGTCGGCATCCAGTGGACGCTCGTAGTGCTCGGTCAGCGGGAGTTCGACGACGAACGGGTCGGCGTGTGAGTGCCATGCCAGCGATTCGCCGGTCGGGACTGTAACCGTGGTGTTCGCCACCGTCTCACCGGCTGCTACCTCACCGTCGGCGTTGTACAGCGACACACAGAGCTTCCCGGAGCCATCGCCGAGGTAGGGATCGCGATACTCGTCACGGGGGTTGACGTAACTTATCCAGCTGCCGTCGCTGGCTTCCGCCTCAAAGTACGGATCACCCCGCTCGGGGACCGGTTCGATGTACGGTTCTTCGACCGGGCTCTCGGTCTGATTCTGACTGGTCTGTTCACCTGCCGTTTCGTTCTGTACCGGAGCAGTGATCGCGTCTTCACTGGGGGATGACCCCCAGCCAACGTCTGCGGTCAGTCCAACCGCACCCGCCCCGATCAACGCCACCCCAACGACAAGTACGACGACGCTCGATACTGATAGCTCGGCCATACACTGAATCGACTGTCGTCGACCCGAGACGTAACTATACGTCGTCTACCGGCAGGTAAAGATGACCTACTCACGGTTCGCTGTGCCGGTATTGGAATGCAACGGGAGTGAGCGGAACTAGCTGTCAGTAAACTCCCTCACTACTACAGTTCAGAAAAGGAGCAAGTCGTCGTCTATTCGAGATCGAAGCGGTCGAGTTGCATCACGTGCGCCCAGGTGTCGGCGAAGTCCTGAACGAACGTCTCCTCGGCGTCATCGGCCGCGTAGGTCTCGGCGATAGCACGAAGCCGGGAATGCGATCCGAAGATGAGATCAACGCGGGTTCCCGTCCATACGAGTTCGCCGGTGTCCCGATCGTAGGCCTCATAGATACCGCCTGACGCGGATTCCCACTCCGTGTCCATATCCAGCAGGTTCACGAAAAAGTCGTTTGTCAGCGTCCCCGGTCGTTCGGTGAGGACGCCGTGATCCGAGTCCTGATAGGTGGCTCCAAGCGCGCGCAATCCGCCGACCAGTACCGTCATCTCGGACGCCGTCAGGTTCAGCAGTTCGGCTTTATTGACGAGCAGTTCCTCGGCGGGCTGGTCGAGATCGTCGTCGAGATAGTTTCGGAACCCGTCGGCGTTCGGCTTGAGCGCCTCGAATGAGTCGACATCGGTCTGTGCCTGGGTGGCATCAGTGCGCCCCGGCTCGAAGGGAACTGTCACGTCGTAGCCAGCCTCGGCGGCGGCCTGTTCGACGGCCGCGTTGCCACCCAGCACGATCAGGTCGGCCAGCGAAACCCGCGTGCCATCGGACCGGGAATCGTTGAACTCCTCTTGAATCTCCTCGAGCGTCTCTAGCACACCCGCCAGCTGTTCTGGCTCGTTGACCGCCCAGCTGTTCTGTGGTTCGAGGCGGATTCGAGCCCCGTTTGCGCCGCCGCGTTTATCGCTATCGCGGTACGTCGACGCTGACGCCCATGCAGTTTTGACCAGTTCGGGCACCGACAGCTCCGATGCGAGGATATCCTCTTTGAGCGCCGCCGCGTGGTCCGCGTCGATGAGTTCGTAGTCCGCGTCGGGAAGCGGGTCCTGCCAGAGCATCTCCTCGTCCGGAACCTCGGGACCGAGGAACCGCGATGGCGGGCCCATGTCGCGGTGGGTCAGCTTGTACCAGGCTTTCGCGAAGGCCATCCCGAACGCCATCGGGTTCTCCTGGAACCGCTCGACGATCTCGCGGTACTCGGGATCCCGCTTCAGAGCGATATCCGTCGTCAGCATCATCGGCGTTTGCGTTTCCGACGGGTCGTGGGCGTCCGGAACGGTGTCTTCTAGCTCCCCGTCCTTCGGCGTCCACTGCCACGCTCCGCCGGGACCCTTCTCCGGTTCCCACTCGTAATCGAGCAGGTTGTTGAGATAGCCCATATCCCACTCCGTCGGCGACTGGGTCCACGGCCCCTCGATCCCGCTGGTGATCGTGTCGGCCCCCTTGCCGGAGCCGTGCTCGTTCTCCCAGCCCAGCCCCTGCTGTTCGATCGGGGCAGCTTCGGGTTCGGGGCCGAGGTTGTCCGTATCGTCGGCACCGTGGACTTTCCCGAACGTGTGTCCACCCGCAATCAGCGCTGCCGTCTCCTCGTCGCTCATCGCCATGCGGTCGAACGTCTGGCGAATGTTCTCCGCCGAGGCCTCCGGATCGGGGTTCCCGTCCGGCCCCTCGGGGTTCACGTAGATGAGTCCCATGACGGAGGCACCGAGTCCTTTCTGAATGCCACCCGGCTCGTCGAAGCGCTCGTTTGCCTCCATTTCCTCTTCGGGCCCCCAGTAGACCGACTCGTCCGGCTCGAAGGCGTCCTCGCGTCCGCCAGCGAACCCGAACGTCTCGAAGCCCATCGACTCGATGGCGACGTTCCCCGCCAGAATCATCAGATCGGCCCACGAGAGTTTGCGGCCGTACTTCTGTTTGACCGGCCAGAGCAGTCGGCGGGCCTTGTCGAGATTCGCGTTGTCCGGCCAGCTGTTGAGCGGTGCAAAGCGCTGTCGGCCACCCGCCGCACCACCTCGGCCGTCGCTCGTGCGATACGTCCCCGCACTGTGCCACGCCATCCGAATCATCAGTGGACCGTAGTGGCCGTAATCGGCAGGCCACCAGTCCTGTGACGTCGTGAGGACGTCCTCGATATCGTCTTTGACCGCATCGAGATCGAGCGACTCGAACTCCTCGGCGTAATCGAACTCCTCACCCGTCGGCCCGACATCGCGGGCGTTCTGGTCAAGTGTTTTCAGATCCAGCTGATTCGGCCACCAGTCCTGATTGGACCAATTCATCATCGAATGTTTGCTTTTTTGGCCTGATAAAGTTGTTCAAGTGGCTGAGGAAGTTCTTCGTTCAATAAATTTTTTATGCGGTTTGAGAACCGATGTTTGGGGTCGTAGACCGCATCTCGATTCAGTCGTCGGGTTGTATCATTGAAACGTGAACTTGAGCAGATTGTGGATCACGCCGAGACGCGCACCTATGTGTCTATCTCGTCTGACTCAACTCACCTGTGTCTATTTTTGACTCACGGACTCCTCACTACGCTCGTCGTCGATGTTCCTCAGAAATGGGTTGGGCAAGATTTGAACTTGCGGCCCTCGCCGTGTGAAGGCGATGTCATAACCAGACTAGACCACCAACCCGCGTGAAAAATGGTACCGCCGCTCCGAACTTAAGCCTTACTTTCGGCAGTTTCGGCTTCCTCGCCGTGACGATAGGCGTGGATCCGCTCTCGGGCTTTCTCGACGGCCTCTTTCGCCTCACCTTCGGCGCGTTCTTCGATCTCGCCGAGTTCCTCTCGGATCGCATCCAGCCGACCTGGTTCCGGCTCTTCGTCGCCGCCCGTTAGTTCCCTGAACTTCTCCTCGACCGGTTCGAGTTCCTCGGCAACGCCCTGTTTGGCTTTCTTTCCGGCGCGGGTCAGATAGTATCGTGCATCCTCGAAGTGCTTGTTCATATCCGACCTTACGCAGGGGACAGATATAACTCTTGTGCCCTAATCGATCTGATGTGTCGATCGGGCAAATCTGATAAACGCATCACAGTAGTGCTGAAAGTTGGTGTATGACGACGTGAGAACCTATCACTGAAACATATTTTATCCAGTCTCGGCGGTCCAATGCGGGGACAACCGCCAGTAGTGCGTCACCGGTTCACAAACCGTTTTATCGCTCCGCGGTCCAGCCACGCACGATGTTCAGTCGGCTCTCGATACCGACGCCGTTTCAGGTCGGTCCAGTGAACGCATATCTCGCCGATCGGACGCTGATCGATCCCGGTCCCGACAGCGACGGGGCCTGGGAGACCCTCACGGAGAAACTGGCAGCCGAGGGCTGTCAGGTCAGCGACCTCGAACGAGTAATTGTGACACATCCGCACCCGGACCACTTCGGCATGGCAAAGCGCCTCCACGATCGCGGAATCGACGTCATCGCCAGTCCCGACACGGCAGCGATCATCGAGGCGTTCGACGACCGCCTGGCGTACGAACAGGCGTTCTTCGAGGACTTTTTCGTCCGGCACGGACTGGAGCGCTCGACTGTCGAAACCGTGATTACACTTCCCGAAGCCTACCTCCCGTACGCGCCGAACTGCCCGGTCGAGCGCGTCGTCACGGACAGCGATACCGTCGCCGTCAACGGCGTCGAGCTGACGGCCGAGACCCGCAATGGACACGCGGCTGGCGAGTTGCTGTTGAGCTACCCGATCAGTGGCGAGAACCGGGCGGTCGTCGGGGACCACGTCCTCGGCGACGTGACGCCGAACCCGCTCTTGCGACCGCCGATGAACGAAACTGACCGACGCCCGCGGGTACTGCCGGAGTACAACGAGTCACTGACGCGGCTCCGGGAACGCCCCTTCGATCAACTGTTACCAGGCCACGGGGGCCTCATCACGGATCCGTCCAGCCGCATCAGTGAGATCCTGACGGCCCACGAGGACCGAACAGAGAACGTCCTCGCGCTACTCGACGGGGAGATGAGCGCCCGTGAGGTGATGGAGGGGCTGTTCGACGACCTGCCGGTGACCGAGTACTTCCCGGCGATGAGCGAGGCGGTCGGCCATCTGGACGTGCTCGAAGCGCGCGGTAAAGTGCGAGCGATTGAAGGGGACGGCCGTACCCTGTATACAAAGAGATGAACCGCACACAGGCGGTTGCGCTCGGCGAGGCCGACGCCGATATCGCAATCACAGGAGCCCGCGTCTTCCTGCCCGAGACCCGCGAATTCCGCTCGCTTGATGTCGCTATCGTCGACAACAAGATCGCTGCCCTCCCCAACGATGCCGCAGACGTCATCGGTCCAGAAACCATCCAGCTATCCGCTGACGGGCGAGTCGTCCTGCCGGGACTGATCGACGCACACACCCACGTCGACACCGTGCAGTCCCTGGAGAACGCGTATCACCACCTGCTGGCGACGGGAACCACGACTGTCGTCACCGAGGCGTCGGGGCTTGGAAGCCTGTTTGGCACACGCGGCGTCGAGGCGCTGCTCGCGGCGACCGCCTATCTCCCGATCACCGTCAGGGTGACCGTGCCGACGATTCCCCTCGTCGATACCTTCGAGGGGCGACGCGCAAGCGAGGAGGAAGCCGAAGCACTCGCCGACCTGCTCAACGACGACCGCGTCGTCGGCGTCGGCGAGACCGACTGGATCCACGTCGTCGGTCGGGACCACGACCTCGACGATCTGTACGAACGGGCCCACAGCGCTGGCAAGCCGATCTGCGGTCACGGCGCTGGCTGTCGGAAGGAGAAATTGACCGCTTTCGCCGGACTCGTCGACAACGATCACGAGGCGATCAGCGGCGACGGGATGATCGACCGGGTCGAACGCGGCATCCACACGATCGGCCGGTACGGGACGATCCGGGACGATATCGACGCCCTCGCCGAGGCAGTCGACCGGATCGGTCCCTCGGAGCTCTCGTTGTCGACCGACGGAATGTGGCCTCGGGACCTGCTCGACAGGGGCGCGATGGACGCCGTCGTCCGCCGGACCATCGAGGCGGGCGCCGATCCCGCTGATGCGCTCCGGATGGCCACGCTGAACCCGGCCAGACACTTCGGGCTCGACAACCGGGGGTCGCTCGCACCGGGCAACGTCGCCGATGTCGTGATCGTCGACGACCTGGCGGCGATGAACGTCACCACCGTCCTCTCGGGCGGTGAGATCGTCGTCGAGAAGGGCGAACACCGGGTCGCACCCCGGAGCCACGAGTACCCTGAGTTCGTCTACGACTCGATCGACGTAGAGAGCGATCGGGAGACGTTCACCGTCCCCGCGAGCGCGGCCGACGCGAACGGGAAAGTGCACGCGATCGAAGTCGGTCAGGGGTTGCTCTCGACGGAAACGACGGTCGAACCACGGGTCGAGGAGGGAACACTTCGGGCCGCGCCGGAGCGGAACATCGCCAAGGTCGCCCTGCTGGACCGGCATCCCGACGCCGATGGTACCGGGTTTACCGGCTTTCTCACCGGCTACGGGATCGAAGAGGGTGCAGTCGCAACCAGCATGACGATGGAAGCGACGGGCGTGTTGGCGGTCGGGACGAGCGACGACGCGCTCTCGGCTGCGGTCGAACACGTCGAAGCGCAGGGCGGGGGCTGGGCGGTCATCCGTGACGGCGAGGCAATCGCCGAGCTTCCCTATCGGATCGCTGGCGTCGCCGCCGATCTCGAAGTCGAGGAGACGGCACAGCTTCTGAACGCCGTCGAAAAGGGGTCGCGCTCGCTCGGCGTCGACGTCGCGCAGCCACTACTGACAGCTGCGTCGCTCACGTTCGTCGGCGTCCCGACGTTCAAGCTGACGGTCTCCGGGTACGCAGACGTACTCGGTCGATCTGTTGTCGGTCTCACGCCCGACGGCGGGGACCCGTAGGGGCGAGTCCGAGACACGTAGCTCAGTACGTCGGATTTTCCTCGGGCACACCGTCGCGCTTGTTGACCACGCGAGCGAGTACAAATAGCGCGTCCGAGAGCCGATTGAGATACTCGATCACGACGTCGTTGATGGTCTCCTCGGCAGCAAGCGCAACCGCGCGGCGCTCCGCGCGACGACAGACCGCCCGTGCGTGATGCAGGCTCGCACCGCTCTCACCGCCGCCGGGCAGGATAAAGTTCTCCAGCGGATCGAGCTCCTCGTCGTGGGCGTCGATCCAGCCTTCCAGCTCCTCGACGTGCTCCTCGGTGACGACAGGGTCACCCTCCTCGGGTGCGGGGTTCGCGAGGTCCGCCTGCGCAATGTGGAGATGGTTCTGGATCCGTTCGAGCTGGTCGTCGATATCGTCGTGGCCGCTCGGTCGAACCGTACCGATGAGGGCATTAACCTCGTCGACGGTGCCGTAGGCCTCGATGCGCGCGCTGGTCTTCGAGACCCGCGACATGTTCCGCAGATCGGTCATTCCCTCGTCACCGCGACCGGTGTAGATCTTCATACGAAGGACGTAGGCCCGAGCGACCTTAGTTGATGCTACCCGAAACTGTCACGGTGAAAATCGCCCGTAGACCGGGTTACTCTAGCCCGTAGTCCGCCAGCGAGTGGTAGTGTTTCCAGTAGCCGGTGATCGAATCGAGCGCGAACGTGAGCGTTCCGTCCGACAGGTTCAGCGTGACCTGTTCTGTCCCGATTTCGGTGTCGTGGAGGTGTAGTTCCAGGGGCACCTCGAACTCCTCGACGTTCACCATCAGTTCGCCAGTCGCCTCCAGTTCGGATTGTAGTGTCTCCTGATCCATCGTTCCGGATACAGTTCGGGTCGATACCCTCGAAAAGGATGCTTTTGATTCTTAGAAACTGGGAGCGGCACCGAACGAGGAATTTTGTATAGCCACATGCAATATATGGCTCCGACTGTCACCACGCCATCCCGATGTGTACGACTCCGACTGTCGAGCGGGGTCGCTGCCAATCAGAGGGATTAAGCGGACCGAACGGAAACACGGGCGTATGGAACGCGAGATCTACTGCCCCACCTGTGAGGGTGAAGAGACGTTCTGGCTCGCGGCGAGCACGCAACTCCATCTGGGTACGAAGACGAAGTGGCGCTGTTCGGAGTGTGACCGTGGCGTCGTTCGGATCGGCGACGACGTCGACACGGCCTCTGCCTAGCTGGTTTCGTCGGCGTCTTTCCACTCACCCACGCCGGATGGATCGAGATGAACATGCGCGTCCCCGACGTCCTCCTCGGCCCGCAACATATCGACGAGCTCGGACTCAACGTCGTGAGCGTGCCGGAGCGAGAGATCACCGTCGACTTCCGCGTGGGCTTCGACTTCGAGGACCGTCCCATCGTAGAAGACGACCAGATCGTGAACGCCCTCGACGTCCGGATGTGACTGGATCGTCTCCCGGACTGCGGTTCGCTGTTCGTCGGAGGGTGCCGCCCCGACGAGGTACGAGACGTTCTCCCGGCCGATCGAGATGCCCTGATAGACGACCAGCACGCTTACCAGAGCACCAGCAAGTGGATCGAGCAGCGGATAGCCCAGCAGCACGCCGAGCACACCGACGACCACAGCCATCGACGTGTAGATGTCGTTCAGACAGTCGGTGGCCAGCGCCGAGAGTGCGGTCGAGTTGAGGTCCGCATTGACCCGCTCGGTGTACCAGTAGACGGCGTACATATCGGCGATGGCGAAGGCAAGCGCGCCGAGCAGAAAGTAGCTGAACTGGGCGAACTCGTCGGCAAGCAGGCCCTGGATGGATTCGTACAGCAGATTGATCCCCAGCAAGGCGATCGCGACGCCGACGAACAGCGCGGTGAGCGGTTCGATTCGTGAGTGGCCGTGTGGATGTGTCGCGTCAGGGTCCTTGAACCGTGCCTGCCCCCAGATCAGCACGACGATCGAAGCGACCAGATCGGCGATCGAGTGGGCGGCGTCGGCCAGCAGGGCCACGGAGCCGAAGACGAGACCGACCGTCCCCTCGACGACGATTTTGGCCGCGTTTCCGAGCACGTTGACCCACGAGGCGCGGGCGAATCGTGACTGCTCGGCGTCGTCCATGGATGGTTTAGATGTAGTCTAAACTTCAAGCTTGTCATCGAGAGAAACAGCAACCTGACAGACGATAGGCTGATCCGTGACACTTCGCCCTGGACGTGACGGAGCCGGTAGGAACAGTGGTAGATGGTGAAGGTAGTGTCTTTCTCGGTCCCGATGACACGGCCGATATCGCAGTGCTTCTCGAACCGTGCGGCAGCCCGTCGTACTAGAGCGCCTCGGAAATTCCGCGTGCAAACTCATCTAGCGGAAGCACGGAGTAATCGACCGAGAGGGTGTCCTGGGTCGCGCGGATCTTGCCGACGAACGTCGAAATCTCCTCTAACTGGCCTTCGAGGACGAACAGCTCCATACAGTAGCTCTCGCCGACGTGGCTGTGGAAGTTCGAGGCGACCAGCTCCTCGTGTTCGTGACGCAGATGCATCATCTGTTCTTCGACGCTGGTCGTCTCGTAGTCGAAGACGACGGTCACGACGCCCATTAGCTCCTTGCCCTCGAGCTGTTTGTCCTCGAACTCGCCAAGCAGGCTCCGGGATGCCTCTCGAATGACCTCGCTTCGACCGGTGTAGCCGTGGTCGTCGGCGAACTCGTCGATCCGTTCGAGCAGTTCCTCTGGCATCGAGACGCTTACGACTGTCATATGTTAACTGAAGCGCGTTTCGTTATTAAGGATTGCTGAATTCGGCGTCGAAATCGGGACTACGTTACTAGCTCACTCGTCGAGTGCCTGCCACGAGAGCCGCAGGTTGCGGGCGGCGGAGGTCTGATCGATCAGCCGTGCAGCGGTACGCTCCGGAGCATTCGCAAGCGTCTCGTCGTCCTCGTCGATTACCGCGTTGAACGCCCGCGCGAGCTGGTCGAGCGTGTCCCTGTTCTCGATTTCGGTCGGTTCGGTCATCAGCGCCTCGCCGACGATTTCGGGCCACTTGGTCGTCGGCGGGTGGACGCCGTAGTCGAGCATTCGCTTTGCGACATCGGCGGCGTCCTGTTCGCCCGCACTGGCCACGAACTCGTGGTGGAACGGGCCGTATGGGACCTCGTACTCGACCTGCTCGGCGAGGTAGTTCGCGTTCAGCACGGCTTTCGCGCTGGCGTCCCCAAGCCCTTCGTCGCCGAGCCGAGCGATGTAGGCGTAGGCCTTGACGAGGACGAGCCAGTTGCCCGAAAACCCGTGGACCTTGCCGATCGAGCGCTCGGGCGTGAACTCCTCGTAGCCCATCTCCGAGCGCCGGATTCGGGGGGCGGGCAGGAACTCGGCGAGGTCGTCGACGACGCCGACCGGCCCAGCGCCGGGGCCACCGCCGCCGTGGGGCGTCGCGAACGTCTTGTGGACGTTGTAGTGCATGATGTCAAAGCCCATATCGCCGGGGCGGGCGCGACCGAGCAGGGCGTTCAGGTTCGCGCCGTCGTAGTAAAGGAGTCCACCGACGTCATGAACCATCGCGGCGATCTCCTCGATATCGCGCTCGAACAGGCCCAGCGTGTTCGGGTTCGTCAGCATGAGTGCGGCGGTCTCGTCGGACAGCGCGCTCTCCAGGGCGTCGAGATCGACCCGGCCGTCCTCGCCGCCGGGCAAGGACACGACGTCGTAGCCGCCAAGCGCCGCGCTGGCAAAGTTCGTTCCGTGGGCGCTCTCGGGAACGATCACCTCGCTTCTGTCGTCGTCCCGGGCCTCGTGGTAGGCCTTCGCGATCAGAATGCCCGTGAACTCGCCCGCCGCACCGGCTGGGGGTTGCAGTGAGACCGCGTCCATCCCGCCAATGCGTGCGAGATAGTCCTGCAGTCGGTACTGAAGCTCCAGGGTCCCCTGTTTGCGTCGCTCGGGGCGGTCCGGGTGGATCGCGGCGTCGCCGAGCGCGGCGACGTCCTCGGTGAACTTGGGGTTGTACTTCATCGTGCAGCTTCCCAGCGGATACGGCCCAGTGTCGATGGCGTAGGTCATCTGGGAGAGCCGGGTGTAGTGACGGGCGAGCTCTGGTTCGGAAAGCTCGGGCAGGGTGAGCTCGTCCCGCGTCAGATGGTCGGGAAGCGGAACGTCGACGCGTTCGTCCGCGCCCCGGTCGTCATCCTCACCGCCACCAACATCCGCCTCGCCGTCGATCGCGACCGTCGTCTTGTCCTTCTCGGACAGCAGCGGTTCGTAGACCCGCTCGTCGTCGCGTCGCCAGCGCGCCTGATCGAACGTCATCCCTCGATCACCTCGTCGAGCGCGGCCACGAATCCATCAAGGTCGTCCTCGGCCAGATCGTTCACACAGAGCTGTATCTCGTAATTGTCGACAGCGTGGACTGCGTAGCCCCGATCGGCGAGTGCGCCGACGAGATCGCCCGCTGGCTGCTCCGTCGCCGCGACGAACTCACGGACGTGATGTCGATCGTGAACTGGTGCGTCGATTCCCGGCAGCTCGTCGATGGCCTCGGCGAGGCTGGCAGTCCGTTCGATCGAATCCCGCGCCGTCTCGACGAGGCCACTCGGGCCGAGCCAGGCCGCGTGAATAGCCGCTCGAAGTGCGACCCACGCCTGATTCGTGCAGATGTTGCTCGTCGCCCGCTCCTGGCGGATATGCTGCTCGCGGGTCTGGAGCGTCAGCGTGTACGCTCGCCGGTCCGCGGCGTCCTCACTCGCGCCGACGAGCCGTCCTGGCACCTGCCGGACGTACTCTTCGCGGGTGGCGAACATCCCCAGTCCCATCCCGTAGCTCGCCGGGAGGCCGAGGACGCTCGCGTCGCCGATCACGACGTCCGCACCGACGCTTTCTGGTTCTTCGAGCACTGACAGCGAGACGGGATCGGAGCCGAGCGCAAAGAGGGCGTCGTGTTCGTCTGCAACCTCCGCGATGTCGCCGAGGCGCTCCTCGATGACGCCACGAACCGTCGGGCTTTCGGCATAGACCATAACGGCGTCCTCGTCGGCCAGTTCGGCGAGCGCGTCGACGTCGGCACAGCCGTCGTCCATCGGGTACGACTCGACGTGCAGGTCGGTTCCGGCAACGTAGTTGTCGAGCACGCCGTGTTTCCCGGATCGGAGCCCTTCGGGGACGAGCACGCGCTGGCCGGTCGTCGAGCGGATCCGATCCGCCAGCGTCGCCGTCTCCCCCAGCGCTGTCGCCGCGTCGTACATCGAGCAGTTCGCGATTTCGAGCCCCGTCAGCTCGGCGAGCATCGACTGGTACTCGAACAGCACCTGCAGAAAGCCCTGCGAGACTTCCGGCTGGTACTGGGTGTAGGAGGTCAGAAACTCCGAGCGCTGACTGAGGTGATCGACCAGCGACGGGACGTACGTGTCGTAGTGGCCGCGGCCGAGCAACTCGACCATGTCGTCGTTGCGACCGAGCATCCGTTCGACGTCCTCGCGCACTTCTCGTTCGCTACGCGCATCGATTCCGAACGCGCCGTCGAAGCCGATCCCCTCGGGGATGTCGAACAGGTCGGCCTCGTCGTCGACACCGATGTCGGCGAGCATCGCCGCGGTTTCGGCGTCCGTGTGCGGCGCGTACGGACTTCCACCGGCACGGGTCACGGCTGGATCCCCGCCCGGCTATCGTGTAGAGCAATCACGAGTGGGGGTTACGACTAGTCGTATATCAGAATCCCGGTTCCGGAGCCCCAGCCTGCTGGTGTAAGCGGTATCCGGATGGGAGAGCTAGTCGGATCTTACGCCCCATACATCGTAAATCGCTATATCAAATCTGAACTCGTCCCACCAGGGGAACCGTTTTGTGTCGGCCACACGGCATATATCGATTATGACGGAGTTCGTCACGCCGCCCGCGATGGAACCGGGCGACCGGGTCGCCGTCCTGGCACCGTCGGGCGGGAGCGCACGCGACGCGCCGCACGTCTTCGAGTTGGGTCTCGAACGACTCCGCGACGTGTTCGATCTCGAACCCGTGGTCTACCCGACCGCGAGGCAGGGCAACGAGTTTCTCGCCGAGAACCCCCGGGCCCGTGCGGCGGACATCCACGCCGCGGTCCGCGACCCGGAGATCACGGGCATCGTCGCGACGATCGGCGGGAGCGACCAGCTACGGGTCCTGAAACACCTCGACGGGGACGTGGTCCGTGCCAACCCCACCCGGTTTTTCGGGATGAGCGACAACACCAACCTCGGGCTCTACCTGTGGAATCGGGGGATCGTCTCGTACAACGGCGCGCAGCTGATGAACGAGCTGGCGATCCCGGGCGAACTTCCGGCGTACACCGAACGCTACTGTCGCCGGGCGTTCTTCGAGGAGTCGATGGGGGAACTCGCCCCGAGCGACGAGTGGACCGACGAACCGACGACGTGGTGGACCGATCCCTCGCAGATGGACGAATCGCCGCCGTACGAATCGAATCCCGGCTGGCGCTGGGCAGGCGGGGGTGAGTCGGTCGAGGGGCGGCTCTGGGGCGGCTGTCGGTCGATCGTCGAGTGGCAACTGGCGGCAGACCGGTTTCTGCCGGAGTCCGACGCGCTCGATGGCTGTATCCTCGGGCTGGAGACGGCCGAGACGATTCCGGAGCCGGAAGATGTGGGTGCAACCCTCATGTGCCTCGGCGAACGGGGGCTACTGGATCGGTTCGCGGGGGTCGTCGTCGGCCGACCGCCGACGCGGAGCTATCTGACGGAGCCACCACGGGAGGAACGCGAGGCGTACCGAGAGCGGCTCTACGAAACGGTCATCGCGGAGATCGAGCGGTACAACCCGGACGCGCCGATCGTGCTCGGCGTCGACTGGGGGCACACGACGCCAATCGCGCCGCTCCCGCTCGGGGGAAGAGTTCGTCTCGATCCGGTCACGGAGACGATCCGTTTCGAGTAGCCGTTATTCGGTTTGTTCGGTGTACTCGTCGGCCGACAGCAGGTCGTCGAAGTCGCTGTCGTCGTCGAATTCGATTTCGAGCATCCAGCCGTCGCCGTAGGGGTCGTCGTTGACGAGTTCGGGCGCGCTGAACAGTTCCTCGTTGACCGCAGTGACCTCGCCGCCGACCGGGGCGTACAGATCGGAGACGGCCTTGATGCTCTCGATGACGCCGAACTGCGCTTCGGCGTCGAGGTCGTCACCGACATCGGGGAGTTCGACGAAGACCACGTCGCCGAGTTCGTCCTGTGCGAAGTCCGTGATACCGACCCGGACGGTATCGCCGTCACGTCGCGCCCATTCGTGTGATTCCAGATAGCCGAGGTCGTCGGGGGTTTCGAAGCTCATCTATGTTCGTCCAGTAGGTTCGTGGGTTCGATCCTTGCCTTTTTCGGCTGGCCGCGGATCTCCACGCGGACCATCGTCCCTACGTCGGCGCGCTCGTGGTCGACGTAGCCCAGACCGATCGGCTCAGAGAGCGTCGGGCTCATCGTGCCGCTCGTCACGGTGCCGATCGGCTCGCCGTCCGGTGTTGTAATGGGATAGCCATGCCGCGGGACGCCCCGGTCGATCAGCCGCAGACCGACGAATTTCTGCTCCGATCCCTCCTCGTGGATGTGTTCGAGCGCGTCCCGGCCGACGAACTCGGTGTCGAGCTTGACGCTGAAGCCGACGCCCGCCTCGTAGGGGTTACGCGGGTCGTCGTCGTGGTCGAAGTCCTGACCCGACAGCAGGAAGCCCGCCTCGATTCGAAGCGTGTCGCGTGCACCGAGCCCACAGGGCTGGCAGTCGAACGCGGACCATACCGTCTCGGCGTCGTCCCACGGCGCGAGGATCTCGTAGCCGTCCTCGCCGGTGTAGCCCGTCCGCGAGACGAGCGCGTCGACCGACGAGACCGTGGTATACTCGGCTTCGAACGGGGAGAGATCCCGGA
>LKMJ01001277.1_pt1 | contig 21880 bp, 23 predicted proteins | sample 643391 | NCBI WGS metagenome assembly LKMJ01 (sample SAMN04112250, study PRJNA286221) | soda lake metagenome | biome: soda lake; feature: Kulunda Steppe; material: water; isolation source: sample PL-Br10 brine of Picturesque Lake | place: Russia: Kulunda steppe | collected 2010-07
TTGTTAGAATTAATACATGCGTGACTGTACGGCATATCACCATCGCTGATTTCAAAAATAACTACTTCACCATCGGTATGCCGTCGTAGTTCTTGTTCTAGCTGATCACCTACCATCTCCTTTCGGCGGAAATCTAACACAGCAAGATCCTTTGTAACACCTTCACCTGTATAGGTTCGATCAGGACAAGATACCTGATACCCGTTTTCAACCTTTTTTATTTCTAAACTATTACTGTTTTTCAATTGTGATTGTTGCATATCAATTGTATATTATCACATAACACTAAAATAGTTTTTATTAGAAAACTAACTAACAAGAAAATAGACTTAATCGTGTTTCAGTCCTTTGTCAACCAATAGATTGATCGCAGAGTTGCGGCTAAGTCCATACTCTTCAGCGTAGTTCTCGACTCGCTCAACCAAATGTTTCGGCATTCGCTGTGTGATCTGTTGCCGATCTTGTCTATCTGTCTGCTGGCGTTCCTTAACTGACTCAACTTCTTCTTTGATTTTCCTGCGTCCCATACGTTACATGTGAAACCACATAGTATTCAAACTTATGCCAATTAGAAACCATCACGGAGATGTATCCGCCACTGGATCAGCAATCGAGAGATCATCAATAAGGTCCACAGTAACCTTAGAACCAGCATCCATGGAGTGGCGGTACGCAACCAGTGTGAGTGCATCTGATAGCGTACTCATGGTCACCCCAGCAACCCCTTGACACTCTGCTTGTAGTTCTCTCAACGCAGGTCTATCGATAAACTCCTGTTCGTTCACATCTTGGTATTCATCGTAAGGTGTGTCCGTCACAGACGCAATTCGACGCTTTATCAATTCACGTGTCTGTTCAATCCCAAACGATTCAAGCTCTAACTGGTACGATACCCTCCGTTGGAACGCTCTACCTTCACTTCCAAGCGTCTCAACAGCGTTCCACTGCGAGGTCATACCTGTAAGAATAATCTTACAATCCACCTCGTCGTTCAGGTACTGAATTGTGTGGAGTGTGTCTGGATCATTCAACCCGAATTCATCGATACCAATTAGTATATCATCGTCAAAATCAACTTCAGCCAGTTTCTCTTCTGTCAATTTCGTAGAACTCGACTTTCCGACACCAACCTTATCAGCGATTATAGCGACCAACTCATAGCACGTGACGTTGTGCTCACCAATGTAGACGGTCGTATAATCGTCAGCCAATTCCTCGAACAAGATCTTCAGCAACGTTGTTTTACCAACACCTGAGTACCGACTATGGATCAACACAGGTCCAGAATACTCGTTGATATGCGTGATCAGATCTGCAATATCATCATCAGTCGGCAACACGTAATCTTCGACCGTAACATCACGGGTGAACGGGTTCTCATCCCATCCTAAATAATCAAGATACGATTCAATCTCTTCTTCTGTAGCTTCGGCAATCTGTTGTATTCGTCCCATATAGAATCAAATCTATGGTGGCATATTAATAGTAACCCCTATTTGACCACATAATGAATTCTAATTGGTTTCTATGTGAAACCACAATTTACCAAAAATTTAACACTAATCCGATTAGCTTGTCTTCCCCCTAAATGTTTTTCCAGTAATGCTTATAGGGTTGTACTATAAACATATTGATATGATGAACGCTCAAAAACTATCCGAATCACGGCAAGAAATGATCCAAGAAGAATTCGACGTACCGATCACAGAAATCGATCTGAACAAGAAAATCAAACGTTGTGATTGCTCTATTGAACTAATCCAACTCATCAGACAGACAGAGAACACAATCTTCCACGACTGGCTCAAACTCGAAGCAGCTGATCCAAACTCGCTGTTTTATACAGAAACAACGCAAATCATCGGTGGTCGAAGTCCACTAACATCCAATCGCACATTCAACAATGCAAATGCGTTTTGTAAAAAAGTTGGAGAATCATCTTGGGTGATTACCCACATGTGGTATGGTGATATAGAAAAGGCATATAATGAATGCAATGATGAATACACAAAAGAACAAATGAAAGAATTATTTGATTTCTAATTATTACCACGTATACCTTTATGCGATTAGTTTTATAGTATTATGTATGGAAAATATAAGAGTATTTGAATCAAACAAAGAATATATAGCAGATAAATATTCTAAAAATTGGCTTCGATCTGGATTAGACAGTGCAGTAGGTATCAAACCACAAAAAGGTATTGAATATAAAGATAGTATCGAGTCGATGAGAGATTATCTGGAATCAAATGTAGATGAGCCCACAGGAATTGAATATATCTATGATCATAACCGAGGTTTTACATCGATTAATCTATTAGCTGATAATGAAGAAGGAGAGAGTTCTACCTTTCGGAATTTCAAAGACAAGCATGATGTTGGTACAACTTTAGCTGAAGATCCGTTACAGAATCTTTCTGAGGATACCTACGTAGCGGGAGCGAGGATTGAGTTTGGAAACGATTACTGGCATATGTTTTATAACGAAGATGAAGATACTACCAGAAATGAAGATGAACTCCGTAGAATCCTCGAAGAAATAGCTGTTAATGGCAAAGAAGATGTCTCTACCTCAATTCAGATAACTAAACATCCAGTTCCAGATAGTAAGTGGAATAAGAGATACACTGTCAAACAAGTACTGTTAAAACCATTATTAGTATTCCCATCATTAGTTTATATGTTTATTATGGCATTGTTTCTTTTTCCATTATATGCACTTTATAGTCAAGTAAAATATAATCGAATTAAGTTACCAACAAGTTTGGATAAATTTGACGGATATGGGAGTTATATATATCAAACACTAAGCCAAATGGCTGGTTACACACAAAAAGACTTTATTAAATCATACGAGTTTGAAGAAGGGCAGGTGAAAAAAGATCTCAAAGGTGTTAATGTCGCTAATATACTAAATTCTATTGATAGAATCATACTAAATAGATCAAACAAAGACAATTTCAGACAATCAGGTATAACAGATGAAACGCTTGTGGATGCTTACTCAAAGGTAAAAAATAAAGCATCAGAAAAATCTGAAAAGCAAGGTTTTGTTACCAATATACGTGTTGTGATGATTGGCAATGATCCAGATAAAGTCGAGAAAAAAATGAAGCGATTAAAGAAATTATACGAATCAACGTATAATACAAGAGACTCGAATCCAAGAGTCCAACAAAAAATTGTCTTCAAGCCTATTACAAACGGGTACAAATTATCAGAGTTGATAACAGAGATGGCAACTCGGCAAACAGAGGTCGATTCCTACGGGAGAATCAGAAGTAGGTATAGTTGGAGATCGTGGCACGTCACACGCACTAAACCAATGATAATGGTTCCCAGTGAACTTGTGAAATTAGCACATATACCATCTGATATAGTTGACGACAAATCTATACAGCGATCTGAAGACAGTAGCGACACTAATGTTCACGAAAGGTATACTTAATTCTGAATAATAACCATATATAGCCGTAACACCTTTTATATTTTAATACAAACAAATATTATGGTCGAAAATAATAACAACTACGATGTTCAATTTTTAGAAACAACAAGAGATAGTGACCATGTGCAGTTTATTGATAATGAAATGAAAGAAATAACTGCTCCAGCAAGTGACGGAAAAATTTACGCTGGTGAATACTCAAGAGAAATAATGGATAACAAAACTAATGATAAAGTTTCAATAGGTTATGCTACGACCAGTAGTGGTGAGTTAGCACCTATTAAATATGATATATATGCAGATAGAATGCTTCATACAGGTTTATTTGGTGGAACAGGCTCAGGAAAAACAACTTTGAAACTAAATTATATGGTTCAACTTGCTAACAAAGGATATGGATTTACTTTTATTGATCCCAAAGTAGGTAAACATCCTGACGCTCCAGATGATTTTCCAAACATAGGTGAAGATGCTTTGAATCTTTTGCGAATGTTACCTGAGCATAGGATACCAGACGTAGAATACATTAATCCAATCCCAATAGCTGATTACTCAATCTCGATGAATCCCCTTGAAATCCAAGACTATCTGAGAGATAGCGATTCTGAATCTGAGTTCGAGGATGCGATCTCTGGGAAACAAGAACTGATGAAGGCGATCATGATGTCATCTGCTTCATCTAAAGATATGGAAGCGTTTGGAGCAACAATGGAGCGAGCATTTGAGGGATTAGTACAGTCAGCAATGCGTTCAGAAGAGAAGTTCACCTTCGCTGATATACATATGATGTTATCCAATCCAGACATGATGGAGAAATTCTATGAACGACTCGCCCAAGAACTCGAAGACGAATTGATATTGGATGAGACAAAGAATGTTTCTGAAATGGAAGAAGGTGAATTAGAATCAATTCTACGCCGTACACAAAGACTTGTTACAAAGAATCTTGTTACACGTGATTTTATCGTTAATGAAGAAACAGATATCAATTTTAAAGATTCTATAGAGAATAACAAGATATTTATCGTAGATATACAGTCAAAAAGTGAACCTGTATTGAACACTTGTGTCGGATATGTGATTACAAGTTTATTTAACGCAGCAAAAAAAGCCCAACTTAATAAGCCACATATTCTATTCGGTGATGAATTCCATAAAGTTGCAGAATTGAAACAGTTTATTCCATTAGAAGATATACTCTCTGAAGGTAGAAGTAACAAATTCTTACTGTTTTATTCTACACAAAGTCCAAACCGTATAAGAGATTTCGTAAAAGAATCAAAAACCAACCTTGGTACGGCTATCTCGGGTCGAATATCGCATGACGGTGCTCAAAGTATTAACAAGTTGTTTATAAACGAAGAAGGAGATCCCGCACGATCAGATTCATTTACTAATCTCCCACAGTACACGTTCTATTCAAGCCGTCTTGTTGATGGAGCTGGATACCATAAAGTGAAAGCACATGCTCCATATCCACCACGCCGTTCGATCAAAGAAGCAGCAAAGTTGGCTGCTCTTAGTGTGCGGAAGTATGGGTCAAAGCACAAACGGAAACGAACCTATGAGGATACGATAAGAGATTTCATACGTACGGATTCAAGAACCCTTACTCAAAGGGAAGGATTGCGAGCAATTTATACTGCACAAATATTCGATGAACACAATGGTAACAATTATGATTTAGAAAGTTTTGCATCTGTAGACACAATAAAGAATGTAGTTGACGTAAGCTGTACAGCAGACATAAATGATATAAACTTAGAATCTTGGTTAGAACGGCAAGAGTCCGTGATGTTTGTTGAATCGAAAAAGAAAGATGGAGAGATTTATTACAAAATAACCAACCAAGGTCTTGAGTACATCGCTGAAGATACTGGAAAAGGGGCGTCAGCAGGTGGTGATGAACATCGTTCTGAGATTCAAGAAGTACGGAATACGTTTGCAAAATACGGTATTGCGATAAATACACCAACACAAGATCAGGGTGGTGAACTACCTGATGCTCTCGGGTATATCTTCGAAGTCACTGATGAGACGCCACTGACCGACAAGTACGATATTGGCGACGAGATCACGATTGAGATAGAAAAAGAAACTACACAATCGAAGACGTACAAGATGATGGTGAACTTCGCTAAAACAGATAGTAACGTTGTATTTGTATGTAATGAAACAAGTATAGCTGACAAGATTGATGAGAAACTACACATCCATGGTGGGACAACAGGTAAAGAAGAAGTGTTTGGAACTAAACTATTCAATAAAAACGAATTACTGAAATCTGATCAGATAATCCCGCTCAGGAATCCACCAGCTCCAAAGGCTTCAAAATCAAACTCTTGGTCTCGATGGTACCTTGATGGCGACACCTTACGGTTTGCTGAACGGAAAGCTAACGGAGAACTCGTTGAAGGGTTTAACCTCCATCCTGATACAAAGATCGAAGACTGGCACTCATCTGACTTCCCAGTGTATGCCCAAAAAAAGGCTGACGGGTACGTAGTCAAAGACAATAAAACAGGAGAAACGTACGGTCCTTTCGAGTCGATCGATGAAATTGAAGATAAATCAGGGTACTATCGAATAAAACAACCGTGGGTACCATCCGTCGAATTCGATAAGGAACCAACAAGAGATAACTATGATATTATCTTACTACCTGATGCCGTAGACTCATTCAGTGAGCCACATATCTACGACGCTGGATCATACTACTCATTAGGTGATTCTGTTACAGATGGTACAGAAGTAGAAGCCGAAGAAAACACGGTAATCAACGTCGATGATGGAGAAGAAGAGAGGAGTGACGAAGAAGAAGACGATATAGACGACATTGACACCGATATTGATGACGACTTCAACTTATTTTGATAAAGAAATATATAATGAATATCTTTTCACAAAGTAAAATACCAATACAATCAAGGGTAAAGCTGTAAATATCGTTGTTGAAAAGAGTACTATTTCATTTTGTATTGTTTCATCCACATATGTAAAAGATAACAGTGAAATGTATGTTGCGAATACTATACTAACTCTCCATTTAATCGGATCAAATGGGACGACATCTCTAAGTGTGTAATCTTCTGTGACTTTTCGAATATTGTTTTCAACACTACCTTCGAATTGTTTTGCTTTATGTACAATGGCTTTGTCTTTTATACGATCAGAATCATGCTTCATTAGTGAATTAATAAGCAATATTATCAGTAACTGACCTACTACACCAGTAATTGGATCAACAGTTTGTTCACCGTTTAGTAGTATAAAGAAATATCCAACAGGTAACATTACAGAGAGTAACAAGCCAATAAAAACACATGTAGTTATAATGCGTGGTCTTTTTACATCTTGAAAATCATAATACGTCACTTTAGCATACGACCAAAAGATAGCGTACCCAACACCAAACGCCAGAACAGAAACAGGTGCCATGAGTTCATTATACTCAACGATCTCTCTAACAGCGAAAATTGATAATATGATATACAGAGCGGAAATCGAAACCCACGATCTCGCCGTTAGTGATCCACTGAGAGCGAACCTATTGAACCATGGTTCATCCTCAAACCCTTGACTATCTGTCTTCACATCCGCATCATCAACATCTTCTTCAACACTATCTTGTTCGATCTCCTGATCTGGTTCTTGATCATCTAACGAATCAAAATCATCTAAGCCTTCATCATCTAACCAACTTACTTCTACATCATCCGTTTCATCCGAATCACTACTGTCCTCAGATTCTTCAACAATAGTAAATGGATCATCGTCATCGATATTCTCTTCAAGTACAGCTTCCGTAGATGGTTGTGATTCTTCCTCGTCAAACCAGTCATCCTTATCCTCATCATCCTCTTCCACTTTCTCGACCTCGTGAGACTCTTCGGAAAATGATTCATCCTCACTGAAGAAATCTTCATCAAAACCATCAGAGCGGATATCGGATGGCGTAGCGTCATTAATATGATCATCACATACGACCGTAAGATCATCAGGAGTTAATGTATCAGACAACGGATCAAATTCTTCGACAGTATCTATTGTCAAAGATTCTTCCGTACCACACACCACACATGAGTGATCATCACGATCGAGTACGGTTCGAGCTAAGTCTTCAACTTCGTCTTTGGGTCTATCGAATAACGCAAACTGCAAAGGATTCGATTTCGCCACGATTTCTTTTATATCTATCATATTTATAATTAAACCTTGTTATCAAATAGGTGTTATTGTTATTTTCTCTGTGAGTTACCAATAGATCTAACTTTTTCTTTGAATCTATTCTTTGTTGTATCACTAACATCCATAATCTGTAATATACCTTTGAATCCACCCATCAATTTCATCTTCACATCATCAATAGCATCCGAATTCTCTTCGACTCGTGATTCAAGTTCTTTCACCTCTTGCTCCAACATGTAGACTTGCTCCTCAACAGACTTTCCATCTAACAACTTATCCGAATTAGATTGAACAGCTTTCTCAACCAACTCATCTTCAACAACCCGTACAATCTTCGGAGCATCACCACGGTCACCATCACTGGTATTCTCTTCAGTCTCCACCCACTGGACACCTTCTTCACCAAACTTCCGTTTAGCACGGTAATTCACTTCACCATTATCCAGATCGATGATCCGATCCTCATGTAACGTCCGCTCTCGAAGCTTCCGAATATTTGTCTCACCATTCTCTAACAGCAACGCTTGTAGGAAAGAAACATCTTTTTCTTTTATGTTCACATTACTTAGTTTATTTTGTTCCATACACAAAATATAGGGCTACATATACAAAGGTTTTAAGGTTATAATTACACCTATAGATTATACCCTGATTATAACTATATGGTTCGATGTTACAACCTAATCTATTCAGTCCAACCCTAGATTACACCCTGTTTACACACAGTTATAATTTATAGCCTGATGTATAGCCATATTCTACCCGTTATACTATACCTATGATTATACCTATAGCATATATTCCGACATACTTATCCGTACCAAACATTAAGACTAACTCCGAATAACAGAATATCACAACAAAAAATATTTTCACTAAAATAGTAGACAAAAACTCCCCCTTTTTCTCCCACGAGAAAAATAGTATAAAACACTACAATAAAAGGGAACATTAGAACCCCATTTTCAATACTCAAAAAATAGAATCTACTATTACACCCACGAGGATAATAGATTACAAATCCCCCAGTATACTATAACACTCTACTTTCACAATTCAAAGTACTATAGGTAATACACTCTTACACCACATACAAGAATACTATTACGTCAAGTACGATAATCAAAATAGTAGAATGATTATCTCCCAATAGTGTATTAGAATGTATTCCCATTACTGGGGGTAACAAGTAGCTGAGTTATTTACCAGTTTTCAAAAAAAACATGGTACTTGTTTTATTAGTACTAACTGTAGACTGCTACTGTTATAGTAAAAGAACAATAACCTTACAGTGTTTTTTCTAATCCCGAGTATTGTGTATTAGATATTACTTTTTATTATTAGAGTGTTATTTTACGGAACCACCGAACACGAGCTGACTCTTGGAAGCTCGTACCTCGGTGGTGACCCCAATATGTATGTAGTATTGTTCTACTTTTATTTTAAATGGGTGTATTCTTACTATACTATTTTGGGTGTGATTGTTTTACTAATATGATTATCGGGTAATTATTTTATTATTGTTAACTGTATGTGTGTTTGATTTTTATTATTATTGTGTTTTGGTTTTACTTGTTACATATACTGTTTTGATTCTACTGTTTTGTTTTGGTGTGACTGGTATTGGTGGTGTTTTTGTAGCGAATGTTTGCTGTCGGGATTTTTCCTTCGGGGAGGTTCGTACGGTCGGGATCACCTCGATAGGGGGAACGTCCCCCCTCTTCTCTTGTCGCCACGTACTGACTAAGCGAGGATGACGGTCGATGCTGCCACTCGCCGCCGTCGGACCACGTGAGCGATCACGGTAGTGGTCGGACCATGTAACGACAACGTGGGGGTCGGACTGAATAAGCGGACCAATAATACGGGCTTATTTCTACCGCTAACAGAGAACGGAGTAAGAGATGATACAATCCACTAGTTTTCTGCTCGAATCGATTCTGACCCTATTCTCGACGCTATATGAGTGCCTACAATACCAACCGTAGTGGACCAACCAAAGATACGCTTACCATCAGTCAAACCACGTCTCGGCGTATAACTTGATCAGAAGATCTTATATTACTCAGTAGACCAACTTTATTGGGTATCAACGGGGAGGAAAGTTGGTAAGATGTGCGTGTTGTGGTACCAATAAACGTAGTGATGCGATCAGATCATATTTAGATCACCTTCTCCGTGACCAGCTGTACACCATATAACGATGAACTTAGTAAGTGATGATGTAATCCACTCGTGTTATGATTAAATTGATTCTGATCCTATTCTCGACGCTATTTGAGAAGATTAAGACGCTAATGATGAAGGACACTATCAGATCGAGGCGTATAATTGAATCAAAGATCTTATATTACAAGTGAGGTTATGGTGGACTAATAGGGTTACAAGCCTTACTAATATATGTCAATGACAAGCAGAAATATGCGGTTTGATCCATTGTACTGGAGCGATGAAAACGAAGAAGAAATAACGGAAATATATGAACACGGGTACAGTTACGGTCTCCAGTGTGGAGAGAAAGTATTTGATCAAGGTGATGTAATAATTAAGTACACGTCCGACGAGTGTTTGAGAAAGGAATTCGAGATGAATCCTCACGCTGTAACTGATTGCGATAAAATAACGCCGACACAATTCAACAAGTTCAAAGATGGATTTTTTAAAGGTATGGCTTACGCTGAAGAACAATACGAAGAAGAACAAGAAGAACAAGAGTGCTTAGGCGTACTGTTAAACTAACGGTGTTATTTTTCCCTGTCGGTACGTGATCGAGTGGGACAGTGGCGACGTGTGGATCTTTGTTAGGTCTAAAGATCTTATATTACACTTGGTAGATACGTTTCTTTTTGCCCTTTTCGTTCCTTTATTGTAGTATATGACTTATCCAAGTGTTACGGTTGACCGATATGTACCACGAAAGAAAAAAGACGAGATAAAAGAAATCTACGCTGAAGAATTGTTTTATACGGATCATACAACCCCAAGTGGGATCAAACAATAGTCTGGGGTTATGATATGGATACAAATTCATCTGAAAACCGTGATCAGATCCCCGTAGATAATCACTATGATGAGATTTCAAAACCATTAGGGCGTCGAATAGTAGATATTGTGTTACAGAAAAAGGAGATTTGAAGCTACATATGGGTAAGGTTTGAGAATCGGTCTCTAAATGTGAATTATGCTGTACGGTAGTCGATGTATCCTTGTCGCATTGATCCTGCCAGCTTAGATATAATAATGTGGAGAGGGAGATCGGTTTTGGACGCTATTTTTTTGGCTTTGCTGTGGATGAACGGTCTGATCTCATCAGATTCAACATCGTAAAATATTTCATATTCATCCGATGCCGACGAATAATCAACGGCTGGTTCATCGTCATCGATAAAATCGTGTGGGTAAAGGTATGCTTCTCTTTGTGCTTTACTCAATGCTGGATAGTCAGTTTCATCGACTTCGTAAGGTCTTAAATTGTTCATGTAAGTAAATTGTGCATACAACCCTTTATTTGTTATGTCTCATTGGTAATTATACCATAACACCTTTGTTTTTGTACTTTATTGTTACATATATGCTTGAAATATATGGCACAATGATCATGGTACAGATTTTGATAGCAATATTAGGAGCGTTTATCGCAATAATTTTGAATGATTACACGAAGGAGACAAACAAGGCATAGTTATTCAAATACAATTTATTTTAAGGAGTTTGTAATAGTTAGACTTAAGAAATATTGTACCAATATACTATTGTGATCAATATTGATTTACACGTTATCATTGGATGTGATGCGAGAAGTACAGTTGGAATACCATGAGTACATTTACGAATTTATCAACAAATATCATGGGTCGATATTTGTTACGACGGAAACAGAGTTTGTCAGTGACGTACATCGAGAAATGGTGAAGACGGTTGTTGAACTCTCAGATAGAGTTGTTGGCGTCTATATTGAACCAATTGATGGCACGGATGGTCCACTTATCGGTGTGTTCATACAAGAAGGTAGCACCTGTGCTGAGTTGATCATCAATGCGTATGGTCGATATTATGGAATAAGTGAAGAGGATGTGAGAAATTTAGCAATGCACGCTCGGGTTTTAGAGTGTGACCATGATCCTCGGAGAGTTGCAGCTGGCTATTTACTGATTGCAAATAAAGTGTATGATCTTGATATATCGATTGAAGAAATGGAACACGAGTTAGAAGATGTATTGGATCTCGATGATGGGAATATGGCGGATATGTGCAACTATCTGATCAACGAAACTGACCTGATCGAGTAAATATCCACTGATTCAGTGGATCTTTCGATCAATATATTCCTAATGGATTTTGATATGCAACTGATAAGTTATACATAGGATTTTCTTATTATATAGTAATACGGTCCTCATCATCAGCTGGTATTGTCTGAACATACCCTCGGTCTGTGTGGGTGAAGATCGAACACATCATATCTCCGTCTTTATCGATAGTCGTATATGATTCTCCACGTTCGACGATCGGGATCGGGTCGATCATGTAGATTTCATTTTCGATACTCATAGAGGTTTGACCTGATCGGTACCAGTCACAGATTGCTTGTTTATCGTACAGGGTGTGCTCGATCTCATCGATTGGTCTCTTTCTGCTCTCTTGTGTGATCCACTGTGAGATGGGCATATCCGTCCACAGATCGTTTTCATTGTACGGTACGCCGAGAGCATCAGCTATCTTTTTCCGACGCTCATACACCGTCTCAGATCGATTATCTACCTTACCTATGGATGGATTGTCCACCAACCGTCGAGCCACATCATCCCACTCAACCCTGAACGAAAAAGTATCAGTTGAGTTAATAGCCGATCTATAGATATCGATAACCTCCTCCCAGAAATCAGGTGAGTGTTTACCAGCGTGATCACGTGTATGTCCAAGTTCGTGAATCAGTAACCGAATCTGTTCTTCACGGGTTGATTTAACCCAGTGGTCGGGATTGATACCGAGATACACCGAGTACTCAAACGAACCAACGTAGGTACATTTTCCATACGCATCTGATACATATTCGAACTGGATACGGTTAGGTGACAGTGTAGGTTCGTCCGTATAGTGTGCGTTATATAACTCGCAAAACCAGCGTTGTACTTCTTCATCATCCATAATATATAGCATCAATGCACAGATACATTTAAAGGCTTCATTTTAACACGGGGTTGTAAGTGATAAGGTAGGTTTGGTTGTGAAGGAGTAACAAAACTAATAGGGTTGTAAATATAAAGTTAATACATGAACGAATGTAACAAAGAATACAATTGGGGTTACGGATTGAACTCAAGTAAAACGGCAGCAGCAATGTTAGAACAATATTTATACAATATCAACGGTGATAATATTGTAATTGGAATTAGACCTAATGGTGATTTGATACGGCACAGTGATAATCGTCACAAAGACCATTTTGAGAAATACGCCGTCACTATCCAAGATGTCATTGATGAATTAGAACCTATCTCATTGCTAAACGTACCTGATACAGTAATAGACGATAAACGACTGGCAAGAATCACAGAACATGAAACAGCCTTAGAGATCCGAGGTCAAGAAGTAGAGTTGGAAGCGACGAAATTTGACCAGATGACAGGAGTGGTGAACTCACAACAGGTTTCGTTCCGATTTGTATAAAGATGTTTATATTATCTTACATATAAGTAAAGTATGAAAAATTGTCCACACTGTGGAAAAGATTTGTGTAAACATGGGAAAATCCCAAAAAATATGAAGAAATCTGTTGGTGTTGAAAAGGATATACTAAGCTTGTATTTAGAGTGTGATAAATGTGATACGATAAGTGTATGGTTATCTGGAGAGTTAATATCGTACATAGATCACAATGGAAACTACATCGAAAACAAATCATTAGATAAATTGTTGTATATTAGATAGAGGATTTTATAAGTAAAAGTAAATCAAAAGGTATTATATAACACGTGGTTAACTGTTTTATCGTTATGATAGAACAAATAATGGTATACAACAACCTGTGGCTACATATTCTTCCAATGGTCTTCTTCTCGTTGCTGATCTGGAGATCATTTGGATTAAAAGCAGGACTCATCTCACTCCCGTTCACGTTTATACTTGGGATTCATACTATTATTATACTCATTACGACAGGGGTAGGGTTTGCTGTATTCTTTGGACTAATACTATACGGAATTCTATACTTTTCCTAAAGAATACTATAATAGAACACAAATCCTTTTAGGGTTGTAACAAAATTGATATAGTATGAAGATTTGGACAGAAAAGCGAATGAATTTAATGATATATCATATCATTTCTATGGTATCAGTATTATTATTCTCTGTGTTTGTTTTCTTAGTTATCTTTTCGTCATTATTATAGTATTTTATTGATTTGATTATAATAAAACTATTGCTCTGGTAACACTACATGTGATTTCCAGCCCTATATTACAACCCTTTTACAGTTAAACTTAAAGGGTTGTACACCCTTGTATACACTGTATGTTAAGAACTGAATACAAACCCAAACACGGTATTTACGCAAAGGAACAGAAAGAAAGCCAATGGAGTCAATTCAAATATTACACGATGATGTTCAGTCTAATTGCGATCCCCGTTGTAACAATAATTGCTTCATTCGTCTTGTTATAACCGTACAAACCGCTTTTCACGAGGTTTTTTTAAGTTCGTTGATTTTATTTTGGAGTGATGGTGGGTTCCGCCCTTGTCGTTTGATCTGTTCACATGATTCAATATCTTGTTCAAGTCGAACAATGTATTCTGCCAGTTGTTCTGTTGATAGATTACAGAACCGATGTTGATACATTTGCGGAATAACGGATTTCATACACTCGATCATCTCGTGAGATTCTTCATTGTTCTCTTCTTTTTCGACAATCACATAACATTCCCGTGCCCATCGGAGTTCAGTATTCAAATCAGTCATATGTTATAAAATCGTACCTTTAGCATTAAATGCTTTGATTTGGTTTCAATTATAGTATTGTTATCGAATTCAAAAATGTTTGATTACTACTTATTTATGGTAAATACGTTGTGAGTAGGATCAGATAGACACATAAGGCCTTTGAGGAAGTAGTTTTAATGTTTAGATATGAACAGTGTTTCAAATCAAGTAATCAATATTGAAAAGAGTTTACTTGTAGAGAAAAACAACGGTCGAGTTCAACTAACATTATGCTTGGAACCCTATGTTAGTGGTGAGGGAAATACGTTAGATCAAGCTATACACGATCTTGTTGATGGTGATAGTTCAATTGGTCTCTTTAAAAACGATTACGATTATATTATTGAGGGGAGTACAGGGTTTGGTATTGGTGGTACAGTCATCGAGGCGTTTTGTTACTGGATTGCTGATGAATTGGAGATGGACGTTTCAAGAGTTGTTTCGTATGTTGTCGGATCATTAGCACAGATTCACACAACAGAAAATGGAGAAGTAGAAGTGGCTTTTGAGAACAGTATATATACGGCATCATCGAAAGAAGATGCTCTGTTAGAGGTAATTCATTGAAACAGTATATTTTTACTATAGTAAGACGTATGATATTGTATGGTTAACGTGAAACACATGACGAACTCGTTCAAAGGCAATGCTGATAATCATATTACGGTTCCCCCTGTAAATTCGTGGTCGTTTGAGGGAGATGGGGATATGATTCTCGGATCTCCAACAAAAGAAGACGTTTTGAAAGTCGTATCGAACGGGTGGTTCACAGAGATTCAGATTGATTCTGAAGATCACCACACAGCAAACGCAACGAATCGAACACTACTCCGTGAAGCTCTGAACGATGAACGAGCGTCGTTTACCATCTACGCAAAAATATCCCGATTGAAAGAACAAGTCATCGAGATCACTCAGTTCCGCCGTCAACCATCTCACGAAGCAGTTGCCGTATTCACTGTGAAATTAGATGAGGAACAGTGTACGTTCAATATCAAGGAATGATATTTTTCTCAATTATTGCGAAATCAATTCGAAATATTTATTACTATTAGTATATGAATTGTAAAGTACACCATACGAGTGTGATCCAGCATGAAAGAAACTAACATCAAAAACAAAAAGGAATACATCACGAAAAAGAAATTTGATAACTGTATCAAAAGCACATGCAATTTCAGTAAAACAGTCTATTACACGGTTTCACTCGTCAGATTTGTTTTGTAAATCGTGTACTGGCTTTCTTATATTACAACCCTTATTAGTCCATGTATATAGTCTCACGAGGCGTATATTTACATGCATGACAACAACAACAACAACAATAACAATTGACCAAGGTACAGCAAAAGTAATAGCAATCATGGTAATCCCTGTCGTAATGATGATGTTAGCTCTGCCGATCGTTATCCTGTAATTCATAGGTAGATCAAAGAGTTCCGCTGGGATGAACCCGTTTCTTACCTAACAGATAGTCGGTGTGGCAAGCGTACCGTTAGGTAAGAATCTCTCACCACGAATCGTATAACCGAATTCCTGTGAGATCTGGTAGTCCAACTGCTTTGATGTCAGCTGAGACCGTATCGATATCATAGCCAACACGATGGAACGTATACGAGAGATCGGTCGTGTCGATGAGTGCGTACGCCGATCGAGGATCATCATCACGTGGTTGTCCAACACTACCAGCGTTCAGAAGGAGGTTTGAATCTATGTTTTCGGCGTGTTGAAGGTGGGTGTGACCCATCAAGATACCATTGTACCGAGTTAGAAACGGGCGTAATGAGTAGAACTCATTCGGTTTAACGTACTGGTCACGGTTTGTCGGGTGACTGTGTACAGCCAGTATGGAGTTGGTCAATTCACAGGACACTGGTAACGAATCCAACCACTGGATTTGCTCGCTCGATAACTGCTCTTTTGCATACCGTAATCCTTCAAAAGCCATCTCGTTGTCTCGATACTCGATTGGTTCCTGAACAGCTCGATCGTGATTCCCTTGAACAACAATGTCGAACTCTTCTCGAACCCGTTCAACGCACACCCGTGCGTGTGGTCCATACCCAACGATATCTCCTAAGCAGACCAATTGATCTACAGGAGGCATATCATCCAGAACTGTCTCCAATGCAACTCGATTAGCATGAATGTCTGAAACTACACCTATAATCATAGCTATACTAAATCATGTTTTAGAACCATAAAACAATGCTGTTTTACAATGGTTAGATGTGGAAAAATAGTAAAACATTTAGTGTTATACTTTTTTGTTATATGTAATAAAATGAATAATTGTAACATAAATCAAAACGAAGAGCAGGAATTTGGATCGATTGTAAATGGATTTGGGGAAAGTTTGAAAGTTTTAGCGTACGTGTTTATCTTCTCACTTCTTTCTCTCTCGATGTTTTCCTTATTAGTAACTACACTAAATCCAGAAATCATGTATAATGTTTCTGTGGAAAACATTGAACCCGTAGAATATTGGTTAATGATGTTTATAATGCAGTTTGTTTTTATGTTTATGGGTTTAATATCGTATACAATTGAATATAATAATACTGGGCGTATTCTAAAGGTGATTCATACAGACTTTGATCTTACAAGAGATGTGAAGCTTGGAATCGTTGGGGCTGTTGCTTTATTAATTCTAAACTTCGCTCTGACAATTGGAATGGCACTGGTCAGTGTTGAATTGCCATCGAATCCAATAGTTGATATTGTCGATACATACGCTTGGGCATTGTACGTGATTGTGCCGATGATGATTCTGGTCGCCCTCGTTGAAGAACTGCTCTTCAGAGGTATTATTCAGGGTATATTCAGGAAGATTATGAGTGTGAAAAAAGCAATCGTAATTGCCAGTGCGTGGTTTGGTGTTGTCCACATTATCGCATTCATTGAGTTCGGTAATCTGTTTGGATCAATCTTGATCGGATTACCATACGTCCTCGTCACGATTGCATTTGGATTGATTCTGGGATACCAATACGAGCGAACAAAGTCTATTGTTGTTCCCGTTATTGCTCACGCTGTGTACAATGCAGCTGTAATCAGTATTTTTGTTCACTTCATGTGAACTACGGTTTCACTTTTTCGTCTAAATAATCCCACTCCCATTCTTTTCTTGCCGATAGATCACGGTAACCTCGTCGGGTGATGGAATAACTGTTCGTACGGTGATCCTCTTGCTGTTTGTCGATGAGTCCTTTATCCGCCAGCGTGTCGAGATTTGGATAGAGATGCCCGTGGTTGATCTCTTTTCGATAGTATTCCTCCAGATCGTCTTTGATTGCCAGTCCGTGAGATCCCTGATTTCCATACAGTACAATGAGTACGTCCCGTTGAAACGCTGTGAGGTCTATCATAGGTATTGTTGACACTATTGGTTGTGTTGCTGAAATAAAATTGGTTGTGAAGTTACGCTTCTGGTTCAGGATCTGGGGAACCGTATGTTCCAACAGGTTCGTCCAGATCGATGATCACCATCTCTTCGTCTTCATCCCATTCGAAGTCGTACCGAGTCGTCACATCAGTGTTGATGTTGTAGCGGTTGATGAGAGCGAGTGAGGTGACGGTTGCACCTGTCTCAGCATACGTCACCGTGTACATATCGTCGCCTTTTTCATCGAAAAATTTGAAGCCAACACGGTTTTCATCTTCATCGTAGAAAACCGCTGCACCTTCTTTATCTTCTCCGATGTATTCTTCTACAAGTGGTCCATTAAACCCGAATGAACCACTCTTACGAATACTAACTCTTGGTTCGTCTGAACCTCCAAGTTCTCTTGGCTCGAATTGTTCGAATGCCATAGATTTCTATTGCTACCCTTTGTTTATAATACTTTTGATTGTCAATAGGTGTCTTTAGCTCTGCTTCAGATGAAATCAGTCATTACCCGTACGTGTTGGACGGCTTAATAACTGGTAATGGGTCGAAAACAAGTTTTGAAATCTTAGCATCACTATCTATCTCTTCAAAGGCATGTTTTGTCAAGACAAGGCGATAATCAATCTGTGTGCTATCAGCATTAGTTTGTATCGTCAGTATGATGCTTGCTGTTGCAAGTAATGACGGTGTAGGATTCTCTGCAATTATAACAATTGCCACATCATACTCTTTCGCTAATGTTAACCAGTTCGTAAGATCAGGTAACTCGTTCGTCTCAGCAACGATCAAATCAATGTCTTCAGAGAAAATATCTTCATCTAAATTATCATACGACTCAACTACCTTCACATCTTCATCAACATGCCGTTGTATCGGCATAGGTGGTCGATACTCACTGTAGACAACCGATTGATGCGTATTCGCAATGAGTGGTGTCCACATCGTTAGCATGTTTTCCATTGTATTTTCTTGAATAACAGTTATTTCTTGTTTAGGAAATCCTTTAATCAATTCATCATATCCTTTCCTACCTGTAGATATATATGATACCATTATATAATCCAAAAAACTACTACCACTTACATATTAGGGTGTTAATTGTTAACATAAACCCCATAAAACCTTTTAAATGTTACACCCTTTATTATTAATGCTATGTTTAGCAAAATAAACCAAAATGATAGTGAACGTGCAATATCACCTGTAGTCGGTGTTATATTGCTCGTAGCAGTAACCGTAGCGTTGGTCGCCCTAGCATCAGTGATTGTATTTGACCTTGGTAGTGATATCAGTGAGTCAGCTGATGCGACAGTTAGCGTTGATGATGTTGGCGATAATGAAGTAGAAGTGGAAATAATTCGAAACGAAAATGTAGAAGAATTCACCATTGAAGGTGTTGATGACGAAGATCCAACAATGAGTGATGACGTTGGGCAAAGTGAACGTTTCGATATAGATGATGATACAGTAACGGTAGTTGGTGAACTAGAAGATGGTAATGAAGAAGTTATTGTATCAAACGACGTTGATCACGATGCGTAAAACTATCGTATAGATTAGATAACTAACACACTTTTACTTTTTATTCAGAATAGAATAGTTACAACATTATATATAAAAGTAACAAAAACCTTTTAGTGTTATAACTTTTTGTATATAATATGATAGATGAGAAATATATATTTCAGGATTGTGAGGTGGATGATATAAATAAATCCATCTTCACATCTGATGAGGATGTTGGTCTTGTCAATGAATATTCTGTGAACGAGTTTGTTGATATTAAAATCATATATAATTCACGGACAGATGATTACTACTATGTGGCTATAGAACCAGATTTAGAGTATTCGTTTAATGAATGTGAATTTGGAGAGGAGATAGATGAAGAACGTGTCCTGAATTATGATGGGTTGCTCGCAGAGGTCGAAGAGAATATCCCATTAGTACTTGCTAACGGCGATCTGATCGATACGAACAACAAGGACGAAATTGCAGAGTACGTGCGAGATACAACACGATCTTACCTCAATAAGGACGAACGGACGATTTGGGCATATAATTTGATTCGATCATCGCCAATCAAACTCATCACAGCTATCGAGGAACGTTTCGGTGAAAAGTTTGATCTTGAATCAAATGAGTACTTTAACAAATTGAAATTACAATGTTACAGATATTCGGATAGGAGGTACAATATACCACAAGAAATAGAAGATATTATTGTCTATTATGTAGAACGTGATTTGGTCTGGAATCAAAAGCTACAACCTATTTTCCTCGATGATTATGTTGAAGATATGCATGTAAATGCACCAAACAAACCTATCGAAGTCTATCACAAAAAGTATGGGAATATTATAACAAATATCGCAATGACGGAAAAGGAGTTAGAAGAGTATCTGTTATCTATTTCGTTACAAGAAGTCGGAGAGCTTGTCAGTAAGGCTGATCCTGTGCTCAAGGGATCACTCAGTGATGGGTCTCGGATTCAAGCAAGCTACGGTCGTGAGGTTAGTCCTGAGGGATCAACGATCACAATACGATTTACAGGCGGTGATCCACTCACACCTGTTGATCTCATCAAGTTCGGTACGTTCGATCCTGCGATCATGGCGTACATTTGGTTAAATATGGAGCATGAGAAGACGGTATTGATCTCTGGTGGGACAGCATCTGGAAAGACAACAACGATGAACGCTATCTCATTATTTATTCCGTCTGATAAAAAGATTGTTAGCATTGAAGATACGCAAGAGATGGAAATACCGCACGATAACTGGGTCAAGAAGGTAACACGAGAGAAAGCCAGTGGTGATGTAGTAGAAATCGGAATGAAGGAATTACTCAAAGACGCTCTAAGAGAACGTCCGAACTATATTGCGGTCGGTGAAGTCAGAGGAGAAGAAGCACAAGCCCTGTTTGAAGCTATTAACACAGGTCACGCTGGTATCGGTACAATGCACGCTGATACCACGAAAGAAGTTGTTGATCGATTAGAAGGTGATGCCATGGGCGTAGATCGATCGAGGATGGATGGTCTTGGGTTATTACTCATCCAACGGAATCTCTACGGATCTGAACGTCGGCTAATCAAAGCTGAAGAAATCCTTGGAACAACCGTCGAAGGAAACTTGAGCGGACAGCCATCATTCGAATTTGATTATGACACTGATGAACATAAACAGTATTTCGAAGGGTCTGATTCAACAGTCCTACATGAAATCAAAACAGAACGTGGATGGTCAGAAGAAGAATTATTGGAAGAAGTAGAAAACAGAAAACACGTCTTAGAATATCTCGTTGATAACGATGTTAACTACTATGAAGATGTGTACAATTTGATTCAGTTATATAATAGGAATCCACAAAAAGTGCTTAATCTCATCGAATCAGATCAGGTTATAGACTATCTAAACGAAAATAAAGGTGAATTCGTATGAGTGACATTGAAAAAATTCAAACGTATATTGAAAAAGCCCAACAAAGTTTGTTATCAGTATTTAGATTGATAAACCACCCGATTGATACCAACGCATTTCAAGATACATTAGATCAGGCTCAAAAGGACGAGACGGCAGAGGAATATCTGTCTAAATCTGTATTCATTTCGTTCATAGCAGGGCTAATCGGTATTGCACTTAGTTTTTTCCTGTTCCTAATATTCCAATCACAGATAACGAACCTGATTGATGGATTTGGTGGATCATCGTTAGATATTGCAGCTGTAACGCCTGAATCACCCGTCCAAATCACGAGTGATATGCCTGTATTGTTTGAAATAGCAGTTGCCGTCGAGTGGTTGTTCCTCCTTTTTTACAACAACATAATAAGTTTTTTAGTTAATAACATTGCCATAATAGCCCAAA
>LKMJ01001278.1_pt1 | contig 21877 bp, 23 predicted proteins | sample 643391 | NCBI WGS metagenome assembly LKMJ01 (sample SAMN04112250, study PRJNA286221) | soda lake metagenome | biome: soda lake; feature: Kulunda Steppe; material: water; isolation source: sample PL-Br10 brine of Picturesque Lake | place: Russia: Kulunda steppe | collected 2010-07
CTCCCCCGCGCTCCCCCCACCCCTTCACCTCCCATGCCTCCTCACCTGGCCCCGCGCCCTCCTCTGCGCCCGCCTCCTCAGCCGGCTTCGCCGACGCCATGTACAGCTCCTGCAGCGCCTTCTTGAGCGCCTCCATGTCCTCCTTTGCACTGCGGCCCGCCTCCTCTGCGCCAGCCTTCAGCTCTACAGTGTCATAGGCCTGGCTGAGGGCACGGGACACCTGCGAGGCACAAGGCGTGCATGTGTGCATGTGTGAATAGGTGCAGAGTGCGTGCGTGTGCGTGTTCGCGTGCATACGCATGCAGACAGAGTGTGTGTGCAGGGGAGGGGGGGCGCAATGTGTGCGTGTGTGTATACGCATGCAGGCGTAATGTGTGGGCGCGTGTGTGTGCACATGTGTGCGTGTGCGGGCGTAGTGTACATGTTTGTGCGCGTGTGTAGGTGTGCGGGCGTGGGCATAGTATGTGTGTGCGTGTGTGTGCATGCAAGCGTCTGTCTGTCCTCGACCCACACCCTCCTTGTGCACCCTGCAACAAATGCGGTGTCGCGCCTGTCTCTGCCCTCAACCCTCCCCACACGAGAATGAGCACAGTGAATGATGCTGTGGGTCCTGAGCATCCAGATGAACGTATGCTATAATGAATGCTGTGTATCCTGAGCATCCACGCACATGCCAGATGAACGTATGCTATAATGAATGCTGTGTATCCTGAGCATCCATACACATGCCAGATGAACGTGTGCTATAATGAATGCTGTGTATCCTGAGCATCCACGCACATACCAGATGAACGTATGCTATAATGAATGCTGTGTATCCTGAGCATCCACGCACATGCCAGATGAACGTATGCTATATTGAATGCTGTGTATCCTGAGCATCCACGCACATGCTAGATGAACGTATGCTTTAATGAATGCTGTGTATCCTGAGCATCCACGCACATGCTAGATGAACGTATGCTTTAATGAATGCTGTGTATCCTGAGCATCCACGCACATGCCAGATGAACGTATGCTATAATGAATGCTGTGTATCCTGAGCATCCACGCACATGCCAGATGAAATCCTGGTCCTCCTGTGAAAAAGGCTGCCCGGAGGACTCTGGGAAGAGCGTGTCCGCCGCGATGATGGCCTTGAACTCCCCATTGGAGGGGCAGCGCACACCGCATGCCTGCACACGCAGAGGGTGTGTGCAACGAGTGCGTGAATGTGCGTGTCCATGAGCGTGTGATCTGAGTGTGGTGTTGAAGGGGGTGCGCCCTGCAGCGCGCGCGCATGCGCTTGGCCTCTGAGGCTTGCCTTCCTTTGTGGCTGCTCTCTGGCCCAACTCCTAGCAGGCCCTCCAATGCCTTGCGCAGATGGCAGTCACAGGCCTGATTGCTTATCACAGGCCTGATTGCTTATCACAAAGTTGTTTGCGCCCCACACAACCCTCCCTGGTGGAGCCCCAAACACCCCGGGGCCAGGGGTATCAACAGGGTTGCATGCCCCTGCCCATCACTCCTGCACGCAACTGGGGCACTCCCTGCCTGCCTTGAGGGCAAATAAGCCACAGCAGCTCACTCCGGCCTCTGCTTCTCCTGCACGCACCTGGTACGCGCCCAGCTTGGGGAACTGGCGGAAGAAGCGTATGCTGGGCTCGTTGGCAACGTTGGGCGCGTAGATTAGAGGACGCCTCTCGTCCAGGATGCGGAAAGTGAAGGGCACCAGCACGGCGGGTGGCTCCCCCTCCTGCGCACACTCCAAGGAGAGGTGCCTCGTCTGTCAGACGTGCTTCTAGCATGAAGCCGCCAAAGGCCCTGCTTGATGTGCCCAGGGCCTCACACAATGATGGGTGTTGTGCGCGAGCGGCATCAGGCCGGGACCGTGCTGCAACACACGCAGCCAGCCAGCAAAATACACAAGCATACGCATGTGCGCGCACACACACGCACGCATACACACACACTGCTTTGAAGACATCCTCTCAGAAACATGCGCACACAGATTTGTACACACACACACACACCTCTGGCTCCTCTGCGGGAGGCTTGGGTCTGCAGAGCTTGGTGGCAACTATGAAGACATCCTCTTAGAAACATGCACACACAGATTTGTACACACACCTGGCTTCTCTGCGGGAGGCTCAGGTCTGAAGAGCTCGGTGGCAACGATGAAGACATCCTCTGAGAAGCATGCACACACAGATTTGCACACACACACACACACACACGCACGCACCTCTGGCTCCTCTGCGGGAGGCTCGGGCCTGAAGAGCTCAGTGGTGACCATGAACTCCTGGCCTGCAGGGACAGCAGAGGGGTGGGACCGCGGACCAGGGATAGCAGAGGGGTGAGACCGCGGACCAGGGATAGCAGAAGGGTGGGACCGCGGGCGAGAGCAGAAGCCTTAGGACTCTCGGCGCTTGAGTTCAGGGATCAATGCACCACACAGGCACGACATGGGCTTCTGCTGTTTGGCAGAGCGAAGCGCGCCTGCGGTTGCCAAAACATAAGGAAGTGTGCTTCCAGTCGAGGTCAAGGTACCTGACTCGCTCCAGCGATCGAAACTTGCAGCCACATTCTGGTTCCAGGGTCCCAACATATGCGCGTGTCAGCTTATGCGCCATGAATCGCACCTGCTGTTGCGACAATATAAGATAAGTACTTCCGGCTGTAGTCGATGGGGGGCTCTATTTTGGGGCCTTTCTCTTCATTCTCCTCCTCCTCCTCCTCCTCTGCCGCCTCAGGCTCAGGAGCCGCCTCGCCCTCTTCGCCTGCATGGTCACACATATGCACACGCGGTCTTATTCACACGAGGCCAGACAAGAAGCGAGCATGGATGCCTGTGTCAACTGCCCTGTGCATAGCCCTCCCACACATGACCTTATTTTCTCTGCAAACTGCCCTCTGTGTGCAACTCACTCCCACATCTTCCCCTGAATGAATAATACATGAGCTCTACGTCTGTGCAACAGGTCCACAGCAAGTTTAAACAGGGCATTTTGCACTCATTCCCAGCTTCATGAAACCCACTGCACCCCCCAAGGAGCACAAAGTATATCCCCCCCGGCCCCAGGTCCCCTGTTCTTCCACCCTGCCGTCATCCCCATCCTGACAAGCCTCCCCTCCTTTCCCATCCTGCCGCACCTTCCTCCCCCTCTCCCTCAATCTCTACAGGGTCATTTTCATCCTCAGATTCTGTACCGCCGCACCTTCCTCCCCCTCTCCCTCAACCTCCCCAGGGTCAGGTCCATCCTCAGATTCCATGCCAGCAGGGTCCTCCGGATCCTCTGGTGCGGGCCAGTCCATCATCTCAGGGTCCGCCACAGCAGCAGCATACGCGCAGTTGGCGGAGGTGTGCTTGACTGCAAGTGCGTGCAGGTGAGCGGGGAAGATGCCTGCAAATGCCCATGCACTGCGCACATGGTTGCGCTTAGTAGCACATGGGCACCCGCGCAGCTCTGCACTCGTTTGCATTTGTACTGTACAAGTTGTGTGAGTTCTTGCACTGCAGATGCACGCATTTGCTCACCTATGAGGTCCACTGCTTTCTGCAACAGCTCCCTGGGCTCCAGCACTGTGCCCGCCAACTCTATCACAGCCTCTTGCCGGATCTCTGCACGCTTGGCCGCCTCTTCAGCGGCCGCTGTAGCCGCTTCCTGCACGCCCAAGTGCACGCAGAAGGGTTTCTTGAAGACCCTTTTGCTCAGTCTAAGTCACAGGTGTTTGTTTGTTTGTTTGTTTGTTTGTTTGTTTGTTTGTTTGTTTGTTTGTGTGTGTGTGTGTGTGTGTGTGTGCGTGCGCGCGCGTGCGCGTGCATGCACGCTTTCATGTGTGTTTGCATGCACACAACGTTTTGAGCTTAAATTGAGCATGTTAGAACCATTGATAGCATAAGGATGACTATAAGTACGGAAATTGCGACAGATAGTGATGGGTAAATGATATGAAAACTGCTTCAATTATGGACATGCACCGAAGCCTGCTTTCAACAAGAAGGCCTGCTGTGTGCACATAGCGTTGGTTGAAACAAAAATCATTCATGAGGAATGGGAAGCACTCACTAGCTCTGCTTTCTTGGCTTCCAATTGGGCCTCCTTGTCCTTGGTATAGTCGCCAATAATCTCCACATTCTTCACATAACTGCGCACACAGGATTGACAGGCAACAACAGTACCATAAGCCCCAGATTTCTTGAAGGCATTGAGCCTTGGTAAACCTCTAGGCTTCCTCCCTCTAAGGTGCCCCACTCACCGCATGAGGTACTGTCCCAGGTACTCCACTGGGTCGTTGGGCTGAGCTGTAATAACATCAGCACACCCACGAGCAAGCGCATCGCCCACAAGATCCTGCAAATACCGAGTATCGTGAGACACCGGGCCCGGCATCTCGCTGTCTGGCGTCGCTTCTAAGTCAACAACAGCATAAGGCAAATCGTCACCAGCTCATTCAAGACTTAAAATCAAATTGTTTGTTCAAACTTAAATGTATTTGTTCAACTCGACAGGCCTGGTAATTTTTTGATGATCACTACTACTGTTTGGCGAGGCACGTTAAACATGTAGAATGATGTCTTTCCTTGGCAATAGTCTCGCATCAAGCCTACTCAGCGCAACCATCCGCCAAGGCTGGAGGAGGGCAGCTTGCTTGGCAGATGCCTGGGGCTTGAGCAGCGGTGCAGGACCGCCAGGCCATAGCTTTACCACCAGTGATGCCTCCTCAACTGCCCCACAAATGCCACCTAAGAGGGATCAGCACGGCTTGGGGATCAGCAAGAAGCTGGGCCTGTCACAGGTGGAACATATTGTCGCAGTTTCATCTGCGAAGGGAGGCGTGGGCAAGTCTACTACTGCAGGCAAGGTCTTCTTGCAAGGCACGGCCTCTGATCCATCCATGCTGATGCACCTCTGGCTCACCCCTGGTGTGACTGACATGATCCCGCTCTTGCCCGTCTGCCCGACTCCACATGCAGTGAACTTGGCAGTCGCTCTAGCAACTCACCTGAATTTGCGGGTAGGCTTGCTGGACGGTGATGTGCACGGGCCATCCATTGCACAAATGATGAACCTAGAGGGCAAGCCTGGCACAACTGAAGGTTTGACCATAAATGTGAATTGTTTGCACGGTTGGCAGCTGCGATTATTCATCACCAGCTGTGATTCACCATTCACAAGCATGCATTCATCTGCTATGATTACTTCTTAGAGACCATGCTTCAATATGGGCTTGAACCAAAAAACTTTGGTGATCAAGGCCCAAGGGCAAGTGCTGTTGATGTCAAGTCTCCCACCCAGCTTTGTGTGCCTTTCTAGCCTAAAGGATCAACGACAGGCAAGGGAGTCCTCATGCCTCTCAGACATAGATCCAAAATAAAGCTCTTGGCTGCTCTTGAACATAGCCCTCTATGCATTATGTGCATAAGGCAGGCGCGAGGTAAATGCGAGTTTACCGATTTTGCCTTTTTTGTCTTGCGATTGAGACTCCTTCAGATTGTGCGAGTGCTTGACTAATTATACAAGCAGGCTGGATGGACACAGGCAGGAGCATGCAAGTGTGTGTGTGGACAGGTAGGCACATGCAAGCGCGAATGAAACTTATGTGCCTCTTGCCCCAGCCTCCAGTGCGGTATCTGAGTCCATGATGCTGCATGTGTGTTGCGCACCCAGGTCCACAACCACTCATGCGGCCCAAAGAGAACTTTCGTGTCAAAGTCATGAGCATGGCCTTCTTCATGGTGCCTGATCAGGTGAGACCTTGAGAAATGGTCAGCCTCTGTGCTCTGTTTGATCCAATCCGTTGCTTTCAGGTGCCTACTCCTGATGGCAGAGGTAAACATGTGCAGCATGCGCAGCAGCGGCTTTTGTCGTTCAAGCAGGGCTGGTTCAGGGTCGCTACCTTGCTCTATAGTTCACAGGCTGTGCTGAACCTGTAGACCAGCCCCCAGTGGTGCATGTTGGCCTGCAGCAGATACATTAATACATGCACATGCACAAACACACGCACACTAACACAGACGCACGGTCGCATACAGGCGCACGCAGGCACTCACATGCACACGCAGGCGCTCATAGAGGCACACACACAACACATGTACAGGCAAAAAAGTAACAGGCACACATACGAAGGCACACACAGGGAAATGCTCGTACAGACGCATGCATAAAACACACAAATGCACACCCATGCGTATGGTGCTCCCGTGCATATGCTTGGACAGCCGGCAGTGTGGCGTGGGCCCATGGTGAACTCCGCTTTTGACCGCATGGCCATTGGCTCTGATTGGGGCAAGCTGGACGTCATGATCGTGGACATGCCCCCTGGTAGGATGGCGCCTGGTCCCCTGAATGGCTGTGGACCTGACCCTTAGCGCCGCTGCTATTTTGGCTTTCGTCTCTGCAGAATGAACGAACGGTGGTGCTGAAAAAAAGTACCGTTGGACTAGTATGATATGTACTAGAGGTCCGGAGGTTGTTGATCTGTTAGGCGGGTTTCTGGTAGTCATAACAGAGGGCCAACGTATCATTACGTGCCCTATTCCCTGTGGCCTTGTGAGAGGCACATTCCAGGGTGCAACGGCAGCAAGCATTCCAGGGTGCAACGGCAGCAAGCATTCCAGGGTGCAACGGCAGCAAGCATTCCAGGGTGCAACGGCAGCAAGCAATGTACAACTGAGCAAGGACATGAGACGTAACTGCCCAAAGGCCGTCTTTACCATCGTTACAATACAATGCTGGTCCTACGTCTTAGTCCAGGTGTGCTCAGCTTGTATGAGGACACCTGCACAAGCAACCCTGCCCTCCACTTTTGCACGCACAGGGGCGCACGTACACACACACACACACGCACGTGCGCATATAATCACATGCACGTGTGCGCACACACACACACGCAAACAGGCAAGCTTGCACACATGCATGCATGTACGAGCAAATCCCATGGTACCGGCCCGTTTGGCCTCATTTTGCACAGTTCAAGGTGCAACAGGTAGGCGCATTCCACGCCTTAGAACAGAAGGTAGGAACACATCATGAGTATCAAAAAAGGGTTGGGGCTTGCTTGCGCACAGGCACTGGAGATGCTCAGATCAATCTGGCTCAGCGTATTCCCCTGTCCGGTGCTTTGGTGGTGTCCACGCCACAAGATGTTGCACTCTTAGATGCAAGAAGGTATGGCAGAAGAATGTGTTGAGGGCTTCCCAAAGTTAATAGATTATAATCTCTACGGGATGCCACACTTTCAGCCCTGACATTTGGCCTTCGGCCTTGTCTGCAGGCTCACCTGTTTTGCTTACCTGCACTGCCGAAGATAGGACTGCATCTTGAACCTACACTGCCATCTTAATCCTGCACTGCCATCTTTATACTGCGTTGCTGTTGGACACCTTTTTCCAGGGGTGTGGCACTGTTCAACAAGCTGCGGGTACCCGTCCTTGGGCTGATCGAGAACATGTCTTACCACCAGTGTGTGGCATGTGGGCACAAAGAGCACACCTTTGGTCAGGGGGGTGTGCAACGGACAGCGCAGGAGCTGGCGTTAGATGTTTTGGGGGAGGTGAGCTTGAGCCTTGAGGAGGAGGGAGTTCCGTGCATCGTATCTTGCACTGCAATGATACCGGGCACGAGGGGCATGTGACAGGTGCCCACTGGCTTGAGAATGTGGCAAGAAGCTCAGGGAGAGCTCACCAGCGTGACGAGAGCAAGGTACATCAGCGCCTCAGTCTACGAGGGCATCAATGGCTGCCCAAGTTGGAATGCCGGTCCTTTAGGATAGCATGCACACCTTGCATTCGGAGCCACTGGTGCTTGAAAACCATTCACACATGTGACAGGTGTGGCACATATGTGACAGGCATTGTGCACATGTGACAGGCGTGGCGCATATGGGACAGGTGTGGCACACTAGTAGGGATCGGCATATAGCGCTAAATGAGGCAATTCTATAGCGCTATATAGCGATATAGCGCTATGTTCTGCTATATTCCAGCTGCTATATCTGCCAGAACTCCACCTAGCACTTCGAATTTCGGCATCAGAATTAAAAGGGAGGTTCAGCACCCTGTATAATACCCCTACACAGAAAATGAAAGCAAAAAATTAATTCTGCTGGGGCTGGGGGCTTCTAGCAACCAGATATAGCGCTATATCTGGCACTAGGGTTACACTCCTACTCATGTGCCTTAGTACCCCTGGGCACTTGCCTTAGTACCCCTGGGCCCCTCATCCCTCAATTCCCTTAACACTAATGACAGCTCTATATGTCCCCTTGAAATGCTGCCTGAAAAATGTTATGTTGACAGGTTGGCCTTTCAGATCCGGTGCACTGTGATCTGAAGAACATGCTTGTGTTCCAAGGCACTCCCTACCTTTCCAATCTCAAGTGCTGATTGCTGCCCAATACTGATTGATCTCTTCTACTGTCTGCTCTTCAAAATCTTCTGCTGGTGCTGGTGCTGGTGCTGGTGCTACTACAGCTCGCTGCATGGGTGCTTGCATGGACTCAACTCACTCGAGCGCAGGGCACTCCAGCTTGATGAAGGGGACCTCATTATTGATGAAATGAGTGGCCATGAGGCAATGGAACTGCTTGTGCTGTGTGGGGCCCATTCAGAAGGACTTGATATGCTGATTCTTGGCCAATGGCTTCCCAACACAGTCTACCTCAAGGCTCCTCCTCACCTCGTTCTCCTCCTCCTCCCTGGCATGCTCCTTGGGGATTTTGCAACCCCCTTCTGCTACCAGTGCTTGCTGCATGCAGTTGTGATGCAGCATCGTCCTGGGGTTCGTGGGGCTGAGGTTGGCCTGCAACATTTGCACTCCATCACACAGCCCCGCTCTGGCTAAATCTTCATTGTAAACCTGTCAGACCACTTCCTAAGGGGACCTGCTGTCGCCCTCTTGAAGGTCTGCAGGGTGGCACTGCCCTGGACATGGGGCATGGATATGGGGCTGCATGCCATCTGTCCCCATATTCATTTTTAGCTCGTCCCCATTAGGTATTTCTGTCAATTAATTTGCATAATTATATTCTTAGTTATAAGGGCTGGAGGTGAATCATCAAGCTACGTGCTATATCTAAATAGCGCTTTTGGCAAACGCCAATCCCTAGACACAAGTGCCACATGCTCCATATACCAGGCTAGCTGGTGGGATGTCGGATGCAAACAGAGCAAGGCATATTATGCGCATGGCCTGTGAAACTGTGATGATGTGCATGCATGAGCAGAAAGGCACCTGCTCCTGAACCTGTGAGCGCTCTGTGAGAGTTGCTTGAACTGTGTCAATCCGGCCTCCTTTGCTGCAGATCCCCCTGGACATAGCCATCTGCCGCCGCTCAGATGAAGGCAAGCCCATCGTGGTCTCTGAGCCCCATTCGCCATGTGCGCTGGCGTACAAAGGAATGGCGAGCTCTTTGTACGAGAAGCTCAAATTAGGAGATGCTGCAGATGCAAGCGAAGGAATGGGGGGCCCAAAAATTGTTGTAGAGTGATGTGCCTGTTGTATATGTTTGGAATCATCCTTACAATGTACCGAGTGGCCCCTTTTCCTTAATTGATGTGAGGAGCTTTTTGCTGCTTGCGTAGTTTTTCTTTTCTTTTTTTACAATGTACCATCCACAAGTGGGGCCAGTTCTCACTTGCATGGTGGCGCTTGGTTCGTTTCCTGCGGGGTGCAATTTTCTACTTGTAGCCCACCAGCCTACTGCCCTTTCAAATTGCAACTGCATTTATCAAGGAGCGTGTCATCCTCATGCTCTGCAGTGAGATTTGCAGTTGATAACAGTCTTTTTCTTTGAGTGGTGTCTGTGATAGACCTCGTCTCTTCCAATTTACACGCCAGATGATGGTTAAGTGTGGAAATTTAAGGGTTGCACAGCTGTATCTGCCGTATGTGGGCAACCTAGCTGAAGGTAAGGTAAGGTTTCAAGGCTGTATCCGCTGAACGAGGGCAGCTTAGCCGGTTGTGGCCTCCAGTGAGGTTCGAACCCCGAACCCACAGGTTGCGAGGGTGGATTAATGACTTTCCATCTCAGGTCCTATCAGGCCTGTAACTGATTCTTAATCTCAGAAGGCACCAATATTTTTATGTATATTTATTCCATACATATGTAATTGATGCAGGGCTGTAAAATGTTTTCACACACTAATGCAAACACAAACTTACAACTTAAGGTTAGCCACCAGCCTAGCCATTAGAAAGAAAAGAAAAGAAAAGGACAACTACGCAAGCAGCAAAAAGCTCCTCACATCAATTAAGGAAAAGTGGCCACTTGGGAAGAAAAGCCCCTTCACCAAAGCCATTAGGCTGATTGGTTTGAGGCTGGTCATCGCCAGCCAAAAAGTTCATAATGTCTGTAACGAAATAGTGGAGTTTCTTGTGCCGCACTTCAGGTTTAATTTTCAGGTTTAGAGAATAAGCCATCAGTCAAAAAGTGTGACCGTTGCACTGCAAGGCAGTGACTGCAAGGCTGTACGTCAAAAACGCATAAGAGGAACAGATGTGTTTCAGTCAAAAAGTGCGACTACTAGCCTGCTCATTCAAAGCTGTAAGTGCGTGAAGGAAGAAATAAAGCTAATTGTTCTGGCTCAGAAAAGTAAAAACATTGTGGAAACCTGCAGGATGAAACAGAGGCGCATAAGTCCTGCGGAGAGAGACCAACGGTGGATGGGTGCAGTGGAAGAGGAAGTGCCGCTCATCTTGTACGTCATTAGCATTGCACAAGTCACAACTTTTGCTTGAATTAAGGGAGATATTGTGATTCCAGGTCACTGTTTCAACTCGTAGGATGTGGGCACGAAGTCTGAAGTGTGCCACATTGCGAAAAATGTAATAAGGAAGGTAAAAAAAACATGTATATGGGAAGGATGTATCCTGATCGAAGTGATGGGGACCATCCATAAATGTCATACAAGTTACAACTTACAAGTTAAGGGTTAGCCGCTAGCCAGGTCGTTAGGCTGATTGGTTTGTTGCTGGTCTTCGCCAGCCAAAATAAGTCCATAATATTCAAATTGAAATGGCAGAGTCTATTGTGCTGTTTAGAAAGAAAAAAAGACAGTCTGAATAGGCAAGGCATGCCTCCATAAAAAAGGATTGGCAAAAAGGGAAGAAAAGGAAAGAGTACTTTCTTCTAAGAGAGCACACAAGACATGTACAGTGAAAAAGCACACGCATCTCATTTTGTACAGCGCAGGAACACTTGTCACAGCGGCCAATTCCATAGCGCCAGATAGAGGATACCACTGCGAGAGTATGTGCTTGCAAGCGAAACCTACTCACATTCCTCATAACATGCTTAGGGAGATCAAGCTGCAGATAGCGAGGAGGCATCAGGGGGGCAGCCCCATTCCGCACCCGAGTGCGTGAATCAGCGTGAAGATCTAAGAGGGGACAGGCAAACCAAAAATGATAAGTCACCGATTTGTTGTCGCTTTCCATAGGGTTCATGTCAGCAATGTCCCTCCACAATTTTCTTATGTCAGCAGTGAAATCCGAGTAACAAATAGGGAGCCCCTGCAAGAAAGCTTGTGTATAAGTGTCGCAGCCTCGCAATCCCTCAAAGGCGCGCAAAATATCCAAAGCCCAAGATGTTTTAGCCCGAGGCACCAGCTTCAGGTCTGCATGAAGGGCCTGCTTAAGAGCGGCACTATTAGAGGACAACAACCCGTTGTAAAACCTAATGGCAGCTCTAAACCAATAGGATTGCAGAGGTTCATGTGCACACTCATATAAAACAGTCCAGTTAGGCGCAAACCGGTTCACACCTAGGGTGCCCTTAAAAAAATTCAAATGCAATGTCTGGAGGGTAGGTCTAAATACATCATCTTCGCGCAAAAATCCTGAGCTCAATGCCTGACAGCCGTACATACCAGCAGGCACTAAATGTCATACTGATCTACCCCTCAGTAAACTTGGCCTAGACCGGTGTAGAGTAAGAAAGCTTTCTCCTGATCTAAACACTCATTTTAATCATCATGCAACAAAATAATGAATACAAGGAGGAGGTAAAAAAATATCACAGAAGGAACATATCATATATGTTACATATGGCTCTTTTCAAAACCCTCCCGACCCCACTTATGACCTTCTTCCTAGCTTGATGGTGGAGGTATGCCTGGTGCTTGCATCAGAAGTGAACTTCTTCCTAAATTCACGCAAGCAGGGGTTACCCTATTGTCATTGTCTTTTCTTTTTTTCGTGACCATTTGCAATCATTGCAACGTGAGCTCAGTTGCATGTCAGCTTGTAAAATCTTTCTCACAGTGGAGCTATTGCTTTGAGTTCAAGCATTGTACAGCTGCACTGCCGCCTAGAACCAGTTGAACTGTAGAGGCTCTAGACCAAACTGGCGCATGATGCACATTGAAGGGGTTGTGTCCTTGACCATCATAGTCCTCTTGAGCATTGTCATCAGCCATTTTTGTGCAGGATTGTCCATTTCTTCGCCCTGTCGTAAGAAAGGGGTGGCCCGAACCTGGCTTGCATACATACTGGTAGAAATTGCGTATTCAGATTGATATGCCTGTCACAAATCATGCCCAGATATTTGTTTCTAGTGCCGCGGAGATAGGAAATTGAACACAGTCTGATAAGGCAAGGCATGTAAAGGAAGAGGGGCCTCCACAGATTAAAACTGGCAAAAAGAAGAGAAAGGCATGCAAACAAAAACAGACAAACATGCAATATTAAACAACGAAAGAAAAGAGACGCAGCCGGTTGCACACATTACATCAATTAAGGAAAAGGAGACACATTTGTCTGAAATACTGTACGCCTAACCCCACCAGAATAACAAACAATGTGACAGTCATGAGCAAGTCTGGTAATCAGCCAATCATGCACCAGGAAACTGAGCTGTATTAGCTAAGCAGCCTGAGATGCGCTAGAATCGCAAAAACTCACAATGAAGTGATGTAAACTTCATTCTCATAAGGAGTGTTCCCAGAGATCTACGAAGTCAGCAACAATCAAATGATGTTGGGGTGGGGCAAAGGGGTTCATTGCTAGCTCTCTGATACTATCGGTGATAATTATCCATTCCTCATGACTCTCACGGCGCATCACATTGCTTCGATCTACAAATGACCTGCTAGGTAAGTAAAAATTGCCTCAATGCAATGATCAACCTTAGCAGGAAGTGCATTTTTGGAGAACACGTTGGGGCCAGTGAGAATCAGAAGCTTAGATTATGTAATCTAGATACATACCATAAACTGTTGGAATGTTATGTTGTGAGGCACGATGTCCTGTCTGCAAGACCAGACCTTGTGGTGCTAAACTGAGGGCAGAACACAGTGACTGTCTTGGCAGTATTATTGGAGTTATGCTTAGATTACTATGGGCTAAGATTACTATGGGCCTTTCATTGTTGGAGTTTCCGGTTCGTTGTATGACCCGTAAATTATGGTCTGGTCTTATAGTCTGTAGCAAATTTGCGGCAGCGGTTTAAGCCGCTGCCACCAAACCAACATTGAAAAAATAGGTTATTGCGATAACATTGACACTCAGCAAGGATCCATCTGGCATGAAACCTGGTGAGCCTGGACATGTTCAAAAGACAATGGCCGCGATTACAACCACGCCGAAGAGAAAGAATAGAAATAGAAAAGGGTGAATAAAAGGTGCATCAATCACAACACGCTACAAAAGTTTGCAGTCTCCAGCTTCCTTTGTTCCTCCTCCTCCTCTCCTCTCCTCCTCCTTGACAACCCCACATATAGCGTGTGCCCCGTGTGCCGGCGCGCGAGGTCTACGTCCAAGTCTGTGGGGACCCCGCGGGGGCAGCCATGCCTCCCGGTGGCAATGTTTCTATTCAAGCAGCAAATTGTGAAGGAATATAAATATTCAAACTATTCCGTATTCACCTTCTCCGGGGAGTTTCCGGAGCTGTTGTAATCACTTTTTCTCCGGCCGGAACGAATATGATTACCGAAAATGATATAATTGCCCAGTTGTAATGCATGCACGGGCAATGCATGCATGGGCAATGCATGCATGTTATATGCCACAATAAGCAAACTTTATTGCTTCCTGGAAAAGGCAGGCCATCCTTTCCAACGTGTTGCCGTAGGAGCGACCGAGGCTTTTCCTGTGCTACAAGTAAAGCACGTCGTAACAAATTCGACACGTATTATTATTTATACTTAAATTACTTGTTACCACAATGGACTTCGTTCGACTCAAGCTACTCGTAATAACGCTGGCCTTGTCTGTGCTGCTGAGCAAGCCCTGCATTGAGTTCTTGCATGGAACTCTCTCTGTGAGGTGAGACTCAATCAGGTCCTAGAGCGGGAGCTTGTAATACATTTGAAATCTTGCTTAGCCGGCAAATCCTTCTGTTCTCCAGCTCTAGCCTGAACCTAAAATTGCAGGGGAGTTCAGTTGGACGATACTGAAGTAGAAAAAGGCAACTGGGATGCAGTAATCGTGCTGGGTTATGCGTCATTTAGGTAGGTCATTGGGCAGGGTCACGCAAGCTGGAACAGCTGCTGTCTCTGTGCCTGAGCAATAGTGATTGGCCGGCTGATCATAGTGCATTCTGCAAGGAGTCAATGCTGGATAGTCAGGTATCTTGAGGGGAAACGTGACTGCCGCTTTTTTGCATCTCCCGCACATGCAATGGCTGCACATTGCAGGAATGGGAGTGCCACAAATCCGCTAAAAGAAAGAGTGAATGCCGGGGTTGATGCTTGGCAAAAGGTAGGTTGCAATGTGGATGATACGTGTGGGCCCTGAGACAAATTGCTGCAGATGGCCCTTCTACCAGGGCCAGATGTTCCAGAACATCTGACCCGCATCTGAATGACAAAAGGCTTAAGACATCAGAACAGGCTGCAGGTGAGTTTTGAAGGAGCAAGTACATGGGCTGGGGTGATGAGCACTCTGGCGATGAAAGTGGAGTTTTTTTGCATGTTGCAGGACCATGCTTGAACAAGCTTTAATTTGTAACACTCTTGAGTGCCTTGGAGCCAACTCATGGATTGCAGTGTCTTGTCACATTCTCACATGTGCTTTGCATCTGTTCTTATGCGCAGGGCTTTGCAGCCAATTTGGTGTTCTCTGGCGCGCATCCCTCCATGATATCAGGGTATGATCTTGCTCTGATGCCAAATGTTGATGTCGACATCTACCCTACACCTGCCCCAGTGCCATCAAGCATGTACGCACATCTCTCCCGCTGTTAGTAATGGCTTGCTGGTCCATGATCAGGGCTTCCTTTTGAGTTTGATTGGGTATGAAGCGGCTGTGGCTTCCTCATGCAGACGTACGTGTGCTCAAGGGTAAAATGTCTGATTTTTAGTTGGGTGTACACAACCTGTAGCACAAAGCTTGGAAGGAGCCAGGGCATGCACGCACACCCCTGCCTGTAATTTTACACAACCAGCGCCACGCGCGCAGGTACATCACCGGTGGAGGCAATCGGAAAGACAGCGAGGCCAGCGTCATGGCCGCTCACGGGCTCAGGAGGCTGCAGATGCGGGAGCCGCCTGGCGTGGGCGTGCACCAGCCAGGCAGGTAGGAGCATGGCAGGGGAAAACCGAGGGATTGTTATGAGTGGGCGTGAGTGCGCTGCAAGGCATGCAAGAGTCACGGTGCCCGCCCTGCTGTCCAAGCCTGCCAAGCCCTTCAAGCGCTTGTGATTGCTTTGGCTGACACCTTTTGTATATCATCATTTGTATATTATCCCCAGGGGGGGGGACCTGCACAGCTGGAGCATCCACACTGGGCGTGCTTGCACTTGCTCACTGGAAATCATGGCAGTGTGGCGATGGTGGAGGTCAGGCCAAAGACAGGGCTTTGCGAGGCCTCTGTGCATCTGATTGTGCTTCAGGGTACTTCCGCTGTCAGTTGCCTGCTCCCCGTTCGTCATGCCCACTCAAAGTCTGCTTCCCTTTCCTTATGCCCACTCAAAGCCTGCTAGCTTGCATCCCTGCTCCCGTTTCTCCTTGATTCGTGCAGCTGGTACCTGGAGGCCAAGTCCACATCCACGTATGAGAACGCCTTGTACTCATTGCAAATCGCCAAGGAAAAAGGGTATGTAGCCTGAGTGTTTGTAAGTTGCAGCAGAGCTCGCCATGCACGAGCGTTGCATGCAGCTGCTGTTGTTTATGGGTGTGGTATGTGCCTCCATGCTTCCAATAAAAAGGGCAGCCTGGGAGGACAAGAGGTTGCCCAAGCATTTGAACTTTTCACCTGCTGTTCTGGCCATAAAAATGGCTAAAACAGCATTGTCTTATAAAGTTACTGCAGCATTGTCTTATAAAGTTACTTAGCTAATGTTGTTAATTTTGTCCAGCACGTTTCTGTTCCAGATCTGCAGTCCACTTGGTGCTCATCAGATGCCTGCCTTGCCCGAGGCATAGCACACATCATCATGCTTAATGCATGGTTCATGCTCTGCATTTGTGGCAGAATACCATCGACGTCATGCGCCATACCCAAGGCTTGTGATGCAATTTCAATCTCATCAAGCTCTAGGGCATTGACTGCTTGTTCCCCTCTTACTTGGCTCACCCAGGTGGTCGCGAATAATGATAGCCACCAATACGTTCCATCAGCGCCGTTCCCTCCTCATCTTTCAAAAGGTGGCACAGCACCTCAGCATGCCATGCCAGGTATGCTGTCTCAAAGCATGGTGTGATCTGCAGGCAGATTGACAGACCTGTCCGCTTTGCGCGATGAAGTTCGCCAAATCAGCATCTGCCTTGCTCCATCATCGTCAGCGCACGTGTAGCGCACATTCTTCTTGACGGGTATAAGTTTTCAAGTGCCAATGCACACAGGTAAATAGCCATTTCAAGCTTGCACACGCGCACACACACATATACACATGCGCGCGCATGTGTAGGTGCACCCATGTGCACCCATGCGCATGCACAATCAGATGCACCCGAGCTTGACGTTCACAAATGCTGTCTCCCGCTGCCCTCTACCTGTGTCACGTGCATGGCTGCAAATGCGAGTGAGTCATGAGCATACATGGTCATGGGTGTGGTGAGCATGGTCATGAGCATGGTCATAAGCATGTCATGAGCACAGCCGCAAGCGTGAGTAAGTCATGAGCATATGGTCGTGAGTGTGGTGAGCATGGTATTGAGTGTAGTGAGCATGGTCATGAGTGTGGTGAGCATGGTCATGAGCATGGTCATGAACGTGTCATGTGCACGGCCACAGGTGCGGGTGCTTGAGGTCCCAATTGCTGGGCACTCCGGCTGGGGCGGCGGCTGGCTGCTCGATCATGCCATGGACCTTGCAGACTTTGTAAGGGAGCTGGCAGCGATGGTGTACAACGCGCACCTCTTGGTATGAAGCTCCTCGAGAGGGCTGGCAGCGATGTTGTATACCGCGCACCTCTCTCTTGGTTTGAAGCTCCTCCAGGAAGATGGCAGCGATGGTGTGCAACACGCACCTCTTGGTTTGGACCTTGCAGACTCCACAAGGGAGCTGGCAGCAATGGCGTACCACGCGCACCTCCTGGTATGAAGCTCGGGATCTGTGGTTGTGGCTGTGGTGATCAAAGCAGACACTGTCCCCCTGCTGGCATGAAACTGTGGATGCGCTGGCATGGAACTCTGGATGCGCTGACATGAAATTGTGGATGCGCTGTGGCTGTGGACACACATTGCAGTGGGTCATCTTTGCTTGCCGCAGTTTGTGCTGCAGGTGGAATGGGAATGAGGGCTGCTGGAGGCATCATGCATGGTATGCTAGCTGCGCAGCTGCAGGCAGCACCTTGGGTTGAGTATGTTCCACAAATTTGCGCCCATGGCATGCACCCATTTTTACCAGCTCATAAACTTGGGGATAGCTATTTAACAAAGCATGTGTAGGGCTGTTGGAACTGGGTTGTGCGCATATAATAGATGTGCATGCTTGCGTATGTACAATTTGTGCCAAGTTGGGGGCTGGACGTGTGCATACATCAGCAGGTATGTGCAAAGATAATACGCATGTGCGGTTTCTGGCAACTCCCTACTTCCTTCTCACAACTGTGTGCGTTTGCAAGGAACAAATATGAAAACTAACCTAATGCGCAATGTTCTTCTTTGAAACTGGCATGCAAAGCATGCAAAGCCCAATAATAACATAAGACAACTTTTTGGGTGTCATTTTGATGGATTGGCGTGCTCAGTGAACAAGCACCAGAAGTAAGGTTGGCACATCAGTCACCAATTGCTAATACATGTACGAGAACATGTGTGTTCCGGCCCCTGGTTTGCCATAAGCCAACTGGGGCACCCTTTGGTCCTCATGCAAAGTCCAGGTTGAGTGTGTGTGCATGCGTGTGTGTGCATGCGGATATGTGTGCAAGAAGGGGGGGGGGGGATGAAGTGCTCTTCGAAAGCCTGTTTGCTCAAAGCACCCTGCTTTGAAGCTGCTTGCATGTTTGGCACAAGCAAGGTTGTATTGGCGGAACCAGCCACGGAAACCATGGGAAACAAAGCGAGCTGTACTGCTTTGTCAGATGTGTGCTGCATTGAGGCTATAATTGTTTGCGTCAGACAAGAACTTGGATTGGTTGGCAAAATATGTGTGTGCTGTATTGAGGCTACATTTGGTTGAGAACTCACCACAAAACAGGTACACTGTCGATGATCGGATCGTTTCTGTCGATGGTTGAATCATACCACGAGCCTGATCGGTCTGTAGTGGTCTCAGCGCGACACTGTGTGCACCTTATGGACTGATGAGTACTGAGAACACTCCATGCAATTGAGTTTCAAACAGTGGTGGGTCAATTGATTGATGCCTGCTCCCAGTCAGTATCTGCCCAGACAGGCTAATTGGTGAATGCTTACATCACGGATGCAATACCCATGACGAGTGATTTCTATTTAGACTGCTTGCAAAAGTACCTGCGTTTGTAGATTGGGAGAAAGCTGCTGGTCACAGCATTGCTTGCTTTGAGAGAGGTGGTTAAAGGGGTAGGAGCTTTGAATGTGGCACAAGAGGAGCTGGCTTTTGCTTCTGGACTTGGACAGGTTTTTCAATGTCCAGGGTACTATTAGCTCTTTCTTTAGTATTTATCTGCCGGGATCAGCAAGGGTGTAATTGCGCCTTCATGCTTGAGAGCCATCCCCAGTTAAGGTAGCCTTCAGTCATGATCCAAAGATAAAAGAAAGAAAAAACTACGCAGGCAGTGAAACCACTCCCTACATCAAGTAAGGAAAAGGAGACACATTGGAACAAAGAGCCGTGAGTCTCCTCCACCAGGGAAAAGGAAGAAGTAGTGAGGATCTGGAGGGTGAAAAGCTGCCCCCTGCTCCAGACCAAGACCAAGAGAGCAATTGGATTTTTCAAGAGCGCGTCTCGTAGTTGACAGTTTATGTGCTACTTATCATGCATGGATGGCCTTGCCTCTATGTCCTTATGGGCAAACTCGCACTAATAACTTGTTGAGTCTGGAAGCAACCTGGTGGTAGTGACCCCCAAATCCACTCCTAGAGAGGGCAATGGGCCAAGCCTTTGGCTGATGATTGGTGGGAGCATTGTTTGGAGTTCATTCACCACTCCATAAAAACCCGTGACTTATTTTTGCTCAATGACCGCATGCACTCATGAATAGCAGCCTGGTCTATGGGATTGAAGACAGGGTCCCTCTATTTCCTTCTTTTTCATCCCTTCTTATATACATATATATACATCCCTTGTTATTCATACATATCATACTTCTAGTAGAGCGTGATAAGATAAGGGACCTGATTTCATTCCCATTGAATTTCTACTGGACGCGAACGGATTGTGTACGAGCCGCCCAAGCGTGGGTCTGATGGAGTCTACGATGTCATTCATTTGTCCTCAATTGTCTGCCGCCACCATGTGGTGCCTGACTTTAAATCAGAGGGGGCCTTTTACGTTAGTGCTTTTTCACCTTGCAGTTTCTTGAAAATTTTTGCTGGCGTTTGCACTAGACTGGTACAATCTTGAATTCTAAGTGCAAGCAAATATGGTTTTATCTCCGAGATCTGGTGTCCAGGAGATGTCCAATTCTGTGAATATGTATGTACACATCAGCTTTACAACAACCTGTACGTTTTTTCAAGGCTTCCATCTTTACTAATGATTTCTGCACTTAAGTTCGTAGGTAGTGCCTACTTGGTCTTTACTAGAAGATCTTCACTGAATTTTGTACGTTAAACTTTACTTGAGAGATATTTATTGAAGGTTGCAGGTAGTGCCTACTCGTTACCTAAGTAATCAAACAGAGCTCAAGAAACATCATGTCAATGATGGTATAGAATACTTTTTGATCAAAACCGATCTGGTCAGGAATTACCAAACCAAGTGCAATTCCAATTTAACTTGTGGAATCCTTTGACTGCAGTGGATGTCTCCTTCTTTCGATAATATAAACAACACTGAATCTGGATCCAGAGCACTCTTTTCTCTTGCAAATGCTCCCTGGGCCATATTCTTGTGCCAGCGAGTCAATCTATTATTAATCTAGTACTACTATCTAGTAGATTGGGCCCGGCCTACTTACAAGTTAGGGAAAACCACCAGCCAGGTTGTTAGGCTGATTGGATTGTTGGTGGTCTTCGCCAGCCAAAAAATAGTCCATAATGTCCAAGATGGAATGGCAAAGTTTGTTGTGCGGTTGGGAAAGGAAATCATAGACTGTCTGACTAGATAGGGCCTAACAACTTCAAGTTTAGACTTTGCTCCAGGCTTGCAGCCTGAGCCAGAGCCTGCAAGCCAGGTCTAGAGATCTTCTGGGATTTTGGAATGATCTCAAGTCGTTATATCTCTAGTTTGGGCAATACAAGTGAGTACTGTATATATAGTGACTCACAACTTGTCGGACACCTTCATGATAATCATAAATTAAAATCACAATGATTCATCATGATCTTGGAATATAATAATTGTCAGGGCGTTTTTTATAAACCAGCAAGCTAAAGCAAAAGCAACAATGATATGTATTAAAGCTAGCATCCAAAGCGCTTTCCATGCGTCATTCATGAAGGAATACCACCCACTGTACCTAAATACCTACTACATTAGTAATATACATCCGCGTGCGTCTGAAATGCGGCTGAAAGTGTCTCAGTCGCTCATCAGCCTCATCAGCCGCTCCTCAATTGAGCCAGGAATTGTCTGACGTACTTGCAGGGGGGTTTATTTGGCACTGCCTAGTAGGCATTTGCTTGTTTTGGGTTTTGCAGCTGTCAGGGACTACTTTTAGACATGGATAACGCCCTTTAGCATATGTGGATCAGAAGGCACATTGCCTGCCTGAGATAAAGGGTAGTGTCTGAGAACAAAAATGAGCTTCAGCGGCTGATGCAATGCACAAAAGGTCAGAGGTATTAATGTTGTCTCAGATATGCTAATATTAATCCTTAGAGCTGCCATTTGATTTTACAATGGGATGTTGTCCTCTTTAGTGTCACTCTTAAGCAGACCCTTCATGCAGACCTGAAGCTGGTGCCTCGGGCTAAAGCATCTTTAGCTTTGGATATTTTGCGCGCCTTTGAGGGATTGCGAGGCTGTGACACTTATACACAAGCTTTTTTGCAGGGGCTCCCTATTTGTAACTCGGATTCCACTGCTGACCTGAGGCTTAGGATGAGAAAAGTGTGGAGGGACATTGCTGACATGAACCCTCTGGAAAGCGACAACAAACTGGTGACTTATCATTCTTAGTTTGCCTGCCCCCTCATAGATCCTCAAGCTGATTCAAGCACACTGGTGTGGAATGGGGGTGCCCCCCTGATATCTCCGAGGAGTCCTCCCTTTCTGCACCTTGATCTCCCTAAGCATGTTTTGTTTGTTTGTTTGTTACAAGACGCGAGCGGACACAGCAATGTCCTTAAGGCAGGCAAGGCAGAAGAGCTGAAAAACGCTAGGAAAAGGAGAACTGCCAGAAAAGCCAACTAGCTAAGATGATGGCC